>Ga0078972_1001036_pt1 | contig 110771 bp, 151 predicted proteins | sample YelNatPaOPGAMG01_FD_67568 | JGI IMG/M metagenome (GOLD analysis project Ga0078972, IMG submission 67568) | Hot spring thermophilic microbial communities from Obsidian Pool, Yellowstone National Park, USA - OP-RAMG-01 (SPADES assembly) (version 2) | ecosystem: Environmental > Aquatic > Thermal... | reverse complement strand
TTTCTAGCAGCAGGAGACATAGAAAAACCAATCTTAAATTTATCAAAAATCTTTTTAGTTTTTTCTAATATCTCTTTATCCTTTATTTTATTAATAGCATTTTCTAACTTATTTATCTCGTTCATATTTCTTCTGTAAAATAAATTTTACGAATAAACGTTTAGTAATAATATTTTAATATAATTTATCAATTTCTTTTAGTCTTCGCATCTGCTCGAATCTGAAATCGACTACTATATCAACTGCATAATAACTTAATATCGTATCCCTATATTTTATATTATATTCAAAATTTTTAAATTATTTAACTTAAATTCTCTAAAATTTAGTGAACTACCTCTGTCTTTAGGCAGAGGCCTTCTTAGCATAAGAAGGATAAAAAATTATATTCTCCGATTTTACAATTTTTCCACCACATCTAATTACATTACCATCTTTATCAACAACTAATTTTTTAATTCTAAAATTTATTCTATTTTTCGTAACATATAATTTCAAATCTTGAATAAAATTAACAAGCTCTTCATCACAATAAACTTGTATTTTCAGGATTACCATCTATTTCTATTTTCCAAATACTCATATTTACTCCTTTTAATAACAAAAAAAAGTAGAAAATTAATGGTCGCATCAATTTTCGGCTCTTTTTTCTCTTTCTGCTCTTTTAAATAGTTATCTTCTCTCTACTCTTTTTAATAATAATTATTTTTTCTCTATTCTTTTAATAATTATCTTCTCTCTCTACTAAATTATCTATTAGATCATGTACTTATCTTATTAGTATAATATAAATATATATATAATATATATAACGGAAGAGACGAAATCTGCGTTTTTAGCGCAACGTATTTTTTTTAAATATTCAATAACTGCATAAAAGAACTTGAATAATACGAAAAGTGAGATCTTCATTTCTCAAATTTAAGATCTGCGTTTCTAATATAACGTATTTTTTTTAAATATTCAATAACTGCATAAAAGAACTTGAATAATACGAAAAGTGAGATCTTCATTTCTCAAATTTAAGATCTGCGTTTTTTGTTACTCGCGTTGCTTCTAAAAGTTAACTGCTGTATAAAGAATTTTTATAATTTAAAAGATGTGATTTTCATTTTTCGAAGACGAGACTTGTATTTTTATTGATCAACACTACGTTTAAATGTTAATAACTGTATAAATAATTCACATAATTAAAAAAATGTAATTTTTACTTTTTAAAAGATAAAATTCACTTTTATTCATTTGTACTACCTTTAATATCGACTATTGTATAAAGAAATTTAGATTCATATATAACTTTAGGCGTAACCCTATCACTATCTACATTAATTGCGAATTTTCTACCAACAACAGATACACATTGATCTACAAGAGAAGAACAATTCAAAGCATTTTCTTTACCTCTATAAACTTTAAATCTATCTGCTATTTGCAATCCTTTATTTCTACCAAAAATTAAACATAACAAATACATTATTGCTAATCCAATAAATTGCTTATAATCATATTTTTGTCCAACTAATTTATAAGCTGCTTTTTGAATTTTCATTTTTTCAGAAGAACTTAATGGAACTTTAAATCTACGAATTACAATTCTATTCTCTTCATCAAAATATTTTCTTATATCTTGTTTTTTAATACCATCAGCTAAAGCTTCTACTATTTCTCCTTCTTTACTAGTAACTATAAAACAATGAGCAACTTTACTTTTATCTCCTACCATACTTTCAAAAAATTCTATTCCATCTGAAAACAAACCTGTACCATCAATTAAACCAACGTCACCAATATCTAAATCTTTAAAAATAATATTCCAATTAGTTCTTTTTTTAAATAACCATTTTAATAAAAATATATATTTAATTTTACTCCATAATTTATCTAACAAATCAAAAAATTTTTCTATTATCATTTTACCTCCTACGAGTCTTCTTTTTATAATTATGATTATTTTCTCTCTTATAATTATTTTCATTAAAACCATTATTTTTAACTATAACAAGTAACGAATCTGCTTGTCTTTTAAATTCATATAAAACATTATTGTTTTTATGTCTAAAACGATCTTCTAAAAACAATACTAATAAAAGTATTATTGTTAAAATCAAAATTCCTATAATAGATATCATTTTTTACCCCTACCATTTCTTTCTAATATAATTTTAATAGTTGTTAAAGTAGTATTAACTTCACTTAAAACATTTGTCATTTCTTTTAAACGTCTTTCATATCTCCATAATAAAAAAATAGCTACTGCTATTGGAAAACCTACTTGCTGTATTAAAGTAGTTAAATCTGACATATTATTTACGCCTCTCTTTCAAATAAATTTTTACAATATAAACTCAGCTATTACAATAAATTTTCTAGCGCTTCCTGCTGCTTTATAATACGTACATTTAACTTTACAACCAACGGGTATTTTCCCTGCTCCTGTTCCTTCAAACCATTGTATTGGAAGCGATCCATAAAGAGAAATTGTTTCGCCATATTTTGTTAACATCGCACTATCATCTGCAAGCCAAATTTCGAATTCAACATAATCGCCCCATTGCGCATCAATACATATAGGTAAAACTTTATTTATATAAACATCAACATCAAAAACCCATTCACAACTTTTTTGTGTTTCTTCAGAAGTCATTTCAATTGTTCTACCAATAAATTTTGATTGACCTACTGTATTAGTATAAATAAGTGGTTGATTAGCAATTGGTTTGTAATTTGTTTCAAAATCATCTTTATTAGCTTGTTCTACTTCAGGATCTGATGCTAAATTAACATCTTTATAAATAGAAGTATTATACTTTACTGTATTATCAATTGCAAAAATATTATATTGTTTTGCATTTTCTGTATATTGCCATAACAATTTTTTACTATTAACTACATCTTTAAAATATGTATAATTCAAATCTATTTCAAACATTTTAAATAGTTACCTCCCTACCATTTAAACCAACTTCATAATTTTTATCTCCTGTATCTAAATTAGTTACATAAAAATTAATGAGACTATTAGCATTAACAGGTACGCTCGTAGGAAATAAATGTTGATGAGGAAAATAAGCATCACTATAAAAAAAATCTATTATCGAACTCGTACCTGCAACAATACCTTGCAAATTATCAATTTTAATATCAACATTTTTCTTTAAATCAACATTTTCTAATATTTTAATTTCTATCTTAGAAATTGCTGTTCTATCAAAAGTTGTTATTTCATTCAAATTAAAAATTAATGTTGTCCAAGATGACGGATTAATATTAACATCTGTAAATTGATAAGAATTTGCGCCTTGAGTAAGTTTAATAGCAATAGATACATTAGGATTTAACGGATCACCTTTTGCGTCTATTTTAAGTAAATCATAGCTAGACCAATCTACTGTTGGAGAATAAATTTTTGTTATTACAGCATCTGTCTGAATACCTTTATCTTGAAACTTACAAGTTAATTTAAACGAATAAGAACCTTGAGTATGATCTGTATCTAAATTCCAAGACGTAATTCTAGCAGATTTAGACCATCCTGTTAAACTTTCAAAATCTTCTAATAATGTCTGAACTTCTTCAGAATCATTATAAGTTTCTAATTCATAAAATCCTTTACCTGTACCTGAACCATCCCAAGCTGTCAAATACCATTTTTTACCAGCAGGAACTCTAATTTGATAAACTAACGCTCTTGTTCCTGCTGTTACTATTGTATTCTTTTTTGGTTTACTTTCAGTTACATCAGAAATATCACTAAATTGCACTGGATTAGCAATTGTAATCTGTCCACCTAACGTAGTTAAAATATCTTCTAAAATTAGTTTATTTTTAATATCGTGAGTTAATAATTCTTTATCACTAGATACATCTGCACTATAATATTCTCCAGTTTGTGGATCTATAGTTTTTCCTTTAAGTCTTACATCTATGTCACCTTTTTCTTCTATATCTGCCATTTCATTTCCTCGCTTTTAATAATTCTTTAATTGCTTTTAATTCATTTAATATCTGCAACGATATGTTACGATGATTTTCCATAAGTTTAATCATTACTAACTCTATATTACCTCTTATTACTTCTACTCTATTTTCATCTTTATTTTCTGTTTGCTTAACAGATTGCGTTTGTTCATTTTCAGAAACAATTTTTCCTTTCTTATTTTTTATCAAATCAGTCATATTTATCCTCCATTTTTAAATTCTCTTAAATTTAATAATTTTTATTATACTTCACTACCCATAATAGTAGAATAAACATCTTGCGATTGACCTTCTCTATTTTTTCTTATAATTCTAATTTGTTCTGACCCACCTGCTTCAGTAATTTCTATAGGAGGATCGAATTCAAATATACAATTTGGATTTGCCATAGTTGTAAATTGAACTGCTTTAGTTACAAGACTTGACTCAGGTCCAACTTGAACTTCCCATTTACCAGCACCAGAAGCTGAACATATAATTCTAGTTAACAAAAATGTTTTACCTGATGTTACAAGACGAATATGATTACTTGTAGATCCCCCTGGAACATTAACAGCAGTATTATAATCACTTACTTCTGTTCCAGATACGTGTTTAACTACATATACATAAATAGGATTTGTTTCACTATTAGGATTAGAATCTTTAGAAATTTTAATTGCCGATAAACTTTGCTCTGCAATATCTACTTTTGCAGATCCACTACTAGTTATTTCTAATCTATTAGCATCATTTGAACCCGTCATTCTAACAAGTATTTTTCTATCAAGCGTCATTCTAGGAATACCAATATCGCCTTCATTAACACTATCAGGAGTAGTTTCATCGGCTAAAAATCCTATCGCATTTAATGTATCTGTTTCAATAGTAAATGCACTATCGTCTTTATAAGATTTTAAAGAAATTTGTAATCTACCATTTTCGTCTGTCAATAATGGAGTTGCATCTCCATCCGAATATGTTGTTGGATTTGCTTCATATTTACCTGCAATAGCCAATGCAGTTGGAGTTGCTCCATAAGCACTATTTATTACTACAAAATCTAATGCATTAGTTTCATCTGTTATTTCAACATATATCGGATTATTTAAAGCATTTGCATTTAAATCTTTTGAAATCTTTACAGAATTCCCTTCGGATATACTATGTATTGGTAACGAAGCATTTTGATCTGCCATATTTTAACCCTCCCTTTTTAAGCCTTAAGTGAATTTATCTCTTCTAAAGATTTCTTCAAACTTTCAATTTCATTATTGATTTTTATTTTTTCATCTTCTATTTCTAATATTCTTAACTCTAATTGTTGTATTCTTAACAATATTCTACTTTTTTCAACTTCTTTTCTTTTCTCTAATATTTTCATACTCGTCTCCTTATCTCCTATATCTGCCATTTTTTAATTACCTCCTTTATCTGCTACCAAGAATAGTAGCATAAAAACTTCTATTTCCCGGAGCATAATGTTTAACTTTAACTTCTACTGTATCACCTGTATTTATTATCAATGGTTTATAAAAATTATGTTCTATATTCATATTTGCGGCCGTAGATCTTTTACCAATAACTATATTATTATTAATATAAAGAAAATATTCACAAGCAAAAGTTCCTGTTCCTACTATTGAATCTAAATAAAATAATGACCCTGTATTAATATAACTTACAACAGTCGTCAATGTATTAGGTGCTACAGATAATGCTTCATCATATACTATTACATTCTGACTTGGTCTATCTTTTACACTTATTGTTTTAGTATTTAGTAAATCATATATACTATCTAAAATACTTTGTGAAACAGTATCTGGATAATCTCCAGGAAAATTACTTACTGCTATACTACTAATCCAATTCTGTATTGATACTTTTATACTATCATTTAATTTATTTAAAATCGCGTCTAAAGTTTCTTCAGTTGCTGGATTTATCTGAATTCCATTTCTGTTCTTTAATGCACATAAACAAAGTAAATGATATTTACTATTTATTTGTTGTAAATTTAATAATCTATTTTTACCAGTTTCATCTACTCCTAAAATATAAATACCTGCAGGATAAGGTTCTACTAAATCAGAATCTAATACAATATCTAATTTAATATTCGAATCGTCGTTATCTTCTAACTTTACAGCACCAATATTTATTTGACCTGCTTCTACAGTTGCTGATATATCTAAAGACCAAGATCCATCTGAATTTTTCTTACATTTTAACGGAATTATTTCTTTCGTACCATCTTCTTTAAGTACGTATGTCGTCAAAACAACTGGATACTGATCTGGAAAATTTTGTATTTGAGCATCTGGCATTTAAATTCTCCTTTAAAATAATTCATAAATCGAAATTCCTAAACTTAAACCTAATCTATTTATAAAAGTTTTATCGGATAATAAATTATACGAAACTCCTGTATCTATTGAAATATTTTCTATTAAATTTAATTTCAATCCTAATTCTATATCTTGTGCTACAAAACCTTCAAATGGTAATAAAGTTGTATAAATATATCCTCCAAATAATTTATGCCCTTTAATTGTTTTAATATCTTTTTCTTTAGTAATTGTTGTATCATCTTCTTTTTTTGTTTCATCTCTTTTATCAGTAATAATAGTAGTAGAAACTGATGTCGTATTGGTTTTTGTAGCAATATCAGTTTTTATAACTGTCTTATCGTCAGCAGTTTTCTTTATTTCTTCTTTTATTAGTTTACCTGTTATTGCGTCGTATGTTTTAATAATATCTTCTTTTGTTGATATATTTTTAAGAACATCTTGTTGTTTAGCTATTTCTTTCTTTAACTCTATTTTTGTATTTGTCAGTTCCGTTTTAATTTGACTTATTTTATCATAAAAAGATTTAACAATTTTAGTATCTAATGTTTTTATTTCTTTTACTTCAGGTTGTTTAAATAAAGCAAAAATCATAACAATAGTAACTATTAACGCATAAATTATTCCATATTTTATCCAAAATTCTTTTAATTTTTCAATCATAAATTCATCCTCCTTTTTTTTGAATTCTTAAAATTTTACCATTAATCATTTTTAAACCTTCAAAAGGTCTAATTGTTAAATGAACTTCCTTTTGTTTTTTATTATTATCTTTTACTTCTTGTTTTTCTTTTATCATATCATTAATTCCTCTGGAAAAAATTGTTTAAAACAATTATAAAGAGCTTCTTGAGCTTTAATATGAGGCGTATAACGATACGCTGCCCAAGTAATAGCATTCTCTGGAATTATTACTTCTCCTTCTAAAGTAGTAATTGAAGTACCTGATTTCCATTCATTAAATCTATTATTTAAAGTCTGACAACAACCTACTATTTGATTCCTAAGACCATTAAATTTCGGAATAATAGTACCATCGTCATAATAACCAACACCACAAGCGCCATCTAAAGGATATTTAACTCTAATAGATTTATAAAATTTAACTTCATCAACACTTTTTTTAGTTAATAAACTCTGTTCCTTTTGAAGTTTAACTAAAATTATTTTTTGATTAATATTTAAAGATTTACAAGTTTCGTTTATAATATCAGATACAGTAAAAAAGAACGTTTCGAGACTTTTATAATAATCTTCTACATTCTGACCAACTGTTTTACCATAAAGACTTGGCTTATCCCATAATTCTTTTAAAACATCATTTAAAGATTTACCAACAAAAGAATCACTCCAATATTGTTCTATAAATTCAGTAATACGATAAGAATTAAATTTATAATCGTAAAGAAAACAACCTATCTGTTTTAAATAAGTTTTAACATCAAAATTATCTAAATAACCTCTTAAACAAGAATCTGGCAATATTTTGGTTTTAGAAAATTGAAACATTTTTAACTTTTCTCCTTCTATATCTTTATCATTTTTAATCTGATTATTTTCAGATAAAATTTGTATATTATCTAATTGCTTTTCCGATGTTTTAAATAATATTTTAATTATTGTATTAATAAATTCAATTATAAATTTCATTAAATTATTCCTTTTTATAATTCTGCATCTACTGCATAATTCCAAGAACCATTATATGCTCCTGTATTAGTACCATCACAAGTTATCTCACCTGTTATCCCATATTCTGTTGAACTAACTATAGCCGTTATAGATGTTCCCCAAGTTATTGGTCCTACACCAATCTTATTACCACCTGTATAAGATAAAAGAGATACAGTAGGATTTGAAAGTCTCTTCGGAATTTTATAACTAAGCGTAAAAGGGGCAGTAGTTGCTGCTATTATTTTAGAAGAAGTTACTCCACAATATCCTCTTTCATAATATCTATAACACAAAGTCAATTCTTCTCCAAAACTTCTTGGAATAAATGTTGCTGCCGTATCTCCTGCATTTAATACAACTTGAGCTATCATAATATTATTACCAGTAGAACCTGGTCTATATGTTTCTACTACTGTATCTCCTACATAAGTTGCCCAAGTTGTATCCCACATATAATAAAATTTTAAACCTAAAAAATCATTATTATCTGTTCCAAAAGTTTTACCAACAAGAGTATTTGTAGTAAAAGTATGAGAATATCTTACCCAATTTGAAGTTAAAACAAAATACCTTCCATTAATTATTTCTGAAGGACTTGGAGAACCTCCAGTTCCATAATATTGTTCAAGACATATACCAAGTTTTTTGTTAGGTATATCTGATTTAGCATAAAAACTTACGGTTACTTTTTTATTTGTCCCGCATAGCATTCTTGTCCCAAATTCTATTCTTTGATCTAAACTACCTCTACCATCAGATCCAACTGTTCCAGGACCACTTGTATATAAATTAGTGTAATAAAAACTATTTGGTATTTCTCCTGGAGACAATGATTGTCTACTACGCACTAAAATTGGTAAAGAACCTCCTGTTCCTGCATTATGATAATCAAACCATCTATCTGCACAATATTGAAAAGTTGCATTTACTATATTTACAGATGTGCCTCTTTGCCAAATATCAAAATTACTATTTATTAAAAAATTTTGTTGCGGTAAATTAGATCCACCAACTGGATTTCCAACATTATCTTGAAATAAAAGATTTCCTGGAATTCTCATTATTCTACCTCCTACAAATTATTGTATTCTTCTATTTTAGCATTTCTTAAAGCAATCAATTCATCTCTTTTAGCAATTATATCGGCTGTATTTATAGTTGTATAAGTTAATAAATCTGCACAGGCATTAATTTGTTTTTGTAATTCTATAATAAAATCTCTTAATTTTATTTTATTTATAGCATTTATTTCTGGTTGTAATTCTTCTTGAGTTCTTTCTGTTATTTGACCATTTGACCATTTATATTTAAATACTCCAGGATACCCTGTAACATAAATTGGAATTGAATAATTATCTTCATCAGCTTCACCAACTTGTATATCGCCTTCAATCGGCTGTTCTGTAGCATCACTAAAAGAATAAACTATCCTATTTTGTGCATCTATTCTTATATATCTTTTATGTAAAGCCATTTTTATTCCTCCCTTATAAATAAGCACAAATCGCTCTTATAACTAAAGTTACTTCTTGATTATAAATACTCATATAACCTATACCGCTATCTATTGCTTTTTCTATTAAATAATAAGTTGTTTTACTTGATAAATTTAAAAATTTCTTAACATATATTGCTTCTCTAATTAATGGATCATCTCCCGCTATTTCTGTTGTAAATTCTTTATCACTTTCAGAATTATTAGAAGTTGATAAACTTATTGCAGCCGATTTTGGATTTGTATAACTATTTATTTGCAATGCACATTTATAAGATACATCCCAAACTCCAATAGGTATAGTTATTGCAAGACTTGCTAAATTATACCAAGTTCCAGCAACAGGATTAGATTGTTCTCTAAAAATCGTATCTGTTATTTTCACTTCCCACTTTGACGGATCTAATGGAAATCCGTATGGTGCTTTTTGAGTACTAAAATATGGATTAACTATACTTGAATTTAATAAATCATAATCTGTTCCCATATACAAAGTTAAAAGCGTATTTGGAGAAGAATAATTTACATCTGTTATAATCCCATATTGAATATAATTACTTAATAAAGTATATTGTAAATTTTCATCTGTAGTCTCTTTTGCTACTTGTAATGCAGTATTTCCATCTAAAACTACTCCATTATACAAAGCAAAATCATCAATATAACCATCTAAAAAATTAGTATCTGTTCCTGTTAAATTTGCACAACCTAATCTAACATAATTAGTAGATGCATAACCAGGTGCATAAGGCCAGTAAGCACTATTTTCTAAAATACCATCTACATATATACTAAGTAAATTCCCATCCCAACAACATCTTATTGTATGCCATACACCATCGCAAATATTTTTTATTCCACTTATTGATTTATAATCTACATTTTCAATTGTTCCAGTATTCCTTCCTGATAAAAACCATACTACACCTGTAGAAGTAGCAGCAGTAACTCTAATTCCAGATACATTAGGATTTTGAGAACCTGACCAAAATATCATACTATCTGCTGTAGGAATATTACTTCTTTTAAATCTAAATTCTATTGTAAATTTACCTGTTGGTTTCCAATCAGAATGATCAGTAAATGTTATTCTATCACTAGAACTTGAAACAAAAAATAAACCTCTATCTATATAACCAACATTATTTAAAATTGCTGATCTGCTTGCTGTACCATCATGATTATTACCACTATTATCAACTAAAGTAGTTCCAGAAGTTTCGTTACATTTAAACCAAGCTTTTAAATAAGAACTTAAATCTTGATTAAACTTAACCTTCATTCCTTTAGAATATTTACTACGTAAATCAGCATTTGCAATTGAAATAACGTATGTAGGATCATCAGCACTAGAATAAACCCAAGTTTCTTTTGCGGGTATCCATGCAATATCTGCATTTATATTATTTCTACCAACTAATGTTTCTGTCATAACTTATCTCCTATTAAATTTTATAAATTATTAAATTCCGCTATCTTACTATCTCTTTCGGCTATTAAAGCGTCTCTTTCTGCTATTATACTTGTTGTATTAACTGTTGTGTAAACTAAAAGATTTGCACAGGCATCTATTCTTCTTTGTAAATCTATTATTTCTTGCTTTAAACCTTCTTTTCTTTTAGCATTTATTTCAGGTTGTTTTTCCTCTTGAGTTCTTTCAACAATTCCTGTTCCTTCAACCCATTTATATTTTAAAACCATATTTTCATCATAAAGTTGTAAATTATAATGCCTATTGTCACTTTCTTCTACTAATTTATCTCCTTCTATTGGTTGCTCAAAAGCATCTGAAAAAGATTTTATCACTTTATTGTTTTCATCTATTCTTACATAGTGTTTGTAATTTGCCATTTTAAGTACCCCCTTATCTACATCTCTCTATCTACAATAAAAAACTTTTATTTATTAAAAATCATTTATCAAATAAAGACATTGATTTTTATTACATTCATCTTGTATTATTTCTTTAGCTAATTGGTCTTTAGTTTTACCCTCAATACTAATATTTCTTGCTATAGCATCTGTTTGAACTTCTTCTAATGTGTGAGCTAATAAATGTAAATAATGTAATTTTTGAGCATTTTCATCTCCTGACATAGGATAAAAGCTTATCAATTGTCCATTTGTAACTTTAACTTTTAGTGTATTTTTAATATCATTATTTTGTAAATCTTTAGCATGTTCTAAATTTAAAACAGAAACATTGCTTTCCGATAATGGATTTGATATATCTATTTCGGCTAAATCTACAGTTAAATTTTGTTTATCAAAATTCGTAATAGAAACTAACATATTACCTCCTATAATTTATATTCTGCAGACCATTCATACATTCCAATTAACCCTAAAGTTCCTGATCCATTTATAAGAAATCTTCCATTAAAATATTCTTTATTAACATTACCAAAAGAATCAAAATAACTACCAGTTCCCGCACTATTAAAATTATATACTGTCATCGTCGGCGTTCCTGCTTTCGTAACTTTAAAATTATATCTTTGTTCTATATAAGCATAAGATCCAATACTTGGACCATAAACATAACCTAAACCTCCACCTCCATATTCATAATACCTTTGGCAATCTGTTAAATCTTGACTCTGTAATTTAGGAATATAATTTGCAGGTTGAGAACCTATTACTAACATTGCTTCGTCTACATAAAAAGTCATTGTTACATTTGTATTGTATTCTATACCTGCCATAACTGTTGTAATACCACTATTAGGAATAGTTCTTATCACAATAAGATTTTGAAATGTGTTATCTCCAGTATGATAATTAGAATAAGATACTCCGCTTCCATCATATATATAAGCTCTAACTTTATTAGAAACACTACATTTTACTTTAATAGAAAAAGATAAAGTTTTACCTTTATATTCTTCGAATTTTTCTAATGGTTGATAAAAATTACCAACTGCCGTTCCTGTAGTTGGAATTACAATCTTAGCACTATATTTACCTGAAACAAAATTACCAGAACTACTTTCTTGTGAAATATTAGGTGCTGTTGCTCCTGGTTCATTATGAGTTTTCCACATATCAACTGTATAATTTCCATCTGCTACATTATTAAAAATAGTTCCTCTCTGCCATATCTCAAATCCACCATTAATTAGTATATTAGAAGGTTGAGCAAGAGGTATTTGAGAAGATGCAATATAATCACTACTTCCTATTTCTCTTATTATTCCATCACTACTATAAACTGTTTTTCTTTCTACCATATTAAACTCCTTTTATTATGCTAAAACTGTATATATATTATTAAAGTTAAAAACTACAGTAGTTGTATTTTTAGCATATCCTACAATTTGAACTACTTTACCAGAACCGCTTGGGGGAGTCTGCGTTAAACTTCCTGATGCTGACACATAAATTTTTCCACCTACTGTCCAATTCCAACTTGGATTACTTACTTCTCCAATAATTAAAGCATCACCAGTATTACCTACTGCTAAATTTGTTAACATTATTCCACAAGCAGGCATTGTAGATTCTGAATTTGAATCGGCTTTACCATATTCGTCAGAATTAGTAGTTTTATAAATTACATCATAAGTACTTAATCCACCTGTAGCAGCTTTAACCTTAATCGTAACATCACTTCTACCAGAACTACCTGTAATACAAATTACAGTTCCTGATTCTGGACTTGCAAATGTTATAGTTAACTGATTAGTTGAATTATGTACTATTGAATTAGGTATTATAACAGCATTATTATTATCTATAACTTGAACTTGTGGATAAGCATTTAAATTATGATTAACTACTACAGTCGTTTGATTTGTAAATGATGTTTCTACTCTATTAGTCGAAGTTCCTACCATTACTCTAAATGTAACTTTTTCTCCAGCAATTCTACCAGTATTAAATGTTACTCTTGTTGAACTAGTTTCTACATAATCATCATTTACTCTTTTCAAAATACCATCACAAAATACTTGTAAACTATTATCACCTTGTTGATAACTAAACGGTAAATCAAATACAGTTTGTCCTTCTGTTGCTATAAATGCTGCATATCTTGGTAAAACTCCTACTGTCCCTCCTGCTCCTCCACCACCAAGATTTAAAAACATACGAACATCTTTAATGTCATTTTCGTCTATTACTACTGTTCCCGTCTCTGTAATTGTAATTTCTGCTAATACTTGTTTATTTGTAGGATAATTTTCTGGTAATGGTGAAGAATTTTCTGTTCCTGCTATCCTACTTAATACTCCTGCATCGTCAATACATAATAAATCAATTCTTGGATTTGTTGTAACAGGAGGAAATATAGGCGAATCTCCACCTGTAAATGTAACAGAACCAGTACCATCTGATTTAACAAATGTTCCCGGTCTAACTGTAACTTTATTATCAGGAGTAGTTCTTGGAACTACTTTTAATTCATCAGTATTTCGTATATTAAGTCTTTTTAAATTAGACGAATCTGCACTACTTATTAAACCATTAATATTTAAATTTCCTCCAACTATCAAATTATCGTCTGTTTTTAATGTATTTGCACTATCTCTATATAAATTAGTATCATTTTGCCAAATAATTTTATTATTTCCTACAAACAAAAGATCTAAATCTACAAAATCTACTTCTCCAACTCCATTCTTTTTTCTAAAATAAGAATAACCATAAATATTTGCATTACCATCATTTACTACTAATCCATTTTGAGCTATAATTTGACCATTTGCGATTATGTCATATTGAACTTCAAAATTATCATCTGTTTTTAATGTATCTGCAGCAGAACGATATAATTTAACATCAGCAGAAGAACCATAATAAATAGCTCCTTCTTCAAGATAAATATTAGCTCCATGCGTTGCAATTCCACTATCAGCATTAATTATTCCTCCCATATAAAGAGAATTTAAATACATTCTTCCTGTCGATAAACCAGGAACACCATCTATTATATCTCTATATAAATTAACATCACTACCAAATCTTAAAGGATATGTTACACTACTATCTTGTAACGTAACTAATCCTCTTATTGTAGTTGTATTTGTATTACCACTTCCTAATATACTATTACCATTAACAGTTAATGTTAATCCAACTATTAAATTATCATCTGTCTTTAATGTATCGCTTCCATTACGATAAAGAATAATATCATCTGTTGAGCCAAAATATATCGCAGCATTATCATTTTTTAAACGAATTATCCCAGTAGGGTTAACTATAACTTCTCCTGAAGAATATAAATTTCCATTAACATTTAAAGTATCATCTATTTTTAATACATTTGCACTTTCACGATATAAATCTACATCTGCTCCAAGTTTTAAAGTATGTGTTCCATCACTATCTATTAAAACAAGTGATCCTTTTATAGTTGTAGTATTTGAAATTGCATTCCCTAAAATTATAGTACCTGTAGCACTAAATATTGTATCATTTATAACTACATTTCCCCCTATAGATAATATATTTAAACCATCTAACCAAATTTTAACACCAGGATTTCCTGAATAAAATAATTGAATTTCTCCATTATTTGTTAAATATAACTTAGTTGAACCCGCTACATCAAAATACATATAATTATTAGTATGATTTATCCCTATTCTACCAATTGTAGCATTATCCGTATCTCCAAAATATAAATTAGAAAATCCTGAATTTCCTGCAATTATACTAATAGAAGCTGATTTTCCAGAAGTTTCTGAATTATTTACTATAAAATCATCATCGGTTTTTAATATATTTTCTGCAAAACGATATAAATTAACATCGCTGTCAGTACCAAAATAAATAATACTATTATTTGATGCTAAATATAAATTATTTCCTATAACAAAAGAATCGTCTGTTTTTAAAACATTAACATTATTTCTATACAGATTAACATCATATAAATTCGAACCATCATACCACTCTATCTTACCATCATTTGTTATTCTCAATTTTATAGAATTTTCTGTTCCATTCCAAGTTCTAAAATAAGTATATCCTGTCGAACCAAATGTTATATAATTATCGTGATTACTACCATAATCAAATAAAATATCTCCATACGATCCAATATGCAAACTAGCAATCGGATTTACTTTTATACCAAGTTTACCATCTTTATCAAATACTAAAAATAAATTACTATTTTCGTCAATTATATTGATAATATTTCCAGTTTGATTAGTAATTCTCTTTAAATTAAGCGTATTATCACCAATAATTTCAGATAAAATAGTGCTTTTAATAGATAATGTATTTGAAACATTACTTCCTAAAACTAAATTTCTCGCTAATTTAGAACTTACAACTGCATTATCTTGTATTTCAGAAGTCCCTACAGAATTAGATGCAAGATCAACATCTAATATTACATCTAACCCAATATCAGAACTTTGTATTTGAGTTAACATAAATTATTCCTCCAATTAATTTTTTTTATGCTCCATTATGTCTATATATTACAAAAAAAGACGTCGTATTCGTATTCGGTATATAATTCATCGTTAATACTTTTCCTGAAAGAGTATAATCATTATCGCTTCCTATTCTTCTAACTATACCATTATGAATTACCCATATAGGTCCAATAGGAGTATAACTTAAATTAAAAATATTAGTCGTTCCATTTACTAAAGAAGTTAAATCATCATAACCCCAAAATAATCCAATATTAGACATTATAGCATCTAAAATTGTCTGAGTACTATCGTGCTTTAACCTTAAATTTTCACCAGTAATAGAATCAGTAACATGCGTTGAATCAATTGTATGAAATTTTAAAGAATTCTCTTTTATATCCTCTGACTGTATTTTTCTTGCCATATATATTACTCCTTATTCTTTATTTTGTGCTATAATACTTAACAATCTTGCAATATCACCTAAAAAAATATTGTGTGCTTTTTGAACACACATTCCTTCTGATATAGTTTCACCTTTTTCATTTTTAGAATACAATACTACCCATAATGCACATTTTTCTTGAATACATTTTTTTCTAAATCCTAAAAAAGTTTTATCACATTTCAAATTCAATTTCTTTTCCATATTTCCTCCCCTTACTGATTTAATAACTGTCCAGATATAATAATACTTCCATTAAATTTCTTACCAATAGGAACATTTTTATCATATAATATTGTTCCCGAAGGAATAGTATCTGGATTTACTATTATCAAAATTTTTGATCCAGATGATATATTTTCTAATATTAAACTTTCACTTGTAATTGTTGCTTCTATATCTGCCATAATTTATCCTCCTTTTTAATATTTAATACAAACATATAACGTTAAAAATGGCGGAATATTAGATTCTGTACTTACTGTATGATTATGTGTTAAATTCTCACTATTAATTCCATGCTGGTGATTTACTGTACCTGATATCGCTCCACTCGTTGTTCCAGAAAATGAATGAGTATGATGTTCTATCGCAAGATGAATATCTGTTCCTGTAGAATACCATCCTGAACGATTATTAACATCACTAGTTTCTCCACTATAATAATGTGTATGATTTACATCGAAGAAATTAGTAGCACCACCATGCGAATGAGATCCTAATGCATTACCTGTTGTATGCGAATGCGTTGCGCTTCCTCCTGTTAATCCTGGAGTATACGTAACTCCATCTTGCCCTATTATAAATCTTCCTTTTGCATTAGGTAAATATGCATTTGTATTTCCTGGTCCAATAAAAGGAGTTCCTAAACTTCTTAAATAAACTATTAAATCGTAATATTCTGGATTTGTAGTATAATCAATTAAACTCCCATCACATTCTAACCATCCTGATTTAATAGATAAAAATAATCCTATTTGTCCTACTACTCCACCAAAACTATCTCCTTCATAATATCTACCAAGTTGTAAATTATTTATCCCAATACTACCAAACTTTCTAAAATCTAATACTCCTTGAACTATAGGATCTGAATTAGGTATCTTAAATAAATATGACGGTGAACCTACCCATTCAGATGATCCTATTAAAAGAAAATTATTAGCTATAATAGTACTTAGAGATGTTGTATAATTTAAAACTCCACTAGAATCTAAATAAAAATAATAAATACCCGGAGTACTTCCAGATGTAAATATAAATTCTTGATAATCATCATTTGGCATTACATTTGCCGATATTATATTACTTCTTGTTATTCTATTACCTTTAACGTATGCATATTCATCAGTAGCTAAATTATATATTCTTACTGTTTGAGCTCCAGAAAGCGTAATATATAATAAACTTAAAGTTGAATTTTTTCCAGCTGTTCCTGCTATAATATGATTTGAATGTTGTTCATTCCTATGACCAATCAAATCTTGTCCAGTATATCCTAAATCATAAATTGAAAGTCCATGTGGATTTTTATTCGTTATTAAATCAGGATTCCCGACTGCTTTTATATGATCTTCTAAACTATAACTTTTATTTTTAGAATACTCAACTGTAACATCAGTTAAATCAGTAGGATTTTTTACTTTTACTGCTAATGGAGAATGTTGATAATATTTTCTTATATGATTTACATCCTCATAAATAATATCATTTGATAATATAGGATTACCAATTCCATTAGCTGTAACTTTTCCTAAATATATTGCTTTAGTATATAAATTATGTCTTGGAGTTCCATCTATAACTGTTATATCTGCAAGTAATGCAACTATTATTTTATAACCATTTTTTTTATAAGGATATTTTATTCTATTTGTTTCTTGATCTATTACATATTTAGAATTTGGAGCATTCCAATTACCATAAGGATAATAAGGATCGCTCGGATCAATTTCTACAGTTTCTACATAGTCTATAAATATAAAATTCGGAACATCTAATCCATAATCTTTTAAAGGAATCGCAATATTGCCACTAGAATATGGCATAGACTCAGGAGGAATTTGAGTATCTTGCTTATTAACTGAATTAGACCAATTTAAACTAGTATCATAATTTACCGATTCGTTACTAAATATTTCTAATCTATCTCCATCTAAATTATATGCGATACCATATCCTATATCGATTTTAGTTGCATCGCTAGAATTAACCGTTATTTTAAACTCACCAGTTTTATCAATAGATTTTAAATATAATATCCCTGGCTGATAAATATCTATAGTTCTATTTTTAATTTCTTTCTCTTTCTTTGATTGCATCAAATTTAAATCATTAGATAATATTTCTTGATTTCCAAAAATATTTATTTTTTCCATATCTTAACTCCTTTTAAATATCTTTTCTAATATAATCACAAACTAAATCTTGTCCTATTATTGGTATAACAGTTAATTGAAATTGATTATCTGATAATTCCGAATAATCAATAGTTCTTCTTAATCTTATACCATCTAAATATACCTTTAAAGTATTAGGCATATATAAATTAGAAACTGTAAATATACTTCTTACACCATCTATTTGAGATGTCAAATCTTCACCTATTTTAAATAAACCAGATTGTATAATAGTAAAATTTTCGTTCTGTTCTACAGATTTTATAAGTTTTTTTGATTGAAAATTTTTCTTATATACCATATTTTATTCTCCTTTTTACGAATATATACACCCATCCCAAACAGATATATCCCATCTACCAGCTATAGTTTCTGCTTTTTCAGGTTTATTATCTTGTAAATCTCCAAAATATATACCAGCCTCTTCTTGCGTTGCTTCGCTTTCTTCATCAAATATATTTACACAACTAACTTTATAAAAATAAATTTCATTTTCTTCTATATCAATATCAATAAATATCGTATCGACTTTATTCTCGAAATCAGTAGTAGTAACTTCACCTAAAACAATAAAATCATTACTATTAGTTTTTTGAGTTCTATATACAATATATTTTTTTACAGTTACATCTTCATCATTAATATCTTTAGTAACTCTATCCCATTTTAAAATAGCATAATTATTTCTTTTAATTACATAAAAATTCTCTGGTTTTTTAGGTTTAGCCATATTTATTTCTCCTAAACATATAAATATATAATTTTAGTATATGCTGGTTTTAAATTTTCACAAACTTGTTCTACTATTTTCTTAACTATATATTGATAACTTACTAAATATGTAGAGTTTTTATTTGGTTGAGGTTGTCCAACGATCCAATTTATTTTTCCATTAATTCTATCTACAGTAAACTCAACTCCTTCTGTATATATATTTGCACCTTGATTTATTGCCACTAATGTTGAAGTTAAATATTGATTATTCAAACTATCTGATCCTCCATTTTCTTCTGTCTTAACAACTTCTTCATTAACAACATTTCTAGTAGAATCATAAACTTTTAATTTAATCCAATTAATATGCTGTTCTTTAGAATATATCTTAATACCTGGTTTTGCTCTTGTATTTAATAAATTTCCTTCTACATAATAATGATTTCTATTAGAATCAGTATCTTCCCAATTAGTTCCATTCCACACCCATTTTGGATTATTATATACTTTCCAACCTTCTATAGCTTCGTATGGAATAATATCTGGTTCTGTACCTGTAATACTTTTAACTGCAAGTTTAATTCCTTTATAAGTTGAACCATTTAAAAATGCTGTCCTTAAATCTAAAATTATATTTCTATATTCTTCAAATGTAAAATCTGAAGGCTTTCTTAAATCAAATAAATATCCAAAATTACTATATAATTGAGCATCTCTTACTTCATCTAAAAATATATCATTTTTAATCCTTAAAAGTTCAATTAACCTATCTAATCTTATATCTCCCAATAATTCATAATATAAATAAGTATTTAATGCTATAAATTCATAATCTGCTAATCTATTATCTGCAATATCAGTTAATCTAATTTTAGTAATACCATAATCAACTTTTTTTGTAAAATAAATAGTTCCAATTTCATCTACAATCTTACAAGTAGTAAAATAATCTCCATTAATATAAACTTTTATAAATGTATCTGTCCCTTCTACATACAATTCTGGCCAAAAATCTACAAACAAAAATTCCTTTTCTGGCATATAAGGAATAACATTCCAATCTTTATTATAAATATATCTATTAAGTTTATCTATTAATTGCCAATATAAAGTATTTTTCCCTCTTGTATATAATTGCATAAAACCTCTTTTTTATCGTTTGCAGAACGAAGCAGTTTATTACTGCTACGTTTTTCATTAAATCGTCAATATATTTTTATGTAATCACTAAATTATTTAATCTAATATATTCTCTACCTTCTACCTCTATTGTATCTACAACATTACTAAGATTACTTCTATTAAATTTATTCATAGGTAAAATAATACTATCTACGCCTTCTATAGTATAAACTAAATCTATAATATCACTTTGTTGTAAAGATTCCCCTAATTTTAATTTACTTATCTCAGCAGTTAATAAATTAGTTATATCTTGAATTATTGAAGATTTAGAATAACCAGATAAAATACGCAATGAAAATGAAATATCAATAGGTACTTTTATAGATTGTTTTACCAATACCATCGGATCTGAACCTGCTAATATTTTATATTCATCTTTATCTAACAAATTTTGAATAATCTCTACATTAGAATTATAATTATATTTTATAGTATAAGGAACTGTCGGCGGATTTGATGCAAAATCAGTCCAATGTATTCTAGCATTAGCCTTAATACTTCCTTCGTAAAATTCTATTGAATTAGCTTCAAATAAATATGGAGCTCCACCATGCCCTGTTATAGAAATCAAAGAATCTACAGGTTGCTTTTTCAATACATAATATTCAGTAGCTGTATCTACTATCTCAGTTTGTTGAACTATATTCGTTTCAAGAATATATAAATCAATTTTTCCACCATATCCCTCATCTCGTTTCATAAATTTATCGCCTGCATACGATACATATACATCACTTATATTTGAATTTGCTAAAACTATTTTTTTATAACCATCTTTTGTTCCTATATTATTCCCTAAATAAACTAATTTAATCCTTTCAATCAAAGTTTCGTCTGTTTCTTCATCGGTAGCATTACTTATTTCATCTTTATTAATTACATAATCGAAACCTTCTACTGCAGTTTCCATTTTAGTAATTGTCCTTGCAGGTGCATTTGCTTGAATCCCTACATTTACAGATTTAATAGGAACAGGAATACTATATGCATTCAAATCAGGATCAAAATAATTCGGTCCTTGAGCTGCAAACATTGTAACATCTGATTGAACCTCATATCTTTGCCCATTCGTTGATGATACTATTGACCCTCTTAAAATAGTCTTATCACCATCAGAAATTGTCAACACATTATTTCTAACATAATAAATTATTCCTGTAGCTGAAGTAGCCCCTTTTCTTGTTAAATTAAAATTTGAAGCATGTTTTTCTAATATAACTTTAATATCATTTCTTACATCATCTACAGAAATTCCATAAGCAAAAGCTACTAAAGATAAATATTCGCTATCTAATAACATCTCTGATATTAAATCTAATGATTGACATCGTAATATATAATCAGCAATTACTATTTCTCTTACTAATTCGACACTTTGAGGAGTTATAAAAATATCATTTACAGTACTATTAGGATGTAAACTAATATTTTTATTTCTTTCTAATATCTTATTTTTAATATCATTATATATTTGAGAAAAACTCTTTAACATATTTTATCCTCCAAGTGTTATAATCAATGTTTCACCAACTTTATTTATAACTTCTATTCTTATAAATACTTTTCTCGGATCTACAGGATCTATATTTACATCTATACTTTTAATTTGATCTATTTTTTCATCTAAATCTGTAGTATCATCAATTTCATTTAAATAAGTAAATGCATATATTATACCATTAACAATATTTTTTCTTACACTAGTATTATCTATCTTTTGATTAATCAAACTTTGTAAATTACTACCATAACCAGGAAATACCTTATTTTCACCTTCCCTAGTAAGTAATATTTTAGCCATATTTTGCTTTAATTTGCTCGCTCCACTAAGCATTACAAAATCACCATTTTCATAAGTTATATCATTAAAAGTACCATAATATTTATTTTCTGCTGTACCTAATATCTTCAAATCTTTCATACTATACTCTCTAATATAAATAAAATATTATCTATTCTTCTAAATAAATCGGTTAAAAACGAAGACTTTAATTCTAACTTCTTTTGCATATTAACTACTTGCTCATATCTATAATTTAACTCTGTCATTTCTGAAACAGTTTGCAAAGCTTCATTTGTCAAATAAGGTATCGTATAATTTAATTCACTATCTTGAACTAAAATATCAGAAGTTAATATAGAATTAATTGTTTGAACATCAGACATTGTCGTATAACTTTGCAATTGTTCTGATAATATCTTTTTAGTATCATCATTCGCAATCATCAATTCGTTAATTTCTTGCATTCGAGTTCTAATTTCATCTTTTAAATTTAATATTGCTTTTTTTAAATTATCCCTATTTTCTTTACTGATTTTTTCTTTTAAAATATTATATGTATCACTTTTTTTTAATTCTGTTTTAATTTCTTCAGAAAAATCTAATTCATTATCTACATAATACGCACTATTCATCAAATTCCAAATTTCTTCTCTTCTTAATAATGCCATTTTATGATGCTCCTTTTATAGTACTACTACCAGTTATAGGCTTACCTGTAACTGGACAAATAGGAAAAGTACCATAAGGTCCTGAAGTCACTATATCTCCAAATAATTTTCGCTTATTTTCATCATTAGCATTTTTCCCTAAATATATTGTTTGACTATCAATATACGTATTGCCATCTTTATCAATTACAATTTTTGCTTTTATTTCTTTTGTTCTTGGATCTTTTTTGGTAATTTCATATTCCCCTGATTTTGTATGTCTTATCTCTAATCCATTAAAAGTCTGAAATAATATCTCAGTTGCTTGAATAAGAATTTGAAACTTTTTCCTTATTATCTTAAAAATATTTCTCATACCACCATCAACAATAGAAACGTCCCCATTATTATTTAAATAAATATAACCGCCACCTTCTGATTGAATTTGTATTTCTCCAGGAAGTAATCTTCCAGAATTCTTTCTTAATAAATCTGGATTATTTTCCCATATTTTAATTATCTTAGTAACATTCATCCCATATCTAACAAATAACACTAAAGATCCTATCTTAGGCATTACTTGCAACGATAATGGATTATCTAATTCAACGGGTATATTACTCCCACTTTCAAATGAATTTACATAAACAACATTATTTTTATCATCTACATTAATTATTCTACCTAATTGAAAATCTAACATTTTATTTTTTCTCCACTCCTTCTATATGATAATAATAATCGTATCTTGCCCAAGCAATATCGTCTCTAGTAAAAACATTATTTTTAGGAAATCTATCAAATATATATTTACCTAATAATCTCTCACCATTTAACATTGATAATAATTTAGTAAAATCTGTAAAAAATTTAGGCTTTAAATTAATATGTCCATTATCAATCATTCTAAAATTTAAAAATTGAATATCTACAGCATTACCTTTAAAATGAGCATCGGCAGAATCTTTTGATGTCTCTTTTTTATTTGTATATATTATTTGACGATTTTCTTCTGGTGTTCTAAATCCCCAAACTATACTACCAATATCAAACAATTTTTCTAAATCAAATATTAAACTATCTGTATAAAATCTTATCGTATCTTTAATTCTATTAAATGCTACTTCTACTCCATTTTTATCTTGCAAATATTTTGGTTTACCTTGTTCATCTTTAGTTAAAAAATATATTGAATTTTCTTTAATTTCAGCAAAATATTCCCCACCTTCTAATTCAAATATCTTCTTTTCTGCATACGGACCTCTAAGATAAATCCACCCTTTAGGAGCCCAAAATCTTCTAACTCTTCTTTCTTCTATTAACCATTCTTGTGAATCAATCTCGAACCACGAATTACTAAATATCAAATTAGTATTATCAAAATTAAAATAAGTATAACTTTTATCAAGACGCCCTGTAACCTCTTCACCAAAACTTTCCATCCATTTTCTAATACGCCAATTATAAAATTTAAAACTTAAATCTATTAAAGTTAACCCATTAATTAAACTTTGAGTAACAAAAGACGCATTTCCTGCTGCAGGTGAATCAAAAATACCAACCCTAAATTTAGTTTTAAGATAACTACTATCAGAAAATTCTTTAAAATCAGAAAATCCTAATTCTTTAATCTGATTATCGTCTATAACTATTGGTCTATAATCAAACATAATATCAAATATTTTTATTTTATGTTTTGTATATCCTGACTTCTCAGTTGTTGGTCTAGGAAGACTAAAAGCATAATAATCATCTAATTCTTTTGCAATCTCTAATCTATCTTTATTAATAGCTATTTGTGACAATGTTTCACTGCTTAAAACAGGTTTAGACTCTTCTATTTCAGTTTGCTTTTTTCTAGAATCAGATTCAACTTCATATATAACATCTAAAATAGTTGGTATTATAGAAAAATATATTACATCTTTATCAATATTTCTTTCTAAAAATTTTTTAGCTTCTGAAATTCTATCTTTTTTATTTTTTTCTTTATTTAATAATTCTAAACGATTTACATTACTTTGACTTAATATCTTCTCTTTATAAATTGAATATATCATATCATAATCGTTATCTTTTGCTGTCTGAAGAAATTCTTTAACCGCTTTTCGCTCAACTCTTCTTACATATATAAATTTTAAAATATTTGTAGAAACTTTTCCATAACCAAACGTTGTTTCTATCGAATTTAAATAACCAACAAATTTATCTTTCTCAGAATCGTCATTTAATTCAATATAATATAATCTTCCAATTTCGTATGTTCTAGTATTAGGAACTGATATATTTATTTGCCTTGTAAAAGCATTTTGCCTATATAATATCATTGCTGAATATATAGACGCTAACCATCTATTAATAACATTTGGATTAGAAGTCGGTTCTCTCACTCTTAATCCATATTTAAATAATATATTAGCATCTGTATACCAACCTCCAATCATTCCAACTTCACCAAAAAATGGATACATAAATTTTGCATCACATCTAGTCGCTAAATCAATATCATTCCTATGATAAGCCTCATCAAGTATATCTTCTTTCTTTATAACAAAATCTCCTTCTGGAATATTACCATTTTCTGGTAAATCTATTTCTAATTCATTATATTTCTGAGGTCTACATATTATTTGACCTTTCCTGTTTTCAAAAATATCATAAAAAGCTACTTCTCTTACAGTTCTCAATATATCAATCGGTTTTGCCATTTGAGTATAAAAAGTCTCAAATCCTCTTGCTACCATTTCGTTGTAAGTTTTATGTTCTCCATGCTCAAGAATAGCTAAAGTTTTCTTTATTTCTTCATTAGCCTTAGAATCATCACTAAATTTAACATCATCTAATTGTCTTACTAGATAAAATGCATAAAGTAATAAAAATGAGCTTCTAAAATCTTTAATACTTTTTAGCCTATCAACATTAAACTCAAAACGTATTTTTTCTAATTTAGTTCTTATTTCCTCTAACCTTTTATTATACTCAGTAGTCAAACCTTCTATTTTCTTTTCTTTACTCCCAGATATAGTTTCTTCTAATTCTCTTATTTTTGTTTTATATTCTTCAATAACCCTTTCTTTTTTAGATAATTGTTCTTCTTCATCGAGAGTTAACGAAATTTTTGATTTTAAAGGTGCTATTTCTTTATTAATATCATCTAATTTTGTTCTTATCTTTCTCAACTCGTCATTATTTTCATCTAATTTCTTTTTTATTTCTTCTAATTTACTATCTACATTTACTGCCTTTAAACATAACACATCTTCCATTATCGTACTAAATATCTGACCTGTATTCAAATTATTCCAATTATCTTGATATACAGGAACACCTGGTGTTGTTATTTCAATACCTTCATCAAACATTTTATTATATATTGCTTGCTTTTGCACAACATTTGACAACCCAAAAAACTTATTAATCCCATATACAGTAATATCTATATCAGGAACAGTTCCATAACTTTTAGAATAACTTATAGTTCCTATAAAACCTATATATTCAGTAATCCAATTTTCTGTAAACCCTCTATCAACTCTAACTTCTATTATTTGATTTTCACATAAAAAATCTTTTATTTTCTTTGTTGTAATAAGACCATTACTATATTCTCTATCAAACTCACTTGATTGACTAATTCTAAATCCAATAGAATTACTAAATTCTTCTAAACTATTTTCAAATCCTGTAATAATTTTAACATTCTTAGTAATATCTATTCCTTCTAATAACTTAATTCTTCCTTCTGATATCGCTTTAATTAAACTTTCTTTAAATTCCCTTATAGTTTTCGTCCAATTATCTTTATATTTTTCTACACTTTCTTGTAAAAATTTCCAATGAAGTTTACTATTAACATTAAAATAATCAACAGGATCAGTATATCTAATATCAGTTCCTTCTACTAATTCCTTCGCATTAGTAAAATCTAAAGAATATAAAATTATTTTATAATTTACTTTAATATCTACTGGCATTTTATTTTACTCGTTTCTTATCTTGACTAGCACCTTCTTTACCTTCTTCATTAGAATGTTTCATATCAGATGCACCTATAAAAGTTAAATCATAATCTAATATATACGGTTTTGATACATCTTCACCAAAATCTAATTTAGAAAAATAACCAAAAAACCTATCAGTATCATTAGGATTATTAACTATTTCTAATAATAATAATCTTCGATTACCTGTTATTTCCATTAAATTATTTTTAAATATTTTATATAATTCATCTATATCTGCATCAGCATTAGCGATATAAGGATACGCTCCAATATAAGAACTACCAGTTATTGATATTTCGACTGGTTTAATATACCAAGGTTGAATAAAAGCAACTGAAATACCAAACTCAACTGTTATATCAGCCGAATATGATAATTTAATACTTTTTACTTCTTTAAGTTCTAAAACTATTAAATCTTTTGTAAGCTCTCCAGGCAATGTTCTTAACGTAGAACTCGGAACTACAGGAAAAAATTTTTCAAACATTTCTCTTTTTTTAGTTTCTAATTGATAATTTTCTACAGATTTTTTAAAAGCTTCATCTTCTTTAGAAGCTTTATTTACAATTATCCGCACTGTCCTATCTTTTAAACTTAATAATGACATTTTTATCTCCCTATTTTACCCAAAGTCTTCTTAACTGCACACTAGCCATTGCTGAAGGATCCGATCCTGAAAGCATTCGTTGAAATGATTTCTGTTGCTCTCTTATTTCCGCACTTCCTCCTCTAAAAATACCCGTAATATCTAAAATTTTAGCAGCAAAAGTAAACCAAGATTTTAAAAATATTTGAACTAAATTTGTCAAAAATTGAATAGGATTTTCAAATCGTTGTAAATTCCCTCCAATTGTTTCTAATTCTCTTCTTTGCGCTTCAGGTATTTTTGTAAGAAATGCTGTCCATTGCTGATCTGAAGGTAAATTTGCTATTTGCTCTCTATCTACTTCACTAATACGCATCATAGCTTCTGCTAACCTATAACCTGCGGCTCCCATTTCTCTTAATTCTGGTATTAATAATGCTAATCTTCCTGCCATTGCTTCTGGTGAAGTAGCTCCTGAAACTTCTCTAAATAATCTATCTCTTGCGGCAATCATTTTTTGTATAGGTGTTGCACTCACTGCTTCAGCCCAAGCTTCTCCAATATCTTTTATTGGTTTATCTACATAAGCTAAATAAGCTTCAGGAGTAATTTTTGCAAATGTTTGCAAACCAACAGTCATCATTTGAGTAAAATTGGATTGAAATTTTTTAGTCCAAAATACACTAGATGACAATTCTTTATGTGTAATATATAATGTTTTAGCCCAAGAAATTGTATCGGCTGTTATTCCTTTAAATCTTACATCTGTATATCTTAAATCTTCACCTAATCCTTCTAATAATTTAGTTAAATCTTCAGCATGTATTCCCATCCTTTCTGCTGATCTTGCCATAATTTGAAATTGATCCCCTAATTGTTCTATAGGAATAGCATACATTACACCTAATCTTGTCGCTGATTTAATTGCTGCCTCAGCACTCATTCCTAATCCTGATGCGACATACGTCAATTTTTCTACAGTACTTATTATAGTACGGGCTCTATCAGTTTCTGCTTCGATCCCTCCTCTAGATACATCTTCATAAGTTTTTCCTATTTGATATAAACCTGCAATATATTCATCAACCGCTGTATTTACATATCTTTGCATTTCATCAAAAGAAACTCCAGCTTTTGCTGCTGCTATACTTAAATCACTTATTACTGCAAGATTAGATATATAATTATTAGTTAATAACCCTCCTGTTCTTATTAATAATCTTGCCCCTCTTGCACTTTCAGCAAAACTTCTAATAAGACCTTCCATTAACATAGCAACAAGTGCTACCCATCCACCATATTTTAACATAGTAGCACTTTGCACTCCAAAAGTTTTAGTAAAAAATGCATCAGCATCTGCTCTCATTTGTTCCCATCTAATCCTTGCTAATTTTACTATTCCACCTTGACCTTCGACAATTGCTGCTTTTTCTTTTAATTGTGCTTTTAATAAATCATATTCTTTTCTTCTTTGATATGCTTTAACAAGAAGATCTTCCTTTCTTAAATCAACTTCTTTTCCTTTTAATAACTCTTTACTTCTATATATTTCCTTTTCTATTCCCTTTAATTCACTAGATGTCTTTAATCCCAATTTTTCTCTAATTAAATCTAATTGAACACTAGTACTTACACCCATCTCTATAAGTCTATCATACGCTGCAGTTAACATACTAACATATCTCGCATCATCACGATGTTTTTCTTCTAATCTCTTATAAACATCAATTAATGTTCTATAATTCTTAATACTAGGCTCAACCTGATAAGTTAATTCACGAAATCTATCTGCTAAACCAATTATATCTGTTCCTGTTTTCTCTACATTTTTAGAAAATATTTTTATTTTTGGTTCTAACTCATCGAATTCTTTACCTGCTAATGCAAACAATGCAGCGATTTGCTCTGGGGTTGGCATTATTTCTTCCTCCTAAAATCTTCCTTTACTGCTTTTATAAAATCTTCATCATCACCTGGTGCTTCAAAAATTGTTTTACTTTCTTTACCTGCGTTATCTAAATTCTTAAAATCTTCATACAAATTATAGTAATACCAAAATGCTTGAATAGGTTCTAATTCTTGAAAATCTTTATTAGATGGAAGTATATTAGCATGTTTAATTATAGTCCAATAAAATTTACTTATTGGATTATCTATTATTTTTTTTTTAATTCTTCATTTTCTAGTAATTCATATTGTTCTGATATTAATTTATTATATTCTAACCATAATCTATCGACAATAGTTTCTTGAGCTTTATCTAAATATTCTGCTAATCTCTTTTTATCTTCATCACTATTAAAAACAACATCATTAATCTTAACTATAGATGCACTTAAAATAGGTATTTTTATTGCTTCAATATATTCCGTCATAGAAATACTAGGATCAAACTTAACAGAACTAGTTGCTTTATTTCTTTCTTTATTTGTTAAAGTTTTCATAGTTATTGTAAAATCTTTTCCAATTTTAATTTCTTTTTGTATAGAAGCAAATTTTATAAACTTTTCAATATTAACTATCACATCTCCACTATCACTTTTAACTCTAAATTCGGATATATTATCATCATCTTTCTTTATTTTAAATTCTGCTATATTTTCGTTTTTCTTTCCTTCTTCATTCATATTTTCCTCCTTTTAAATTCAATAAATTTTTAAATCTTTAAGTAAATTTACACCTTTCGTACCATATATTTCACCTGCAATAGATAAAGTTTCACTTGCAAGAGCAGCAGCACCATGAATAGTAGAATCAAATACTGTTATACTCCCGCAAGATATTTCTCTATCTTGTATAATCCATTGATCTTCTGCATCTATATCATATTCTATAGGATTTGAAGTAAACCAACAATCATTATAAAATATCACTGCAGTTTCAAGAATATCCCCTGTTGGTGAATTTTTGTTCTCAACTATAACAAAAGGCATCTGCTGCATTAACAATGATTCACCCCAAAATCCAAATACTGTTTTAAGCATATCATTTTTATATAAAATTGCTCTAACTATAGTTAAATTAGTAGTAACCTTTAAAGGAACTACCTGAAAAGGTTCGTGTGAATACTTACCTATAGAATATCTTCTATATACTTCTCTTGTTTGATCTCTACTAAAACTCTTTATTTCACCAAGCGGATCATATTTTAAAGAAATTGCATATAATCCATATAAAGATGTCTTACCTGCTCCTAAATTATCTAATACTCGAGGATCAGGTATTGCTCTTATTGTTATGCTACTTCTTAAACGTACTTGTGTTTTCGGTAAATTTAAGCCCATACTGTTGCTTGCCTCACTCCTCTAGCTTTTGCTGTTATACTCTGTACAATTTTTAAATCATCTGCATCTATATCAAACTCTAATGGATTATTTACAAACCAAACACCATCAAAAAATAATGTTTTTGAACCTTCTTTCCCTTCAGAATTCGTTGGCATATACAAAGAAAAAGCAATCGATAAAGGTTGATGTTGATATAAAATATCGTGACCTTCAAAACCAAAAGCTTCTAACATATTACTCTCATATAAAACAACTCTATCAAAAGTCAATTCATAAGTAGGTAATGCAGGATACGTTTCCTTAATAGCTTCTGGACTATCACCTCTATAATTATCGGTATTCAATTCTCTCCAAAAATGTATATCAGCTCTAGAATTATTTATACTTATTTTTTTAACAGCAGCTATAAGCTTCATTCCCGAAATATCAAGACTTGGCAACCCTTGAGTCTGATCGTAAATCGTACCATATATCTTTATATATGGTTGTAATCTAGCTTTTGTTCTTGGTATTATTAATGACATAATTCAAATCACCTCCTTAAAATGTTACACCAAATGTTATAAATATCCAATTAATATCTAATGTTGGTTTAATATAAAATTTAACATCTATTTGTCTCGGTTCTAAAGGATTTTGTGTAACCTCTAAATCTCTAAATTCTACAATATCGTTTCTTCTAACTACTGCTCCCAATAAGAATTTTATAAACGCTGTTATATTAGCAATAGTTTCACTACCTAAATTTCTAGTATTTATAAACGCATTTGTTAAATTTCTTATTAAATATTCAGCTAAACCATCTTTTATCCTTGTAACTTTCAATTCTTGAGTCGCTACACTTGTTGGATCAGTTGACAAAGCATGCCTAACACGAAAATCACCTGCTTCTTTCTTTTCTATTATGCATACTCCATTTGATGCCATATTATTCTTTTCTGCTCTTGTAAAAATATCTCTTATATCTTTAAACGATATAATAGATTTACCTGAAATTGGCTCTGCCCAAGTATAATTAGGATTACAAATTATACCTGCTAAAGCAGCCGCCAAATATGAACCATCTACAGTATAGTCTGTATTATTAATTGTATAAATCTGATCAGAAGGAGATAAATAAGCTACTCTATAATGTTTAATAGATGTAGCTGCAGTTATATAATCATTAACATCAGTTGAATTTATAGGAGCCCCTATAATTGAAATTCTAAATTTCCTTTCAAGTAAAGAAGACATTTGATCAACATGATTCTTTAAATACGAAATCAAACTATTTCCTGCTTCTAATCCCTTCATCAAAACTATAACATAACATCTCTCATTTTTTAAAGAATCTATTGCTTCTTGCAAAGCAGTTACTGTATCATCTTTTGCTTGAACACATAAAACATAAGAAGCACCTTGTTGTTGACATATCTTCGCTCCTATTGATAAAGTATTTGTTGATATATCATTTATCTCATACACTGATGTATTATCTGGAACTGTCGTCCAATTTGGTGCAACAGTTAACACTCCAGTAGTAGTATTACTAACGATCAACCTTTCTTGACCAACACCTACTCCTGAAGTAATTTTTACATATTTTCCTTTATATTCATTAAGCGTCATTGTTAATCCTGTTGTCAATGTATTACTAGTTCCTCCTGTTGCAGTACCTGTTAAAATCAAATTCGGAAATTCAGGTGAACCAAATAAAGAAAATATAGTATCTTGCCTAGTAGTTAAATAAGGTGCATAATCTGCATCCCCTTTAATATAAGTATAAGTTACATAATATACACTTCCTGTTATCGGTTCATCTCCTGCAGGACTCCAATCGACTTTATCATTTGTTAATACATAATCTGTATCTTTTACATAAGTCTTTCCAGCTTTATCTGTAATAGATATTATTTCAAATACTGGAGTCTTTTTTAAATCATCTTGACTATTTGCTGCACCTTTTTTAACTTGCTCGACTATTGTTAAAGTCTTTTTACCTAATCCAATAATCGCTGGTATAAAAGCCCCAGGCGGCGCAGCAGGCACTGTTACATCTGCAAATTGTACATATACACCTGGTTCAGTATATTGTGGTGTAAAAGTTGGCATAATTTTACCCTCCTTTAATATAATTTTTTAAATTTTATTCTTATAAATCTATATTATTTCTATCCTTTTTTAATTTTTTTGGATCTTTATTAATAACTTCTTTTTCGATATCTTTTTCTACTATTTCAACTGTTAAAATTTTATAACTTTTAAGTTTATTTATCTCTTCAGGCAAAATCTCAGTAGTTATATTAACAACTTCTCCTGGACTTAAAATTTTATTTAAACTTTTTAATTTTAAATTCCCATTAGTTACATTTTTTATCTTATACATTTTACATTCCTCCCTTTTATGGATTAGTTTCTAAATCTTGTATAAGTAATTCTAAATTTATATTCTGAATTGTAGTAAATAAACTCGAATCAATCTCTGCCTGAAATTCAGTATAATGATTTACTGTAATAGTCCTAGTAAATACAGGTTCTCCTTCAACTTCTTCTTGTTCATCTGCACCTAATGTTATTTTTGTATGAGCAAATCCATATTCAGCAAATTTATTTCTAAACAAATACCTTATATAAATTAATGTTAAATCCGAAATTCTATCTCTATCCGTTACAGTCCTCGCTTTTATCGTTAAATCTACAGGAATAGTTAATCCACCAAAATACTGTACTTTTAATAAATTACCTTGATCATCCCTTATTTCCTTCAGTTCTTCTTCACCTAATTGAGATATTGAAGCATCTGAAGCACTTGCTTCTATTATTATACAAGGATATAATTCAATTCTTCTTGGAAATCCTCTATAAATTGCTATCTTATTTTGTTTAACATCTGGATTATATCTATAAATCTCTGGTGTAGCATTATCTCCATAAGCTGTTCTTATTAATGCAACATAAGCATTTTTAATCCAATCTATATATTTTATAATCATCCTTCTTCCTCTTTTTCTTCGCCTAAAGCTATTTTATCTCTTTTTATCTGCTCTTTCAAATTTATTTTTTCTAATTCATTTATCCAACTAATAAATTCTAACATTTCTGATATAGTTTCGAATTCTATTTTTAATTCAAATTTTGACATATTTTACATCCATACTTTAAAATAAGGATTAGGATCAGATTCTCCATTAGTTATTGCTTCCCATATTTTATCATCATTTATTTGATAAATCGGATCAGTCTTTGGTTTACATATCGTTCTAAATTGTTGCCTAAATGGAGTTCCCCTCATTTCAGATTGTCCAATTTCATCTACTAAAAATCTATCACCATCTAATATCCTATGAAGTACATCATATTTATGTAATTTAGGATGCCACAAAGTCCAACTGTCAAAATCATGAGTAAATTGAATTCCTTGATTAGTAAAATTTACCCCTCTTGTTGGAATATTTCCATATCTAATCCTTATTTTTATCTTTGGATAATATCCTCCATAAATACCTACACCAAAACAATCAGGACATCTAAATGAACCCTGATAATCAGGATCTTGAGCCATAGAATTATCTATAGCTGTTTTTCTATTAACCAAACCTGCATCTGTATCGTCTACAATTGCATTACCCATCTTAGTACATTTACAAGGTTTTCCTGACCATTTTCGTATATATAAATAAAAATCTTCACCATCATTTTCCAATATAGATTGATGCCTTCTTCTTATCTCTTCAAAATAATATTTCATTCCAGTATTCGTTATTAAATTATAACTATTAGATTCTTGAGAAAATGGATCTTCTGCAAATCTATCAACATTAAAATAATATGAAGCTGGAAAATCATTTATAAATTTTTCTATATTTCCATAACCTATATAAGAAACCCAAAAATAATATACTACATCTTCAGGAGTCCATATTGGTTCATTAAATATATAATAATTCTGATTATTAACAGTATCTAAATAATTTTTAGTCATCGGAGTAGGTGAACCATAAACTTTATAACTTGTTACGCCAGGAATAAAATCCCAACTTATTTTATATTGCCCAGCATTTTCATCTACTTGTATTACTTTAACTTCCGATACAACTATATTAGAACTCATTGCTTATTCACCTCATTATTAATCGTAGATTCTGTTTTATTCTTACTATCTAATTCAAATTCCATAGGTCCTAACTTAAATCTAAAATTTTGTTTACCTAAAACATATATTAAAATCATTATAGTAAATAAAAATGTTATATGCCATAAAATATCCTTTAATTCATTTTTAGGAATATTTACTATAACATACGTCCATATAATTGCAATAAATATAACTAATTTAACTCTCAAAGATTTCAAATCTCTAATCTCGTTTTTAAATCCATCTGATTGAATAATTTTCTTTATCATTGTCACTCCTTCTATTTTATATAGCAGATAATTCTTGTCTCCAGTTTGTTGTTATCGTATTATCATCCCATTTAACTCTATAAAAATTATTATTATGATCTATTCTTATTATAGTACCTATTCTATTTGTTCCTATTCTCCTCACTTTTTCCCCTAATTCAAAATTACTAACTTTATTATCTTGATATGTATATTGTCCAATCCATTCATTCGGTTGAAACTCATCTTCAAATCTAATTTTAGCTTGCACTTCTTTAAGAATATCTTCAATTTTATTTCTCTCATCTATAGCATTTACTGCTGCCTTAATTAATTCCCTTTCATCTCTAAAACTATTATCATCTTCCTCTTCTTGTATAAATAAATTATTAGCAGTATCTCTAACTTTTACCAAAGTACTTATATGAGTAATATAATTTTCAGATTGTCCTATATCTACCCAAACTTTATTTCCAACTATTTTACGAACTATTCCTGGTTCCATATCAGGCATTGAAGAAAATACAACTTTATCTCCAACCTTTAATCTAGCACTTTTAAGCATAGGAACCCATTGTTTTGATTTCGGATCATATACCCATTCGCTTCCTTCAGGAGGAGGAGTCGTCGGTTTTGCAGGCACTTGCGATTCTATCTCTATACCTTTATCTCGTATAACTTTATTAACCAATTCAATAGCATCTTCTTCACCATATCCATATTCATCTACAAGTTTTCTTTTTATAGCATTAACCCCTATCCCTCGATTATACCATTTTATTATATTAGATTCTAATCCTGGCATAATTAAATCCTCCTTTAATAATTTAATATTTTTCTTAAATAAGAAGCAGCTTCAAATATCTCTTTTAAATCTAATTCTTCTATAGTTTTATCCTTTTCCTCTAAATATGCATTTAATTCCATTTCTATTATCTTCTTTGAATTATCATTTATTTTACTTGCTTTAACTTCATTAAAATATTCTTTTAATAAATTAAAAGCCGCCTTTAATTTAGGATTTTTAATAAATAACCAAGAAAATGGAGCAATAAAATCTATAATCATCTTTAATGTCTCTTTAATTCCTGCTTCTTTCTCAATTCCATAATCTAATCTAGTCTTCAATTGAAATTTATCTTCTTCTTTACTTCTAATCATTAACCATTTTCTATCTTCCATCGGTATTAAAGTAAATTCTCCCTTTACTTTATCAGTATTTAATCTAAATTTTCTTTTCTTATCTGACCATTCTAATATCTCTGCATCTCCAATTGCATAAGTTTCAACTATTCCTGCTCCATATTCACCTTTAGGTATTTCACCTTCAAAATAAATATAATCTACTGGATGATCCTCTGTTTCTATAAATAAAACCTTTTGTCCAGGTTCTGGTATTTTCCTCGTAACCCCTGATTTTAAAACACCATCTTTAAATATTCTCCAATCAAAATGTTTACCTGCCTTTTTTGCATAATGCAATTGAATCCCTGACTTGCCTTCTTCTCTAATTTTAGGTTTTGGTTCAGGAGTAATATCAAAATCTCTTTTTTTCTTATATTCTTCCAATCTATCATCTTCTTGAGCTTTTTTTAAAAAATATTCGTCTTCAACTTCTTGTAAATATGTAAACTTATTAAATATCTTAACACTTGATTCCAATTTCCAAGAAGCAGTTTTCAAAAATTTAGTAGTCTTATTTTGAATATCTTTTATTATTGCAGTAACACGAGGAGGTGAAATACCTAAAATCTCTGCAATCTCAACTTGACTATATCCTGATACTAACAAATTAAATACCTTCTTACCTACATCTGTAAGAAGATTTAATATTTTATCAAATAAATCATTTACTATTACTTTTTCCTCAGGTGAATCATACTTAGATTCAATAATATTCTTTATTTTAATAGGAACATCTTTATCTTCATATATAACATCTTCTAAACTATATGCTATTGTATTTACTATTTCTTTTTGAAGATATAAATCTCTTATTTCATCTTTTACTCTACCATCTAATTGGTTATATAACCACGTTGAAAATTTTCCTTTTTCTCTATCATAAGTATCTATTGAATGTAAAATAATTTCATCAATAATAGAAGAAGCATCATAAAACCCTGCTTTTCCTAATTTATTTTCAAATGGATACGCTAACCTTTTTAATTCAGGATAAATTTCGTTAAATATTTTTTCATCTTTCGTTTCTTTATATCTAATCACTTTTTCATCTAAATCTTCTATTGATGATTTTTTATACAACTTTTTAAGTACTTTATCTATTTTAGCATCTTCCTTCTCAAAATCAAATAATTTATCTTCATCTATTGGTAAACATACTAATCCTGTTTTTCCTGATAAACTATACGGAACTCTTAATCCACCTGCTCTATGTAACGTACTAGTATCTAGCCTACAAGTATTTTCCTTTTTCGTAACTCCAGTAGTCAATCTTTTATCATTTTTATTTTCTATATATTCTTCTAAAGCTAATTTAATTGCTGTTCTAGCTTCATCTACATCTATTTCTTTTTTTAATATACCATAAACGTGAAATCCTTTTGAACCAGAAAATACTATCTTAGTATCAACTACATTATCCATTGTTTCTATTAAATCTTTAACCTCAAAAACTATATCCTTTAAATCATCCCAAGAAAATCCTTCTTTTGGATCTAAATCAACATATAAAAATGGAGTAGTATCCTTAAGAGAAAAATGCCATTCAACATTTCTACCATTATTTAATTTATCAAAATCTTTAATATTTATCGGTTTTCCCTCTATCTTTCTTTGAACTATAGTATCATCAACTTTCTTAAATAAAGTCACATCAAGATCATACTTTAAATAAGTTTCTATAATATCATCTTTAACAGTATCATAATACAAAAAAATCTCACCTTCATTAAGTCCTTCTTTATAAAATTCATTTGGTTCTACTATTATAGTTTCTGGATGCTTTGGTTTATAAGCATAAATTAAACTACTTTCTATTTTCATTGATTTACCTTCGTGATAACAAGCATTTTGTTCAAATTCATTAGTATAAATTGTCCATCTATTTCTACCTTTATTTTTGGATTCATAAAGTGCTTTATCTGCTTTAGTAAATGAATCATCTATATTAGATTCTAACGGAGCAGCTCCTAAACTTATAGTCACTGGTATTTCAGTTTGTTTAGTTTCTTCTTCAACTGTATTTCTTATCAATTCCAATAATTCTTTTAAATCCTCTTCATCATCTAATTCAATAAATATTACAAATTCTTCTCCGCCCCATCTAACTATATTTTCTATATCAAGACTTTTAATTAAATCGGCAACTGTCTTTAATACCTCGTCGCCTTTATCGTGACCATATTCATCATTAATTTGCTTAAAATGATCTATATCAGTTAAAATTATATAATTATTTTCTTCTAATAATCTTTCTTCATTATCCTCTAACCAATGCCTTGAATACAACCCAGTTAAAGCATCTGTATATAATCTTTTTTTCAATTCCTCGACTTCTTTTTGTAAATCTTTATTTTCATCTATTTCTGATTCTATCTTTCTTATTTCAGTCGGATGAACTTCAGATATTATAGATCCATCTTCTAAAGGTTTATCCCACTTGACTACATAATCAACATCATAAATTGTTCCTCCTCGCTCTTCAGGAGCTATATCTATTATTGTTCCTGTATTATCAAAATTAATTGCCTCTATTTTAGTTCCCTTTTCATAAACTCCTTTTCGCGATTGAAAAGCTTTCAAACGAATCACTTTTTCATTTTTATATATATTCTCATCAAATTTTTTCTTTCTTAAATTTTCATCTAATGTTTCTACTACATTATAATATTTATCTATAATCTTATATATTTTCTCTGGATTTCTTAAAAATACAAATTCATCTCTTATTTTTAATTGATCAAAAGTAGTTATTTCCCCTTCTTCTATTCCATGTCTTTTAAATAAACTTGAATAACATTGTTTTCTAACTAAATTTACATATTCGCTTTCTTTCTTTAAAAATTCATCTAATTCAGGATATTGCTCTTTAACATCTTTAATTTTCTTTTCTAAAACATCTAAATATTCTATCATTTTATTCCAATAAGGTTCATAAGAATCGTCCCATATAACTATCTTATTTTTTCCTGTATTCTTACCTAATACAAGAGATTTGTGAGCATCTGTAGGAATTTTTCCAATCCCTACAGTTGCTGTATGTCCTGTATTTTTTAAATAAATATCTATAAATTGCTGTCCTAATTTTTTGGCTTCTTCTATCGTAATAGGAATACTTATAAATATATTATCTCCACCTTCAAATATTACCTCTCCATTATACTTAGTAATTATTTCTATTATTTCTTTATTAGCATTTTTTATTTGATTAGATATATTTTTTGCTACTTCTGTATCTTTATCATAAATGGCTTCTTCTACTCTATCTCCAATATCATCACCATCAATGGCTATATAAACAAGATTACCTTTTTCTGATCTCTGTTTACCAATTTGAGCTTCTTTATGAAAACACTCTTTTCCTTCTGAATACAATACTATTCTATCTGGTGAAATAGGTCCAACAACCACAGCAGTTCCTGCTATTCTTAAAGTATCTTCACCGGTTATATCTTTATAATAAACACCCCATTCCGGATCGTGTCTACTTTTTAGTCCTCTAGGAATTTGCTCATCATGTTTCCAATATAAAAATTTTCCTTCTACATCATCAACATAAGCACCTAAATCGACTAACATTGCATAATCTGGTAATAAATCTAAACCTGAAACATCTACTTTATAAATATATTTACCAGGAAACTTTCCTGGTTCTTTAGAAACAAAAACAGATTCTTCTGGTAACCAACCATAATCAAAAAATTGTTCCCCAGCTTCTGTTAATCCTTTTGTTTTTCTACCCACTAAACCCTCTTTCAAAATTATTTCTGGAGGAACATTTGTACTATGATATAAATATTTAATAGCTTTCTTTTCTAATTCTTCAATCTTTTTCATTACTCCTTTATGAATAAGTCTAGGTTTCATATCCTTTATTTTTTGTAAAACTTCTTTTTTTAACTCATATAACATCTTAATTTCATCACCAGATGGAGAATATTTAATTGACCAATTTATTTCTCTTACGAGTTCCCATAAATTCCAAATTATTAAATCAATAGTTTCACCTGTTGCTTTCATATTTAAAATATCTTTAAAATCTTCTTCTAATTCACTTATAGGTTTACCAATTTGAGCTTCTTTATGAAAATATTCTCCTAACTTCATTTGTTCTCTTAATTCCCATATTTTAAATAATTCTGATTCTTGAGCTAAACTTGGACTCCATTGCATTCTTAATCCATCAAAATGAATCCAATCAACTATTTTATCTATAACATAAAATTTTTCAAAACCTTCTTTTGAATAAGCTTCTTCACCTTGTTTAATCAATTCTTCTATTTTCTTTATGTTTCTTTTTATAGGTTCTACTTCAACTCTTGTTGTGCCTCCAGTTTTTAATTTATTTAAATGATAAATTAATTCTTCTAAAATTTTATCTAATTTATCATCATCATAAATACCCTTAGATGCATCAATATAAACTTTTCTTAAATCAGTAAGAAATATTGCTTCTTTGTTTAAAAAAGCTCTTAATTGTTCTAACTTATTATTATTTCCATATTGAAAAATATTTGCAATTCTAGACATTAACCAACCCTTTTCCTCAAATCCAGGTATTTGCTCAAGCCTTAAATCTTCTGGAATTACTTTCTTATCCTCTCTATATCTTTCTATTCTTGGTTTTCTAATTATCCCTGTCATTTTATCTTCTATTTGTATCCATTTATTATCTTCAAACTTATATGCAGGTCCTTTTTTTATATTTACTTCTTCACCTTGTACTTCTACAATACAAGGTTCTTTAAAAGGATCAACCCAAATTCTACCATCTTCATCTTCAAATACTTTATTTCTTTCTGCCCATTCTATAAATTCTAATCGTTCCTTATCAGTAAACCCTGTCCCAACCTTACCATTAAGCCTAAATATCCCTTCTTTATCTCTAAATGAAGTTAATATTGCGCCCATCTGTTCAGGATGCTTTTTACTTCTTTCTACTGCAACTACAACTAAATCAATAGATAAAATCGGTTTTACCTTAACTATTTTATTATCATAATAAATTATAAGTCCTTCATAACCATATTTTTGAGGTTGTACAACCTTATCCCATAATTCGTCTACATCATTTAAATCAGCATTTTCAAAATATTCTGCTGGCTTTACATACTTTCCTTTGCTAAACAAATTTCTTAATCCACTAATTCTATATGATAAATCTTTATCTTGCCAATCAATTCCATCTATACTTATAATATCAAATACTATTATCCTTATTCTTTCTTCATCTTCTTTAGTTTTCGGAGCCTTTAATAAACTCTGAGATTTTAAATAACTTAATGGAATACCATCTTCACTAACTCCATAAATTTCTCCAACTCCTATAAATTCTTTTAACGGTTTATTTTTTAATAATTCTGTAATTTCATCCGTAACAGGTAAATCATAACGAATTGTACCTGCTCTAGTAACTGTTATTGTTCTACCATCTTTATATTCTATTCCAACTATTTCTCCATCTAATTTTACCGATATTGTAAATTTCTTACCTTTTAATTTTTCTCTCAATTCATCTATAGTATAAAACTTCATCGACATTCTTTCTTTATAATCACTTACTATAGATGAAATTGGATTTTCTTTATCTATTTCTTTTTTAAATGCTAATATCATTTTGTCAATATTATTAACATTGGAGTAGTATCACTTGGTACAACTGCAGTTATTACCCAACCTGCATCCACAAGCGTTTTTAAATCACTAACTGATCCATCAACTGTATCTTTAGTATTACCTTGCCTATCTGATTCTACTATTTTTACATCAGCCATTTCGCTCCTCCTACATCATAATTTAAATTAGTCAATATATTTATATTATTCGAAATTTAAATTTTCTTTTCGTCTAAATTCCAATTTCCTCTTATATCTTCTTGCTTGAGAAATAGTAGGAAAACACTTCTTCATACCCTCGTCTGTAATTACACACCAACGTCTTCCTTCTTCGCCTTCTTCTTTCTTTATCCTTAATTTTTCTTGTCGTAACCAATACATTTATATCTCCTCTTTAATCAATTCTTTAGCTGCATTAACAAATAAATTAAAATCATCAACTTTAACTTTTTTACTTATTCTAGAAAATATCTCATCCATATATCCTTCAATAATACTATCATAATTTATATCTATTTTTTTATTATCTTCAGTCGCTATTTTCTTTAATAAATTAGCATCTTCAATAACAGCATTAACAATATCGTCTAATTGAATATTTGCTTTAATAAATTCTTTAATAGACGATTCTTTTTCAATAGTATCTTTAATCTCTTTTTTTATTTTCTTTTGAGTTTTATCATCAAATTCTTTTTTATACTTATCCTTTGCTTTTAAAAATTTTTCTATTTCTTTATCTAACTCTTTTTTCTTTTCTTCAGTTACTTCTTCATCTACCTTAATTATTTCAGTTGGATGAACTTCAGTAATTGTTTCTCCTGCTACTGGAGTATCCCATTTTATAATATAATCTATATCTCCAGGTTTTTCATCATTTTTATAAATTACATATCCCATAAGCCCATTCGTCTGTAATTGAACTCTATCATATACTTCAAATTCGTCTTCTTCTATAGCTGATGTTAATAATAATCTATATTTCATTACATTTTCATCTTTATACTCGTTCATTTTAAATTTAAACTCAGTATTATCATCTAAAGATGCAGTCACTATTCCTAATCTTGGATCAAATCGTCTATAAGTATAAATATCAGGACTATTTTCAAATTGAAATTTATCACCTAATTTTAATTCACTAAACTTAACATATCCTTGTTTTTGATATATTTTATCGTAATCTTGAATAGATTCTTTTTTCTTCATCTTTTTATCTTTTTTTATTTCTTTATCATAAGATTTTTGTAATTTTTTTTCAGATTTAGATTTATCTATTTTCCTTTCCATATTCATATTAACACCCTCGGATAATTCTGGTAATTCTCTAAATTTAACAGTAGAATTATCAGAAACATTTAAAGTATCTATATTAATAGTTGTATCTGATTTTCTATTTAATGAAGATCTTAAACTTGCTATTTTCCTCAATCTATTAGGATATTTCTCTAATAAATCTTTAATATTGCCTCTTAAACCAGTTACATCCCCTTCTATATTTGTAACATTTCCTTCAATATAAGAAACATCTCCTTTTATGTTAGATACATCTCCTTTTAAATAAGAAACATTTCCCCTTATATTAGATACATCTCCTACAATATTTGAAGCATCTCCATATATATTTGAAGCATCTCCATATATATTTGAAGCATCTCCATATATTTTAGATTTATCCCCTGTTACATTTTCATCATTAATCAATCTACTTTTTTGTGATTTTATTCTTAATGAAGACTTTTTCGTTCTTTTAAATTTTTCAAATAAATCTGGATTTTCACTAATAAACTTATTTACACCATCCATAAACCATACATGCCACCCAGAACCTTCTGTTTCTAATTTCTTTTTTATACTTTCCCAACCTTCTTCAAAATAATATTCTGCTTCTTTTTGAGCTTTTTTATCACCTTTATAAGCAGGATCTATAATTAAACTATCCATAAGATCAATTGCATATTCTTGTATTGGAGTTTCAAGTTTAATAACATCCGATTTTCTTAATTGCATATTTCCTCCTAAATTTGCAAAAGATTTCTCTAATACATCTTGAGGATTTTCTATAACCATTTTATCTCGAGGAACTTTTTGCTCTTCAGGAAATACAAAAAGATCATCTTTTAAAATAGTATCATTTTGAGATTTCCTTTCTAATAATCTTTTTACAAAATCTCTCCATTCTTCCTTATTTTCTTCTACCATTCCATCAAATATTTCTTTTGCTTTATCTTCTGTAACATCATAAATATTCATAAAATACTTTACTATTTCTGAATCTATATCATCGGCAATTTTTTCTAAAGTAAATTCGCTTCCTGTATCTAATTCAGGATTAGATGATATATCAGGATTAGTTTTAAAATAATCCAACTCGTGAAATTTTCCTGAATCATGTGGATATTTAATCTCATCAAATCCACCTTGAGCTTTACGTCTCAAATTCATTTATACCTCCGTCAAATTACCCGGTATTGGCTGAGGATATGTCGTCACAGACGCATTATTAACCCTTAAATGAGAATTTATATAATCAGCTAATCCTGAAGAAATAGCATCTATTAAACCATCTAACTCATCAGGTAATTTAGATTTATCTTCTATTAGATTACCATTACTATCATAACTTTTCTTATAATATCCTTTAGATAATAATGAATTTTTTATACTAAACTTTATCATTTGTGCAGTAACACCAGGCATTTTTAAAAATCCTCCCTTTAAATTATACCACTATAATCCATCCAAACTGAATCGAGATTAAACCCTGTTACTTCTATCTTACAAGTACAACCAGGATGAGTCAATGTATAAATAGGTGCTTCATATTCAGCATCTGAAATAAAATCTTCTAATGGAATTTCTTCTTTATTATATTCCTTACAAATACGACAAGAATCTGGTTCTGCATGAAAAATAACAGTATCATATCCTTCATCTAAAAGTCTTTCTAACTCTAATAAAGTTTCTTCTACTGGAGCTTTAGCATCTATTTTAATCCAATTATTTAACATTTTCACTTATTAATTAATAACGTTACTTATCGTTATAGCAACGAATCCCTACGTATTCTTAAAAATATAAATATTTTTTATTTATATTACTCTTCTCGAGGCCACTTTCCTGTAGCCGCCTCTTCTAAAGCAGCACAGAATCCTTCTGGAGATTCTGCCCAAGATTTTGCTTTTTCTACACATTTATCAAAATCTGCACCATAACTTTTCCAAGTATTCTTAATTCTTTCTTCAGACCATCCTTTAAAATATTCTTTAGCATAAACCTCTTTTACTGCTCTATTTACTAAAGCTGATTTATGTATAGTAGGTTTTTCAATCTCTTGTCCTGTAGTTTCTACCTCTCTTAACTCCCTTTCAGTTTCTCTTGCTAAACTCTCCCATATTTCATTTGGATTAGTCACATATTTCTTTTGAACAGGACCTTCATATCTAAATCTTCTACCAATATCACTTTTACTAATTCCTGGCTTTATTTCAGGAACTCCTTTTTCTGTTTGTTTCGTATCTGCTATTCTATATAAATTTTTCATTTTACTTACCCCCTTATTTTTTATTTTCTTCACTTAATAAATAACTTTTAAAAATAATATTTTTATTACATTTTTTACAATAATGACATTCTTTAACTTTACCATTATTTATTTCTTTTCTTATTTTTATATCTTTATTACCACAATCACATTTCATTTTTGCATTTTACTGACCATTACAGCCTGAGCTTCTGCAATTCTTTCTTTTTCCTTATCTGATAAAATAAATACATTTGCTAAATCTGAAACTTTATTATCATTTAAAAATTCTTCCTTTTCCTCAGGCGTAAAATAACTTGCAATGGTATCAGCATTACCTCCTTTATGAGAAATATTACCTAAAGACTTTTTTATAAGTTCATCTGCACTTGTTATTACTTTAGATTTATTTTTATCATTATTACGATCAAATACTACATCTGGTTCTAAACCTTTATTTTGCTCTTTTAATTGATTTTGATTAAAAACAAATACATCGTCAACAATGTTTTTCTTATTATTGTTAATATTTCTTTTACCATCTATTTCGTTTATTAAATCTGTAACTATCTTAGCAATCATATTTACATTTTTCTCTAAATCATCTATTCTTTTTTCTAATCTATTTATATTACTTACTTTTTCCATATCTTGCGCATATTGCTTAAAATCTATTTTCTTTTCATAAATTTTCATATTACAATCCTCCATCAATTTTAAATTCATTATATTATAAAATTAATCAACGACCCATTGATTGGAAAATATCAAGAATATTTAAAAGACCTCTATTAAGATTAGCTCCTATTGATATTGGCAATTGTAACGTACCTAAACCTACTCCTTGATGCATAAAATTCATTTTAGAAACAGATAACAATTCATTATAAACATCCATTATATCTTTCATTGCATTTCTTATTTTTTCCCCTCTATCAATAGTCAAAGACAATCCCATGTCACTATAACTAAAATCTGTTATCCCTATCCCTAAATATTTATACATACAAAATGTTATTTGTGCACTCATTATCAATACATTTTCATATCCTTGAGGAAAATTATCAATTGTATAATCAGTCTCAGGAGGATAAATATTAAAATTATATAAAGCTAACTGCAATGCCATTCGATAAATATCATCTGTCGTATCTTTTCTTAATATCTCAGGAAGCCATCCTCTAAGCCAATTAGTTAATCTCATTTCTCTAGGAGTTAATGGAAAAAATGTCAAATAATATTGAGTCTCAACGTTATTTACACTATCAAAAAATTTAATTAAATACCATAAATTTGTTGATGCACTTGGATCGGTATCAGTATATGTTGTAACCCATATACCATTCGAAGTTTTAGAATTTATAGTTGCAATTAATGAATAATCTTTCTGCTCAGTTACACTTCTATAAATCCTTATCTTATCATAATTCGTAGTATTTACTATTTCTGCAGGAATTGTCCAATAAATATCTACAGACAAGTTCACTCTCTCCTTATTTTACAATTTTTACAGGTAAAGCATATAAACCTTCTTCGGTTTTTATCAAAGGAACTTTTGCCCATCTTTTCTTACTTTTTACATATCCCATCAATTGAACATGTTGCTTTTTATTATCTCTTTCAAAATTAGGCAAAACACCATACGGAGAAATCCTTAAAAATTGTTCAATTTTATCTTTTACACCTAATACAAGCTTTATAAGAATACTTTCATCTTTACTTATTTGATTTTCTTCATGATTAATTACCGCAATAGCAACTCCCTTCTTAGTCTTAAATTCTTTACTATCATCGGATAATTCGAATTTAATCTCCTTTATTTCCTTATTAACTAAATTACCCGTATCGTCTTCTTTTTCTTTTTCTAAAAGAATTATTTTAACATTATTCTTTTGTTCTTCAGAAATACCATCAGTATTCCATAAAATAATAATATTCTGATCGGTACGTCTGAATACTCGAAGATTTAAATTCGTTTCCATCTACGCCCTCCTTTACTTTAATTCTTCTAGTCTTTGTTTAATTAATTTTTCTACACTTTTATCGTATGAAGCAATCTTCTTTAACCACTCTTTATCATTTGATTTCAATATTGCCCATTTTTTTGCTAAAAATCTTTGATTTAAAAATTTCTTAATGTCTTCTGGTGCTTTTGCAATTTTTTCTGCTTCTATCTTTTTAGCTTTTTTAATTTCTTCATTCTTATTAAGTTCTTTACCAATATTATCTATAGTTTCTTGAGTTTTTTCCATTGTTTCTTTTATAATTTTAGTAACTTTTTCTTCCTTAGCACCAAAAAAATCATTACTTTCTACAATTATACTACCCTGATCTTCTTCATCTATACCTGGAGTATAATCGACACTTTCAATATTTGGCTTAATAGTTTTACTTTGATTTTCTACATAAGGCTCATTAGATATATTTTTTGAAGAAACTCCTACTTCATCTACAAACCTTTCTATACTTGGATTATTAGAATCAACAGACTCTTTCACCACTTTTTGTGTATTATCTTCTGCTTTTGGAATTTTTCCAGTATATACCTTAATCAACCCTTTTTCTAAAAATTTTAAAATCGTAGGTGAACTCTTAGCAACATCATCAGGAATATCTACTGATATTCCATTAGGAGATATACTCCCATACATTTTTTCATTATCATATAAAAGAATAATTGTATTTGTTAAATTTATAAATTTCATACACTCCTCCTTTTAAATTCTTACTTTACTTTTTTAACCAATCTACTCGATTTTCATCTGATTCTTCAATTTTTTGCTCACTATCAGAAATTAATTTCTTTTTCTCGACTGATTTTACTAAATTTAATTGTTTTTCTGCATTTAATATATTCTCAGAACCTCCTAAATCAATATCTTTATACCTTGTAAAAAAATTAAACATATAACTTACATCTTTAATTTTATTACAAAACTTTATATCTAAAGCATAAGTCAATGTTTCTTCACTAAATAACTTCGATAAAATCCAACCTAAAATTCTCATTTTAAAATCCTCCTTTTTTTAAATTTAGGAGAGGAGAAACTAATCTCCTCTCCTTTAATTTTAAAATCAATTACACAATTGTAAACTTGGTAATACCAGCGGTATTGTGAATACCAATACCAATCTGTTCCCAACCTACTATATCATACTGATTTTTTGGAATATTATCAAATATCTTAACTTCAACTGCTTTCCTTTCTGGAATTCTTCCTAATTTATCAGGTGTCGTAAATACATATACTGTTTTTGCAGGACATCTTGTAGTTACAAGCATCCTTGCTCCATATATAGAACCAAACAACCCAGTTTCAACTATTGTATTCAACGAAACCTGATCTAAATCTGTAGAATTCCACTTTAAAATATCTGCATATTGCTCTGGATTCATCATCACTCCACCAACAATTAACTGATTTGCTAAGATCTGCTTATATGCATCTGCAAGAGCATATCTAGTTACTGAAGAAGCAGTAAATGGAGTATTAGGTCCATTTACGACTGCTGCCTCCATAACTTTAACTATCTCATCATCTTCCGCAATTGCCATAGCAATAGCAACCCTCTCTTTACCTCTATCAAATGCAGGATATCTCCTGATTTGAATTTCTTCCCATTTTAATTCATGATCAATTGAAATTGGAAATGTAGGGAATTGCACCCTCTTTATATTTGCTTGAAATCTAGGAGCCTCTCCTCTTGCTGCAACTACTACTGCTCCAAATTCTGGAATATCCAAATCATAAATTGGAAATTCCCCTTGAGGTATTTCATCTACCAGTAATACCCTATTTCTTCCAACTGCTACATAATCTAATCTACTCTTTAGAGGAACCTGCATAGCAAATGCAACCCTCTTTAAACCATTAGGTCCAGTAAATATAGCATTAAAAGCTTTCTCAGCTTTTTCAATCATCGCAGATGTAGGAACTACTGGCGATGAAGCTGTCCTTGAAAATCCATCTTCTCCAAGAACTGATTCAGAAATTTTTAATAAATTTTTAATAAACTCGTCTTTCTGTCTAGAAGATAAATTACTTAATTTCCCTATCATAATTTTACACCTCCTTTATATTCAAATTTTATTAGCAATCTAATACAAATTGCATTACTTTAGATGTTGATGTCGGTGGCACCAATACATATCCTAATTTAGTATTAGAAAGTGTATTAACGTTTGTAATCAACCCCGAACTATCAACATATAATTCTTGCATCGGTACATAAGTTTTAGAATCATCAAATGTTTTTACTGTCACTAATGCTCCTGATGAATCAATAAAATAATTAAATCTGACAGTAACAATACCTTTTACAACTACTGTTAATCTGCCAGATCCATAAGCTCCAAAAGAACCGTATGTTTCATCAACATACGCATTCTTATTAGACTTAGACAATCCAAAACACTTTACATCAGAAGTGACAGCAACTATTTTATTTGAAGTCGGATCAATTGTCACAGGACTACCTGCATTGATCGTTGCATTAGGATCAACAGGTAAATCGCTAAATTCAAGTATTGATTTATCGACGTTTATCCCATGAATAAATAAATCTTGTTTTGAACTTACTGGTATCATAATTTTTCCCCTCCTTTTTTATTTAAAATTTATTGCTCATTTCTTATATTTTGAGCTTGTGTATGCATATTCCATACATCCATTAAATTCTGCAACGGACTTGATTCGGTTCCTTTCTCATCTACTTGAATTTCAGGTATATTATCTTTACTAGAAATTATCTCTGTACCTTCGGGTTTCTTTTCAGTTCTTATATTCAATATTTCGGCAACTACTGCTAATCCTTCTTCATTCAAATTCGATAACTTTTCAATCAATTTCTTTTTAAATTCTTCATCTAATGGTTTAACTGTTTCGATATTAGCAATTAATTTAACAATATCTTCACTCTTTGCTTTCCTTTCAATCGATTCATTCCTATCTTCTAAAAACTTTATTCTAGCATTTTTCATTTTAATCATATCTTCTAATCTAGAAATCTTTTCAAAAGCATCATCCAATTTACTTTTTAAATTCAATGCAATTTCGGGTTCAGCAACTGTTCTAGAAGGAAATCTACTATAATAATCTTTTATCTTTGTTCCATCTGTCCTTGTAGGAATTTTGAGCTTTTTAATTTCATCTTCTCTTATAGATCTTGTTATTTTATCAGGTTTTGCAGGCTCAGTTGCAACTTCCTCCTGCTTTATTGCAAAAAAGTCATAGGCTTTCCTTCTAAGTGAAGCATTTCTTGGCAACCACTTTAAAAATCCTTCGTATGTTCTACCACATTCTCTTATAATTTGATCTATAGCTTCATCAACCGAAATTACTTTTTTATCTCCACTAGCTATTCTCTTCTGAATACCAAAAGGTATTATCAAAGATGCTCTTACTACTTTTGTTTTTCCGTCGGAACTTTTTGCTACAAAATAAGACTTATCAAAAGTTTCACCCGGAATATATTGTATTGTTAAATCTTTCATAATCTTACTCCCCTCCTTTATTTGAGTTTCCTCAGTAACCTGAGGTTTCTCTAATTTTAATATTTGTCTATATCTATTTACTTTCTCTATTTCTGATAATTCCTCAGAAATCTTTTCAACCAACAATTGTGTTGGATTACCTCTATCAAATAACCTCAACATTTCCTTTTCTTTTACAATCTCAGGTTTTAATTCATAACCATCACCCAAAACTATTATCTCTTGCTCTAATTGAGATCGTACAGATTTTGATTCCTTTATTTGCTCAATCTCAACTTCTTCAGATTTTTTCTTTGGTTTTTCTTCTAATTTCTCATCCTCTTTTTTTGTTCTAAATTTTTCCTCTTCCTTTTCGGTTTTAGGTTTTTCCTCTTCTTTTTCAGTTTTAGGTTTTTCTTTTTCTTTTTTAACATCTTCAGTTTCTTCTAAATTTTTTAACTTATCTGCAAGTTCTTTACTAACTTCTTCTTTAACCAAATTTTTAACAATACTATCCATCTTAGATTCTAATAAACTATCAACTATTTCTTCAATCTTATCTTCAAAATCCTCTTCTCTATTATCAATAAGTGCTTTTTTCAAAAATTTATAATCTTTAAACGATATTTTATTCATAACAGTTCTTTTCGCCTCCTCTTTTTTATTAGCAATTATAGTATTTGCATAAATATTAGCCGAAGGATCAGCTGGTTGTTTAACACCACTCAATTCATTAAATACTATTTTTTTATTAATTTCATAAGCAATCTTTTTTCCATTAAATTCCTTTATGTTTGGATGATCATAAATCTTACCTTTTACAAATTCTGGATTAGGCATCGTATGAGCTTCATCTAAATACGGCTTCATGTGTTTACATAATTCATCTTCATTATGTGCAACATTATTACAAATTGGACAAATTGCCTCAGCACATAAGCATCCCATTGAAACACTTTTAATTTTTCCATTTTTTATTTCTTCACAAATATCTGGACAATCTTTCTTTGACACTGCAACAATACATTCAACATATTCTTTATCGTCAAGAGCATCTGCTTTTACAATTATACCTTTTGCCTTCTCAGGATCATCACTATCATGCTCTATATAAAACCCTTTGCTTATAAATGTATTAACTGCAGCTTTTATCTCTTTCCAAGGAAAAAAATCCCCATTTCCATTAGGTCCATATCTTTCACTACCAGAAATTGCTCTACATTTAAAATATAAAAAATTATCTGTATCAAATTCATTTTGTAAAGTAATATATGATTTAGCATAAGACTCTCGAACAATCTGTTTCCAATTTTGAGCTAAATTAGCAATCTTCTCAAAACCTAAAACCTTTAATTCACTCTCATCTAATAATTCTATATCGACAAGGCTTCCAATCCTTTTAAACATAAATGCCTCCTTATTTTTCTTTCTTATCCTCGTCTTCGTCTTCGTTTTCTAATTCTTCAGTATCTTCAATATATCCTTCTATTCTATCAACAATCGAATCCGTACCTTCAGTTAAATAACTAAGTACATAAGCATCCATATTCCCAGTAATATCATAATCATAAGGTAAATCTTTCATTTCAGATTTAGCAGATTCTAAACTTTCGACTGCTTCATAAATAGAATCTATTGCTTCTTGTAACATATTAATAATATTTTCTTTTATATCTTCTATATCTTCTTTTGCATTTATCCATTTCATATTATTCCTCCTTTCTTTCGTATTTTAAATCTTCTAAATTATCGATTTTATTTTGTCTTTCTTTTATTTCGTCTTCTAAATCACTAATTTTATCTTCATATTCTTTAATTTGATCTTTTATTTTATCTATCTTTTCTAACTTTCTATTATTTAATCTTATTCATTTCATAACTTTATCTCCTTTTTACATTTAGGACATTTCATTATAACACGTCCTATTATCATTTTTGAACCCTGTCTCAAAATTCCATTTGATGACTGTATAGATAAACCAGCATTACAATAAGGACATTTAACTTCAGTTTCCTTTGATTTATCATATTGTAAATCAACTTCTATTATTTCTTCTGGACTACCTTTTCTCTTAAACATCTTAAATTCCTCCTTTTAATAATCTTCAACTACCCTTGTATAAGGTTGTCTATCCCATTGTATATCAGGATTTGGAGTATTCAAAAATAAATTTCCAGGAAAAGAACTTCTATCTCCAATCTCTACATCCTTATCTGGATTATAATACGAAGTTGAATCTATTACAATAGCTTTATCATTATCGTACCTAAATGAACAACCACAATCTAAACATTTATAAATTCCACTAACTTGATCTATATTCTTACTTTTACATTCAGGACATATTAAATTACTAATACATGGTTCACTATAATTACACCATATACACCAATATTTATTTTTATCTTTAACCATTTCCATATTACATTTTATACATAACCTACCATACGATTGATAAAACCTATCTGGCGCTAAACTAATTGTTGAATCATAATCTTTATAAACTTGTCTAAACTCAGAAGGTGAAACTCTTTTTTCTATACTTACAGGTGATTCTTCCCTATATCTATATGTTTTATTTTTAACTATTTTCATTCTTTTCTTTTGCTCTTCTTTATATCTTTTAGCAAATTCTTCATCAACCATACCTTCTTCTTTTGCCTCTTCTTCCATTTTCTCTAATCTAGTATAATAATCAGGAATTTCACATAAATGATCCTTAGCTATTTTTTCTGCAATCTTTATATCATCTGTATGTTCTAACTCTACTTCTATACCTTTTGATAATTCACTTTCGTCATATTCTACATCTTCTTTATAAGCAGACATCCCTTGTTGCATAAAATCTTCCATTCATTCCTCCATACTCTCTATTTCCTCTTGAAGTTTATATAAATACGTATTTAAATTACGTTCTGCTATATTCAATTCGTTTTCTGATATATCAAAATCCTTTCCTAATGATTTTATATATTCAATATCATTTTTTATTCTAAAAACAACAGAACAAATATTATCAAATATATCTTGAGCTTCTATTCTCTTCATTTTTGCCTAATAGACGGATTAAAATATGGAACTATCCCGTCTTCGTGAAATTGTCCTTGTTTTTCTTCATAAAACTCCAATTTTAAACTTTTTAACTTTTTTATTGCTTCATCAATCTCATCTTGAGATTCATCTAAAACTCCTAACTCTGTTATAAATTCATAACCCCAAACATCAAAAGGATCTCCTAAAGAATCTTTTAATTTATTATGCTCCTTCATTAAATCTTGTAATTGAATAATCTTATTTTTTAAATTAAATAACGAATTAATAACTTTTTCTCTACTTTCTTCAAAATTTCTTATATCTATAGCTTTTCTTTTTAACCAATCCATACCTTCTCCTTTTCTAAATTGCTGGCGTCTCACCTTCTCCCTTTGCAGGAGGAGGCACTGGTTCTTTCTCCTCTTTTGGTACTTCTGGTTTTGGCGGCAACGGTGATAACGGCTGATGAATCATCTTCTTTTCAGGTTCAAAAATAACAGGTTTTTCTACTATACTTTCGCCTTTTTCTTTAATTGTCCACTTTTCTACTTTAGTACCATCTAATATTTGATTTGCTATTTTTTCGTCTCCTGCTTTAGAATCTCTTACCTTTCTCCATAATGGATCTAATTCTGTAGATTGCTCTTCTTTAAACGCTTGTTTAATTGCATCTAAATCCCAATCAAATAACTCTGCTATATATTTAAACGGAATTTCTCCATTTTCTCTTAATCTACCTACAAATTCCATCAATTCTCTATTATTCATCAAATTCATCCTATGCCAAAATATCTTAGGTATATCATAACCACTTCTTGTTGTTCTAACCCTATGATCAATATCTGCTTGCTTTGGAAGTTTAAAATCTCTAGCTATACAAAGTAAAAATAATACTTTCTCTGTAAGCTTATTTGCTAACGACTCTCTAAACGTCATATACTTATTCATCAAAACTCTAACACTAATCGCTTGACTTGCATACGGTCCTAATTCACCATGAACTACAGCATCATTAACAAATAAACCCACCATATACCTTTTTGCAACAAATTCAAAATGAGGAATCAAATCCATTATTTTATCTCTCCCAACAACATAATCAACTTCTACAAAAGGATGTGTTATAATATTATAATCTGGGTCGTTACTAGCTTGTATTAAATGTTGCTCAAATTCTTTATATTTAGAAGGAGGAGGAATCCATCCTTTCTCCTTTGATCCTATTTTAAATATCTTAATAGGAAATGCGTGTCTATTTACAAATGTAGTTAATAACATTCTTAACTGATCTTCATACAATAAATCTTTTATTACACTTAATACTGGACTTATCCCTCTCGGAGTATATTTATTAGGCCTCCTTGCTAAATGAATCAATCTCTTATTATCAAACATATAATTTTTACCAGATTTCATTTTTTCTACAAATTCTGGCATTTCCTGTTCCATTAATTCAATTATTTTTTTATCTATCGGATCACTAGACCTCAACTGCTTTTTTATATTTTCGTTTGGTTTTATAAAATACACAAAACTTGAAACATACGTAGGTCTAACTTCAACATCTTCTGGAGGATATTGATTAAATGATTCAAATTCTTTATCATAATCATTCCAATTACCATATAAAAATCCTTCCCCTAATAACCAATGATCTTTTGATATCATAACTAATGTTTCTAACAATTCTTTCCTTTCCTTAAATTCATTAAAATATTTTGTAATTGCTGGATCAACACATTTAAAATCAAAATCAGATAAAGGAAACTCTGAATGAAGATCTATAATATTTCTAATATAAGGATTATATTGATAATAATGTCTTAATCTTCTATTCAATTCACGAATATTATCTTTCGGAAATAACATCAAAACTGGATCAAATAAAGGATCCATATACAACAAAGGAACTCTATCAACCGAAGGAGCAATCGTAAAACTCATATCGGCTGCTTCTCTAGTAAATCCTTCCTTCATTGCTGATTGAATATATTTTTCTTTTTCAGTTTCTAATTTTGCTTTAGATAATTCAACCTTATCTTTATACGCCTCTCCATCAAAAGAATGCAATGTTGCCTTTCTTCCAATAGTCTTAAGTTGATCCAATCTCTTTACCATTTCCTTATCTAATTTATCTTTAGACATCGTTTACCTCTTTATTCAAATTCTTTTTTATATCTCTTTACCATACTGATATCTTTCTTTATAAAAATATTTAGATAAACCTTCCTCTGTTAATCCATAAAGATTATTATCTTCACCTTTTATTGAATCAGGAGTTACAATTTCATTCCCTATAATAGAAAATATAAGAAGTCCTAATTTTTCATTTAATTTCTCAGGTAATGTATTATCCTTAATTTTTAACAATACTGATACTAATGCATTTGCATCAAAAAATCTTTCTCTTGTTTGTTCATCTACATCAATAGTTTTTTCTATTTCTTTAATAACTTCAATAGAAGTATATTTAAAACTTTGAACACTTAATTCAAAACTTTGTAAAGAATCATTTTTCTCTCTTATATATCCTAAAATTTTATCTACTATATCAGCGGGTATTGTTTCTTTTCTCATTTCTTTTACATTTTTCTCAAAATATTCACTTGGTGTAACTTCTTTAATTTCTTCTTCAAATGGCTTTTTTATTTCTTTTTCTTCTTCTTTCTCGACTTTTTCTTGCATTATTCTCTCAATATCTTCTTCTCCTTCTGGCGTCATCTTTTCAACATCAGGACCTGCTTTTATTTCAATATAAGCTTTAACTAATTCATTATATTCTTTATCATTTATATCACCATTTAACTTAGCCTGTAATATTAAATTTTCTATCTGTTCTCCATTTAAATCTTCATAATGATTATAAATATAATTATCTAAATTTATAAATTTTTCATTATCACTTGCAGTCAAATGAATTTCGTGCTTTGGTTCACTCAAATTTTGTTTTGGAAATTCTTTTAACTTATCTATTGTCACTGGCCTATCCCAATAATTTGCTCCTGTAGTTATTTTATCTAACTTTTCTCTTGCTTCTTCTAATTTATTAAAATAAAAACATTCCTCTCTATTTATATCACCTTTCTGTCCAAATATAGAATATCCTAAATTATACGGCATTATAAAATAATAATCAAATTCCTTATCTTTTGAAACTCCCCAACCATAATTAATCCCAGGAATAGTTGCAGGAACATCTAATACCTTATCTACATTCATCCAATCTTCAACAGAAACTCCTGTCAACCTTTTAAAAACCTCTCTAATAGAAACTAAAGGATAACCTAAAGATAAAAGCCAATCTTCAATGTATTTATAACCATATTTCCCTTCTTCAATAAGTTGACGCATATTTTCTTCTAATTCAATAGTCTCATTTTTTAATCCTGATCCACTATATTCTATATGATTTAAAGTCCTTGAAATATCCTTAACTCCTTGAATTGCGGACTTCCTTTTTATTTTTTGTATTTCTGGATCAGCATCTTCTACTTCATTTTCTCCAGCATCAATAAAAAGATCACTAAATTGGTTATCTTTCATTTCAAATTTCATTTTATCCCTCTCCTTTTTTATTTTTTATCTTTTTTAATCAAACCAAAAGTATGTGAAATACTAAATATTTCTCCTGATTCATCTAAATCTCTTATTATTCTAGTATCAAAATCTATAAACTTATCATTAAGTTCTTTCATATCAATTCCCATTTTTTTTGCAATCTTTTCCTTAAAATTCTTACTATCTATATCCATAATTTTATTTATTATATATCTCGTAAAAGTTTTTTTATCTTCTATTTCTTTTTTATCTACCATTTTTATCACCTTGATATTAATTTTATTGTACCATCTTCAAATAAATTCGGAACACCAATCAATTTAGATAAAGAATCATAAGAACCAACTAAATAATTAATCCTACTTTCTGCTTGTTTTCTTTCTGCTGTTATTGCTTCTATTCTTTGAACTAATTCAATTATTTCTTTTTTAATGTCTTCTAATTGCTTTTGTATCTTAACCTTTTGTTCCTCAGATGTAATTAAAATTTCTTTTTTTTCAAATTCTTTTTCTTTCATTTCTTATTCCTCCTTTTTTCTACTTAAATAAATTTAATTCATTATCTATATTCATCAATTCATCTTTAGATACAATATATTTACGATTAAATCTTGAATCTCTTACTAAATAATTTCCATCTTCTTTTTTCTCTAAAATCTTTACTTTAAGATTACCTTGATCTGTAATTAACATAGCTTCAGAATTAATTTTTAAATCTTGCGTAATATCAATCCCAACAGATTCAGGCTTAGTAGTTGGATAAGGTCCAAATACTTGAGATGGAACCATATCCCTATTTTCAAATAATACAGAAACATCATCTGGTTTATTATATGGTTTATCTGACTCGTACATAGTTCCATATACCTCTTTCATAATATCATCTACAATCTTTTCATCTAATTCTGGCCTTTCTTTTTTCAAATCCTCTCTTTTCCAACCTTTTTCTTTTACTATTTTTATTAATTCTTTACGTTCGTTTGGTCCAATATATTCTTCTTGTCTTTTCAAAGACAAATCTCTAAATCTTCCAGTTCCTCTTGGAGGTAAATCTTCTACTGTTTCAACTTTATCTTCTGGAAATCTCATTTTATGCCTAATTAACCTTTCCTCATCTGACAAAGGTCTTCCACCTCTACCAGGCCATATTCCTCTTCCGATACCTCTGCCTTTTCCCCAAGGCCCTGTCCCATCAGGAATTCCTGGTATTATACCTGATTCTTTATTTAATGAAGCTTCTTTAATTATAGAATCTGGATCTCTTCTTATTTTCTCCCAATCTATCATATCAATTGGTACATATTCACCTGCATCTATATCCCATATCGCTAATTCATGAGAATAATATTCTGGCCAATACATTGCTTCTTTACCATTTTTTAAAGTAACTATATCAACACCATCTAATTCTAACGTTTCTATATCAAAAACCTTAGTCCCTGCTTCTTCACTAGTTTTTTCCCAATCAATCTCATCTAGATCTACAATTCTATTTGTTCCTATTTCTGTAAAAATATGACGACCTACAAAGATATCATATTTAGCTCCTTTTTCATATAATCCATAATTTCCATTTTTTAAAGGGACTTTCCAACCTGTTTGTAGATCTTCAATTGATTCTATTTTTTGAGATTGTTTTTGTAATGAAGCTATAGTTCTAAAATCTAAATCCCAATTTCCTTTACCATACTTTTCATCCATATATTTTCTAATTAAATCTAAATATTCTTCTTGAATTTCATAATATATATTATGAGACAATAAAATCATAACTTTACCATCTTTTTTTGTAACACTAATAACTTTAACATCAGGTTCGAATCTATCAATAAATTCTTGTATTATTGCTTTATCTTTTATTAATTCTTCTTCTCGTGATTCTTTTTGTAATGAAGATTTCTTTTTAGCTTTCTCAATTGCTTCATCAGCATACTCTTCCATAAGCTCATCATCTAATTTGTATAAAAATTCTTCCCACATTTCATTAGTAAATTCTGGATATTTTTTAAATACATATTCCTTTATAATAGGAACTGTTTCATAAATAACATCTAGATAAAACGCACCTTCAGGATCAATTGTATCTACAGGATCAACTTTAGTTATTTTCTTAAAATTAATAACCACATCACTAACAGCTTCATCTATCATTACCCATTCATCTCTACTCAATTGAGATTTTTTGTTTAACGAAGATTCCCTTTCTGTTTCAAAAAGTTGAGAATAATAATTCTTCCACCAATCTAAAGATTCCAAATCAGATTCATATCGTGTAAGCATATTAATTACTTCATTACGAATTTCTTTTAAATCGTGTCTAATTTTTTCTACATATCTAACTATTTTATTAGCCATTCTTCTAGCTTCATCTAAATCTCTTATATTCTTTTTAAGATCTTCAATAAATCTTCGTTTTTCCTCATCATCAACTTCACTATCCTTAATTTCATCAGCATATTCTAAAAATTCTTCTACTTCATATAAAAATCCTTGTATAGAATCTAAATCACCAATTATATATCCAAAATCTGGTTTTATTACAAACCAACCACCCATTCTTCCTTCTTGATACCAATCTTCTATCCAATCATATTTTATAAGTAAATACTCACCCAAACTTTCAACTCTTCTTGAAGCTTCATATATTACTGGATCTTCATCATAATATTCTATTTTATTTAAAATTTCTTCAGGAATTTCAAGACCATATACTTTTATATCAAATTCAAAAGAATTTTCTACATGAGCACCAATTCTATCTGCAATACCATCTCCTATATAATAAATTAATTCGTCTTCGCTTATATCTTTTAAATCTCCTAATATACTTTCTATCTCTTTTTTTCCTTTTTCTAACTTTTCTATTAAAAATTTTAAATCATCCATATCTACTCCTTTTTCTAATAATTTTCTATTTATCTTTTGTTAAAATTATGTTTTTTCTTCATCATCTTATCTTCTATTTAATGAAGATTTTTTATCTAATAGGCATAATTTGAAATGGAGCATCTCCTATAATATCACCAATTGTATCTTTTGGAGAAACATCAATCTCTTGCTCTTCATCTATTCCTAAATAATCAGCATCTTTCTTACTAATATGTAAATAAATTTTATTAACATTACCTCTATAATCAGTTATTATATCCTCTACAACTGCTTCAACAGATTCTTCACCATGCCAATATAATACTTTGCTTCCTATAACAATACCTCTATCAAATAAATCATCTTCTGTTATTCCAGCTTTCTTATGCAAAAATGATTGTTTTTGTGAAGATTTTCTACTTCCTTTCCATTCATAATAATATTCTCTTATTAAATCAGAACCATCAGATGCTAATTCACTATCTTCTAACCATTCTTTAAATTCTTCAAATTCTTTTTTACTTATTTCCTCGCCTACAACTTCTGATAAAGATCTTTGATCAAACCAGTTTATCACAATTGTATTATCAGTATTTATCATAACTGCTTTTCTATTTAATAAAGATTTTGACCAAGACATATTTTACCTCCAGTTTTAAATTTCTTCCCAATCTACTTCTTCATACGCTTCTTTTATTAACTTATCTAATATATTTTTTGGAAAATCTTTTTCGTCAACTATTTCATCATCTATATAATATTCCAATACCTCAACATCTTCTACAGAAAACTCAGCAGGATCTACCCAACTAGCAGGAATATCATATCCTGATCCTTTGGCAACTATTTTATATATCTTCCCTGTTTTCGGATCTTCATAATCAAATTCTTTTATTCCTACCCATCCTTTTAATGCTGATTTCATGTGTTTAAACATTTCGATTTGACGCAATCTTTCCTCTGCCTTTTTTCTCGATGGATAACAACCAAAACTTCTACCTTTTTCTGAATAAACACAATATTCTCCATCTTTTTTCCTAATATATGATTTTTTATCTAATGAAGATTTTAGCCAATTCATTTTTCTTCCTTTAGAATACCTTCTATATATTCTCTAAACATTTTATATTCCTTTTCACTATACGATCTTAAATGAGGAAAAAGACTTAATAAAGTTTTATCCAAATCTTTTCCCTGATTTAAATATTCCTCTTTTATACTATCTAATAAAGATTTATGATTATTATTGTTTGATTGTCGTTTTTTCATTTGATCCTTATTTTTGTTCTATAATCTATATCGGATTTCTTTAATATTTTTATATCCTCTTCTGATACTTGAACTACTCTACCATTTTCCAATTCAACAACTATTTTACCCAAATCGTCGGTAATATCTTTAATAATTCCTCTATCTCCATTTTTATAAATAATATTATTATGCACTATTTTATCTTTCAACATTCTAACCTCAGCACCAAGATATTCTCTCCTCTTTTTCGCAGACGTTATTCCATTATTTAATTCCTTTTTTGCTATTTTTTTATTAATTAAAGATGATTTCTGATATATATCATAAAAATCACTTGGTAAATCAGATTCATCATAATATATATCTACTTCATCATCTTCTTTTGTAACTTCATCTGCTACTTTTTCTAAAAACATATCATCATTTAAATGTGCTTCTTTTAATTTAAACCATTTTTCATCTTCTTCAGGATCTTGTTCTGACCAACCAGAAAATATCTGATCTATATTCTCATTCCATTGTCCAGTAAGAGGTTGTCTATAATATATATCAACATCTGTCCATTCTTCATCATAAACTATAATCTTAGTTTCAATTTTCCTATCAAAACCTATTAAATTAGCATAATATGTTTGAGGAAATTCTTGACCTTCAGGATATTCTATAGCCTTTTTTTGCAAAAATGAATTTTTAATTCCTAAATTTTTTAAATTTCCATAAACTTTAATTTCTACAAATTCAGCTCCTGGATATTTTTCTAATAATTTTGGTTTTAAATCAAAAACTCTATCAGATATTTTATCTAATTCTCTTTGCGTCAATGCTTTAGTTGCTGATTCTATTCCAACATAAACTACATTATCAATTAATCTAACAAAAGCATTATCCAACAAAGGTTCATTTAATCCTAACACTTCATTTACAGTAGGATTTCTTTTACTTACTTTATTAAATAAATTTATCAATTCTTTACCAAAAACCTCAATTGCCTTTTCTTTTCCTATTCTCTCTATTAAATTACTAAATTCATCTTTCGTATATAATAATGCCGATATATTCTTTGCTTCCATATTTCTTTCACACGCTTTACATAACTTACCTATCTTTTCTCTAGCTATTCTTATAGTACCTTGTTTTATAAACCTATCTAACTCTTTTAATTGATCAATAATCAATTCGATTTCTTTATCTGTTAACCCCAATTCCTCTCCTTTTTCTCTTACTTTATCATAATCAAAATCATAATAACTCTTTTGAGTTTTAGGATCAACTTTTACAAATTCATCACAAGCCCATTCAAAAAGATTTGCATATTTATCTTTTTTCATAAACTTACTCTCCTTTTTTAAACGTCCTTCCTTCATCATATTCTGAAATTAAATATTTATCCCCATTATCCCACTTAACTAAATAATTCATCTTCCCAAATACACATAAATATTTATCAATTATAGTTCCGTGATTTGCTAATTCTTCTTTTTCTCTATATGGCTCAATCTTTTCTATACGATCACCAATATTTAGCATAAATAAACTATCCTTACCTAAAGAAAAAGATTTATACCCATAAAATATAATTAATAATAAGAGTAGCTATTTCAAGAATTTATAATAATATCCTATGAAAGGAGGTGACCTTAAATGGCCCAAACTCTTGAATAGCTACTCATTAATTGAAACTTTATCTTTTGTTTCCCTAGCAATTTGTATATTACCACATTCGTTACATTTATATATCTTCAAAATATAAGCAGTTTCTTTTATTACATCTACAGAAGTATTATGTGAAATCAATTTCAAATTATTACTTTCACATTCTTCACAATATATTTGCATTTTTCAAAATCTCCTTTCTAACCTATCAGGATATTTTTTTAATAAATCTTCGATATCACCTCTTAAACCAGTCACATCACCTTCTACACCTGTAACATCACCTCGTATACCAGAAACCTCTCCAACTATATTAGATACATCTCCTTTTAAATGAGATACATCACCAAACGTATCAGTTACATCACCTTTTATGTTAGATACATCACCTTCTATACTAGATACATCTCCTTCTATATTAGATACATCACCTCTTATATTAGATACATCGCCCCTTATATTAGATACATATCCTTCTATATCTGATGCATCTCCCTTTATATTTGAAGCATCTCCATATATATTTGATACATCACCTCTTAAATTAGATACATCACCTTCTATATATAGATCAAACGGAGAACCTTCTATATAAGCTACTTCTCCTCTTATATTAGATACATCACCTTCTAAATAAGAAACATCTCCCCTTATTTTAGATACATCTCCACTTATATTTGATGCATCTCCTTTTATATTCGAAGCATCTCCCCATATATTAGACTTATCTCCTGTTACATTTTCATCATTAATCAATCTCCTTCTTTGCGATTTTATTCTTAATGAAGATTTTAACCAATACATATTTTTATACCTCCTTTTTTAAATTTATACCTATTTTAAATCCTTTTTAACCTATCAGGATATTTTTTTAATAAATCTTCAATATCACCTTCTAAACCAGTTACATCTCCTTCTACACCTGTAACATCGCCTCGTATATTTGAAACATCTCCTCTTAAACGAGAAACATTACCTTCTATATTAGAAATATTTCCTCTTATATTAGAAACATTTCCCATTATTTTATAAATATTTTTTCCATATATATTAGAAACATCTCCTCTTATATTAGATACATTACCTTCTATATTAGAAACATCTCCCATTATTCTAGAAACATCTCCATATATATTAGAAACATCTCCTGTTATATAAGTTACATCTCCTTCTATATCAGATACATATCCCCTTATATGCGAAACCTTTCCTCTTATATTTGATACATCTCCTTCAATATTTGAAACATCACCATATATATTCTTAGCATCACCCCATATTTTAGATTTATCTCCTCTTACTCCTCCATCATGCATCAATCTTCTTTCTTGTGATTTTATTCTTAATGAAGATTTTAAGCTTGCTATTCTTTTTAACCTATCAGGATGTTCTTTTAATAAATCTTCAATATTACCTTCTAAATCTGTTACATCTCCTGCTATATTTGTTACATCACCTCTTATATTAGATACATCTCCGTCTATATTAGAAACATCTCCTTCTATATTAGAAACATAACCTTCTATATTTGATACATCTCCTTCTATATTTGATACATCTCCGTCTATATTAGAAACAAAACCTTTTATATTAGATACATATCCTTCTATATTAGATACATCTCCTTCTATATCAGAAACATCTCCAGTTATATTAGAAACATTTCCTTTTATATTAGATACATATCCTTTTATATTAGATACATCTCCTTCTATATCAGAAACATCTCCTCTTATAGACGGAATACGATTTTCTATTTGTGAAACATCACCTTTTATATTAGATACATCTCCTCTTAGATATGAAACATCTCCTTTTATATTTGAAGCATCTCCATATATACCCTTAGCATCTCCCCATATATTAGACTTATCTCCTGTTACATTTTCATCATTAATTAATTCTTCCCGTGCTTTTCTATTTAACGAAGATTTTAACCAATACATATTTTTATACCTCCTTAAATTTGCTTCTACTTTTTGCTCAGATATTTCTTGAATAATTTCATTCAATTCTTCTTCAAAACGCACAAACATTCTTGGTAATCCCTTAAGCCAATCAACTATCCCTTTAAATACAGATTTAATTTTATCTATTAACGAAGCAGTAATTAATTTATATTTTGATTCCTTTATATGTTTTGGTGCTTCTATTAACAAAAGCTCTTTCACCATTTCTTCTTTTTTTCCTAATTGAGCTTCGCTCCTACGCAAAAATTCCTCCGCCTCCTTACCATATCTCTCTAACAATTTTTTTAACTTTTCCCCAGTAGTATATTTAATAGGTACTTGCTCAACTAAATCTAAAATAGTTAATATCTTATCTTCTACTAACATCGCATGAGGTTCTACTGACTTAAGATAATTAAATAATTCCTCTACTGCTTTATCTACTGCTTCTTGCTCAGCTTTATACCCTGCTTTTTCCAACTCAACTCTTTTTAATTCTTCTGCTGCCATCTCTATCTTTTTTATATTATCCATTCCTTTTCTAATCTTATCTAATAACATTTTAGCAGTATCTGTAATTACAGGTATATTAGAAGGATATTCTATTTTGGGAGGTTTTTTTAATAACTCTCGATATTTAGGTTTAACCTTTTCTTGAGATTGTTTTTGAAGTTCAATTTTCTTTAAACCTTCAAATGCTTTAGTTAACCACATCTATTCCTCCTTGCTTCGTCTATTTTCTATAATTTTTTAATTACTATTAGTTATTTTTACTTTTAGTTTAATATCCCAAATATTTACAATTTTTTATCCAATCTATATCTTTTCTTCTTTTTAATTAAATTATTTCATCTCTACGAAGTCTTAAAAATTCTGCTCCTTTTTCTATATCTTCAAATGAATCAGGTAACAAATTCTCATCGAATATTATCTTTTTCAAAGCTTCTAATTGATAAAAATCCTTAATCTTTTCAACATATCCTAAAACTTCTTTTCTTCTTTCATCTGTAAATAAAGGTTTAATTCCCTGAGAAATCGCTGTTTTTCTTTCCCAATCTATCATTGCATCTAAACACTTTACAAAATGACGTTTCATCAATTCTAAGCGTTTTTCAGGAATATTACTATAAATAAAATCAAAATCAGAATATAAAAACAAAGGTTTTGTCATTACAATACCCCTCATATATATAAGCTAGAATATAACCGATCTGCGTCATTTTAATCAATAAAAATCGTAAAAATAATATAATCTGCAATACCAAAAATAATTTTATTAATTTATTAATATAGGTCATAAATCTATCAATTCTCCTTATATAAATCTTTTAATTTATCTGAACAAATTTTAAAATATTCAATAAATTTCGCCTGATTTGAACTTTTTACCATTAAAGATTTTAATTCCTCGATAATATATTCAAAAAATTCTATAAATTCAGAAATCCTAAAATTTATATTAGTATTAGAACTAAACAAACAAAACATCGTTAAATAATAAATTATTTTTTTTACATCTTGCACTTCTTTTTGACTTATCGGTTTATCAAAATTATTATCCTTCTTTTTCGACTTATTCTGCTTAACAACCTTTTTCATTTTTTTCATATATATTTCCTCCCTAATGTTTATATCTACTATTTATCATTTCTAAAAATATAATAAATATAACTATAATTATAATGATTAAAGTTATAAACATTTTATTCATTCCTATCACCTCTTTATCTTATCTTTATTCTTTTATATTTTTTTAAACATTTTTCACACAATCCTGCTGTTATTTTCCAATCTAATATATTCCTAATTAAACCCCCTAATCCTTCCTTTACATATAATTTTAATCCTAAAAATTTATTACATTTACTACATTTACGAATTAACATTTTTTATCCTCCTTTTTATTTTTTTCTAATATCTCTTCTCTTATCAATTTTGATAATGCTAATAAATCATCTATTAGTTTATAAATGTTATCACATATTCTATTTAACACTTCTATTTGTTCCTCTCTACATCTATCTATTTCATCTACCACTCTTACAATTTTATCTGTTTTCATTTTTTCACCTTCCTTATTATTAAACTACCATTCTTATATTTTCCTTTTTATTAACTTTCCTAAATATTCTATTGCATCATCATAATCTTCAAATACAACATCTGCTGCTTCTAACACAAATGCGTGTCTATGTATATTATCTTTCTCCATTACAACAATTGTATGCTTATTTAAAATCTGCGCCCAAGCCAATTCCATTACACATCCTATAGAAATTGTTTTAGTTCCTAATAAATTTAAAAAAAGAATATCGCAATTCATAACCATCCATTTATCGCGTTCTGAAATAGCGTGATTTGTCGATACTGGATCGCCAAAACCTTCAGCTTTAAATTTCACTTCATTTCTCATATAACCTTTTTCTACTATTGGATGAAAAACTTCATAACCAAAATCACTTAATCTTTCAACAACTTCATCATAATATTTTATTATTTCTTCTGCTTGTAATCCACATATTGGATGAGCACAATATATTTTCATTTTTCATCACCTCACTATTTTAAAAATTTATCAAAAAATTTCTTAGCTTCTTTTTTATCATAACTTTTTAATCTTAAATAAGCTTTTTGCAAACAATTTCTACAAATACTTTCTATACAACTATAAAAATTAGGTGTACTAATAGTTTTTATAAATCTTCCACATTTTTTACAATACATAATATTCATCGCACAACTATTTATAAAATCTAAATATTTCTTACTAGTTAAGTTTTTTATTTTATGCCTCCATTTTTATACATTTTAATCACATCTAATTCTACAATTTTTCCATCTTTATACACGTCTATAGATACTTCATATTCGTGATGCTTACTATAATATTCACATAAACCTTCTCTAACTAAATATAATAAAGTTCTCAATTTCTCAGCCCAATCTTTATCCCCAGGTTGAGTATTATCATTTAAAACAACTGCTTCTTGACAAAGACCATAGTCTGTTTGATATTGAACTATCCAACCATTATCAATTTTTCCTATTAAAACCATCGGTTCTATTTGTATTTTCTTTTTCATCTTTATCACCTCTCTTCTCTTTCTAAAGACATTTGCATCAACTTAAATAATTTTCCGTAATGGCATAACAATATAATAACCACCACAATTTATTTCTATTTCCCTTTCTTCATCTTAAATGGTAATACTTTTTCTATATTCTTCCTAACGTCGTCTATTGCTTTATTGTAACCAAAGACATAATCTTTACCAAACCACTTTTCTTTGAATGCATTCCAGGATTTTTCAAAACTCTCTTCTGTTATATCACCACTTTTCCACCATTCCAAATCGTGTAACACATTCGACAAATCATTTATAAGTTCATCAAGTTCTTTATATTTTGCATCTATGCGACCACAATAAATTTCTGATTTTAAAACATTCATAATTAAAACTTCCTCCACTCATTGCCATCCCTCCTTTACCTTTATTTTCTTACCTTTTCCTTCCTCGTCTTCTTTTATTTTTATCCTTTGGTTTTTTTGCTCTATTCTATTACTCTGCATAGTTTTTAAAACTTTTATCAAATTTTCTAATTCGATATCATCTACTTTTCCACTCATCCATATAGGCATTTTGTTAGTTTGTATTTTAATAATAATTTCTTTTTCTTTTATATTCATTTTTTCACTCTCCCTTTTTAAAATTTCAATTGCCAATTGTATGTCTTTTAATTCTTCCTTAACTATCTGATAAAATTTCCAAACATAAGATTGTTTTTCTTCGCTTCGGTAGTTATCTAACCAATTTAATCTTTTTAAGCGTTCAAATTCAAGTATTTCTAATGTTTTCATTTTTCGCCTCGCTTTTTTAAAAACTTTGCAATACTATCAAAACAACTTCTATTTCCCGGTATCGCTTTTTCACAAATATAATGCTCCATTATCTTTATCGCTTTTTCTCTATCTATCTCATTTAATAACTTTGATATAACTTCCCACATTATACTATTACACTCTCCCGACTTCCCAACTTTTATAAATAATCCTTCTTTACTATCTATAATAATAAGTTTAAGTCCACAACCTGCTTTATAATGATGGGTATATTCTTTATAATGATGGGTATATTCGCTCATACTTGCCTCCCTCTATAAACTTAACAAATTTTTTATTCCATTTTCTCTCTATTTTCTTGCACTCTTTTAATCTTCCATTTCTTAGAAATTTACCATATTTTATACAATAAAAAGGAGTAGCATCAGGAGATAATTCTCCTAAATTAACAAATGATTTACAATCTATCACCTTTCCACTTTTATTTATTCCAATACAATCTTTCATAAATACCTCCTCATATACTTCTTTTTGGATTCCTTGCATATTTCCATATTTTCTTATACAACGCTCTTAATGAATAAACATCTTCAACATTATGTTGCAAAATATATTTTATCGCTTTTTTAATTCTACTTTTATTACAACTAATCATCTCACTCCAAATCGTAGGATCTAACTTATGCTTTTTAGCGGGTATATTAAATAGTTTACAAGCTGCCTCCAACCTATTACTATGAAGTCTAAACTTTGCTTTAAGAATATTATAAGTATCTGTAATATAGTGAAATCCATACTCAGGAAAATGTATTCCCCATTTTACACATCTAGTTCTTAAAAATGGTATATCAAACTTCCCATCACTTCCATATTGAACTATAATTCTATCAAACTTTTTAATATCCTTAACAAATTGTTGCAATAACCTCTTATCCTGATAACCTTTAGTCAAATCTTCTACTGTTACATGCCTTTTAATAATCTTATCATTATCTAAAGGTAATATACAATACGTATAAACAATGCCAAAATCAGCATGAATATTACTAGATTCAATATCCAAAAATCCAATTTTTTCTTCCTCAGATCGTAACCTATTTATAATTCTTTGATAATATCGTATTTTCTGACGATTATCCATCTTATCCATTTATTTCCCTCCCTTATACAAACATTTGTTCTTTCTATAAAATTGCTCTCTTTCTATCTCAGCCTTTGCAAATGCAATCGCAGAATTTATTGAACTAACACTCTTATTTGGTGGAAAACAATAATAAATCTCTCTTCTAGTTAACCCTTTCTTTAAAAGCATTTTTATTACTTCTTTATCATTTTGTTTTTTATTTGCTACTTCATCCAAATATTTCTTAATTAAATTTTTATTTATTTTAACATTCATTCTAATTTCCTTTTTTCATTATAAATATATTATCTCCCGGAAATTTCCACAACCCATTTTTAAGCATTCTATAATACTGCAAATTACTTTCATTTTTATGTCCTTCTTTTGTTTCTCCATAATCCTTAGTTATTATACCTTTACATTTATAACCATATTTTCTTATAATTTCCATACAATGAAAACCTAAAGGTATATGTTCATTTTTATAATAAATATGACCACAAACTAATATTAAAAATCTTTCATTATCTAAATAATTAGTAACATTTGCTACAACTTTCTCAAACTCTATTAAAAATTCTTGCAATTCTGAAATATTACTTAAATCTTCCTTTTTATCTGTAAATTTTATTATATTAAAATACGGCGGGTGCATAAAAACTAATTGAACATTTTGTTTTGGATCAAAACTTCTTGAATCGGCTATAATAATATCATTTCTTTTTGAATAAATATCGTTAGCAATCACTTTTCTATTTAATTTTTTACAAACATCAATAGTTGTTCCACTTCCTGCAAAACAATCCCAAACAGTTTCGCCCTTTTTTGTATACCTTAACACCATCTGGTATACTATTTCAGGAATAAAAATTCCATGAAATTCTTTGCTTTTTATATCATTAAATATATCTCTTTTAGGTATTTTCCACTTATCAGAACTATTAGATATCCATATAGCATCTGTAGTTATATCATTCTTGTATTTTCTCCAATTTTTCAAATCTAAATCATTATATATCATTTTAAAATATCCTTTAATAACTCTATTTATTTTTTCTTTCCATATATAAATGTTTATTCTTTTTATAAAAATTCTCCCTCTCTATTTCCGCCTTAGCTTGAGCGATAGAACTATTTATAGAATTAATACTCTTACTTGGCGGAAAACAATAATAAATTTCTCTTCTTGACAATCCTTTCTCTAAAAGCATTTTTATTATATCCTTATCTTTTTGTTTTTTCTTTGTTAACTCCAATTCCTTTAAATATTTTTCTATCAATTTTGTATTTACTTTAACATTCATTTTAACCCTCCTTTTTTTAAATTCTTTCATTACCTATTTTTATTTTTTCATTACTTTTTTATTACTATAATTTCTTAGCAATAATATCATTTTTATGCTTAATCTTTACTTCATCTATTTTATTTCATATAACTTTAATAAAATATCAAATTCTTTCCCTTTAATTTTACATAAAAAAAACTAATAAAATTAATATAATTATAAATAATACCAATATCTTAACAATTTGAATAAATCTTTCAGCTTCTAAATCTTGCTTCCTTTTTCTCTTTCTTTTTACCTTTTTAAATTCCATCTATTCCTCCTTTAATTTTCTAATACAAATTACTGCAATAGTATTTTCATCTATATAAAACTCCCCAATCTCTGCTTCACATAAAGAATATTTACAATCAAATTCATTACAAGAAAATGTTATCCCAAATTCTTTAAAAATCGGATTATCAACAATTATTTTACCACATTTATCAAAACAATATTTATTAATTAATCCTTGTTGAGACTGATCTAAAGTAAATACTACAATCTTATTCATCTAAATATCCTTTTACTTTATTATTTATATTTACTGCCTTAGTATATTTTATATCACAATCTTTACAACAATATATAAAATATTCCTCATATAAATCTATTTGTTTCTTTTCAATTAAATACAATCTATCACTATTACAATTAGGACATTTAACTTTATTCATATTTCTCCTTTAAATACATTTTTTACAACCAAAGCAGTTATATCTGCTTCGTTTCTGAATCGTTATCCCTATTATTATTATATTCTAAACCATCAGCTTTTTTTAACACGATCTGCTCGTATTTCTCTTTTATATGATATTCATTAAAATCTAAACTATATTTAACCTTACATTCGTCACAAAAATTAACATCGATATTAAAAAATACTACTAATTTATATAAAGGAAATTCTCTATTACAAAAACTACATCTATCTATTTTATCAGCATCTAATATCATTTATTCCTCTCTTTTTATATAATCTATTATCCTAAAACCAAATAATGTTATAGCTAATCTAGATATCTTTTCGTTCTTCTCTTTAAACCTATACATACTATATAAATTAAACATTCTAAATACAGTAGACCATTCAATTATCTTTAAATTAAACCCTTTACCTCTACGAATATATATAATACCAAATACAAGAAACCCTTTCAAAAACCCAATCGTTTCTTTACATATTTGAAATGTAAAATACTTCATATTATCATCTCCATTTTTTTAATTCATATTTAATTTACTTTCTTCCTTTCTAACTGCTTCTTGAATCATCTTTATTGCCTCAATACATTGCTCTTTAGTTATCTCCTTATATTTTTTATTACATTTAATATGCTCATAAATTTGTTCTGCATCGCATTCGTATGGCAAATTAGTATTCCAATTATCTTCTATTGCAAATCCAATCCCTATTGTAAAAAATTTAGGGAAACCAATTATTGCTTAATCTTTAAAAAGCTTAACCCTATACTTCCAATAATCTTGATCAATCGGAGGAGTCGACAAACAAATCTTATTACCTAATTTTGTAACTGAAGTTTTATCGTCTATATTATTATTTACTTCTAAAACTAATTTTTTCATAATTAACCACCTCCTTATACTTTATAATGAACTACTTTCTTCGTTTTATATGCAAGAATTCTTTCTCTACAATCTAAACAATTACCTAACCAACCAATATATTTTATTTTACTAATTCCAAAACCATTTTTATTGCTAACTTGAGATAAATCTCCAAAGCCAACAGGTATTTCATATTTTACTTTACCATCATACATTATTTCTCCACCGCATTTACATCTTTCATTCCCATCTTTATATTTTATTACTTGTTTTATTTTCATATTATCGCCTTCTTTTTTATTTTTTTTATTTTCTTTTTCCATTTTTCCCTTCCATTATTATTATAACAAAATCTCTTCAGAAATTAATAGTTATCTATTTTGCATTTTCTTTTATATCTTTAACTACTGCTAAATTTTCTATTTGAAAACTCTTACCTAATACACAACGATTTTTTATATCTTCTACATCTTCTCTATAATTCCAAATCTTAGCTTCAATTTTATCATAAGTCCAATATATTGCACGACTTGTAATCTTTTTACAATATACTTTAGTACCTTCATATAATTTACATAAAACAAATTTATCCTTAGGAAATTCACTTTTTAAAGCTTTTTTTAACAATTCTATAAATTCATCTTGTTTTTCTTGCTTATTCTTTTCAGCTTCACTAAAATTAATCCTCCAATTAAACTTTCGATATTCAGGTAAATGTAATAAAATTATAAGAGCCTTAATATATTTATTTACCCCACCACCATTTTGAAAATTACCAGACTCATATTCTTTTAATATCTCTATATCTAATGCTTCTTGTCCTTTTTCTTGAAATATTGAAGTTAAATAAGATATTTCTTTTTCCGTAAAAATTTTCGGATAAATATTACTTTCACTTGATTTAAGCCATACTTTACCATCTCTTATTTTAATACTTTTTACAATTTCATAACTCATTCCTATTACCTTCTTTTTTATTTTTCTTATATAATTCATACTTTTCTTTAGCTAAATTCAATGCATCAACTGGATTATTCGAATTTCCTTCCCTAGCCCACTCTAACTCTTCCTTTGATACATTTTCTAAATTACCATCGTACTTTAATAATAAATAATAATAATCTATCCAATCCATATTGCCTCCCTTTTTAATCTGTCCACCTTTTACAAATATACCCTATTTCTTTCCGTTCTTCATCACTATAACCACAACAAAAAGAAGGAGAAAAATCATTTAATCTTTTGCAATTATTACAATTTTTCTTTGTATTTTTCAGCGCAACTTTTACTTTTTCTGCCATCAAACTATTTAATAAATTGCAAATATTCTTATTTAATTTATTTATATCTTTATCTTTATTCATCCTTACCTCTCTTTTTACTTCTATTTTTCCAAAATTTTTGATTTTCATTTTATCACCCATTTTCTACTTCTTTATTTTCTTTTTCCATTTTTCCCTTCCATTATTATTATAACAAAATTTTTATAGAAATTAATAGCTAAGACAATTTTATATTTTTTATTACATCTTATTTGTTCTATTTCAAAAAATCTTTCGTCTCTCAACGTTTTTCTCAAACTTATAATGATAATTTTATACTACTATTTTCTAAATAAACAGTTCGTTAGCAGTCGTTTCCCTTTACGTACTTTACATATATTTCCTACATAACTAATACAATAAATCAACAAATATAATATAATTATTACCCCTACTATTAAACATATATAAAACAAAAAAAAGCCTAATATAATGCTATTTTTTAAATTATTCATATATTTATATTACAAAAATTTTATATTCATACTTTATTTATATATTTTTCTACTAATTTTCTTGTATTTGGATGCAGAATCATTTTATTTTTATTTTTCTTATACCATAATAATACATTAGGAGTTTTCTGAGCTTTTCCTGCTCCTTTCCAATCACAGATCATTTCCATTACATCTTCGTATTTCATTTCTAATACTTTATTATTTTTAAAATCAGGTTGGATCCACCATTGCCAATGATGTCTATTTCTTTTAGAGTGCAAATGCCAAGCAAAATCAAAATTTTTGTCTCCTGTATCAGTTGGTTTATAATAACCAGTATTATCTCTAATTTGTTTTAGACTTCCATCTTCATTATAAAAATATTTCGCATAAGGTATAAATTCACTTAACAAAAATTTTGACATATCATGAAATAATCCTCTCCAAAATAACCCTACTTTCATACATTCTAAAAATACATACCATTTATGTTTACATATATACTGAAAATATCTTAAATATCTTTTCATTTTTCCTATTTTTTAAATTTAATTTATTTAATTTCGTATTTTTTTATATCATATTTTTCTATAAAATCTTTAATCAAATAAATTCTATGCAAATCTGTATATCCATACTTTTTTATTGCTTCAAAATGAAATTTACTCCTATATCCAACATTTGTTTTCCAAGAAAATTCAGGAAATATCTGATCCATTTTCAACATATATCTATCCCTAAGACATTTTGCTATTATACTAGCGGCTGCTACAGTTATAGATTTTGCATCTGCTTTAACTATAGATTCATTTTCAAACTCTAATTCTTTATGCTTGAAATTCCCATCGATAATAACATAAAAATCACTTTTATTATATTTCTGTATTAAATTCAAATTTTTAATAGCTCCTATTCTTGCAATTTTTGCACATTTCATTATATTCTTAATTTTATTAATAGTATCTACATCAACGCTATAAAAACCGTAATCAATAACACAAAACACCAATTCATTTAATAACTTATCCCTTTCTTGCCTATTAAATACTTTTGAATCATTTATTTTTAATACTTTTCTTTTTAATTTTATTTTAATTTTTTTAGCACATTCTAAATCTAAAATCACAGCACAAGCACAAATAAGTCCTGCAATTGCTCCTAATCCAACTTCATCTACACCAATTACATATTTATATTTTCCACCTTTTAATATTTTATTTTCAATGCGAACATTTGCAGACATTTTTTCAAACCACCTATTTATACTCCGATAAATATTTTAAACTCTGATTCTATATTCCTATAATTAATTATAAACTACTACCATTAATAAAAATCTCATCAGGATTATAACCAGAAATTATCTTTTCAATCATTTCTCTGTCTTTTTTCAAGTTAATACCCTTCGTACATCGCCAAATAACAACAACTTTTTTATCTTCTTTTTCACCAAAAACAAATACATATTTTCTTCCATCCTCTATAAGAAACTTATACTTATTTATAGTTAATCCCAAAAGATAATTAAATGTTTCGATTAAATCTATATTAACAATTTCTTCTCCTTTGTTACCTGAAATAATTTTCATTTTATATTCAAAAGGATTTTCAAAATCCTGAATGTTTAATAATGATTGACAACATTCGATTTTATGCCTTAAAAAATATTTCATTAGATATTCATTTCCAAATAGTTCAAATGCACTCTGCCCTTTGTCTTTGTTTACAAATTCAATATTGTGTAATGTATCTTCATATTGTTCAAGATAATGATATTTTAAAAAAACTCCAATTCCATCTATATCCTGTGGTTTCCCCTCTTTCCAATTAAAAGAATAAGCAATTTTTTTCATTCTTGGAATAATAATAGTATCAAAATAATCTGCCATCTCTACAAGAATAAATTTTCTTTTACCTCCATCTTCTTTATTGAGTTTCATAACTGCGTGTGCGGTTGTGCCTGAACCCGCGAAGAAGTCAAGGATAAAAATTTTATCTTCTTCAATCATACTGATCAGAAATTTTATAAAGTGTATCGGTTTAATTGATTGTAGAGATATAAGTTCCATATCCCTTATTATTTTGCTTTCATTATTCATATCCTTCTCAAAATCGTAGAAATCAAAATAAGAAATTTCTGTTTGGGCACTATTTAATTCCTTTCTTATCTTTAAAGGAATTCCTTGATAATAGACAGTATTTATTGTTCTCTCATCAGGATTTTTTATATATCTGAAACCAAAACCATCATCACCTATGCCATAAACTTTATATAAATAGTTATAATTTTTTTCTTTTTCGAATAATGGTCTTAAGTTTTCTTCGTAAAATTTTTCAGTAAATTGAGCAGTTTTTATTTTCCCTCTTATTGATATAGGTTTAACAATATAAAAATCATTTATCTCACTACATTCAATTATCTCATATTGGTCGGGTCTGAAACATTCTATTTTATATTTACCAATTGTAAAAGTTTTGAAGGGTTTATCTTTTTCTATAATTTTTAACTTATATTCTGAAAAATCGTAATCAACTTTTTTCTTTTTTATAGACATTTTTTCTGATTTTGAAAATACCAAACAATACTCTATTGATTTTTGAAAAATAGATTTCTGTGTTAGTTGTCTAGCTGGGTTTCTCATTTTTATTTTTAATTTTTCAACTTCAAAATAAAAACTTCTCATTATATTATAAAGATTACTGACTTCATTATCATCAATACTTACAAAAATAACTCCATCGTCTCTCATCAATCTCTTTGCCAAACTCAATCTATTTTCCATCATAGTAAGCCAAGAAGAATGCTGGTATTTATCCTTATAGAGAAATTCATCATTTCCTGTATTATAAGGTGGATCAATGTAAATAGTCTGCACTTTATCTTTATACTTATTCAAAATCAAATTTAATGCCTGATAGTTTTCGCTTTTAATCAAAACTCCATCTAATAATTCATCAATATTTCCTTTCTCTGATAATTTTTCTAATAATCTTTCTTTAAAATCCTGACTGAAATATTTTGTATCTATAGGTAGTTTTCTGCCTTTTATATCATTTTTATCTTTTATTTTGCCAAACCCTAACTCCTCCCATTCCTTTAATTGCTGATTATTCTTAAAAATCTCATCATAAAACTCTAAAGGTATCCTATCCATTGTAATTACATATTCGGTTTTTAAAACAAATTTCTTCTTCTCCCATAGTAGTTTCTGAAATTCTTCAATTTGAGCAAGAAATTTTATAATTCTCTTTGCAATTTCATCAACAACCTTTGCTCTAATAATATGTTTTGATTCTAAATTATTAAGGTCAACAATCTCTGTTTTTATATAATAATCGAGTTCTCTTTCTAAAAATCCTTTCAAGTCCTTATGAATAAAGAAATCACTAATTTCAATATGCATATATTTACAAAGATGTTTTTCTAAAATTGTTTTATTATCTTTTATTTTCGAAAAAATTTCTTTAAGTTCAATTTCGCTAATTTGTTCAACAATTTTATCTTTTATAATATTATTAAGCATTTTTTGCTTTATATCTGCTGTTATTTTATAATTCTTAATATCTTCATCAGACAAATATCTATACTCAAAATATATAATACAACTTTTTTGTTCTTTATTAACCTTGATAAAATCATTTTCCTTTAAGAAAAAATATTTTCTCTTATTATTGATATTTCTCACTTCTATAAAAACAGTTTTAAATATAATCCTCCATCCTTCCAAATCAAAACTATAATCTTTAAAAATCTCATTAGTATTTACATAATACTGATCAGAATTTATCCAATAAAGTTTTACATCTTCACCACTATGAGGAATAATACACTTTCTTGAAATAAAATTACCATTTTCATAATATCTTAAAAAAAATCTATAAAGATCATCAAAAATTTGATTTTGCATAAATTCATCAATCTGATATTTATACTTCTCAAATTCACCTTCTATTACCTGAACAAGTTCACCTTTAACAAAATCTTCTATCTTCTTTCTTTTATAATTCATAATTCGATAAATACCAAAATCAAATTCACTAATATCAAATTGACACAAAATTCTAAATAATTTTTCTAATCTTTCTATCATACCCATTTAAACATCTTACTCCTTTTTTAAATTACCAACAAAATCAAAATTATTAGGTTTACTATTCATTATTCTAATTACTTCTGATAAAGAAATTGGTGAAAAATTATTACAATCCACACCTACATCCATTTGCTTCCCTTGAGGTTCTAATCTACCATGACTATGACCATATAATTGCCAAGAATTATAATGACTTCCCGGCCAAGTTCTCATTGCATAATGACATAACACTATAATATTATTAACGTTTGGAATATCTATTATTTTAATATCTGCTATCTCTTTAATTTTATCGCAAATCTTAATTTTTTTATCATGAGATCCTCTTATAAAATAAATATCTCCATTTAATTTATTTAAATAATAATCAGGATCTCCCATACAAAAATCTCCTAAATAATAAACAATATCGCCAGGTTTCACTTTACTATTCCAATTACGTATCAAAACTTCATCCATTTTTTCTACACTTTTAAATGGTCTATTACAATATTTAATTATATTAGTATGACCAAAATGACAATCTGAAATAAACCAATATTTCATAATTTAAAACCTCTATTTTAATTATATCTATATTTTTATAATAAATTTACATCATATCTGTTATAATTTCGCCTGCTTGATATTCAATATTACTTTCTATAAATTCTCCTCCCTCTTTACTTTCTTTAAGTTCCTCTACAAATAACTGCTTAATTGCTCCAACAACAGTATCTGTCAAATCTTTTTCTCCTTCTTCTGTATGATCTACCTTACCATCTTCCTTTCTTTCTAATTGCTTAATTTCTGTTAACAACTCTTCTATATCTAATAATTCAATTCTTTGAGAATAAATAAATTCCATAAAATTATTATAATCTTTAACTGTTAACGTATATGCATCGGCTTTTATACCATCGTTCCTCAAATCTTGAATAAAAAGACTAGACTGCCAATGATCAAAAAATACTATAATATTTATTCTATTGGATATCTCTTTAATAATTTGTCTAATATTAGGAAACGATACTATATATCTTACTTTAGTTACTTTATCAATAGGTCTCCAAACAGTAGAACAATCGTGTATTGCTCTTGCACCTTCTCTATGAAAAATAGACATTCCACATTTATCGTGCTTTTCCCCCAAATCTATAGTTAAAATATATGTAAAATCTTCTAATCCAATATTCCATTTCTTAATTTTTTTCTTAATCTCACCATTTTCCATATAATCTTCAAATTCAACTATAGGTTTTCTAAATTCATTAACACAAGCATATAACTTATCTGGATATTCTATAAATGGTGATTGAGATCCAGGAGGCATACACATATACATTGACTTTGCCATTGTAGGATTACGATCAAAGGTTGATTTAAAATCTATAGGTATCTTATAAATTTTTTTAACATCATTATTATTCTTATCCTTCACTATAACTTCAAAATCAAATGTAGGTCTATCTTTATATAATTCTTCTTTTACTTCCCAAGTAAACGCAGTATCTGCATATATATGCAAATCCGACTCTGCTAATTTAATTAATCGTTTAATAAATCCTGACTCTGTTCTTGGATAACTAATAACAAAACCTTTATATTTATTTCCAAATCTAGATTCTGCAGACGTTTGAAGCATATTAAATATTTTATCTGCATTTCTCGTTTTAGTTTTATCTTTAAATGCATCTGCTTCATCCATAGTAAACATTAATAAATTTAAACCTTCTGTACTCTCTTGTTCAGAATGCCTACTAAATAATCTTATTAAATTTGGAAATAATATAGCGTTTGTTCCAATTCTTATTTCATTTCTTAATTCGACAATATCCTTTTCACTAATATATGAATTACTTATCTTAATATTAAAATACTGCTTAAACCATAAATTATTTATTACTCTTTGTTTTAATTTTTCAAAAAATACAAATTTTGCCTGTTCTCCTGAATATGCAACATTAACAATATCTATAGCTTCATTATCGGGTAATCCTAATAACTTCTGAGGATTATTACAACATAATAAAAAATAACAACAATATAAAGTCATAAGTGCACAAATTGTATCCTTACCTGAATTATGATGTAAAATATCATTTAAAATCATATTCTTATGTATTGGAGAACAAAATCCATAAAATTCTTCTTCTCCAATCTCTTCTATACTTTCTATTTCATCAAATTCTAATATTTCATTTATTTTATATATATCATAATTATATACGTGAAATTCTATATTCATCTTTTTTGCAAATTCTTTTGCAGCATTACATTTTATCTCGAATATAGGACTATTTTTAGTAAAATTACTTTTAATCTCTTCTATCCAAATTGAAGCATTTTCATTATCTATAACTAATAAATCTGGAATATAATTATGTTTAATTCCATCAATATAATACGGTATTTTTATAGGTTCGTGAAAAAATATATATCCATTATTATCTAATTCAATCATTCTTACTAATTCATAACTAGAATTATATTGTTGTATACCATTATTTTTAAATTTATATTTTCCACATTTTGCCTTACTCCTATTAAAAGTTTTATTTATAATTTTATTAGATATAGTTTCAGAATTATGTTCTTTATTCTTTTTAAATCTACATTTATCGCAATATTTTCTTCCATATACACTAATAAATAATGAATTACAATTTTTACATATCATTTCTTTTGGCATACGCGATACTATCTCCTATTTTCAATTCCTTTATTTTTTTCCAACCATTTTTAGTATACAATTTATGATTCTCATCAACTTCTATTATTTTACCTAATTTTGTTTTTATTCTGTATATTTTTGCTTTACCTTCTTTAAATATAGGTTTAATCGTAGTAATAACCTTTTTTCTTTTATGAAAATCAATAGCTTCTACATTTATTGGTTTTTTCAAACTTTCCCACTCTTCTACTGTATGTCTTTCTTTAGTAATTTTATCTTCTATAATAGTACCTTTCCGAAAACCTCCTTTCCCCCATTCTAAGACTGCCAAATTGAAAATTGGATTATCAAATATATTCTTATTAATATTATTTTTGTTCTTTACATAATCATCATAAGTATATCCATATAACATTGCATAACAAGCATCTAATTGCCTTTTCGTTAATTTTATAAAATTACAAAATTCTTTATCTTCAACAAAATTTTTAAATTCAATAGGTTCAAATCCTTCTTTAAATATAGATACTTTTTTTATACCATCTATTTCATTTTTTTTATCTTTTATTATCTTATTTAAATCACTGTAAAAATCCTGCATATATTTTCATCTCCTCACTAAATTTATCCAATAATTGTTTTTTTATCTCTGGACTCAAAGATTCATAAAGTAAATTATCAATAGCAATCTTAACAACATCTTTTATTATTTTTCTAATATTATATTTAGCATCTAATTTTTCTAAATATTTATTTTTTAATTCTAATAATGATTGTACCCTAGCAATCAATTTTTCTAAAATATCTTCTCTATTACGAATATCTAAATCTGCAGAATAATATCTAATAATATCTATTTCGGTATTCAAAGACATAATATAAAAATTAATCTGTTCTAAAGTAGAACTATCTTTAGTAATTTTCTTTTTTAATTCAATAATCTTATTTTCCATTTTAGCTCTATGAATTTTACAAATTTCTTCATATCTTTCTTTAAATCTTCCTTTAAAATATTCATAATAATAATTTAATTTTTGTTCAGTTACTTCATCATATCCTAAATTTTTCAATTCTCTATACGCTTGATCTGGATTTAACCCATTCATATAAAGTTTTACCAATAACATTTCATACACAGACCCGCACGCTAATGGACGTTTAGGTTTACTCATTTTTATTCTCCTTTAAAATTTTACGAATTTTATTTAAACATCTTTTTAAACACATATTTACTCCAGCTTGAGTTATTTTTAAAATATTTGCTATGTGAGATTGTTTCAAATTATATTTATAATACATTAAAAATATCATTTTTTGCCTTTTTGTAAAATGTTTTTTTATTATCTTATTTATTAATTCTATATTCTTTTCTATAAATTCGCTTCGCTCGCTATTCTCTTCCTCATTAATATAATCAATAAAAGACTTATAACTAGCTAACCTATTTAATGTATTATGATCAACATATATTATTTTCATAAAAAATTAATATCTTCAATCCTAAAATTAGCTTGTATCATACGACCAAATAATTTTAATGCTAATTTGACTTTATTATCACATACTTCTAAAACTTTTCCTTCTCTTCCAATAAAAGGACCATCTAAAACAACAGCTTTATCACTCTTAATATTATTTCTCAACCTATTAAGTATATTTATAGATTCTTCGATATGTTTCAAAATCATTTCTTCAGATATTGTATAAGGAACAACTACTTCAACTTCCTTATTGTTAATAATTGTTTTACAACTATGAACTAATAAATAAATATTAGAAAAACTATTTTTTATTCTATTAAATATTTCCATATTTCTTAAAAATATATAATTTGGATATAATAATATTTCTTTTTCTACTTTTTTATTTCTTAAAATTTTAAAATCTTTATAGATAGGTATTAATACATCTGTAGAATTAACGATATATTTTATTTTTGTATAATCAATATTACATATATAACATATTATCCATTTATTCATAATTACCTACCTAATTTTAAATAAAAAAAGATTATAAGGTAAATCTTAAACTATCTTATAATCTCTTCTGATTTTTTCGGCCAGAAATTATTTATAATTTCAATAAAAATAAATTACAGTTTTCCTGTCAATTTATTTTTATTCATCATGAAAATCCTCAGAGCGAACAGTTTTCCTTTTTCTTAATCTAGCTTTATTACACGCATTTTTTATAATTTGTTTAAACAAATCATTTATTATACCATAACAATCCTTAGACATCATCATTCCTTCTTCTCTAATTAACTTATGTATATAAAATGGTCTAAATAGATATGTATGAAATTTTTTCATTTATTTTCTTTTTTAACTATTCTTATTATTCTTCCACATTTATTACATTTATAAGTCTTTTCGTCAATCTTTTCCATTTCAGCATCTTTATTACATTTACAGCATATTTTTTTAACATTAAATTTATTCATAAACTCCTCATTAAATTTATCTTTTTTTCTAATTTATCTAATTCTATTTCTATTGTATCAATAGCCACATCGAACATTTCTAAATCTTCTAAAAAAACTTCTTTTTCACTATCAGGTAATTTTTTAATTATTTCTTCGTATAACGATTTTCTTGCTTTTAATTTCAATAAATTATATTCTCTATCTCGTTTATATTCGATAAGAAAATTAATTTCATCGGATAATACTTTATTAAAATCTATACCTAAATATTCTTTTATCTTATCAGTCCAATATTTTATAATTTTATTCATCTTAAAATTCCCAAATAAATTTTTTATTATTTTCGACTATTGCAGAATCAAATATATTTTCTATCCATTTATCTATTCCGTGTTTTATTATCGCAGGTTTTTCATATAATAAATTTATATCATAAATTCCATAAAATATATGTCTATTAATATAAAGTTTAATATCAAACTCAATCCTTTTTTCGTATTTACTTCTTTCTAATTTATTACTCAAAATTTTATAAGCTTCTACTATTTCTTTAAACTTTTCTTCTGCGGTATCGCTTTTATTGATATCAGGATGATATTTTTTAGCTAATTCTAAATAAGCTTTTCTAATCTCAGATATCGAAGCATTTTTTTTTACTTTTAATATTTTATAATAATTTTCTTTCATATTAATTATCAATTCTTTTTTCTACTTTATCCATTAATTTATTAAATTCATCGTATATTAAACCTATTTTAGCTTCTTTTTCATATCCACATTCGCATTTATATTTAGCAATAGTTGCACCAAATATTTTTTGTTTTGATGAAATATATTTCATTTCTTTACCGCATTTAGAACATTTTTTATTCATATTTTTTATCACTCCAGTCCTTTTCAAAAATAAGATTCACCTGAGGTTTAATACTATGAATTAATCCTCTTTGTATCTGAATTGTTATTTCTCCATAACCAGGATATTGTTTCATCGCTCTTATCGTCGCAATAATCGCTAATTCTCTTTTATCTATCAATTTAGATAATTTTTCTGGTACATAATTTTTAATTTCTTCTTCATTTAATTCGAACATTCATTACTCCTTTACTTTTTTTAAAATTTATACATTTTAAAGAAACATTTTTAAAATCTATATTTTTAGGTTCATAATTAATACATATAGAAGGTTCATATATACTTTGCACAAAACCTTTACAACACTTATACCAAGGACAAAAAACTTTAGCACTAATTAATATAGATATTGGAAATCCTTCTCTAACTTTACTAAATTTCTTATTTTTAAATTTTAAATCATTCATCTTTTTCAAAATTAAGTTTTAATTGTTCAGAAGTTTTTATATCGATTTCATCTTTTATTCTTGTCTCATTCTTTTCTATAATAAACTTCAATGAAGTATCTTTACCATATATTTCGATCATTTGCTCTAACCAATCTTTAAATTCTTGAGAATCTAACTTACCCCAAAATATATGCCTTATATTTTCATTCTTCATATTAATTTTTCTCATATTTTCCTCCATTCTTATTATTATCTAATTCGTTAGTTTTAATCAAACTTTTTATTATTTCTTTTCGCATATTATTAATCTTAACATCTTTACCATTTAACATACTTAAAATATATTCTCCTATTTTTGCTAATCCAAAAGCATCTGCAAGATTATTATCATTAAAATCCGCTTTCCAATATTTATATACTTCTTTTAACATCAAATCTTTTTCACAATTTCCTTTTCCTGTAACAAATTTTTTTAATTGAGTAGGAGAAACTTCAATTAAATTATAAGAATTTTGTATTATAAAATATTTTATCACTCCACCCAATTCCCCTAAAGAAAAAGCCTGACCTTTTCTAGATAAAAAACTATATCCCTCTATAACAACTATATCAACAGATTTATCTAAAAATTTCATTATATCATTTTTTATTTTTTCTATTCTTTTAATTCTATCATAAATATTTCTTCCTTCAAATGTTGTTTTTATATTCAATTGCTTATTAATCTTACCATTCTTCAAACATATTAAACCAGTATTTGTCATAGAAAGATCTATTCCTACAGATAACATATTAGCTCCTATCTTTGTTTTTTAACCAAATAATAAATGCTACTATTAATTTCAAATCCTTTATATTATTCAAATTGTTTAATATATAAAATTCTAAACTTTTCATATTTTTTTCCCATTCATTATATAATGGATATAATGCACATTCTTTTTTATCAACACTAATAAAAAAATTTATACTATCACATTTTAAACCATTCATAAATATCTCGTTATTACAAAAATCAGAATATTTACATTTTTCATAAATTGGCATTACCATAAGAATATCTTACCACCTCTGCTTCACTATATCCTTTCTTTTTAACAATTCTTATAACTTGATCGGCTTCATCAATCACTTGTTCACGATGACTTATTAAAATAATTTGTATACCTAATTTATTAGATATTGTATTAAGAAAATTACCAAATTTTCCTTGCTTATCATTACTTATCCATTTCCCTGCTTCATCTAATATCAATATCTTTGCTATATTAAATTGATATAAAAATATTACTCTTTGTAAAATACTAACGATATCTACTAAACCTCCCCCGAATGAATTAATTATATCGTAATATGATTCTGTTATCTTATCATAAATTTGATATTTTGCCCCTATTACATTTCTCTTAGCTTCATATTGAATAACAAATTTTAAATTATCTTCTTCTAAAATATCTGACAATCCTTTAGTTATTAAAGTTTCTATTCTCTCTATAGTATTTGTTTTCATTATATTACCTATTTGTTGAAAAACATTAATCGATTCAGAATAAATACCTTCCAAAAAATCAATTTCTTTAATTTTATTATTAACATCTTTAATTTGCTTATTCAATATATCCCTTTTCCCTAATTCTTTTAATATACTATTATTAATACTACTGAATTTATCTTCTAAAATTTTTATATTCATAACATTAACTCATCTAATTTTTCAATTAATTTATTATACTTTTCTTGATTTTCTTTTTTTAATTTTTCTATAGTATCATCTAAATCTTTATATGAAATATTATTTTCATTTAACAATTTTTGCAATTTTTGTTTTTCTTCTTCTAAATACTTTTGTTTAATTTTTAATTCAGATTTTAATGCAATCTTTCTTTCTCTTATATTATTAATTCTCTTTTTTAATTCATTTATTTCAGATTCATTCATTTTATTCTCCTTTTTGTTTTTCTTTTAATCTTTTTAAAATTTCATTTTTTACTTCTACTCTAACCTTCATAGAATCTATTATTCTTTCAATTTCCTTTATTATATTTATATCTTGAATATTTATATTTTTTAACGAATTTATAAAATTATCAAAATTTACTTCTTTTTTCTCTTTATCCATAACATTTCTAAAAATATCTTTAGATGCAGATTTCAAATTAATATATTTTATATTCATAATTTAAATCTCCAATAAACAAATCTTTGGTTCTATTTTTGATTCGTTAATATTTTGTCTTGTAAACGGACCTGGATTTATAAATCTTTTTCCTTTAATTTCAACATCAAATTGAGAATGAATATGAGCACAAAAAATTATATCAGCATCAGTTACTTTAGCAATATCCTTTGCTAATAAATAATCATAAATTACAGGCTCCAAAACTATTGGATCATGACTAACAATTATCTTTATTTTATCTGTTTTCTGATCTATTCTATAATCATCTATAGAAAATCTCTTTCGAGCATTTATTCCTTTTATAATATAATTTTTATTACAAACTAATTGATCGTTTAATAATCTAACAGCATCAACTTTAATTAATGTTCCTATTGCTGTTTTATTTAAAGTTTCTAAATTATATCCATATAAATCATGACTTCCACATATACCATATATTTCAGAATTTAAATTTATTATAAAATCTAAAATATTATTAAATAATTCATACGAAGGTGTTGGATTATCGAATAAATCACCACCAAAAATAACAACATTAACTTTTTCATTTTCGCATATATCTTTCAATTCTTTCATTTTACTAAATTGAATATGATAAAAATCATCTAATCTATTAATCGGATTTGTATCTCTAAAATGAGAATCTGTAAGGTAAAGTATTTTCATAATTTAATAACCTCATTAAATTCTATATTTTTTAAAATCATAATTCGCTTAAACATTTACTAATAGTTTTATCATCTATATTGCTTCCACATATTGGACATTTTTTAATTTCTCTAAGATAATTTTCATATTTTTTAATATATTTTTTTTCAGATTCAATACAATCTTCTATTAATTTATTTATATTATCTATTTCTTTACTAAGATTAATAACCCTATTATAAAGTTCATAAATATTATTAAATGATTTAAAATCGTCTAATTGCTTAATCATAATATCAACATCAATTTTTTCTAAATCTTCATATTCTTTTTCTAATTTCTGAATTTCACTTTTCTTTTGCTTCCAAATCTTAATATTATTTTGTATATCACTTAAAATATTAAGTTTATCAATATCTGCTTTTAACTTATCGATCTCTAATTTAATAATATCAAGTTCGCCTTTCTTTTTTTCCAATTTATCATATTGCTTAACTTCTTCTTCTATATTAAATAAATCTTGTTTTAATTTATTTCTTTCTAAAATAATATCTCTTTTATCATTGTTTAAATCTTTAAGAATATTATCTATAATATCTAAACCAGATAATTTATTTAATATTCTTGCTTTTACTGAATCAGACTCATTTACAAGAAATATAGAATCTAACTGATCTGAAAAATTAAGATTTATTTCCCTGTTATCATCTATTTTAATAGTATCAATGTTAACTAACGTTTTTATATCTGAAGGAATATTTGTACCAAAATTGTTATATACTTTATCATTAATAATATATTGATTTATATTTTCGCCTTTCTTTCTTATAATCTTAACATTATTAGAAAATTCAATTTCTATTTGACAAAAATCACTATCATAATTTACAAAACTTTTTTCCCAAGGTTCACCAAATAAAACAAATTTCAAAGCTCTAATTATTGATGATTTACCTGCATCAGTCGATCCTATTATACAATTAAAATTCTTAGAAAATTCTATCTTCGTATTTTTATGAGATTGAAAATCGATAAGTTTAATACTTTTTATATACATTTATAATATATCCTCTTCCTTTCTATTTTCCTTCTGTTTAAGTTCTGCTTCAAATTCTAATGATTTAATTAATTCTTCCTTTAATTCATTTATATCTTTAATAGCATTCTTCATCTTTTCCTTTCCAATAAATTGCCATTTTTTAAATGTATAAGTTTTACCATTTAATTTAATTATTTCCTTAGATAAAGCAGCATCAAATATTTCACTATCATTATCTATTCCCGTATTAAAATTTAATAAAAATTCTGCTTCTCTATATGGACAAGCACATTTGTTCTTAACAACTTCTGCATGAACTATATGACCTATTATATTACCATTTTTATCCGTTATTGACGATTTACTCACTTTTTGAACTCTAATTCTCATAGATGAATAAAATTTTAATGCTCTTCCACCTGTAGTTATTTCTGGATTTCCCCACATCTGACCTATTTTCTCTCTAATTTGATTTACAAATATAACTACAGTTTTACTTTTACTAGCTATACCTGTCAATTTTCGCATTGCTTTAGACATTAATCTAGCGTGTAAACCAACATTAGCATCTTCCATATTACCTTCTAATTCAGCTTTAGGCACTAAAGCAGTAACAGAATCAATAACAATAATATCAAAAGATTTAGTTAATAATAATTTTTCTAATACGTTTAAAGCTTGTTCGCCATAATCAGGTTGATAAAAATATAATTCGTCTGTATTAACTCCCAATTTTTGAGCCCATTTTTTATTAAGCGAATGTTCTGCATCTATAAATGCAGCAATTCCACCTGCTTTTTGAGCTTGAGCAATTGCTATTAAACTAAGAGTAGTTTTCCCTCCACTTTCTGGACCAAATATTTCTATTATTCTACCTCTAGGATAACCATTAATTCCAGTAGCAATATTTAAAGTTATTGATCCTGTAGAAATAACATCATATTCACCATATTTATCGTCTTTTAACTTTACTACTTTAATACCTAATTCTTCTAATTCTTTTACAGTTTTCTCTATCTTTTTTTCTTTTTCGTTTGACATTTTAATTACCTCAAATATCTTAATTATTCATCAGTTCCTATATTCAATTTTGTCCCTTTTGCATCAGGATTTATTTTCAATTCGCCTCTCATAAACATTATACCCAATGTTGAAATTAATCTAGAAATATTTTTATTTGTCGATTCAAGATTAGCATACCTTGATTTAACTTTTGATTCAAAATCTTTAGCATCCAATAAATGATTCCTAGCAATTCTTATTTTTTCTAACTTATCTTTTAATTTATTATTTAATGCAGCATTTCTTTTATCCTGAGAACTTAATTCTTGAATTTCTTTATCATTAATCATTAATCTTTCTTTTTCGCGCTCAAATTCTTCTTCTAAATCATTTAATTTCTTTTCTAAAATATTTCTATTAGAAATTGCATCTTCATATATACTTTGAACTCTATCCTTATAAGATTGTATTTTAACTAATTTTTTATTTATTACTTCAGTAGGATAAGATGAAGGTTCTATTAATTTTACTGCATACGTTTTTAATTCTTCACTTAACTTTTCATAATCTAATATTTTAAATTCATCTGACATATTTACCTCCCTATTTATTATACAAAATCATCATCTTTTTTATTTTTATTCTTTCTATTTTGTTCAAATTCATCGTCGTCGTCCTCTTCTATTTCTTCCTCTTTACTATCTTCGTTATCGTCATCATCATCTATGTCTTCGTCTTCATCTTTTTCATTATCATCTGTATCTTCATCAACATCTTCACTTTTATTATTTCCATCATCTTCTTCTACATCTTCATCTTCCTCATCATCATCAATATCTTCATCATCTTCTTCTATATCTTCATCATCATTTTCTTTTTCATTTAATTTTTTAGCTTTTTTCATAGCCTGTTCGTTCTTTTCTATATTTAATTTTATTCTCTCGATCTCTTTTTCTAAAGATTCATCATCTATATTATATGGTAATATTTCCATAACAGTATTAAATGTTATATCACCTTTTTTAATAGGTTTAACATATATCTTATATTTTTCATTAATAGAATCATCTAAATCATAATCACTTAAATCTTTCCTACCTGCTAATCCATATAACATGTGCTCACTATCAAAACGTATAATAGGTCTTTCTTCGTCATCTAATATAGTCCATAAAGTACCAAAAGCCATTGCTCCTTTATATTTTTTATTTAAAATATCAAAAAATAATGTTATACCTCCAGCAATACCATTTTTACCCTCATAAAAAAACTTTTTATACTTCTTAAATCTAGCAACATAAATCTTTTCTGGCAAAATCATAAACTTCTTATTCTTTTCTTTACCTTTATTTACATATATTTTCATATTTACCTCCTTTTTTAAAATCTTTTTATATTATAATTATATACAAAAATTCTATTTTTTTTAACATCTAAATCTTATTATATAAAGAAACAAATCCATCATTATATACATAAAGTTCTATAATATCTGCTTTAACTGTATTAAGTATATAATTATTCCCATATATTTCTTTAAAAACAATAGCTTTAACTCCTGCATTTATCAATTGACCTAAACATAAATTACACGGAGAAACAATACAATATAAAATAGTATCTTTAGTAGATATACCATTTTTAGCACACATTAATATTGCGTTTATCTCTGCGTGAACTGCAATACACAATTCTAAACTTTTACCTGATTCAATATTTTTCTTGATTCTTAAACATTCCTTACAATGAGGATATTTACTTGGTGCTCCATTATATCCTGTAGATATTATTCTGTTATCTTTAACTAAAACTGCTCCTGTCTGTCTTCTTAAACACGTAGACATTTTCGCCATTTTTTCTGCAACTTCCATAAATATTTTATTAAACTCACATTGTCTATCCGTATTTTCAATCATATTTTACTTTTCTTTCAAAAGTTTTATATCTATCGAAGATAATTCGTCACTTTTTAATTCATTTCTAATTTCTTCAGAAGTAGGAATATATATACCCAATTGCTTCATAATTTTTTCTCTATCAGAACAAACTGTATTTATAGATGCATAATCTGAAACATCATCATCAACTTTATTTCGACCACAAGGTTTAAATAAACGTCCAAAACAATTACTTAAATAATAAGATTTTGCATATTCACATTTATTCTTTAAATCACATGACGGAAAAAGATATTTCGCTAATAATGGAAATACTTTTTCTACTTCTTTTCTACATAACCAAGCAAAAGCAACTGTAGCATCTGCTTCGCAATTATGTAAAGCACAATTCATAGTACAATACGAATTATGTTCTTCGACTTCTAAATTATATACTTTACCTGTATATTTTGAATTAAACTTTATTATACCACAAATCTTACTAATTTCATATTTTTTTGTAAATTTTTTATCTTGATCTATAATCGGAAATGCTACGAAATCTCCTTTATTTAATTCTTCAACTTTAATAAAATCTAATTTATTGTATATCTCATTATTTGAAATTTTATTAATAACTTCTTTTTTAATACCATATACTTTATGATTTCCTGTAATATTAAATGTATATAATTTAAAATTAGATGTATAACTTATATTATATATATCCGAATAACAATCATTACTTATAGTCTCTATAACTTTTTTAAATTCTCCTAAATGAGTTAAAACCCTTTCACCTATAGATATATCTTCAATATTCTTTAACCCATTTTCTGTTATTATCTTTGTCCCGGGCATCAAACAAAATTTCATTCTTTTAGACAACATATTTTGCAAAGCAGCAAAATTACAAGAAAAACTAAATGCATGAGTATTTGAAATTGGAAGTATACTTCTAGCAGATTGCCAATTAGATATTCCTTGTTCAACTATCTTTTTATAAACATCCTTACATTTTTTAGCAGCTTCAATAAAATCTTTTCTTAATTCTTCGTTTTCCCAAATATCATCATGAACAAAAAATCCAGCATCTAAATGAGAATTATCTCTAGTACCTCTACTAGAAAAAACAATACCAACTCTAGCTCTAGCTATTTGATCAAATGCCCAGCGAGGAATATTTTCTACAGCAAATGTAAAATGAGGAGCTTCTAATGCTAACGGTAACGCATTTCTTGTAAGAACGGCTTTAATCACTTCATATTTACCCTCAAGCGAAGTATCTTCCCATTTATCAATTTTTTTACCCCAACAAGATGTAGCTAATACATACATTGCTTTATATGGATTTCTAGAATAATCAATCAATTTAACAGAATCTTTCATTCCTGTAACTCCATTATAAAAAACTGTTTTAAATTCAGGATCTTCATCTGGAAGCGTACCCATTATTTTTCTTAATTTATTAATATCATTTTTATTCATTAAATCCTCCTTTTAAAATCTATATTTTTTATTTCCTTAATTTAATTATATAATTTTCATACAATTTTTTTAAATCTAAAACTCTTTGATCTCCATTACATTGCAATATTGGAACTCTACCTTTATTATCCTTCTTTAATTTTAAAACAACAAATCTATCTTTTCGTAATAATTCTTTATTATTTTTATACTCTTTATCCCAAGCAAAAAATGTTATTTTAGAATAATCATCCATCAAACTTATTACATACATATTTTTATTCTTTTTAGTTTTTCGCATCAAAACACTTTCTATCATACCATATACATACGATTCTCCTTCGGCTAATTTACAAAATTCAGTAATAGACATTATATTTAATTTCTTAAAACATTTTTTAAAATCATCTTTAAATATCTTATCAGACAAATAAACTTTTAATGCGTCAATTTCTAATTTCATAAGATCTTTTTTACTTAATTCTACAAAATTTTCTTCACTTTTTTTAATACTATAATATTCTTTTAATAACTCATTTCTATCATCAAAAGAATCAAATGCTCCAGAATAAATCAAATATTCTACTTTAGTTTTATTACATTTAACTTTATCTAAAAAATCTTTAAAAGATTTAAATGGCCTCTTTTTTATTATTTCTTGTCCTAAATTACCAATATTTTTTATATGATTAAACCCATATATTATTGTATTATCATCTAAAATAGAAAAATCTAACTGTGATCTATTAATATCTGGGTTCAAAACATTTATACCATTAATTCTAGCATAATTAATATAATCAGCAAGAAAACTAGTTGTATTTTTTCCTTCTTTGCCTCTTGGAGTATTATTTATCAAAGCAGTCATAAATTCTATAAAATAATATTTTTTAAGCCACATTTCTTGATAACTTATCATTGCATAACCACAAGAATGAGAATTATGAACTACAAATTCATTAGCGATATAACAATGATTAATATCTTCTACTTCAATATCGTATGTATGTCTTTTACCACAATATTTTATTTCTTTTACTACATCTAAATCAAATATATTAAAATCTCTTAAAAATATAGTTATTTCCATACCCTTTTCTAATTCGGACAATTTTAACCAATTTCTAAACACTAAAAATTTATGATCTGCAGAACTTATTATCTGTCTATTATCTCGAGTTTTTAATACATAACATTTTTTAATTCCAGTATCGTAAACATTTTTTATTTTTACAGGTTTAAGCTTTCCATCAATATACGAACATATATATATACTTTTATTAGATGAATGAAATTTTTTATACAATTCGCATATTTCTATTTCATCAACAATTCCTTTTTTAACATTAGTATAATACAATACCTTAGAATTTCCTGCTAAACATTTATTAAATCCATATTGAGAAAATGATGCCATTTCTTTCCATAAATTTTCTGCTTGTTCTCTTGTAATAAATTTAGTAGCATTATTTATAAATTTATCTTTATATGATTCTACCTCTGCAAATCTTTTAGATTCTACCTCTGCAGATCTACCATATTTAACTAATGCTTTTCTAAATCTATTTGCTTCAACTAAATCAAAATTCGCGATTTTTTGAGCAATTAACATAATAGATTCTTGATAAACTATTATTCCATAAGTTTCTTTCAATATATCTTCTAAACATTTTGGTATAGTATATTTCCCAGTAAACTTTCTTTTAGCAAAATCTTCGTGCATTCCTAATCTTAAAGGACCCGGTCTTAACAATGCATTCGTCGCAATTAATTCATTAAAATTACTTGGTTTAATTTTAGCAATCAAATCTCTAGCAATCCTCGATTCAAATTGAAATATTCCTACAGTATCTCCATTCCATATCTTTTTATAAACATTTATATCATTCAAATCTATAGAATCTAAATTAATATCTTTATTATATCTTTGTTTTATTAATTTTAAAGTATCTCTTATAACAGACAAATTAGTTAATCCCAAAATATCAAATTTAACAAATCCTAATTTAGATAATTCGTGATAATCAGACCCTTCTTGCCAAGCACTTAATATATTATTTTTTTGTGTCATCAATGCAATATTTTCACTTAAATTTCTATCTGATATAATTATTCCTGCTGCATGCCTACTTATATTTCTAATTTTTCCTCTTAACTTTTCCAATATTTTTTTAACTTCAGGATATTTATCAAAATAATCCTTAACTTCAGGAAAATTATTTTCTATTTCCTCTATTGTCATATCGTCACTATCAGACGTCAATACATCTCTAGTTAATCTTAAAGATTCTATTAAAGGTATATTTAACACTCTACCTATATCTAAAATTGCACTTCTTGTTTTAAAAAATCCATAAGTACCTATTGCACAAGTTTTTTCTTTAGAAAATCTATTAAAAATATATTCAACAACTTTATCTCTATCATCAGAAGAAAAATCTACATCAATATCTGGAGGATCCTCTCTACCTTCGCTCATAAATCTTTCAAATAATAACCCATATTTAATAGGATCTAATCCTGTAATATTTAATAAATAACAAACAAGAGATCCTGCACCTGATCCTCGTGCTTTTCCTACATAAATATTATTTCTTTTAGCCCAATTAATTATATCTTCTAAAATTAAAAAATAACCAACAAACCCTAATTTTTTAATAATCCCTTCTTCATATTTAACTCTATCTCTATATATTTTTTTAGTTTTTTCATCTAATTTATCAAAACCTTTTTCTTTCCAGCCTTTCACTAATTTATTATGAAAAATCTCTTCATCATTATCATATAATTTAGGTAATTTAATAGAAGTATCTAATTCGATATTTTCTACTTTATCAATTATTTCTCTTACGTTTTTAACAGAATCTTTATAAACTTCTTCTGTAAAATATTCATTTTCATAAAAATCTTTAAATGATCTATACATTTCAAACTGATTTTTATAATATAAATCTTTAGACTTAAATTGCCATATTTCATCAGGATTTTTTTCTTTATCTTTCATCGTTTTATTATCTCTTATCATTAACAATATATCGTGAATTTTACTATCTTCTTTTTCGATATAATGACAATCATTAGTAATAACAGTTTTTATTCCAAGTTCTTTTGCTAATTTACACAATAATTTATTAATAATAATCTGTTCTTTTAAATCTATTAATAACAACTCTATATACAAATCATCTCCGAATATTTGTTTATAATTTAATGCTATTTCTTTTGCCTTATCATAATTATTTTTTGATAACTCAGTAGATATCTCTCCACCTAAACAACTAGTTAAACAAATTAATCCTTCGGAATGTTTCTTTATAAATTCTATATCAGTTCTTGGCTTAAAATAAAATCCATTAATCCAAGCATCTGAAGAAATCTTAATTAAATTATTAAAACCTATTTTATTTTTAACTAAAAGTATAATATGATTATTTTTTTTAAATAATTTATAATCTTCACTTTTAACATTATCCTTATATTCTAACTTATTACGATAATTATTTATATATAATTCGCATCCAAAAATAGGTTTTATTCCATATTTTTTTGCTTCAAAATATTGTCTTATCCATCCACCAATTTGACCATGATCTGTTATACTACATACATCTAACTTATTATTATAAGCAAATCTAACATATTCTTCAGGAGAACATAAACCATCTCTAATAGAATAAATACTATGACAATGTAATTGTACAAATTTATTCCTATTATTTTTTATTTCGTCAATTTTATCTTTTATATTTAAAAGTTGTTTAGAATATTCTTCTATTTTCATTTTTCCATAATTACAAAAACTTGGATGATAAATAGAATAATATAAAATACCTTTTTCTACTTTTAACTCATTATTTTCTTTTAATCCAAAATAATTAGAAGCAAATTTACCTACAGTTATTATTATTTTAGGCCTAACTATTTCTATTTCTCTTAATAAAAAATCTTTACAATTTTCTAATATATCATCTGAAGGCATAACATTATTCTTAGTAGAACATTTTACAAGATTAGTTACATAAATATCTTCAAAATCTAAACCTACATTTTTTAACATAGATTCAAATATTGGTCTTATTTTATCATCTAAAAAAATTTTATTATTTATTCCTCTATTATCTCGATAACAAGAAGGATTCTGTGCTATAAACATTATATCTGCTTTTTCATTTCCAGAATATTCTACTATTTCTTCATTTACTTTTATAGATATTTTAATTTTACATTTTTTACAATTTCTACATTCTTCGTATATATTTTTAATATCATTCATTTTTTTAAAAATATTTTAGGTCTATCATTCCAAAAACAAACTGGTAATTTATTACAATACATATTTATTTCTTTCAAAAATAACTTAGACATCTGTCTAGGACTATATACATTATTCGAATAATAATACTCTTTAAAATGACCATAAGCACAAAATTTAAACGTATTATTAATCACTAAATATTTATTACAAACATTTAATAATTGATGTAATAAATCTATAGGATATTCAATATGTTCAAACAATTCTAACAAAAAAATTACATCATATTTTCTTTCAAATACATCTTTTTCATTATTTAATATCTCTATATCATTATTTTTAATTTTATTAAAATATATTTTTTGTATAGAATTATCTAAATTATAATAATATACTTTTGAATTTTTAAAAAGATCACTTATTAAATTTGTAGTTAATCCAATTCCTACGCCATAATCTAATATAGATTTTATATCTTCATTTTTTAAAACACTATAAGTTTTTAATACAGTATCTTTAGAAAATCTAACAAAACATCTTAAAGCAGCATATAAATAAATATCTTTAAAATATATACTAAAATCTTTATAACCATTACCTTTACACCAATAATCATCAATAGAATTTTCTAACTCTTCTACGTCTTTAATACTCAAATTCTTATTTAAAAATATATTAATATTATTCAATAAGTCTTTATATTTATATTTATTTAAAATTTCGTTCATATTTATATCATTCATATTTATGTAATGATCCAAATATACATATTATATCATTACAATATTTTATTTTTAAAGATTTAGACAAATCTTTTAAAATCCAACTAACTATAGACACATCTTGTTTTAATTTCTTAATATCACAACTTCTCCAATAACTTATAACTCTAAGTTTTTTTGAATCAAATATAAATTGTAAAAATGAAATACACATATATATATTTTTCTCATAATCTAAAAATCTCAAAACACATTGTCTAGTATCTATATTATTCTTCAAAAAATTTACTAAATAATTTTTATTTTTTAAATATTGCGATTTAATAGATTTAAATTCTCTTTTATCACCAACTACTTTATTAATAAGTTTTAATTTCGTACTATATCCTATAATTTCTTTAGTTAATAAATTATTCCTATATATATTATTACCATAAAGTTCTAAATCATTATAAATAGATATATAATCTTTTTTCATAATCTATTATCCTATTATTTTATCTAAAATAGTTCTTAATTGACGCTTAGAATAAGATAAATCATACGAATTATCAATAAAATACATCTTATCTTTATTTTTTTGATAATACATATTATAAGCATCATATAATTTATTATATATATTTATATCGTTAATATTATGATCTTTTCTATTATAATATCTATTTAATAATACTTGACGATCAACATATATGTACAAATATATTATATTCTTAAATCTATAACTATTAATATAAGAAATATCAGATTTTCTCTTAAATATTTTATGGTATATCACAAATGTAGGTATAAATCTATCTAATATTATATTTACATTAGCCCTATCTATATGTTTTAATAAATTAATTTCATTAATTTCTATAATATGTTGTAAATTCATCATATTTTCCCATTCTTTTTTATTAGTATATTTATATCTATTATATATAGGAATATTATATTTTCTACTTACATAATTAGCTAAAGTTGTTTTACCACAACAATCTATGCCTTCAAATACTATTATCATTTTTCAAATCCTATAATATCTTTTAATGAATTTATTCTTATAATGTTCGTATTTATATATCCCTGATTATATTCATTATTCAATAAAAATACTCTATATCCTAAATTAGCTAAACTATTAGCATAATTCAAATCATCTTCTATTATAAAATTTGCTTGAGGTAAAATTTTAACAATCTTATCTGATTTATCTTCATCGAAAAACAATGCATCGCATTTTAAATTATTCTTATTAATCCAATACAACGTATCATAAAAAATTCTAACATATTTCTTATATGGTCTAGCACTTAATAAAACTATCTTATAACCTTTACTACTTAAATAATCTAACAACTCCTTTGCATAAGGCATTAATTCTAATTCTCTTTTAATTCCAGAAATTCTATATTTATGTTTCAAATCTTTATAATTTCGTAATTTATGCAATTCGTCAAATTTATAATTTGCATTTAATTCTTTATTTACAAAATCAACAATCGCTTTATGATAATTTGCCAAAACTCCATCTATATCTACTATACAAATTTTTTGTTCATCTTTAAGTAAATTTAATTTAATTTCTTGTTTCCATCTTTGGTATACAACTTCAGATTTATCTTTAAATTTTTGCTTAAAATCTTCAAATGAAAAACCCCATATTTGAAATAATCCTAAAAGAAACTTTTGACAATCAACCAATTCCTCTAATAAATTATCTAATATAACCTCTTTTTCTTCTTTGCGATGCATCTTCCAATTAATACTATTTAATACTTCAATTGTTTCAGATATAATACTCAAAATAATTTCTTTAGTCCAATATTGTTTTTGCTCTATACTAAATTCATCCATACTAGTTCCACGATACTTATAAAATTCTTCATTAAACTTTTTTTGTATTTCCCAAATCTCATTATCCATATTTTATATTCCTTTACTAATATCTATAGACTTTTTTATAACTTGATTTATTCTAATATTATGTTTCCACTCTGCATATCGTCCTAAATATATTATATCAGGGTTTTCTATTAATTTTAAATTTTCATTTATTATTTTTCCATATTTTTCAATATAAAATGCAATATAAGATTTATGCAAATAATCATTATATTTATCAAAATCATCACCTAAAAATTCTATAACAGAAATTTTATCATTTATTCTTGTTACTCTATAAAAAGGTATAATATTATCTATAAAATAAACAAAATCATATTTTTTTGGAAAAATTAAATTTATTACAAAAAATGAAATTGGTTTATAATAAGAAAATTCATTTTCGATAAATGTATTTGTTAATTTAATAAATACTATAGCGGGAATAGTAGAAACAATTTTATCGTATTTAAACGTTGTAGATTTTGTATATATCAATTTATTATTAATATCTATTGAAATAATATCATCTATAATTATATCTTTTTCGAATTTCTTATAAAAAAATTCTATTAATTTTTCATAATCAAATTTCCAATATCTAAAAGTACTTTTACCACTATTCATTATCCCGTCGATATTTACATCTCTACTTGTTTTCTTAATATAATCTTTTATTACAGAATCATTAAGTTTATCATGAAAATCACCATTATAATAATATCCTATATTACATACAGATCGATGAAATTTAACAAATCTACCAATATCTCTAACAAATCTATTAGAATATTTATCTAAATGCAAATATCGGGGACCTAATTGAAAATTCGATCTTAACTGGCCCCCGACATCTTTTGTTATTATTTTATATTCTGGGTTATAAAACTTAAATATTAACCCAGCAATACCACCACCTAAAATATATTTCATTTTTCAACCTTAATAGAATATTTTTCACCATCTTTTATTATCTGAGCATTTTTTGGTTTATATTTATCTACATTTAAAATATAATGAATACGTTTTTTAATATAATTTTTATCATAATCGTACATTTTAGTATTAATAATTTTTTCAGCTACTTCATCTATTGTATATAAACCTTCACTAAAAATAGAAACTATAGTTTTAGATAAAGGTTTTCTCTTTACCTCGTTTGTTTTATTTTCGGTCATATTTACCTCCTTTTCATTTGTTTCAGTTAATTCATAATCAGGCGGAATTTTACATTCATCTATATATTTATTATCTAAACGTTTAAATATAAGCTCACCTCCTATATTAGATTTTAACGTTACTTTAGCTCCTTTCTTGGTCAAATATATTACGCCCATTTTAGCATCTTTTGCTAACACTTTATTCATATTATCTCCTCCTTTTATTATTATATTATATAATATATCACGAAATTTTCTCTTTTTTAACATACTAATCGACGCTTTGCTTCTTCTTATTCCAAATTGCGTTTTTAAACAATATTGTATATCTTTTAATTTATAACCCTCTAATCTTAACTTAAAAATATATGCCTCTATATCACTAAGACGTTTCGATATAAATTCTATAAGTTCATCATATTCTATTTTATCTATAATATCAGAATCAGATACAACTATTTTATCAAAAACTTCTTTACGAACATTTTTCCAATATGCGTGCGTTTTAACATCCTCGTCAAAATTTTTATCATCATTTTGATCTAAAGATTCAAAACATTTACTTTGATCATAAAGTTGTTTATATCTTCGGCGTAAACAAAAAGTGAGAAATGTTGAATATTTTGATATTTTAGAATTATACTTCTTATTTTTATATAATTCCCAACATTTTATCCTACCTTCTTGAACTAAATCTTCAAACGAATATCCTGGTATATTATAATTTTTAGCAATTGATTTTATCAATGGTTCTTCTTGTTTTAATAATTCTTCAAATGTCATAATACCTCCTCTCAGTAAGATTTTTTCCTATATATATTATAACAAAAAATGCGTAAAAATTAATACCTATTTTATTATCTCCTTATTCTTATAAGATACTTTTAATTCTAAACGACTACATTCATCAGGATCTTTACCTTCTGGCAATTTCATTATATATATATTATCAAAATAATATTTTAATTTACTAGCAAATTTTAACGATGCTTTATAACCCCAATTTTCTTTTTTATTAGAATCATTATCAAAACAAAAAACAATATTTCTTACATTTTTATCTATAAGCAATTTAATTTGCTCATTACTAATAGATATACCAAAAATACATAAAGCATTTTTAAATCCTTTTTCCCATAAAGACATTGCATCAAACGGACCTTCAACTAATATTACTTCTTTATTTTTAATAAATCTTTTAGAAAAATCTAAATTATCATAATTAAATAAAGTTTCTTTAACCTTAAAATTTAACGGAAAAATATAAGGTTTTTCTAGACTATTAGAATAATCTCTAGCAACAAATCCTTTTATTTTTTTCTTTAATATGATAGGTATTATTATTCTATTTTTAAAATATCCTTCTTCACATTTACCTAATTTAAAAAATTTAATAGTTTTCCATTCTAATCTATTCAATAAATATTTTGGACAATCTTTTATACTTTCTATCTTTTTAAATTCTTTCGGTAATTCAATAATAACATCATTTCTTTTCTTTTCTTTTATATGTTTCTTTTCTATTAAATTTATCCTAAAAAATTTCTGTTCGCCATATATTATTTTTCTAGCTTCATCAAAACTACAATTTCTTAATTTAGCTACAAAGCTAACTATACTTCTACCACCAATTTCTTCAGTAAAACAATGCCATTTACCATTATATTTATTTATAGAAAATGATACTTTTTCATCATCATGAAATGGACAATAACAACCAATTTCTTTATTATTTTCGTATGCTATTTTAACTTTAAATCTTTCTAAAATATTATGTATAAGCTCATCTTGTCTCATCTTAAAAATCTTCTACTTTCATTCGTGAAAACATTTGTTTAATCGGTATAATACTCTCTTCAGTATGTCTATGCTTAGTCAATTCTAATCTAATTCTTCCTAAAATTTTATCTTCTTCATTTACTTTAAAACCAATTAAATAATCAGCTTCTTCAGCTAACATTCTAGCATATTTAATATGCTCTGTTGTAATCTTTTCTCCAGGTTTTACAACACCTAATTGTGCCGCTGTTAATATTGTTATATTATAATTTCTAGCCAAACCTTTGAGTTGTCTAGCAATCATACCTAAATCTCGCCAATAATCCTTTGTACGAAAATCAGGCTCCATTCTATTTAAATGATCAATTATAATTAAAGGACAATCGTGCTTCTTCAAAATATTCTTAATCTCCAATTCAATTAACTTTACAGTACATCCTCTTGGAATATCATATATATAAAATTTTTCTTTTCTCATTTTAAATTTATTTTGTATTTCTTTATCTAATTCACAAATATCTATTTTATTTATATCTATATCCTTAAACCATTTTTTAAATTTCTCTTTATCTTCTTTATCTATTAATCTTAAACATATTTTTTTATAATATTCTCTCTTTTCTTCATAAGTCAATAATTGATTTCTAATTTTATGATAATTAATACCCGTAACTAATGAATGATATCGTTCAATCTCTTGCTCATAAGACATCTCTAATACAAACAATGCTACATTTATTTTAGAAATTTTATTCGCATTTTCTCCAAAATTTAATAAAAGAGCAGATTTTCCTTCACCAGTAACTGCACTTATAATTATCAATTCCCCTGGACGCCAACCACCTGTTAATTCATCTAATTTTTTTATACCTGTCAATATACCTTTAACAGAATTCGTTTTTTGATCATAATACTTTAATCTTTCTGCTAACATACTATTAATTTCGAATTTTCTAAAATTCTGAATCTCAATCATTTTTTTAGTTGAAAAAATAATATCTTCAATATTATCATACGCTTTATGTATATCAGAAATATTTTTAACATTAGTATTTAATGTTATTATTAATCGACGACTTAAATATAAATATAATAATTTATCTAATATAAAATTAAATTCTTCAGGATTTATTTGCTTATTTTTCAATTGTTTAATAAATAACATTATATCTTGAAATTTAGATTGATCGTCAGAATAAATATCAGAAAAGATATTTTCGAGAATATTTAAAGTAGGAAATGTTAAATATCTACAATAATATTTTTTAATATGAGAAAATACCTCTTTACATTTTTCGTCAGAAAATACATTATCATCTATTATTCTATCAATCGCTATTTTTATATATTTCTCATCATTAAGTATAAAAGATAACAAATCCTTTTCTAATGATAAATCACTTAATATTAGATCCATCGATAATCCCCAAATATTTATGATTTAAATACTTTGAATATATAATTTTTCTACATTCTCTACAACGAATAATATTTTTATCATCGCCTCTATTATAAGTATTACTATATCTAATCTTCATACCTGGATAAGGTTTTTCCTTATAATAAAATGCTATCTTATTACAATATGGACATATTTGATAATATATTACTTTTTTATTTTTTTTAACCAAAATATTTCACCTCTTTTATTAATTATAAATTTCTTCCCAACCTTCTACTCTTTCGAGCATATTCAAAAATGTTTGATCCCAATGACCTTTACCTGATATATCCATTTTATCTTGAATCCTCTTATCGTCAATTAAATATCTCATATAAATATTAATTTCAGGATCTAATGCCCAACGATTCATTTTTGGATTCCACAACCCCAATTTATACAATTTATCAAAACACCATTTCAAATTACAATCATTTACTTGTTGCCATCCCCAATCTTTAGTTGTTTTAATTAATCTATGTTCATTTCCTTTTATACTCTTAACTCTCGTTCCATTATTACCAATATAACCTCTTTCGTCTTTTGCATATTCAATCCCATTAACACCATACCAATTTACTATCTTATTTTCGTTATTCTTAATCTCTTTATATCTTGTACCATCATTACATATATATCCATTCCTATCTTTTGCATAATTTTGATGAACTAAATCAGGATTAAAATTACTTTCTACAGGTTGTTGAGCTAAACTTCTTAATGCACACTCTCTAATAGTTTTTCCATAAAATCTCAACTCACCCTTTTGCTTCAAAATTTCAGCACAACTAAAAGATAATCTTATAGCTAATTCAACATTAGCCTCGTCTTTATCGTTCATTTTCATTCCCCAAGCAGCATATCTACCTAAAATTCTATTTTTTAAATTCATAAAATAAACTCTTTTTTTATCTAATTTATTTTGTTCAATCTTAACTTTTAAATTTTCTAATTCTTTTTGAGCATTATCTAATGTTTCATTTAAAACATTAATTTTATCTAATTCATAACTATATCTATTTTTTAAATTCTCTATATCATTTTTTATCTTAATAGAATATCTAATAATTATCATAGAAATCAATATCGATATTGATATTATAATAATTACACGAGATTTTAATTTCAAAGAACCTCCTTTATTCTTTACTTTTAAGTAATTTATTCCAATTTTTACCTTGTTTTTCCCTAAAATCTTTACCACTTATTGTAATAAATTTAAAATTACTTTTCATAAGCGATGATAAAGAACTACCATATTTATTTTCTAAATCTTTCTTAGTTAAATTTGTAGTTATTATAGAAGGTAAACAATTTCTTCTTCTATAGCGAAATAATAGACTCATTTCAGAAACACAAAATGCTCCAAAATCTTTTGGAGTATATTCTTCTGATAAATCATCTAAAGCTAAAAAATCAATATTTTTAATTTCATCATATAATTTTATAGCATCAGAATCTTCTTCAGAAAAAGGCTTTTTAATCAATTTTAATAATTCAGCTAACGTTATAAAATATATCGTATATTTTTTAGCTAAAGCAGCTTTAAGTATTAATATAGACGCTAATGTTTTACCAACACCATGCGAACCACTCAATCCTAAACTTAAACCATATTTAAAAGCATTATCTATATTTTTAATATAATCTTCAATTACTCCTTTAGCAATCTTATCGCCTTTAAAATCATCTAAAGTAGAATCCCAATATTCTTCTTCAATACCTCTAAAAAATAAAGTAATATAATATTCAAATTTTTTCATACATCTACATTTTTTATTATTTACAATACCCTTACCTTTACAAATTTTACATCTATTTAACATATCTTTTTTTAATCTTTCAAATCTTTCAATTATCATATATTTTCATACCTCTTATCAAATTTTTCTTCAAAATTTTTATAATCAGAATTAGTTAAACTATCTTTAGTTATATTTCTTTTTTCTAATTCTATTTCATAATTTTTCGCCCATTCTTCATTTTTGCTCCATTTTCCTTTAAGTTTACCAATTAAATAATACTTCAATTGTTCATCACTTAATTCTTCTGAATAATCTTCTTCTTTATATATTTTTTTATCACGTCTTATATCTTTAAACATTTTATTTTGTATTATTATTTTATTTATTTTGCTTGGCAAAAATCTCAATAAATAACCAGATTCTTTTAAAAACTCATCTTTCAATCTAAGAAAACCTTTAACAAAAAATTCTAAATCGTCCATATCATATTCTTTTACAGTACTTACATTTGCAAATATATCTTCTTTTTGTATTTTAGGTTTTCTTTTAAAAATCATTTCAAATTCATTAGCATATAATTCTATAAACTTTGTCATTTTAGCTTTTTCTCTTTTTGGTTTTTTATCTTCAATTTTTTTATCTTTTTCTTTTTTTTGATTTAATACAATAACATAAGAATCATCATTAACTTTCTTAATAAATTTATGTTTTTCTGCATCATCTAAAATTTCCTGAGCATAATCAGAAGGTATATTTAATAATTCAGCAATAGAATCTATAGAAATTTTTTCGTCTTTTTTCTTAAATTTACTAAGTTTATCAATCGCTAAAATAAGAGCTTTTAATCTTCTATTTTCTCTATTATTAACATCAATAATATTTGGAGATACATTAAATCTTTTAGTATATCGTTCTGCTTTTTTTATAAACGATTTTGGTATAACAATATATCCTCTATCGTATGGATATTCAAAAGTAAACTTAAATTCTTTAACTTTCATATTATTCTATTCCTTCATTTTTTATTATATTGTCTGATTCTTCAGAATATAATTCTTTATTGTTTTTTATCGCATCAATATATGCTTTAGATTCTAAATCATAATGATAATGTCTAGTAGACTTATCCAAAATTATAGTTAACATCTCTAAAGGTATTTGCTTAGTTTTATCTTCAACATAATAATATTTTTTTAATAATCTTCTAGCAATTGATATATTCTTTTTTTCTGTTTGTTTTCTTACCTCCTCTACCTCTTCATCATTAAATTCTACTTTTACTATTCTATCTCCTACTTTAAATTCTATTATTTCAGACATATAAACCTCCTTAAATTCTAACTCATTTTATAATTATATCAATTTTATTAAAAACATTTAACATCTATTATATTATCAAATCCAAGTTTTTTATAATATTTTCTTCTATTTTTTTTCATATTTAATAACATTTCATTTCCTTCATCTACATAATCTTTAACTATAGGTTCTTTCTTCCCCTCGACAATTCTCCTAATTCTACCTATTCTTTGTTTAGTTAATTCAAAATTATTAGATGGAGTAACTAAATGAAGTGAAGAAAGAATAGGTATATTAGCTCCTTCACTTATTAAATTAGATGTTGCAATTAAAACTTTAATAATCTTAGAATTTATCTTATCAACAATTTTCTTTCTATCATCATATTTAACATCACTCGTCATAACCACACTATTTATTCCTTTTTGTTTTAACATTTCATCTAATATATAACAATGCGCTTTACGATCACTTAAAACTAATACAGAATGATCGTTATTCACATCTTTTATTACTTCAGAAACAATTAATTCGTTTCTTTTTTTATTTTTTATCAATTTATCTAATATAAAATGCCAATCATTATTTTTAATTTTAAAATAATTACAATTCAAAAAATAAATTATAACAAATAACGAACGTTTTATTTCTTTCATATCTTCTTCAGTTATTTCAACTTTTCTATGACTAATACAATCGTACATCAAAAATTGTTTTCCATCCTTTCTAGTCTTAGAAGCAGTTTCTCCATATCTATATTTTGCTTTAAATCTATTTATAACATTAAAAAACATAGAAGAAGGTACATGTTGACATTCTGAAACTATAACACAACCAAAATTATTATTTATTTTTTCCCATTCCAATTTTTTAAACCTCATTAACGTCTGAATCATTGCTACTGTTATCGGTTGTATATTTCTCTTCCCAAATCCAATAATACCTATCTTCTGTTTATTCAAACTATTAGACAATTCGGAATACCAAGCTTTAAAAATCTCAGAAGTATGAACTATAATTATAGTTTTTTGTTTCAATAATGACATCAAATAAATCATTGTTCTTGTTTTACCAGCGGCAGGAGGAGCTATAAACAATTGCTGAGAATATAAAGCTAATTCTAAAGCGGACTTTTTTTGTAAATCATAAAGACTTGAAGTAAAAATTATATTATCATAAGGACATACAACTCTATTATCAACTATACGATATTTAATATTATAAGAATCTAATATTTCTTTTAATATAGTTATACATCCTCTTGAAAGTATTAAATAATCAGAAATAATATTATACGTTTTAATATATCGCTTTTCGTTAGTATTAAATCCCATTCTTATAACTTTCCAATATTGAGGATTTGCATAAGTAAATTTATTCTCAATTATAGCTAAAAGTTTGGGTTTAATATCTTGTAACTTAATTCTTATAACATTATCGACATATATTTTTATCATATTTATCTAAACTATCAAAAACGTTCATTATATAATTTATATTCTCTAAAAATGATTTAAATTTCAATTTTTCGAAAAACTTTACTAAATTATTTAAATCAAAATTATATTTTAATTCTTTATAATCATCTATTTCTATAATATGACTAATTAATCTTTTATTTTGTAATAATTTATCTTTATACTGCCTACATAAACTATCTTTTTCTATAACATTTTCTAAACTTCCATATTTTTGTATCAATTTACAAGCAGTTTTTATTCCAATTCTATCTATACCTATTACATTATCTCCTTTATCGCCACAAATAGAATATACATCAACTAACTTAATAGGTTCAACTCCAAATTTATTTAAAATATCCTTTATAGTTAATATTATATTATTTTTCATATCCTTAAGTAAACAAATTTTTTCATTAATCAATTGATAATAGTCATGATCAGAAGCATAAATCATTATATCTTCATCGTTATGTAATTTAATATATTTTGCTATAAGATCATCGGCTTCTATTTTATTTCCATACAATATAGTAACAGGTAAATATTTTAACATTTCTTTAACAATATCAAACGATTCATATACCTCCTTAGACTTCTTTTCCCTATTAGTTTTATATATTTTAGAAATTTCTCTTTTTTTCTTACATCCAGTATCAAAAGCTATCACTATCTTATTTATAGGATATTTTCTTAACAAAAATAATAAATCCCTAAAAAATCCAAATGCAGTTCCAACAACTTTTCCATTAACGACAAATTTTGTAAATGTATAATATGATTTATAACATTCATACTGACCATCCATCAATAATGTTTTTTTAGATGAAATAGCAATTTTCATAATTTACTCCAATTCTCACTTTCTTCTTGACGAATAGCTAACATATCAGCAGCGTGAAGCAATATTGCATATCTATTCGGTTTAATCCAATCTCTTTTTAACGACCAACCACCATGATGATAAACAATCGCATTTAATTCATCATCAGATAAAGTTATTCCTATAGATGATAATAATTGCAAAGTAAAAAACACATGATCAATATCGCTAGCATATTCTATTTTATCGCATCTTGTTCTTATATCTTTAGATATTCTATACACTTTTATTTTACCTAAATCGTGAATAAATGCTAAATACAACATCTCATCTAATTCATCATCTTTACATAATTCATAACAATATTTCATCACATTATAAGTATGAACTGCTAATCCACCAATATAATTACAATGATTATTTCTAGCAGCAGGAGACATAGAAAAACCAATCTTAAATTTATCAAAAATCTTTTTAGTTTTTTCTAATATCTCTTTATCCTTTATTTTATTAATAGCATTTTCTAACTTATTTATCTCGT
>Ga0078972_1001035_pt1 | contig 110825 bp, 106 predicted proteins | sample YelNatPaOPGAMG01_FD_67568 | JGI IMG/M metagenome (GOLD analysis project Ga0078972, IMG submission 67568) | Hot spring thermophilic microbial communities from Obsidian Pool, Yellowstone National Park, USA - OP-RAMG-01 (SPADES assembly) (version 2) | ecosystem: Environmental > Aquatic > Thermal... | reverse complement strand
TCAGCGAGGCCGAGGACGGCCAGAGATCGAGCAAGCTCGCCGGCGACCGTGCGCTGGCCCGGCTGCGCGGCAAACCCGTGGAAGCCGCTGCCGTCGTAGGCCACGGCGAGCACCACGCGCACCCGCCCTGCCGGCACGCTGCTCGCCGGCGTCGCGACGACGTCGCTCAGACGAACTCGATCCTGGCCATCGGCGCGTTGTCGCCGGGCCGCGGACCGAGCTTCAAGATCCGCAGGTAGCCACCCGGGCGATCCGCGTAGCGCGGGCCAATCTCGTCGAAGAGCTTGTGCGCCATGTCCTTGTCACGGATGAACGCGACGACCTGCCGGTGGTTGTGGACACCACCACTCTTGGCCTTCGTGATCAGCTTCTCCGCGACGGGTCGGAGAGCCTTGGCCTTGGCCTCCGTCGTCACGATCCCCTCCGCCGCGATGAGCGACGCTACGAGGTTGCCGAACATCGCCTTTTGGTGCGCAGCGTCGCCGCCGAAGCGCGCGCCCTTCTTCGGAGTACCGGGCATCTCAGAACCCCTCTCCGGCGAGCGAGAGGCCCCGCTCGTCCAAACGCTCGATCACCTCGTCCAGCGACTTCTGACCGAAGTTCGTGATCGCGAGCAGGTCCGCCGGCGTGCGCTCGACCAGCTCGCCGATCGTGTTGACCTGAGCTCGCTTCAAGCAGTTGCGTGGGCGCTCCGACAAGTCCAGCTCCTCGATCGGCTGGTCGAGGTCCGGAGAGCCGCTCGAGGTCGTGCCGACGTCGCCGAGCTCGAGGCCCCGGGCAGACGCTGCGTCCGAGATGTCCGCGACCAGGCCGAGCAGCGTCCGCAGGGTCTGACCCGCCGACGCGAGCGCAGCCCTCGCGGAGAGCGAGCCGTCGGTCTCGATGTCGAGTATCAGCTTGTCGAAGTCGGTTGACTGCTCGACACGGGTCGGCTCGACGCTAAAGGTCACGCGCCGCACCGGCGAGAAGATCGCGTCGACGGGAATGACACCGATCGTGGGCGATCGCCGGTTGCGATCGGCCGAGACGTAGCCCTTGCCCCGCTCGACCGTCACGTCCATTGCGAGCCGGCCCTTCGCGTTGACCGTCGCCACGTGGAGCTCGCTGCTCAGCACGACCACGTCCGACGAGCCCTTCAGGTCCGCGCCCGTCACTTCGGCCGGGCCCCGCACGTCGACCCGCAACGTCACCGGCTCGTCCGACTCCGAGGTGACGACGAGGTCCTTGAGGTTCAAGATGATGTCGCTGACGTCTTCCTTCACGCCCTGCAAGAAGGTGAACTCGTGGAGAGCGTCGTCGAATCGCACCTGGGTGATCGCCGCCCCCGGGATCGACGACAGCAAGGTCCTGCGCAACGAGTTTCCGATCGTGTGGCCGAAGCCCGGGTCGAGCGGGCTGATCGCAAACCTCTGGCGGTTGCCCTCCTCCTCCCCCACTGCCTCGACCGTCGGTCGCTGGATGATCAACATCTTCTCGTCGCTCCTGTGTCGTCCTCGCGCCCTGTCGGCGTTTGTGCGCCCTGCCCGTGGTGCGCCTGCGCGCCCGACGGCCTACTTCGAGTAGAGCTCCACGATGAGCTGCTCGCGCACCTGCGTGTCGATCTGCTCGCGTTCGGGGTACGCACGAACCCGGACGGCGTGCCCCTCCTGCTCGACCTCCAGCCACCCCGGAAGGGCGCGGTCGATGGTGTCGAGGTTGTGCCGGATGGTGATGCCCTCGCGTGACCCACCCGCGAGGCCGACGACGTCGCCGATCCGAACGCGGTAGCTCGGGATCGTCACGCGCCGGCCGTTAACCGTCACGTGGCCGTGGCTGACGAGCTGGCGCGCCTGGGAGCGGCTGGCACCCCAAAGCGCACGGAAAGCGATGTTGTCCAGTCGCAGCTCGAGCATCCGGAGAAGGTTCTCCCCGGTGATGCCGCTCTGCCGGCTCGCCTCCTCGTACATGTTGCGGAACTGCCGCTCGAGCACCCCGTAGATCCGGCGCGCCTTCTGCTTCTCGCGCAGCTGGGCGAGGTACTCAGACCCCTGCCGACTGCGGTCCCGTCCGTGCTCTCCCGGCGGGTAGGGGCGACGCTCCATCGGGCACGACGTGCTCTCGCACTTCGGTCCTTTCAAGAACAGCTTGACCTTCTCCCGGCGGCAGAGCCTGCAAACCGGTCCCGTATAGCGGGCCATCTCTTCCTCCGTAGTCCGCGCTAGACCCGACGCCGCTTCTTCGGGCGGCAGCCGTTGTGCGGTATGGGCGTCACGTCCTTGATCCCGGTCACTTCGATGCCGGTCGCCGCGAGCGAGCGGATGGCGGTCTCGCGCCCCGAGCCCGGGCCACGCACGAGCACGTCCACGCGACGGACGCCGTGCTCCATCGCCCGGCGGGCGCACTGCTCGGCGGCCATCTGGGCGGCGAAGGGCGTCGACTTCCTCGACCCCTTGAAGCCGACGTTGCCAGCCGACGCCCAGGCGATGACGTTGCCTTCGTGGTCAGTGATCGAGACGATCGTGTTGTTGAACGAGCTCTTCACGTGGGCAACGCCGTGGACGACGTTCTTTCGCTCACGCTTGCGGGGACGCCGTCCCCCGGGCTTCGTGGGCTTTGCCATCAGCGGTCGCCCTCCTGGGCATAGGTGACGACGGACGCAGGAGCGCTCGTGCTGACGAGCGACCGCGATCCGCGGACACGAGTGGAGCTGGGAGAGAGCATCAGTGCTTGCGCACCTTCTTCTTGCCAGCGACGGTCTTCTTCGGTCCCTTGCGTGTCCGGGCGTTCGTGTGCGTACGCTGGCCGCGTACGGGCAAGCCCCGACGATGGCGAACGCCCTGGTACGAGCCGATCTCCATCTTGCGCTTGATGTCCTGGGCGACGTCACGACGCAAGTCACCTTCGACCTTGAGGTTCTGGTCGACGTACGAGCGCAGTCGAGCGATCTCCTCTTCGGTGAGGTCACGGACGCGCGTGTCGACGCTCACCTCCGCCGCCTCGCAGACCTGGAGCGAGGTCGTGCGTCCGATGCCGTAGATATAGGTCAGCGCGATCTCTAACCGCTTCTCGCGCGGAATGTCGACGCCGGAGATGCGTGCCATCAGTTAGCCCTGCCTCTGCTTGTGGCGAGGATTGTCACAGATCACCATCACGCGCCCGTGGCGGCGGATGACCTTGCATTTCTCGCACATCGCCTTGACGCTCGGTCGTACCTTCACTGCGTCCGTCCCCTACCTTGTCGACCTACTTGTACCGATACGTAATCCGGCCGCGGCTCAGGTCGTACGGCGTGATCTCGACCTGCACGCGATCTCCCGGGAGGATCCGGATGCGGTGCATGCGCATCTTCCCTGAGCTGTGCGCGAGCACCTTGTGCCCATTCTCGAGCTCGACGCGGAACATGGCGTTCGGCAGCGGCTCGACGACCGTGCCTTCCAGCACGATCGCATCCTCCTTCGGCTTCGGCAGGTCGACCTCCTCGTAGAAACCCGATGCTGGCTCGGTCACCACATGCCGTCGGCACAGGTGTCCTGCAGCAGCTGTGCGTCGCGGCGGGCGAGCTCGCTGCGACCGTTTGGCGTCCCCACCGATCCAGCAGAGAACGCGCGATCACCACCCCGGGTCCAGCACGTCTGGGGCGAGCTGCCATGCTAGCAGCTCGCGCCGAAACCGTTCACGGCGCCGTCAGGACCTCCGGTCCGTTCTCGGTGACGGCGATCGTGTGCTCGAAGTGCGCAGAGAGCGAACCGTCGGCCGTGAGCACGCTCCAGCCGTCGTCGAGCTCGATCGTGTCGTAGGTGCCGACGTTGACCATCGGCTCGACTGCGTAGACGTTGCCGACCTTCAGCTTCGGCCCCGGGTTGCCTGGCCAGTAGTTGGGCACCTGAGGATCTTCGTGCATCGCCGTACCGATTGCGTGGCCGACGTACTTGCGAACGACCGAGAAGCCCGCCGCCTCCGCGACCTGCTGGACGGCACGCCCGATGTCGTGGAGCCGGCCGCCCGGCACCATCACGTCGATCCCCGCCCAGAGCGACCGCTCGGTCGTCTCGACGAGCCTGCGCGCGACGTCGCTCACCTCGCCGACGGCCACGGTGTAGGCCGCGTCGCCGTGGTAGCCCTCGACGATCGCGCCGCAGTCGACCGAGAGCAGGTCGCCCTCTTGCACGACGTAGGAGCCCGGAATCCCGTGCACGATCATGTCGTTGGGCGACGTGCAGATGACTGCGGGAAAGCCGTGGTAGTTCAAGAAGTTCGAACGGGCACCCCGGGCCGCGATCACGTCGCGCGCCACGGCGTCGAGGTCGAGGGTCGTGACGCCGGGCCGTATCGCAGCACGCGTCTTCTCGATGATCTCCGCGACGACTCGGCCTGCCTTGCGCATCTTCGCGATCTCGTCGAGCGAGCGGATCATGACCAACCTCCCGGACGCGGGACCCGCCGTTCGTCCACCGCGTTGACCAGGCGCTCCGTCACGGCGTCGGCCGAGCCGTCGCCCCGTACTGCGACGAGCTTACCGGCTCGCCTGTATCGGGCGACCAGTGGTGCCGTCTGCCGCTCGTAGAGGTCGAGCCGACGCTTGATGGCACCCTCGGTGTCGTCCTCGCGCTGGACCACCTCGCCTCCGCAGACGTCGCAGATCCAACCGACACGAGGCGGCGAGCTCACCGAATAGTTTGCCCCGCAGTCCATGCAGACCCGCCGGCTCGCGAGGCGCCGGAGCACGATCTGGGTCGAGACCACGAGGTTGACCACCATGTCGATACCCACCGGCTCGAGGATGGCGTCGAGCGCCTCCGCCTGCTGGACCGTTCGCGGGAACCCGTCGAGGACGAAGCCCCGCTCCTTGGTGTCGTCCTGGTCGAGGCGGTCCGAGACCATCTCGAGCAAGATCTCGTCGGGCACGAGCTCACCGGCGTCCATGAACCGCTGCGCCTGGACCCCGAGCGGAGTCTTCCTCTTCACCGCGGCGCGCAGCATGTCGCCGGTGGATATGTGGGGGATCACGTAGTGGTGGGACAGTCGGACACACTGGGTCCCCTTGCCTGCCCCTTGCTTGCCGAGGACGATCAGCCGCGCTCCGGGTATCACCTAGCGGAGGAAGCCCTCGTAGTTCCGCATCGTCAGCTGGCTGTCGATCTGCTTGTTCGTCTCGAGGGCGACACCGACGCTGATGAGCAGTGTCGTCCCGAAGAACGGGATCGAGGTGATGTGCCATGCCGAGAGCAGCGCGGACGGGACCAGAGCAACCGCAGCGAGGAAGAGCGAGCCCGGCAAGGTGATGCGGTTCAAGATGCGCGACAGGTACGTCTCGGTCGGTGGCCCGGGCCGGATGCCCGGGATGTAGCCGCCCTGCTTGCGGATCGTGTCTGCCTGCTGGTAGGGATCGAAGCTCACCTGGACGTAGAAGAAGGTGAACACGATGATGAACAACCCGTAGAGGGCCAGGTAGACGCCACCTGTCGGGCTGTACAGGTTCGCCTGGATCCAGTCCCGCACGCCCCGCCACGGGATGATCGTCGCGATCAACACCGGGATGTACAACAAGGAGCTGGCGAAGATGATCGGGATCACACCTGCCTGGTTGACCTTGAGCGGGATGTAGGTGCTCTGCCCGCCGTACATCCTCCGGCCCTGGACGCGCTTCGCGAACGTCACGGGGATCCGTCGCTGCCCGAGCTCGACGAAGACGATCGCCACGAGCAGGCAGACGCACACGAAGCCGATGATGACAAGACCTGCCCAGCCCTTGTCGGCCTTGATCAGGTCGACGTCCAGGGGGAGGGTCGCGACCACGTTCGCGAAGATCAGGATCGACATGCCCTGGCCGATGCCCCGTTGGGTGATCAGCTCGCCGAGCCACATCACGAACGCCGTGCCCGCTGTGAAGGTCAAGATGATGAACAACACGTGCGCCACGCTGAAGTCCGGGATGAGGTCCGCGCTCGAGCTGCTCGAGCCGAACAGCTGGCCCGAGCGCAGGAGGAACACGAGCCCGGACGACTGCATGAGCGCGAGCGCGATCGTCAGGTAGCGCGTCGTCTGCGTGAGCTTGCGTTGTCCGACCGCTCCCTGCTCACGCCATTCCGCGAACTTCGGGATGACGGTGCCGAGCAGCTGCACGATGATCGACGACGTGATGTAAGGCATGATGCCGAGACCGAGGACCGCCGCTCGGGCGAGCGCACCCCCCGAGAACAAGTCGAGGTAGCCGAGCAATCCCGAGCCGCGCGACGCGTTCGAGATGGCCTGGATCCGGGCGTAGCTGACACCAGGGACCGGGATGTTCGCGCCGAACTGGTAGATCGCGACCACGAGGATCGTGAAAAGCACCTTGTTGCGCAGGTCGGAGACCTTGACAATGTTCCTCAGGCTGCTGAGCACGTCACCACCCCCGCATCGGACAGGCACGGGCCTGCGTGAGCACAGTCCCGGCGCCTCGTGCCGGCGCCATCGAGATCGGAGCCAACGCTAGCGGTTGGCGAGCGCGTTGCCCCGGACAGGAGGGCGGCGATCCCCATAGGGTGGAGCAACGACGGTGACCCGTCCACCGGCGCTCTCGATCGACGCGCGCGCGCTCGCCGAGAACGCATGCGCCTCGACGTCCAGCTTGCGCCGAAGCTCTCCGCGGCCGAGCACCTTGACAAGCCCTTTGTGGTGGACGATGCCAGCTGCGCGCAGCGACTCCGGCGAGATCGTCTCGACACCGAGAGACTCGAGCACGTCGACGTTGACGACGTTGTACTCCACCCGGAACGGGTTCGCAAAGCCACGCAGCTTCGGGATGCGCTGGGTGAGGGGAAGCTGTCCGCCCTCGAACCCGGGCTTCACGCTCGTCCGCGCCTTCTGACCCTTCGTCCCTCGTCCCGCGGTCTTGCCACCCTTGCCGCCCGTCCCGCGTCCCACACGCCGGCGCGGACGCGTCGCGCCCGCTGCGGGCGCCAGCTCGTGCAGCTCCATCACGACCTCCTCTGCTCGTCGAGCGCGTTGCCCGACCGACGCACCCTTGCGTGGCGCGCCGCGTCGAGGTCGGCCGCGCTCGCAGGGACCACCGTCACGAGGTGCGGGACGCGCGCGATCATGCCGCGCACGTCACGCACGTCCGGCAGCACGTTGCTCTGTCCGATCCTGCGCAGCCCGAGCGCACGCAGCGTCCCCCGGTGCTTCGGCGTCGTGCCGATCCCCGAGCGGACCTGCGTCACGCGCAGGCCGGCCTCGACCTCGCCGTTCGTTTGCGTGCCCGCCTTGGCAGCCATCTCAGCGCACCTCCGCCGCGAGCCGCGCCGTCCGGCGCCTCTCCTCGTACGCGCGCAGCACGCCCGCAGGCGTCACCTCGTCCGGCGCCTTGCCGCGCAGCGCGGCAACCTCGTCCGGTCGCCGCAGGGCACGTAGTCCGGCGATCGTCGCATGTGCGACGTTGATCGCGTTCGACGTCCCGAGCGACTTCGCGACGATGTCGTGGATCCCCGCCATCTCGAGGATGGCCCGCGCCGCGCCTCCCGCGATAACCCCCGTGCCCGGTGCAGCGGGCTTCAACAGGATACGGCCCGCGCCGGCTGCGCCGAGCACTGGATGGGTGATCGTCGATCCCGCGAGCGGCACCTCGAAAAGGCTCTTCCTGGCCTCGTCGATCCCCTTCTGCACGGCGAGACCCGCCTCCTTGGCCTTGCCGTAGCCGAGACCCACTCGCCCTTGACCGTCGCCGATGACCATCAACGCGGTGAAGGAGAACCTCCGTCCGCCCTTCACGACCTTCGCGACGCGGTTGACCTTGATGGTCCGCTCTTCGTACTGCGTATCGGCCATCGTCAGAACTCCAGTCCAGCTTCACGCGCCGCGTCTGCGAGCGCTGCGATGCGCCCGTGGTACTTCGACCCACCGCGGTCGAAGACGACCTTGTCCACACCCTTCTCCTTCGCGCGCGTCGCGACGAGCCGCCCCACCGCGGCCGCTGCCGCGACGTTGCCTGTCGCCTCCGAGCGCAGCGCCGCCTCGACAGTGGACGCCGAAGCGAGCGTGTGACCCGCGACGTCGTCGATCACCTGGGCCACGATGTGCCGGTTGGACCGGAACACCGCGAGCCGCGGCCGCTCCGGGGTGCCTGAGACCTTCCGCCGGATGCGCTGGTGGCGCCGCGCGCGGAGCTGGTGCAGGGATGCAGTGTTCGCCATGACCTACTTACCAGCCTTCCCGGCCTTGCGGAGGACGACCTCGCCCGCATAGCGGACACCCTTGCCCTTGTAGGGCTCCGGCTTGCGGATCTTGCGGATGTCGGCTGCGATCTGGCCGACCTTCTCCTTGTCGATGCCCCGCACGGTCACACGGGTCGGTGCCGGCACGTCGAAGGTGATACCGGCCGGGGCGTCGATCACGACCGGGTGGCTGAACCCGAGAGCCAGCTCAAGCTGGTCCGGTGCCTTAGCGACCGCGCGGTAGCCGACGCCGACGATCTCGAGGTCCTTCGAGAACCCCTCGGTCACGCCGGTCACCATGTTCGCGACGAGCGATCTGGTCAGGCCGTGCAGGGCGCGCGACATGCGCTGGTCGTCAGGACGCTCGACGAGCAGGACACCTGTCGCGTCGTCACGCCGCACCGAGATTCGCGCCGGGATCTCCCGCTCGAGGCTCCCTCTCGGCCCCTTCACGACGACCCTGCTATCGGCAACTGCCACGTCGACGCCGGCCGGAATCGGGATCGGCACCCGTCCAATACGCGACATCAGACCACCACCTCCAACGAGCATCGACCGGACCGCACGACGACGGCCAGCACAGCCGCGCTGCGGGACGACAAGCAGCTGCGCCCCTGGTCACCACACATAGCAGAGCACCTCTCCGCCCATCCGGTGCTGGCGAGCCTCGCGGTCGGTCATCAGGCCCTTGCTCGTCGACAGCACCGCCACGCCGAGCCCACCGAGCACGCGGGGGAGCCGGTCCGCACGGGCGTACACCCGCAGACCCGGCGTCGACACCCTCTTCAGTCCCGCGATCGCACGAGCGCGCTCGCTCGTGTACTTCATCTGGATCTCGAGCACAGCTCCAGGGCGGGCGGGATCCTCGGTCGTCTCGAAGCCGCTGATGTAGCCCTCGCGCTCCAGGATCTTCGCCAGCGAGACCTTCACCTTCGAGCTCGGCATCCGGACGCTGTCGTGCATCGCGACATTCGCGTTCCTCACGCGAGTGAGCATGTCCGCGATCGGGTCAGTCATAGTCATGGTCGATCGCCCCCTCTCACCAGCTGGCCTTCGTGACGCCGGGCACTTCGCCCGCGTGAACGAGCTCCCGCAGGCAGATCCGACAGAGGCCGAAGTGCCTGTACACCGCCTTGGGACGCCCGCACCGACGACAGCGGGTGTAGCCGCGCACCTTGAACTTCGGCTTGCGCTGCTGCTTCTCGATGAGTGCCTTCTTCGCCATCGCTCGCCTACTGCCCTTCGCGTCTGAACGGGAAGCCGAAGGCGTCGAGCAGTGCCCGTCCCTCGGCATCGGTGCGTGCCGTCGTCACGATCGTGACGTCCATCCCTCGGGTCGCGTCGACCCGGTCGTACTCGATCTCGGGGAAGATCAGCTGCTCGACGATCCCGAAGGTGTAGTTCCCGTGCCCGTCGAACGACTTCGACGGCAACCCCCGGAAGTCACGGATGCGCGGGATCGCCAGGCTGATCAACCGGTCGAGGAACTCCCACATCCGGTCGCCGCGCAAGGTGACCATGCAGCCGATCGCGTTGCCCTCGCGCAGCTTGAAGGCCGCGATGGACTTCCTCGCCCTCGTGACGACTGGTCGCTGACCGGTGATGGTCTGCAGGTCGCGCACCGCGCCGTCGAGCAGCGACTGCTGCTGGGTCGCCCGACCTACGCCGATGTTGATGACGATCTTCTCGAAGCGTGGTACTTCCATGACGTTCCCCAGGCCGAGCTGCGTTGCCAGCGCGGCACGCACCTCGCCGTCGTAGCGCTGCTTCAGTCGCGGCCGCTCGACCGTCGTCCCTAGCGAGCTCATAGGTCGCCTCCACACTTCCGACAGATCCGGATCTTGGTCCCGTCGGCGTCGAAGCGGTACCCCGCGCGCGTCGCGCCACAGGTCGCGCAGATGAGAGCCACCGACGCGACGTGCATCGGCATGTCCTTGTCGATGATCCCGCCCTGGGTCGTAGCCCGCGTGGGACGAGTGTGGCGCTTCGCGATGTTCACACCCGCGACGATCACCTTGCCCTGCGCGGGCAGGGCACGGATGACCTCGCCCGTCTTGCCACGATCCTTCCCGGCGAGCACCTGCACCCGGTCACCCTTGTGGATCTTCACCTAGATCACCTCCGGTGCCAGGCTCACGATGCGCATGAAGCGCTTGTCCCGGAGCTCACGCCCGACCGGACCGAAGATACGGGTCCCCCGGGGCTGCAGCTGGTCGTTGATCAGCACGGCTGCGTTCTCGTCGAACCGGATGTAGCTACCATCAGGCCGGCGCTTCTCCTTCTTCGCACGCACGACGACGCAGCGCACCACGTCGCCCTTTTTCACCGCAGCGCCCGGCACGGCGTCCTTCACCGTCGCGATGAAGACGTCCCCGATACGCGCGTAACGCCGACGTGAGCCCCCGAGCACCTTGATGCACAGGACCTCCTTTGCGCCCGAGTTGTCCGCGACTCGCAGGCGCGACTCCTGCTGGATCATCTCGCACGCTCCACGACCTCGACGAGCCGCCACCGCTTGAGCTTCGAGAGCGGACGCGTCTCCGACAGCCGGACACGGTCGCCGACCTGCGCGACGTTCTGCTCGTCGTGCACGTAGAGGCGCTTCGTGCGCTGCACCGTCTTGGCGTAGCGCGCATGGCGCACCCGCTCGACCACCGCGACCACGACGGTCTTGTCCATCGCGCTCGAGACCACGGTTCCCTCGCGCTGCTTGCGATGGTCCTCCCGGGCGCCGCCTTCCTGGACCTCACCCTGCTCGGCCATCACTTCTCCTCCGCCTTCGTGGTGCGGGACCCGACCCGGGAATGCCCCGCCGAGGCCTGCTCGCACTCGATCGTGATCAGCCTCGCGATCTCCTTGCGCACGACGCCGATCCTGCTGACGTTGTCGAGCCGGCCCGTCGCGAGCTGGAAACGGAGATTGAACAGCTCCTTGCGAGCCTCCGTCAGCTTGTCCGCAAGCTCGGCACGGTCGCGCTCGCGTAGCTCCGCTGCCTTCGTCATTGCACCTGCACCTCTGTCTCCGATCCGACCCCGGGACGCACGACGAAGCGCGCACGGATCGGCAGCTTCTGGATCGCACGCTCCATCGCGCCTCGCGCGAGCTCCTCGTCGACACCGGCGAGCTCGAACAGGATCCGGCCCGGTCGCACCACCGCAACCCAGCGCTCGGGGTTTCCCTTGCCCGAGCCCATACGGGTCTCGGCGGGCTTCTGGGTAACCGGCTTGTCCGGGAAGACGCGAATCCACACCTTGCCACCACGACGCACGTAGCGCGTCATCGCGATACGGGCGGCCTCGATCTGGCGCGCGGTGATCCAGCCGGGCTCCATTGCCTGGATGCCGAAATCTCCGAAGTCGACCGTCTGGCCGCCCTTGGCTGCACCGGTCAGGCGTCCACGGTGCTGCTTGCGATGCTTGACCTTGCGGGGCATCAGCATGGTCAGTCCGTCTCCTTACGGAAGTGCGGGACGTCGTGGTGCTCGTCGCGCGTCCGCCGCTCGATCTCTTCCTCTTCCGCCAGGAGCCGCTCGAGCGGGTCGTCCGACGCGGCCGGAACGGGCTCGGCGACGACAGCGTCGGCAACGGCGACCGCCTCGGCCTCCGCGACACGCTCGACCGGCGCAGCAGGGCTCTCCACGGCAATCTCCGCCGCTGGCGTCGCCGGCGCTTCGGCGCCGACAGCCTCGACCACGGCGGTGCCAGGGCCTGCATCGGGTGCCCGTCGACCGCCACCGGCGCTCACGATGCGGCGCGGCCTGCTCTGCGCGGACGACTCCCCCGCCGCCATCGCCGCTTCTCGTGTGATCCTGTCCTCGGCGACTGCCTTGTAGGGAAGGATGTCGCCCTTGTAGATCCACACCTTGATGCCGACACGGCCCGTCGACGTCTTCGCTTCACGAAATCCGTAGTCGATGTCCGCACGGAGCGTGTGCAACGGGACCCTACCTTCGCGGTAGGACTCACGCCGCGCCATCTCGGACCCCCCGAGCCGGCCGGAGCACTGCACGCGCACGCCCAGCGCACCCGCCTTTTGCACCGTCTGGATTGCACGCTTCATGGCCCGGCGGAAGCTGATCCGCCGCGCGAGCTGGTCTGCGATCCCCTGCGCGATCAACGCGGCGTCGAGCTCAGGCTGCTTGATCTCCTGGATGTTCAGCTGCACGTTCGGGTTCTTCGTGATGCGACCGAGCTGTTTGCGCAGACGGTCCGCTTCCGCTCCCCGGCGGCCGATGACAATCCCGGGCCGCGCCGTGTGCACGTCGATCCGCAGCCGGTCACGCGTCCGCTCGACCTCGATCCGGCTGACCGCCGCCGCCTCGAGCTGCCCGTTCAAGTAGTCCCGGATCTTCCAGTCCTCGACGACAGCGTTCTGGTAGCCCCGGTCCTCGAACCAACGGGACTTCCAGTCCGTCGTCACCCCGAGGCGGAAGCCGTACGGATTGACCTTCTGGCCCATCAGTCTGCGTCCTCTCCCGGCGCGATCGCACCGGTATCACCGTCGGTCTGGGTGACCAAGTCTGCGGATCCCTCGTCGGCCACCTCGAGCACAACGGGCTCTGCCACGGCGTCGACCCTCTCGGCTTCGACAGCCTGAGGTGACGCCGGCTCGGCCACCGGTCCATCCTGTTGCGTCACCTCCGCCGGCGACCCCGCAGCCGTCTCGCCACGGGCCTGGCGCCGCGTCCCGGCCACGCGACGTGCTCTGCGATCCGTCGCGTCGGCCGCGACCTTCGCCCGCTTGCGGGCCAGCTTCTCTTCGGGCATGCGAGCCACCACGACGGTGATGTGGCACGTCCGCTTCCGGATCCTCGTCGCGCGACCGCGCGCACGTGGGCGCCAGCGCTTGAGCGTCGTACCCTCGTCGGCGAACGCAGACGCGAGGTACAACTCCTCCGGGTCGAGGCCGTCGTTGTGCTCCGCGTTGGCCGCTGCCGAGCGAACGAGCTTCGCGACGACCTCTGCTGCGGCGCGATCAGTGTGGTCGAGGATCTCGACGGCCCGGCTGAGCTCCATCCCACGCACGAGGTCGAGCACTTCACGCACCTTGTAGCTCGACATCCGGCAGTGCCGTAGGACCGCCCTCGTGCCGGGGCGCTCATTGGTCTTTACTGCCATAGTCACCGCCTCCCCTGACGTTCCTGGCCCGCGTGGAACCGGAACGTTCTCGTCGGCGCGAACTCTCCGAGCTTGTGGCCGACCATCGACTCGGTGATGTAGACGGGCACGTGCTTGCGCCCGTCGTGCACCGCGATGGTGTGACCCACCATGTCTGGGATGATCGTCGATCGACGAGACCAAGTCTTGATGACCTTCTTCTCGCTCCTGCCATTCAGGTCGTCCACCTTGCGGAGCAGGTGGTCGTCGACGAACGGTCCCTTCTTCAGGCTGCGCGGCATACGGTCCTCGCTGGCTTCGCTCAGCGCCGCGCGCCGCGGGTGCGGCGACGCCGGACGATGAGCTTGTCGGACTGCTTCTGACGGGCACGGGTGCGCCCTTCGGGCTTGCCCCACGGCGACACCGGATGCCGGCCGCCGGACGTCTTTCCTTCTCCACCACCGAGCGGGTGGTCCACGGGGTTCATTGCGACGCCGCGGGTCTGCGGACGCACGCCCTTCCAGCGGTTCCGTCCCGCCTTGCCGATCGAGATCAGCTCCGCCTCCGCATTGCCGACCTCGCCGAGCGTCGCACGACAGTCGATGGACACCCGTCGCATCTCTGTCGACGGCAGGCGGAGCGTCGCGTAGGCGCCTTCTTTCGCGACAAGCTGCACGCTCATGCCGGCGCCACGTGCGACCTTGCCTCCGCCGCCCGGCCGCAGCTCGACGTTGTGCACGACGGAGCCCACGGGGATGTACCGAAGGGGCAGCGCGTTGCCGGGGCGGATGTCCGCACCGACGCCTGACTGCAGGACGTCACCGACCGCGACCCGCTGCGGAGCGAGGATGTAGCGCTTCTCGCCGTCCGCGTAGTGCAGCAAAGCGATCCGGGCATTGCGGTTCGGGTCGTACTCGATGGCCGCAACCTTCGCGGGCACACCGTCCTTCTCGCGCCAGAAGTCGATGATGCGGTACTGCCGCTTGTGGCCGCCGCCTCGGTGCCGCGCAGTCTTGCGGCCGTAGCTGTTGCGACCCCCGGTCGCCGGCAGCGGCACCACGAGGGTCTTCTCGGGACGGTCCTTGGTGACCTCCGAGAAGTCCGAGACCGATTGGAACCGCCGGCCAGGGCTGGTGGGCTTGCGCTTGCGAACTGCCATCTCTCGCCCCTCAGCTCTCGAACAGCTCGATGCGGTCGTCGCCGACGAGGCGCACGATCGCCCGCTTGGTGTCGGAACGCTTCCCGAAGGTCGCCTGACGCCTGTTCCTCTTGCGCTTGCCCTTGCGGTTCATCGTGTTCACGCTCGCGACGTGGACGCCGAACGACGCCTCGACGGCCTCCCGGATCTCCACCTTGCTCGCCCTCGGATCGACGACGAAGACGTACGCACCCTGGTCCATGAGGCCGTAGGACTTCTCGGAGATCACCGGTCTGATCAGCACGACCTTGTCGCTCGCCACTAGCGCGTCTCCTCGTCTTGCTCGGTGCCCGTGTTGCCGTCCGGCCCGAGCCCAGCAGCGTCGTCCTCGACAGCGCTGGCGCGCACCGGAGCCTTCCCGTCCTGCTCGGCCGGCACGACCCGCTCCGTCCCTGCCGACGGCCCTCTGCCAAGCGGCGTCACGCCCCCGGGCACGTTCGCCTCTGTCAGCACCACGTGGTCGGCAACGAGCACGTCGTACGCGCTCAGCTGGTCCCCGGGGATCGTGATGACCTCGGGCAGGTTCGCGAACGACTTCGCAGCGAGCACGTCGTCCCGCCCGAGGACGACGAGAACCGTCCCCGAGCAGCCCGACGCCAAGAGGAACGCTCGAGCGTCCTTCGTCCGGGGCACCGAGAACGCCCAACGGTCGACCACGCAGAGCCTCCCCGACGCTGCGCGGTCCGACAGTGCACAACGCAGAGCCTGCTGCACCATCTTGCGCGGCGTCCGCTGGACGTAGCTACGCGGCTTCGGACCGAGAGCCACCCCACCACCGCTGTAATGGGGAGCACGTATGGAGCCCTGACGGGCATTGCCCGTGCCCTTCTGGCGGAACGGCTTCGCGGAGCCGCCTCGCACCTCGGCACGCGTCCGGGTGCTCTGGGTTCCCGATCGACCTGCTGCAAGCTGCGCGGTCACGACCTGGTGCACGAGCGGCACGTTCGCCTCCGCGCCGAAGACGGCCGGATCGAGGCCCACCTGGCCGAGCAGCTCGCCCGATGAGGAGCGCCGCTCCACCGCGACGACGTCGAGCGCGCCAGCCTCCGAGTGGGTCCGGCTCACTTGACACCACCTTTCACTGCGTCGCGCAGCACAACGATCGATCCGCGCGGTCCCGGCACCGCACCGCGCACGAGCACGATCTGGCGCTCCGGGTCCGCCTCGACGACCTCGAGATTCAGAGTCGTCACGCGCTCCGATCCCATGTGGCCCGCCATGCGCGTCCCCTTGAACACGCGCGCCGGAGTCGCACACGCACCGATCGAACCCGGAGCACGGTGCTTCTTGTGGTTGCCGTGCCCCGCGCCCTGCCCCTTGAAGTTGTGCCGCTTCATGCCGCCGGCGAAGCCCTTTCCCTTCGAGACGGCGGTCACGTCCACTTTCTGCCCGGCCACCAGCACACCGGCGTCGATCTCCTGGCCGACGACGTAGCCGGAGGTGTCGTCGACGCGCAGCTCCACGAGCCGCCGGCCCGGTTCGACGCCCGCATGTGCGAAGTGCCCAGCCTCGCCCTTTGTCAGGGCGCCGGCACGGCGCACCCCGTAGGTCACCTGCAGAGCCGAGTACCCCTCCCGCTCGGGTGTCTTCACCTGCACGACTCGGAGTGGCCGGACCTTCACCACCGTCACCGGTACGACCCGGTGCTCCGCGTCGAAGACCTGCGTCATGCCGACCTTCTCGCCGACGATCGCCCTGGTTGCCATCGTGCCCGTCTCTCCGTCGTGCCGTGCCGGACAGCCCACCGCGCCCGCCAGTTCGATCCGGCCAGCTCCGTCGCGCTGTTCGGCGATTCCGGCGGCGCCACCGGCACCGTCCCACGCTCATAGGTACGCTCCGCTCGGATGACCCGAGCGGAGCGCCCATCGGTCTTGCCGGCCGGTCCCCTGGTCTCGCGACCAGGGCACGTCCGGACCTCGTACTCGTAACCACCCGGGACCCGCCCGAGCGGACGCCTGACTATAGCACCGCCGATCCCAGGCCGCCCCGGACGACGCTGCTCAGGCCGACTGGATCTTGATCTCGATGTCGACGCCGGCCGGAAGGTCCAACCGCTGGAGCGAGTCGACGGTCTTCGGCGTGTGCTCGACGATGTCGACGAGACGCTTGTGGATCCGCATCTCGAAGTGCTCCCGGCTGTCCTTGTGCTTGTGCGGAGAGCGGATCACCGTGTAACGGTGGCACTCCGTCGGCAACGGCACAGGACCGCTCACCTTCGCCTGGGTCCGCAAGACGGTCTCGACGATCTTCTTCGTCGACTGGTCCACGATCTCGTGGTCGTATGCCTTCAACCTGATGCGGATCCGCTGGCGGGGACCGTCGGCCATCGCGAAGCTCCCGTCTCTACTTCGAGATCTTCGTGACGACGCCGGACCCGACAGTCCGGCCGCCCTCACGGATGGCAAAGCGAAGACCCTCGTCCATCGCGATCGGCTTGCCGAGCTCCACCGTCATCGCGGTGTTGTCGCCCGGCATCACCATCTCCGTCCCCTCGGGAAGGGTAATGCTCCCCGTCACGTCCGTCGTCCGGAAGTAGAACTGGGGACGGTAGTTGGAGAAGAACGGCTTGTGACGACCACCCTCCTCCTTCTTCAGCACGTAGACGTTCGCCTCGAAGCTCGTGTGCGGCGTGATCGAACCGGGCTTGCACAGCACCTGCCCGCGCTCGACGTCCTCCTTCTTCGTGCCCCGGAGCAGGACACCGACGTTGTCGCCGGCGCGACCCGAGTCGAGGAGCTTGCGAAACATCTCGATTCCGGTCACGACCGTCTTCTGCGTCGGACGCAGGCCGACGATCTCGACGTCGTCGCCGACCTTCACCTCGCCCTGCTCGATGCGGCCGGTCACGACGGTGCCGCGACCGGTGATCGTCATGACGTCCTCGATGGACATGAGGAACGGCTTGTCGACGTCGCGCTGGGGCTCGGGAATGAAGTCGTCGACAGCAGCCATCAACGCGAGGATCCCCTGCGCGGCGTCGGCATCTCCCTCGAGCGCCTTCAGGGCCGACACGCGCACGATCGGGGTGTCGTCTCCGGCGAACTCGTACTCGTTCAGCAGCTCGCGCACCTCGAGCTCGACGAGGTCAAGCAGCTCCTCGTCGTCGACCATGTCCGCCTTGTTCAACGCGACGACGATCGACGGTACGCCGACCTGGCGCGCGAGCAGGACGTGCTCACGGGTCTGGGGCATCGGTCCGTCCGCGGCCGAGACCACGAGGATCGCTCCGTCGACCTGCGCCGCACCCGTGATCATGTTCTTGATGTAGTCCGCGTGACCGGGCATGTCGACGTGCGCGTAGTGACGCTTGTCGGTCTCGTACTCGACATGCGAGATCGAGATGGTGATGCCGCGAGCCTTCTCCTCAGGGGCCTTGTCGATCTGGTCGAAGGCCTTGAAGTCCACCGACGGGTTGCTGTCGTGGAGGACCTTGGTGATGGCTGCGGTGAGCGTTGTCTTGCCATGGTCGATGTGCCCCATGGTCCCGATGTTGACGTGTGGCTTCTTCCGCTCGAACTTCTGCTTGGCCATTGGTGCCGACAGCTCCGTCTGCTCTGGGCAGCGCCGCAAGGCCCCGCCGTACCCGTTTGTTGGTGGTCGATCTCGACGCCGCCCACGATGAAGCGACGCTTCCGGCTGCGCGAACCGGCGTGTGGCTAGGCTAGCCCTAGCCGGTCCGCTCTACTCTCCGGTCGCCCGAGCGACGATCTCTTTCGCGATGCTCTCGGGGACATCCTGGTACGAGTTGAACTGCATCGTGTAGGTCGCGCGGCCCTGCGTGCGGGATCGCAGGTCGGTAGCGTAGCCGAACATGTCGGACAACGGAACCTGCGCCCGCACGACCTGGTAGGAGCCCCTCTGCTCCATCCCCTCCACCTTGCCACGGCGCGACGAGAGGTCGCCGATGACGTCGCCCATGTACTCCTCGGGCGTGACCACCTCGACCTGCATGATCGGCTCGAGAAGGACCGGCCGAGCTGCCCGTGCTGCCTTCTTGAACGCCAGCGACCCGGCGATCTTGAAGGCCATCTCGGAAGAGTCGACGTCGTGGTAGGAACCAAAGACCAGCGTGACGCGCATGTCGACGCTTGGATAACCAGCCAGCACGCCGGACTCCATCGCCTCTTTGATGCCGGCGTCGATCGAGGAGATGTACTCCTTCGGGATGACACCGCCGGTGATCTTGTCGACGAACTCGTACCCGCCGCCCGGACCGGTCGGCTCGAGGTCGATGACGACGTGGCCATACTGGCCTCGACCGCCTGTCTGGCGGATGTACCGTTCCTCGATCTTCTGCACCTTGTCGCGGACCGTCTCGCGGTAGGCGACCTGCGGCTTGCCGACGTTCGCGTCGACTTTGAACTCGCGCAGCATCCGGTCGACGAGGACCTCCAGGTGGAGCTCGCCCATGCCCGAGATCACCGTCTGCCCGGTCTCCTCGTCCGTGCGGACCCGGAACGTCGGGTCTTCCTCGGAGAGGGCGAACAGCGCCTTGCCGAGCTTGTCCTGGTCCGCCTTCGTCTTCGGCTCGACTGCGACGTGGATGACTGGCTCCGGAAACTCGAGCGTCTCGAGGACGATCGGCTTCGCCTGGTCGCAGAGGGTGTCACCCGTCGTCGTGCCCTTCAGCCCGACGACCGCCACGATGTCGCCGGCGTGGATGACGTCGAGGTCCTCCCGGTGGTTCGCGTGCATCTGGAGGATCCGACCGATCCTCTCGCGCTTGTCCTTGGTCGAGTTGAGGACGCTCGACCCCTTCTCGAGCGTGCCGGAGTAGACGCGGATGTAGGTGAGCTTGCCGACGAACGGGTCAGTCTGGATCTTGAACGCGAGCGCCGCGAAGGGCTCCTCGTCGCTCGCCTTGCGCTCGGTCTCCTCGCCCCGCGGCGTCGTCCCCGGGGTCGACGGGACGTCGAGTGGGCTGGGTAGATAGTCGACGACCGCGTCGAGGAGGGGCTGCACGCCCTTGTTCTTGAAGGCGGAGCCGCAGAGCACGGGGACCGCCAGGCCGGCGATGGTCCCGTGGCGGACCGCACGGCGCAGGTCCTCCTCGGTGATCTCCTCCTCGCCGACGTACTTCTCCATGACGACGTCGTCGAAGTTCGACACGATGTCGACGAGGTCGTGCCGGGCCTGCTCCGCCTGCTCGACGAGATCGTCGGGAATGGCCACGACGTTCCAGTGCTCGCCCATCGTCTCTTCCCAGACGAGCGCCTTCATCGCGAGGAGGTCGACGACACCCCGGAAGTCCGCCTCCGCGCCGATCGGCAGCTGCACGACGGCCGGCACAGCGTCGAGCCGGTCCCGGATCATCTCGACCGTGCGCGCGAAGTCGGCGCCGGTCCTGTCCATCTTGTTCACGAAGCAAAAGCGCGGCACGTTGTACTTGTTGGCCTGGCGCCACACCGTCTCGGTCTGCGGCTCGACGCCGGCGACCGCGTCGAAGACGGCGACTGCGCCGTCGAGCACGCGGAGCGAGCGCTCGACCTCGACGGTGAAGTCGACGTGACCCGGCGTGTCGATGATGTTGATCACGCAGTCGCGCCACTGGCACGTCGTCGCCGCCGACGTGATCGTGATGCCTCGCTCTTGCTCCTGGACCATCCAGTCCATCGTCGCGGCGCCCTCGTGGACCTCGCCGATCTTGTAGTTGCGACCGGTGTAGTAGAGGATCCGCTCGGTCGTGGTCGTCTTGCCCGCGTCGATGTGCGCCATGATCCCGATGTTGCGGGTCTTGGCAAGGGGGAAAGCGCGGGCTGCGGTGTTCGCCATGTCGTCCAGTGTCTCTGCTCGTGCGCGGGTGGGTAGGTCAGGATGCGGGCACCCGCGGGCTCCCGCCCGGGCCGGCCGCGTCGGCTAGTGCTGCTACCAGCGGTAGTGGGCGAATGCCTTGTTCGACTCGGCCATCTTCTGCAGGTCCTCCCTGCGCTTGACCGCTGCGCCGAGGCCGTTGGCAGCGTCGAGGATCTCGTTGGCGAGGCGCAGCGCCATCGTGCGCTCCCGCCGCTGGCGTGCGTAGCCGACCAACCACCGGATCGAGAGAGTCGTCGCCCGCCTGGGACGGACCTCGACGGGAACCTGGTAGGTCGCGCCACCGACACGACGGCTCCGCACCTCGAGCTCGGGCCGGACGTTGTCGAGCGCGCGCTTCAGGGTCGGGATCGGGTCGGAGGCGGTCTTCTCGGCGACGACGTCGAGGGCGTCGTAGACGATCCGCTCGGCGAGGATCCGCTTTCCCCGCACGAGGACCTTGTTGACCAACTGGGTGACGAGGACCGATCGGTGGACCGGGTCCGGCATCAGCTCACGCCGGGTGGCAGGACCGTTGCGAGGCATCAGGCACCCTTCTTGGCGCCGTAGCGACTGCGCGCCTGCGCCCTGTCACGCACGCCGGAGGTGTCGAGCGTGCCACGGACGATCTTGTAGCGGACTCCGGGCAGGTCCTTGACTCGCCCACCGCGCACGAGGACGATCGAGTGCTCCTGGAGGTTGTGGCCGACGCCGGGGATGTACGCGGTGATCTCGACGCCACTCGTCAGCCGGACACGAGCCACCTTGCGGAGGGCAGAATTGGGCTTCTTCGGTGTGGTCGTGTAGACCCGCGTGCACACGCCGCGCCGCTGTGGGGCGCCCTTCAGAGCAGGCGTCTTCGTCTTCGAGCGTTTCGAGACTCGCCCCTTGCGGACGAGCTGGGAAATCGTGGGCACGCGCAACCTCTCCGCGGGTCTTCGTCGTCGGATCGCCGCCGGGGCGCGAACGCCTGCACGGACAGCCGCGCCATTCTAAGCACGTTCGCGAGCCGGAGCAACCCGCGGACCCGGGGCCGCCTTCTGCCCGAGAGACCGCTTGTCAGTCGGCTACTGCCAGCGGGACGTGATGCACGCTCCGGGCTGTCTTGCTCCGACGGGGATCACGGTCCCGGCCAGACGAGGGTATGCCCCCGGTAGAGCGAGGCGACGAGCGCCGTGTTCTCGGCGTGCACGAGGGACGGGACGCGTGCGACGAGGTCGGACCGACGCAGCGCGGCCTGCTCGGGCGCCCACTCCTGCGTCGTCTCGACTCCGATGCCCTTGCCGGGTAGCGCGTGGTGGAGGACGAGCGCGTCCTCGAACCGCCACTCCGCGAGGCTGTGCGTGGCGTCGTAGGCGATCCCACTCGCCGAAGCAGACTGCTGCTCGATGTGCACGCACGTCGCTGCGTGCGCCGAGCAGAAGGTGAGCGCGTGGAGATCGGCGCGCATGAACGCAGCGACGGCTGCCGGGTGCCGGTGGAGGAAGGTCATGTTCACGACCTCGACGTTGAAGGTTCCCGGCACGCCGAACTGCGCGGGCGTGTACTCCCGAAAGGCCAGGTGCTGCTCGCGCAAGGTGATCGGCTCGTTCGACTGGTAGGCCTGGAGGGCTGCGAACTTGCCCTGTTCGAGCAGGTCGGGGTCGTACGAGGTGTCGTTGACCTCGTGGAGCGTCGCGATGTCGACTCCGGCCTTGCGCAACATCTCGGTCAGCACGACCGGCATCACCGTGTGGTAGGCGACGACCTTGCCGTCGAGCTCGCGCAAGTTCCGGATCCGCTCCCCGGTGAGCAGCGCGTAGTCCGAGGTGTCCCCGAAGGTGGCGATCCCGACGAAGTGCGACCCCCCTGCTATTGCGACGAGCGCATCGGCAGCACTGCCCTCGTTCGTCACCGTGGCGGCGCCCGACGAGACGAGCGCGTACGGGTCGGGCGAGGTCGCGACGATGTCGACGTGCAGACAGAGGTCTGCGAAGTACCCGAGATGCTGGGCGGCGAAGACGTCCGCTATGCCAACGGACGCGTCGTACCCGAAGGGCGAGACGAACGTCACGGTGCCCGCCGACCGGTCGGCTGCACAGCTGCGCCGTCCGACGAGGGGTGAGCCCGTCGACGGCGGGTGCCGTGGCTGGCCCTGCGCATACGCCACGGCCACCCGTCCCGCGGTGAGGCTGGCGGCTGCGGCGAGGGCCGCCGTCAGCGTCGCTGCGTAGCGCGTGGCTCTCGAGACCCGGTTCACTGTCGCTCTCCCATCAGGGTTGTCCCCGGGTCGATCGGCTTCCCGGTGGCCGTGGACTATATCGAGGTCGGCGCGCGGCGTCGCCCACCACGCCAACCGGCGCGACGTCGCATGCCGGAGGTATGGCGGCACCGGTCAGCGCCCGATCGCGCCCCCCGCCCGCCAGGCGAGGAGCCGCCGCTCGAGGAGAGCGACGACGGCTGTGAGGACGAGCCCGATGAGGACGAGCACCAGGATCGCCCCGTAGATGACCGTCTTCTGGCTTGTCTCGAGAGCAGCGAAGATCATCGAGCCCAGGCCGCTCGACGAGCCCGACGCGACGAATTCGGCCACGACGGCGCCGACGACTCCGAGGGGGAGGCAGACCCTGGCGGCGGCGAGGAGGAACGGGAGGCTGCTCGGCAGGCGCAACCGCCACAAGATCTCCCAACGGGAGGCGTGGACGGTCTGCATCACGTCGAGGACGTCGGAATCGACCGAGCGGAGCCCAGCGAGCGCGTTCACGAGGATCGGGAAGAAGACGACGATGGCCGTCACGACGTAGCGGGGGGTCGATCCAAAGCCGAACAGCAGCACGAAGACCGGTGCGTAGCTCACGACGGGAGTCACGTTGACGACGACGGCGACCGGCATGAGGGCTCGCTCGAGGAACCGGACGTGGCACATGAGCACGGCGAGAGTGGAGGCGACGACGAAGCTCGCGCCGGTCCCGACGGCGACCTCCCGCAAGGTCACGAGGGTGTTGACCCCGAACAGTCTCGGGTTGTCCCAGAGCTCGGCCAAGGTGGCCGGGATGCTCGGTATGAAGTCCGGGTTGTGCTCCGCCAAGATCTGCCAGAGCGCGCCGAGCACGGCGAAGGCCACGAAAGCCGGCAACCAGACGCTCGGCCCGAGCCGGCGGTGGCTCACCGTCCGCCGGCCCGAGCGGCCCACGCTCCCCGGAGCTGCAGCCGGACGTGCCGTTCCAGCTCGTGGTAGTCCTCAGTGAGCTCGACCAGGTCGCGTCGGGGTCGTTCGAGGTCGATCGGGACCACTGCCTCGACGCGTCCGGGAGGTCCGGACATCACGACGACGGCGTCGGACAGCACGACCGCCTCGGCGACGGAGTGCGTGACGAACAGCACAGTGGCCTGGTGCGTCTGCCACAGCCCGAGGAGCTCGGCGCGCAGGACCTCGCGAGTCATCTCGTCGAGGCTCGAGAACGGCTCGTCCATGAGAAGGACCGACGGCTCGAGGGCAAACGCGCGAGCGATCGCGACGCGCTGCTGCATCCCCCCCGAGAGCTCGGCAGGGTGGCGGTCGAGGACGTCGCCGAGACCGACTGCCCGCAGGATCTCCTCCGGATCCCTGGACGTGCTCCGCGTGGCAGACGCTGCCTTGTTGACCTGCAGCGGCAGCCTCACGTTGTCGAGGACGGTGCGCCACGGCAGCAGTGCCGGCCTTTGTGCCACGAAGCCGATGCGCTTGTGGGCACAGGCCACGTCCGGAGGCTCGCCGAAGACGGCGACCTCGCCCTCGTCGGCGCCGACCAGGCCAGCGACGATCCGCAGCAGCGTCGACTTGCCGCAACCACTTGGTCCGATGACGGTGACGAACTGGCCGCGTCCCACCGTGAGGTCGACGCTGTCGAGGACCTCGACCGAGCCGGCACGTGACGCAAACGACTTGCTCAGGTTGCGGAGGGTGAGAGCCGACCTGCCCGTCACCTCAGACGGCCCTGCCCTGCCCTGCTCCAACGCCCCCGATCGTGGGTGCACGACCTTGCGGTGGCTCATAACGGTCGAGTGGCGCGCACCCGGGCCTTGCGAGCGACGGTGCGCGCGCCCGTCCGCTCCCGGCCGCGACGCTCGTGGGTCATGTGCACGCCACACGAGCACCGAGGCCGGTCGGACTAGGGCACGCCCGGCCGCCCTAGGCCGAGCCCTCGCCCGTCGGGTCGAGGTCGGCCGGCGGCGTCGTGCCGGCGTCGAAGACGTCCGAGGGGTCGAAGGTCGCGCCACCCTCACCGGTGCGGTAGTACGCGATGGCCTCGTCGACCCTCCCCGGCTCCGCGGCATAGCCGCCGAACGGCGAGCCCTCGACGTTGCGCAACCACGCGGCGAGCTCGTCGGCGCCCGGCTCGGCTGACTCGGAGTCGGAGGACCAGAACGACATCCTCTGGGCCTCCGGCGTGTCGACTTCGACCGTGCGGTACTGCGCCGTTCCGCTGCCAGCAGGTATCAGCTTGCCGATGATGATGTTCTCCTTGAGGCCGTAGAGCCTGTCGGACTTGCCCTCGATCGCCGCCTCGGTGAGCACCCGGGTCGTCTCCTGGAACGACGCCGCCGATAGCCACGACTCCGTGGCAAGCGAGGCCTTCGTGATGCCCATCAGCTCCGGACGTCCCTCTGCAGGCCGCTTCTGCTCTTGGAGCAGCTCCCGGTTGATGGCGGTGTAGCGCTGGCTATCGACGCGCTCTCCCGGCAGGAAGACCGAGTCTCCCGCCTCGGCGACGAGCACACGCCGGAGCATCTGGCGGACGATGAGCTCGATGTGCTTGTCGTGGATCGAGACGCCCTGGTCGCGATAGACCTTCTGGACCTCTTCGACGAGGTACTGCTGGGTCTCTCGAATGCCCTTGATCTCGAGGAGCTCCTTCGGGTCCTTCGGCCCGTCGACGAGCGCATCACCTGCGGCGATCTCTTGACCCGGCCGGACCTCGAGGTGCGCGCGCAGCGAGACCGCGTGGCTCTCCTCGGTGCCGTCGTCGGCGACGATCGTGACATGCCGCCCCGTCTCGTCCTCCTCGATGCGCACGACCCCGGACGAGCGCGCGAGCACCGCAGCACCCTTCGGCGTGCGTGCCTCGAAGAGCTCGACGACGCGTGGCAGGCCGTGGGTGATGTCCTCGCCCACGATGCCGCCGGTGTGGAAGGTCCGCATCGTCAGCTGCGTCCCCGGCTCGCCGATGGACTGGGCCGCGATGACCCCGACGGCCTCGCCGAGCTCGATCTCACGACCGGTTGCGAGCGACTGGCCGTAGCACGCAGCGCAGATGCCCTGCGGTGCCTCGCAGGTGAGCACGGAGCGCACGCGGATGCGATCGATGTCGGGCTCGGCCGCGAGACGTGCGAGGTCTGCATCGCTCAGCATGAGGCCAGCTGCGAGCACCGAGCCGTCGGAAAGGGTCAGGGGCTCGGCGAGGACCCGCCCGTAGGCCCGCGTCTCGAGGTAGCTCCGTCGGCCCGCCTGATCGGGCACGATGCCTTCGATCCAGATGCCGCGCGTGCTGCCGCAGTCCTCCTGGCGGATGATGAGCTCCTGCGCGACGTCCACGAGACGTCGGGTGAGGTAGCCCGAGTCTGCTGTCCGCAGTGCCGTGTCCGCGAGACCCTTCCGTGCGCCGTGGGTCGAGATGAAGTACTCGAGGACGGACAGTCCCTCGCGGAACGAGGAGACGATCGGACGCGGGATCATCTCGCCGCGCGGGTTCGACACCAGACCTTTCATGCCGGCGATCTGGCGCACCTGCTGGGGGTTACCGCGTGCGCCGGAGTCCACCATCATGTCGAGCGGGTTGAAGGCGATGAGCGACAGGGTCCGTTCCATCGCGCGACCCACCTCGCTGTTGGCCGAGGTCCAGATCTCGACTTCCTTCTGGCGTCGCTCGTCGTCGGTGATGATGCCCCGCTTGAACTGCGACTCGGCCTTCTCCGCTTCCTTTTCGTAGCGGTCGAGGATCTCGCGCTTGTCCGGCGGCGTCTTCACGTCGTCGATGGAGATCGTGAGGCCCGACCGCGTCGCGAAGCGAAAGCCGAGCTCCTTGATCCGGTCGAGGCTCTCCGCCACGGCGACCTTCGGGTAGCGAACGGCGAGGACCTCGACGATCGAGCCGATGCTCGTCGCCCGCTTGCCCACCACGGTGTTGACGAATCCGAAGTCCGCAGGCAGCGCCGCGTTGAAAAAGACGCGGCCCGGAGACGTCTCGATCCGCAGACCGGCCTCCTCCTGGTCCCCTGTCGCTGCCCCCGCCATGACCGGGGGCCTGAACTCGATCTTCGCGTGGAGGTCGAGGTCACCGGCTTCGTAGGCAGCCTCGATCTCCTCGACGTGGCGAAAGACCCTGCCCTCACCCTTGCGGCCGTCGACCATCAGCGTCAGGTAGTAGATCCCGAACACCATGTCCTGCGTCGGCACGGTCACGGGTCGCCCGGTGGCCGGCGAGAGGATGTTGTTCGCGGACAGCATCAAGATGCGTGCTTCGGCTTGGGCCTCGGCAGACAAAGGCAGGTGCACCGCCATCTGGTCGCCGTCGAAGTCCGCGTTGAACGCCGTGCAGACGAGAGGATGGATCTGGATCGCCTTGCCCTCGATCAGCACGGGCTCGAATGCCTGGATCCCGAGCCGGTGCAAGGTCGGGGCCCGGTTCAACAAGACGGGGTGCTCCTTGATCACCTCGTCGAGGACGTCCCAGACCTGGGGTCGCCGGCGCTCGACCATGCGCTTGGCAGACTTGATGTTCGGTGCGATCTCGACGTCGACCAGCCTCTTCATGACGAAGGGCTTGAACAGCTCGAGCGCCATCTGCTTCGGCAGGCCACACTGGTGAAGCTTGAGGGTGGGGCCGACGACGATGACCGATCGTCCCGAGTAGTCCACGCGCTTTCCGAGCAGGTTCTGGCGGAACCGACCCTGCTTGCCCTTCAGCATGTCCGAGAGGCTCTTCAAGGGCCGGTTGCCCGGCCCCGTGACGGGGCGTCCCCGGCGGCCGTTGTCGAACAGCGCGTCGACGGCCTCCTGGAGCATCCGCTTCTCGTTGTTGATGATGATCTCGGGGGCGCCGAGGTCGAGGAGGCGCTTCAACCGGTTGTTCCGGTTGATCACGCGCCGGTACAAGTCGTTGAGGTCCGACGTCGCGAAGCGGCCACCGTCGAGCTGGACCATCGGCCGAAGGTCCGGCGGGATGACGGGGACCGCGTCGAGGATCATGGCAGCCGGGTCGTTGGCCCGCCGACCCGTCTCGTCCCGGCGGTTGAAGGCCGACACGATCTTGAGCCTCTTGATGGCCTTCTGCTTGCGCTGCGCCGAGAGGGGGCGGCGGCCGTCGGTCGGGTCGATGTTCTCCCGGAGCTTTTGCTCCTCGACGTCGAGATCGAGCCGGCGAATGAGGCTGGCGATCGCCTCGGCGCCCATGCCACCCTCGAAGTACTCGCCGTAGCGCGACGAGAGCTCGCGCCACAGCAGCTCGTCCTCGATGATCTTTCGGCCGTGGAGGTCCTTCAGCTCGTCGAGGGCGCGCTGCGCCATGACGATCTCCGCGCCCGCACGGTCTCGCGCCGCGGTCACTTCCTTCTCGACGGCGCGCTGGCGCGCCCGGATCTCCGACTCCTTCGCCCCGTCACTCTCGAGCTGGGCGAGCTCGGCTTCGAGAGCCGCCAGCCGACGCTCGACGTCCAGGTCCCGGGCGCGCTCGATCTCGGCCACCTCCGAGGCGAGCTCGGCTTCGAGGTTCGGGAGATCGGTGTGGCGCTTCTCCTCGTCGACGAACGTGACGAGGTAGGCGGCGAAGTAGATCACCTTCTCGAGCTGCTTGGCCTTCAGCTCCTCACGCGCCTCGGTGCCCATCAGCAAGTAGGCGAGCCACGAACGCGTCCCGCGCAGGTACCAGATGTGGACGACCGGCGCCGCGAGCTCGACGTGGCCCATCCGCTCTCGACGGACCTTCGACCGCGTGACCTCGACACCACACCGCTCGCAGACGATGCCGCGAAAGCGCACGCGCTTGTACTTGCCGCAGTAGCACTCCCAGTCCTTCGTGGGGCCGAAGATGCGCTCGCAGAACAGACCGTCCTTTTCTGGACGCAGCGTGCGGTAGTTGATCGTCTCCGGCTTCTTCACCTCACCGTGCGACCACGTGCGGATGTCGTCTGCGGTCGCAAGACCGATACGAAGCTGGTCGAAGTCGTTCACGTCGAGCACTAGAAGCTCCTCTCCGCGGCACGGCGCGCGTCTTCCTCGTCCGAACCGCGCTCGGGCCGGCTGATGTCGATTCCGAGCTCCTCGGCCGCCCGGTAGACGTCCTCGTCAAGCTCCCGCATCTCGATCTCCTCGCCCGATGTCGACAACACTTCGACGTCGAGGCACAACGACTGCATCTCCTTGATGAGAACCTTGAAGCTCTCCGGGATCCCCGGCTCGGGGATGTTCTCGCCCTTGACGATCGCCTCGTAGACCTTCACCCGCCCGAGCACGTCATCCGATTTGATGGTCAGCAGCTCCTGCAGCGCGTAGGCGGCACCGTAGGCTTCGAGGGCCCACACCTCCATCTCGCCGAAGCGCTGTCCGCCAAACTGCGCCTTGCCGCCGAGGGGCTGCTGGGTGATCATCGAGTACGGACCGGTCGAACGGGCGTGGATCTTGTCGTCGACCAGGTGGGCGAGCTTCAAGATGTACATGAAGCCGACGCTGATCGGGCTGTCGTAAGGCTCCCCCGTCCGGCCGTTGTAGAGCACGGTCTTGCCATCGGGCTGGATCTGGCGGACTGATCCGTCGGCCGAGTCCGGGTGGAGGTTCTCGAACAGCTGCTTGATGGTCCCGTGCCGGCCCGCTTCCTCCTCCTCGTCCCAGTGCGCCCCGTCGAAGACCGGCGTCGAGACCCACGATGCCGGGTCCGTCCGCGGTCGCGTCTTGGTCTCCGTGCCGCGGACCGACGCAGGCGGCGTCGCCTCTGCGGGATCATCTGCGTCCCAGCCCCAGCGCGCTGCATAGCCGAGGTGAGATTCGAGGACCTGGCCGACGTTCATCCGGCTCGGGACGCCGAGCGGGTTCAAGATGATGTCGACCGGCGTGCCGTCGGCCATGAACGGCATGTCCTGGACAGGGAGGATCTTCGAGATGACACCCTTGTTGCCGTGCCGGCCCGCGAGCTTGTCCCCTTCGGAGATCTTGCGCTTCTGGGCGACGTAGACACGGACGAGCTGGTTGACTCCCGGCGGCAGCTCGTGGGAGTCGTCTCGGGAGAAGACCCGGACGTCGATGACCTTGCCAGACTCCCCGTGCGGAACCTTCAAGCTCGTGTCCCGGACGTCTCGTGCCTTCTCGCCGAAGATCGCCCGGAGAAGACGCTCCTCCGGTGTGAGCTCGGTCTCCCCCTTCGGGGTCACCTTGCCGACCAGGATGTCGCCCGGGCCGACCTCGGCGCCGATGCGGATGATCCCGCGCTCGTCGAGATCCGCGAGGATCTCCTCCGACAGGTTCGGGATGTCCCGAGTGATCTCCTCGGCGCCCAGCTTGGTGTCCCGCGCGTCGACCTCGTGCTCCTCGATGTGGATCGAGGTCAGCACGTCGTCGCGCACGAGACGCTCGGAGAGGATGATCGCGTCCTCGTAGTTGTAGCCCTCCCACGGCATGAACGCGACCAGCAAGTTCTTCCCGAGGGCCAGCTCGCCGTTGTGGGTCGAGGGACCGTCGGCGATGACGTCGCCGGTCGAGACGACGTCGCCCTCGTCGAGAAGCAGCTTCTGGTTGATGCAGGTGTTCTGGTTGGAGCGCCGGAACTTCGCAAGCGGGTAGACGCGCCGACCGAGCTCCATGCCGTAGCGGTCGCGCTGACCGGCGTCGTACTGGACCGCCACCAAGTCGCCGGAGATCTCTGCGATCCGTCCGTTGCCCTCCGCGACGACCACCTCGCCTGCGTCCTGTGCGGCGCGCGCCTCGATCCCTGTCCCGATGTACGGCGCCTCCGGCACGAGCAGCGGAACGGCCTGCTTCTGCATGTTCGCGCCCATCAGGGCCCGGTTGGCGTCGTCGTGCTCGACGAAGGGGATCAGCGCGGTCGACACCGAGACGATCTGCTTCGGCGAGACGTCCATGAGGTCGACCTCAGCCGGTGGGACGTAGTCCACCTCGCTCGTGGTCCCGTAGGAGGTCGTCGTCGCCCCGACGCGAACTCCGGCGCCTTGGGGTCCGCGCCGCACGAGGACGCGGTCGCCGACGAAGTGGCCATCCTCGCCGAGGGTCGCCGACGCCTGCGCAATGACGTACTCCTCCTCTTCGTCGGCGGCGAAGTAGACGATCTCGTCGGTCACGCGCCCGTCGACGACCTTGCGGTACGGCGTCTCGATGAATCCGTGCTCGTTCACCCGGGCGTAGCTCGCGAGGTGGCCGATCAGGCCGATGTTGGGTCCTTCCGGGGTCTCGATCGGGCACATCCGCCCGTAGTGGGACGTGTGGACGTCGCGGACCTCGAACCCCGCGCGCTCGCGCGACAGCCCACCGGGCCCGAGCGCCGACAGGCGCCTTTTGTGGGCGAGCCCGGAGAGCGGGTTGTGCTGGTCCATGAACTGCGACAGCTGGCTCGTGCCGAAGAACTCCTTGATCGCCGCGACGACGGGCCGGATGTTGATGAGCGTCTGGGGCGTGATCGCCTCGACGTCCTGGGTCGTCATACGCTCCCGCACGACGCGCTCCATCCTGGACAGGCCAATTCGGACCTGGTTCTGGATGAGCTCGCCGACCGAGCGGATCCGGCGGTTCGCGAAGTGATCCTGGTCGTCGAGGCGGTAGCCCGCCTCGCCGTTCGCGAGGTGGAGCATGTAGGTCGACGCAGCGAGGATCTCGCTCGGGCTCAGGACGCCCTGACCCTCCTCCGGCCGCTCGAGGTCGATGTCGAGCAACGAGGAGATCTTCTCGATCTCCGGACCCAGCTTGCGATTGAGCTTGTAGCGCCCGACACGCGTCAGGTCGTAGCGACGCGGGTTGAAGAACGCGTTCTCGAAGTAGGCGCGCGCCGACTCGAGCGACAACGGCTCGCCGGGTCGGGCTCTCTTGTAGATCTCGAGGAGCGCGTCCTCGCGCGTGGCGACGAGCTCTCGCTCTTTCTCCCACTGGCCCGACAGGAAGTCGAAGTGACGAACGAAGCGGTCGAGGAACGCAGGGTCTTCGTAACCGAGGGCCTTCATCAGCACGAACAGCGAAAGACGCCTCTTGCGGGCGACCCGGGTCCCAGCGGTGACGTCACGGCTCGGCTTGGCCTCGACGTCGAACTCGATCCACTCGCCTCGGTAGGGGTGGATCGTGCCGGTCACGATGGTCTTGGCATCCCGCCCCGGCTGGAAGATCACACCCGGGGATCGCACCAGCTGGCTCACGACGACACGCTCGGTGCCGTTGACGATGAACGTGCCCTTCGGCGTCATCATGGGAAAGTCCCCCATGAAGACGGTCTGCTCCTTGATCTCGCCGGTCGATGCGTTCATGAAGCGCGCGCGCACGAAGATCGGCGCGGCGTACGTCATGTCCTTGGCCTTGCACTCGTCGATGGTGAACTTCGGCGGTGGGCGCAGGTCGGGGTCGGCAGGGTCGAACTCGAGCTCTAGCCTGAGCTGGCCGGTGAAGTCCTCGATCGGACTGATGTCCGCGAAAGTCTCCGCGAGCCCTTTCGACAAGAACCAGTCGAAGGAGTCGCGCTGGACAGACACAAGGTCCGGGAGCGGCAAGACCTCCTCAAGGTTTGCGAACGAGAAGCGCTCAGGGGTGCGGGAACGAGACGGCAAGGGTCTACTCCTCGCGAATGCGGGTGAGGCGGGCGGCAGTGTGCTTCGGAGCCGGGGCGCGCTTCACCACGCGTACGGGACATGGGCAGCGTGGCGGACGGGCACGACAATGACACAGCATAGGCGCGCGAAGACGGCGAGGCAACGCGTCCGCGCGCGCCTGTGGGGCAGGGTAGGAGACTGGCAGCGACTGGTCAAGAGCCAGTCTCCGCCTCCCCGGGATGGAGATCCCGGATAGCACCCCCGACCTGCCCGGTCGTACTGCTCGGCACGACGCGTACGCTGCCGGCTCGCACCGGCGGCGTACGCGTCGCTCGGCCGGCGACTACTTGAGCTCGACCGTCGCGCCAGCGCCCTCGAGCTGCGCCTTGGCCTTCTCCGCATCCTCCTTGGAGACCTTCTCGAGGACCGGCTTCGGCGCCGAGTCCACGAGGTCCTTCGCCTCCTTCAGGCCGAGGTTCGTCAACGCACGAACCTCCTTGATGACCTGGATCTTCTTGTCGCCAGCCGAAGACAGGACAACATCGAACTCGTCCTGCTCCTCGGCTGCCTCCTCACCGGCAACCCCGCCGGCGGCTGGCGCCGCAGCGATCGCCACCGGTGCGGCGGCGGTCACACCGAACCGCTCCTCGAACTCCTTGAGGAGCTCGGAGAGCTCGAGGACCGTCATGCCTGCGATCCCGTCGAGGATCTCTTCCTTCGTCGCCATCATCTGCTCCTTGTCGCATTCCAACGTGGGGGCTCTTGCGATCCTGCTGTCGACGTCCGGCCGATCCGCCAGCCGGCGTCACGTGGCGTGCGGCTCACTCCGCTTCGGCGGTCTCGGCGGTGTCCGTCGACGCGAGCCCATCTGCCGGCGGCGGCTCCGCCGTGCCGACACTCGCCGGCTCCGCGTCCGCTGCCGGCTCCTCCGACGGCGGCTCGTCCGACGGCTGATCGTCGGCCTGGACGGCCTCCGACGGGCCGTCCTGGACGCCGCCGCGGGCGTCGATCAGCGCAGACAGCCCGTAGGCCATCTTCTGGGGCACCGCAGCGAGCAACGCGGCAAAGCGCTGCATCGGTGCAGCCAGGGCTCCTGCGAACTGTGCGAGCAGGACGTCGCGCGAGGGGAGCTCGGCGAGTGACGCTGTCGTCCGGGCATCGAGCAGGCTGGTACCGACGAGGCCGCCTTTGACGACCAGGCTCGGGTTGGCACGGGCAAAATCACGGAGGACCTTGGCGACCGTTGCGACGTCGTCGCGGACGAATGCGATCGCCGTCGGCCCCTCGAGGAGCGGCTCCAGGACGTCGAGACCGTTCTCGTGGGCTGCCCGGCGCACGAGGGTGTTCTTGTAGACCTTGTACTCGCCCCCGGCCTCCGAGATCTGCCGGCGCAGGGTCTCCATGCCGGAGACCGAGAGGCCGCGGTACTCGGTGAGGATCGCTGCACTGGAGCGGGCGAGCCGGTCACGGACCTCTTCGACGACGGCCACCTTCTCGGCCCTCGGTGGCCGTGTGCTGGCCTCGATGCTCGTCACCACGATCGCTCCCTCCTCGATAGGCACCTCAGGTGCGCACGGTGCCCGGGAAGAGAAGCGTTGCCCGCTTCGCCTCGTCGGGCGGGCTTGCGCCCATTCTGCGCGTGCGCGCACCAGATGTCTACGGCGTGCCCGGGAGCTCCACTTGGCTACCCGGACCGTGAGAGGCTACTACAACGTCAGCGAGACCCGAGACGTCTCAGCTGCCGTCAGAGCTCGCCGGCTATCTCCGCAGCGAGCGAGACGTTCGACCGGACCGCAGCGAGGTTCGCTTCGAGCGACGCCCCGCCCGTGCCCCGGACCATGGCGTCGAGGAGGTACGGCGTCAATGCCTGCCCCCGCACTGCGTGGCGCTCCGCTCCCGCCAGGGCGTCGGCCAGGACGGCGTCGTGCAACTCGGGATCGAGCTGGCTCTCGAGCTCGATCGGGTTGGCGACGACGATCGCCGAGACCGCTCCCAGCTCGTCACGGCTGCGCACGACCGCCGCCACGGCAGCCGGGTCCTCGACCCGCCAGTCGAGCGGCTCGCCCGAGCTGCGAAGGTAGAAACCCGGGAACGTCGACGTCCTGTAGCCGAGCACGGTGACGTTCAAGGTCTCGAGCCGCTGCAGCGTCGCGGGCACGTCGAGGATGGACTTGACACCTGCGCACACGACGGTCAGAGGCGTCCGCGCGAGCACCTCGAGGTCCGCCGACTCGTCCTGCGAGCTCAGCCAGCCACGGTGGACGCCTCCGAGGCCGCCGGTCGCGAACAGCCGGAGGCCGGCGCGATGCGCGAGATAGGCCGTCGCGGAGACCGTGGTCGCCCCGCTCGCCCCGCTGGCGACAGCCGGAGCGATGTCCCGCAGCCCGAGCTTGCGGAACCCGGGCTCTGTCGCCACCCGACGCAAGCCGACGTCGTCGAGCCCGACATGCGCCACTCCGTCGAGGACCGCGATCGTCGCCGGGCACCCTCCGCCGCGGCGGACGAGGTCCTCCAGCTCGATCGCGACCTCGAGGTTGCGCGGCTGGGGCAGGCCGTGCGAGATGATCGTCGACTCGAGCGCCACGACAGGCACGCCCGACGCGACGGCACCGGCGACCTCGCGAGACAGCCGAAGCGGCGCCGCGGAAGGCGATCCGGATCCTGTGCCGGCCACTCGCCCGCAGCTTACGCCGACGCCGCCAGCTCCTCGGCGGCGGCGCGCAGGCGGTTCGGGTCGACGTGGATGCCCGGGCCCATGGTGGAGCTCAAGGTGACGGACCGGATGTAGCGGCCCTTGGCCGCAGCGGGCTTGGCCCGCTGGATCTCGTCGAGAACCGCTCGCACGTTTCCGAGGATCTGAGCGACGTCGAAGGAGACCTTGCCGACCGGGACGTGGACGTTGCCCACACGGTCCGTCCGGTACTCGACGCGACCAGCCTTGTACTCGAGCACCGCCTTCGCGACGTCGAGGGTGACCGTGCCCGTCCGCGGGTTCGGCATGAGGCCACGCGGACCAAGCACCCGACCCAACTTGCCGACCTGGACCATGAGGTCAGGCGTGGCGATCGCGACGTCGAACTCGAGGAAGCCTTCCTTCTCGATCCGCGTCACCAAGTCATCGGAACCGACGACGTCTGCGCCGGCTGCTCGCGCATCTGCAGCAGCCTCGCCTGCGGCGAAGACCGCGACGCGGACCGAGCGACCTGTGCCGGACGGCAAGCTGAGCGATCCGCGGACGATCTGGTCAGCCCTCCTCGGGTCGACTCCGAGCCGCATCGCGAGCTCGACCGTCTCGTCGAACCGAGCGACAGCCAGGCTCTTGACGAGGTCGACCGCCTCGGCCGGTGAGTACAGCCGCTCGCGGTCCAGCCGCTTGACGGCATCGAGGTACCGCTTGCCCTTGTGCGTCATCGTCATCTACTCCTCTGGTCGCTCTCGCTCCGCCGCGCTCAGCGCGCGACCGTGATGCCCATGGAACGCGCCGTGCCCTCGACCTGACGCTTGGCCATCTCGAGGTCGTTCGCGTTGAGGTCCGGCAGCTTGGTGGTGGCGATCTCCGCGAGCTGCACCTCGGTGATGGTGCCGGCCTGCTCCCTGCCGGCGTTCTTCGCGCCGTGCTCGAGGCCGGCGGCCTCACGGAGCAGGACCGTCGTCGGCGGGGTCTTCAGGACGAACGTGAAGGTGCGGTCTTCGTAGATCGTGATCTCGACAGGTATGACCGTGCCGCGCATCGCTTCGGTCGCCGCGTTGTACTGCTTGCAGAACTCCATGGTCTGCACGCCGTGCGGACCGAGGGCGGTGCCGACCGGGGGGGCGGGCGTCGCCGCGCCGGCCGGCAGCTGGATCTTCACGATGGCGGTTACACGCCTACGAGCCATGGGACGTCTCTTCTCTCTCTACGGTGCTCTCGAGCGGACAGCTCTGGTGCGGATGTCAGGTCGCGTCAGGCAGCAGGGATCAGAGCCTCGCCACCTGGCTGAACTCGAGCTCCACGGGCGTCTCCCGACCGAAGATATTGACGAGGACCTTCAGCTTGAGCTGGTCCTCGTTGATCTCGGCCACCTGACCGGTGAAGTCGGCGAACGGCCCTTCCTTGACGCGGACCGTCTCGCCCAGCTCGTGCTCGAGACGCGGACGCTGGCGCTTCGGACCCTCCGTGCCCTCGTCACGGACCTGGAGGATACCCTCGACCTCGGATCTCGACAGCGGCGTCGGCTTCGTGCCGGGACCGACGAATCCCGTGACGCCGGGAGTCTGGCGGATGACCGACCACGAGTCGTCGTCGAGCTCGCAGCGGCACAGCAGGTATCCGGGGAAGACCTTGCGCTGGACCGTCACCTTCTTCCCGCCCTTGAACTCGACCACGTCCTCCATCGGGATGACGACCTCGTAGATCCGCTCCTCCATGTTCATGGACGAGATCCGGCTCTCGAGGTTGGTCTTGACCTTGTTCTCGTAACCAGCGTAGGTGTGGACCACGAACCAGCTGCCTGGCCGGTCGTACGGGCTCGGGGGCCGCGTCGAGACCAGCTCCTCGAGCTCCTCGTCCAGCTCGTCTTCCTCCGCGGAGACGGTGTCGGTCTCGTCGGAGACGGTGCGCGCCTCGTCGAGCTCATCGCCGACACTCTGGTCCGCGTGCTCCCCGTCCTGCTCGTCTGTCGTCATCACCATCGCCGTCTGCCTATGTGCGCCGTCTGTCTATGTACGTGGACATCTTCTCGCCGGCACCGTGGTCGGCGGGCAGGACCCGCTCACGCGGCCCCTGCGTGGGGCCTCTAGCCCTGGAACAAGAAGTGGACTCCCCGGGCGAACAAGTAGTTGAGACCGAAGATCAGCAGCGCAAGCAGCACGAGCGTCGTCAGCACGACGGTCGAGTAGTTCACGACCTCCGGGCGCTTCGGCCAGAGCACCTTGCCGAGCTCGGCGCGGACTTCCCGCATGTACTGCACGAAGCGCTTGCCCATGCTGGCACGCTCGGCATCCGGCGGACGCCTGCTCGCCCCCGCCGACGCAGGGGCACGACGCGCCGTGGGCGCGCCGTCGGCACCGAGCTGCCCCTGCCGCTGCAGCATGCGCTTGGTCTGTCGGTTCACACTGCGACCTCGGGTTGCGCGGACGTCTATCGACGTGCGGACGAGCAGGGCAGGAGGGACTCGAACCCCCAACCGCCGGTTTTGGAGACCGGTGCTCTACCAATTGAGCTACTGCCCTCCGAACGGGCGACCTCGTCGCCAGGACCACAGCAACGACCGTGCCCGCCGGCGAGGCAGGTCAAGGTTAGCACTGGACACGGCGGCCCCTTACCCCGGGCCGGCACGCGGCGCCGACACCGTTCGGCCGGCTTCGGGATCGACCTGGCGTCAGGTTCCCGGCAGCGCCACTGCGCCTCGCATGGCGAGCACGCCCGCGGCGAGCCCGAGCCCGACCGCCGCGATCACGACGGGGAGCCTCCCGCGCATCCCCGATGTGTCCGCCGGTGGCTCCGGCACGCTCGTCTCGCTCGTCACGGCTGCGAGGACGTCGCCGAGTAGGCCGGAGGGTATCTCGGGCGCGTCGAGGCGGAGCTCGCCGAGCAGGTGCGCGACACGCCTCCACCTCGCGCGGTCGCGCTGGCAGCGCAGGCACGTTGACACGTGACGGTCGGCGCGCGCGCTGCCGGAGCGCTCGGTGAGGCCGACGAGGCTCACAAGCCCGGAGGCCCTGCTACATCGCCTGTGCATGGCCTGGTCCGACACGGCCCCGCGCGTCAGCGTCCGCGACGGGGCGGTGACCGCGCAGCCTCAGCTCCCCCTGGTCAGTAAAGAGCATCTCCCGGAGCTTGGCGCGCCCTCTGTGCAAGCGGACCTTCGACGCGGTACGCGTGATCCCGAGCTCTGCCGCGATCGCCTCGTGGCCGAGGTCGTAGACGTCGCTCAGCACGACGACGGAACGGAGAGTCGGGGGCAGCGCGGACAGAGCCGCCTGGAGGCGGGCCCGGTCGCTGCTCGCACCGACCACCTCGTCGAGGTCGCGGGCGGCGCGCTCACAGGCGGGCTGTGCGTCGTCGAGCTGTGCGTGGCGGCGTCGAGATCGCCCGCGCAACTGGGTCGACGAGCAGTTTGCCGCGATCCGATAGAGCCACGTCGTCACTGCCGACTCGCCACGGAACTGCCCGATCGACTTGAACGCCCGCAGGTACGTCTCCTGGAGCACGTCAGCGGCATCGTGCTCGTCGCCGACGAGTCGCAGCGCCAGGGCGTAGACACCAGGAGAGGTCGCAACCACGAGCCGACCGAAGGCATCGCTGTCGCCCGCCTTTGCGGCGGCGGCGGCCGCGTCGAGCGACTCGCCTCGGTCGGTCGACCCTTGCACGACGGGGAGGGTCAGCGCGTCTCTTTGTGGTTCGTGTGCTGACGGTCGAACCTGCAGTACTTGCGCATCTCGATGCGCTCCCTGTCGTTCTGCTTGTTCTTCGTCGTGATGTAGTTCCGCCGCTTGCAGACCTCGCACTCGAGGGTCACCTTCACGCGCTTCTCGTTCTTCGCCATCTCCGGCTCCTCACCGTTCGCCCTAACCGCTCGACGTCGCCGGCATCGTGCCGGTCCTGCGCCGTGTCGCCATCCGTCTCGTCCTGCACCCGGCCCGTCCGACCGTCGACGTCACGGGCGCTACGAGTCGTCGAATGGTAGCGGCGGCCGGACTCGAACCGGCGACCCCACGATTATGAGCCGTGTGCTCTTACCAACTGAGCTACGCCGCCAAGCGTACGAGCCCCCTGTCGGAATCGAACCGACGACACCAGCCTTACCATGGCTGTGCTCTGCCGACTGAGCTAAGGGGGCGTCTCGGCCGCACCGCGCGACTCGACCCTGCAAGCCAAAGATCATACCCACAGCGCAGCGTCGAGTCGGACACCTCCGCCCCGGTGGCTATCCTGCCCTGCGGTGGAGCTGAGACGAGCCTGCGAGGAGGATGCCGAGGCAATTCGGCAGATATACAACGTCGAGGTGCTCGGTTCGACCGTCACCTTCGACCTGGTCCCGCGGACCGAGGACGAGCAGCGTGGCTGGATGCAGGTCCACTCCGGCGCGTACCCGGCAGTCGTCGCCGTCGAGCACGGCGACGTCCTGGGCTTCGCCTCGCTCTCGCCCTACCGCCCACGCCCGGCCTACGCGACGACAGTCGAGGACTCTGTCTACGTCGCGGCAACGAGCCGAGGCAAGGGCGTCGGCAAGGCGCTCGTGACCGAGATCGTCCACCTCGCAGGGGCCCACGGCTTCCACTGCGTGGTCGCCCGCATCGTCGGCCACCACGAGGTCTCGATCGCCCTCCATCGCTCCTGCGGCTTCGAGCTGGTCGGCATCGAGCGCCAGGTCGGTCGGAAGTTCGGGCGCTGGCTCGACGTCGCCGTCATGCAGCAGCTGGTCGGCCCGGACTGACCGCCGCCCCCGGTCCGCGGCTGTCGACCTTGCTGCCTGCGTCGGGACGCCGTGGCTCAAGACCGCCCCCTTCGCTGCCGTTGTGAGCTGAGCAGGCAGGCATCGGATCCCGGCCCGCCTGCGGCGCCGACCGGCGCCCGGTCGACGACCGGAACCGGCACGCCGAGGATGGTCTCCAAGCAAGGGGAGTGTGCCATGGCGGTGCTCGACATAGTCGTGGGTCGGCAGCCGGTCTTCGACCGTGAGCTCTCCATCGTGGGATACGAGCTGCTGTTCCGGCCGCTCGAAGGTGGAGCGCTCAGCGACGAGCTGGGCGGGGACCTCATGACGACGTCGGTGCTGTTCAGCTCGGTCGGGATCGGGGTGAACCGCCTCGTCGGCGACAAGACCATCTTCTGCAACGTCGACAGAGGCTTGCTCACGGGCACCGAGCCCCTCGTCCTCGCGCCGGAGCGCACCGTGTTCGAGGTGTCCGGGTCCCTCGAGCTCGACGACGAGGTAGTCGAGGGGTGCGAGCACCTCGTCCGGCACGGCTACATGCTCGCCCTCGACCACTTCACGTGGTCCGACGGGATCGAGAGGCTGCTCGAGATCGCCACTCTCGTCAAGATCGACCTCCAGCTCGTCGACCAGACGGCGCTCCCCGGGCTGATCGAGAAGTGCAAGACCTTCGACGTCGGGCTCGTCGCGGAGAAGGTCGAGTACCCCGAGCAGCTCAGCCGGTGCAAGGAGCTCGGCTTCGACTACTTCCAGGGTTATCTGCTCTCGCGTCCACGAATCGTCCCCGGCAGGACTCTCGACAGCTCGAGCGTCGCTCGCCTGCAGCTCGCTGCCCAGCTCGCGTCCACAGAGTGCAGCGCGTCGCAGCTCGAAGAGATCATCCGCGCCGAGCCGGCCATGGCCTACCAGCTGCTGCAGATGGCCGGCGTCGGGGCCGACCACGGCTTTCGCCGGCGGGTCCAGACGCTGCGGGAAGCGCTCGTCATCGTCGGGTGGCGCCAGCTCCAGAGCTGGATCGGGTTCCTCATCCTCACGAACAAGGGCGAGACGTCGGAGGAGGAGGTCGTGACGACGCTCACACGTGCCCGCATGGCCGAGCTGCTCGCAGGCGAGACCTGCCCACATCTTTCCGGCCTGGCCTTTGCCGCCGGGATGCTCTCCGCGTTCGACCTCCTGCTCGGCGTCCGCCTCGAGGAGGTCCTCATCTCGCTCCCCCTCGACGCCGAGCTGCAAGACGCCATCCTCGCGAAGGACACCGAGGTGGGCAGGATCGTCGGCGACGTCATCGACTGCCAGCTCGGCAACACCGAGGCCGCGACCCGCAGCAGCCTGAGCGACGGGACCCTCCACAAGGCCTCCATCAAGGCCCTGAGCTGGGCACTCGAGGTCTCTCGGGGCTTCGTCCGGACGGGGCGGTCGACGACGATCCGGCGCAAGCCCGTCGCGCTACGCCACTGACACCAGCTTGGTGCTGCCGGCGGCTACGCGGCCGGAGCGCCGATCTCCTCGGCCCCCCGACCGCGCCGCAACCGGGGTAGCAGGATCACCGCGACGATGCCGAGCAGGGCGGCGACGGCGGCACCGACGGCGAGAGGATTTGCCGCACCGAGCTCGCGGACCAGCACCTTCGCGCCGGGCAGGCCGACGAAGCAGGTCACGCCGGAGAAGATGACGACGGCGCGGCGGGCGGCGCCCTCGACGACCGGAGCGAGGAAGACGAAACCCCACGCCGCATACCACGGCTGGACGACTGGGCTGAGGACAACGATGACGATCAGGCTCCAGCCAAGGGCGCGCAGGGGCCCGATCTGCTCCGAGCGGAGCAGCAGCACGACCGACACGACCGCCGCCACGAGCAGGCCCGTGCCGCGCGCGAGTGTCAGCAGCGCGTGGGTGTGGTCGCCCAGGCCCACGAGAGCGACGATCTTGCCGGCGGAGAGGCCGACCGCCGTCGCAGGGGCGAACCACGACCGTACGGTGTCCGGGTTCGACAGGCCCGATATCCAGCCCCACCCGAGACCTGCGATCTCCGAGAGAGCTCCCATGATCGCGAGGGACAGCGCGAGGGCGATCGCCACAGGCCGGACACGCTGGCGCACGCTGCGGCCAGGACCCGCCCACTCCCAGCCGATGTAGACGACGCCGATGAGCGCGGGGACCTTGACCGCGGCGCCGACGGCGCACACCACGATGCCGGCGACAGGGTGCCTGCGGCGAGCGAGCGCATAGCCAGGCACGAGGAAGCCGAGCATGAGCGCGTCGTTGTGACCCCCGCCGACCAGGTGGAGAAGGACGAGGGGGTTGAGAGCAGCAAGGGCGAAGGCCGTCGCGCCGTCGCGACCGAACGACCGGGCGATGTCCGGCACCGCCCATGCGAACGCAACGGTGCCGACGAGCGCGACGAGACGCAGGCCCTCGACCGATAGCAGTTCGTTGTGGCCTGTTGCCGAGACGACCCAACCGGCGATCTCGAGGAACACCGGCCCGTAGGGAGACCCGACGTTGCGCCACATCGCGTCGACGAGTCCCACGAACGGCCCCTGGCCGACGACCGACGGGCCGTAGGTATAGGGGTTGATGTGGTGGCTCATCATCCAGCCCTGCGCGGCGTAGCTGTACAGGTCGCGGCTGAACAGCGGTGCGACGAACAAAAGGGGAGCCATCCACGCGGCGAACACCGGGACGAGGCGTGCGACAGGGATGCCCGGATGGCTGCTGCAGATCTTCACGATGTCGTACCAGACCCGCAGCATGAGGATCATGCCCGCGTAGACCGCGACGACCCCGAAGAACAACGCCTGTCCGGGAGGCTGGCTTCCGGGCACGACTTGCTGGGCGGGCACGCCGAAGTACCACGCGCCCGGGACGCTTTTCAAGGTGAACGGCGAGCTCGGCAAGCTCGCACCGACGACGATCGCGAGAGACGCGACGAGACCGAGGAGGGCCGGACGCAACAGGAGCGACCGAAGCGGCGTACCGCCCCGCACGTATGGCACCTTGACAGGCTCGGGGTACGGCCCGCGACGACCTGTCCGGCCGACTCGGTCGCGCACGAGGCGCACGACCGGCTGCGCGGCATCGAGCGAGCGATCCCAGGCCGCGCTCAACCGTTCGTCCCAGCCGACACGCACCGCCCAACTCTACCGATCGACGCCTGAAGCTGCTGAGCACCCGGACGTCGCCGCGCCGCAGCAACGGCGGAACGGCGGAACGGCGGAACGGCGGAACGGCGGAGCTTGGCTACGGTGCAGCAGTGCACGCCCGGTCTGCGCTCCGCATCAGTCGGGGGGATCGCATCGCCATCGCCGTGCTGCTCGGAGTGCCCCTCGTCGTGTTCGCCGTGCCGGCCCTCCTCGGCTACCCGCTCCTCACGGGTGACGACGTCATCCAGAGCTTCCCGCTGAAGGCTCTCGTCGGCGAGATGCTCCGCCGCGGCGAGCTGCCCGTCTACAACCCGTTCGACTGGGCAGGCACGCCGCTGCTCGGGAGCATGAACGCCGGTGCGGCCTTTCCCACAGTCGTGCTCTTCGCACTCCTGCCGCCGCTGCCCGCGTGGGTCCTGACGGAGGCCGGTGCCTTCGGTGCTGCCGCTCTCGGCATCTACGTCCTGTGCCGCGCGAGCCAGCTCGGACCCCTGGCGTCGGGACTCGGGGCCACGTGCTTCGGCTTCGGCGGGTTTCTCTCGTCCCAGGCAGTCCATCTCGACGTCGTAGAAGCCGGCGCGTCACTCGCCTGGGTGCTCGTCGGGCTCGAGAGGACCGCCCGCGGGCCGACGCGCCACCGCGGCCGCTGGATGGCCGCCACCGCGGCCGCGGGCGGCTGCGTCGGGCTCTCGGGCAGCCCGGAGGCCTCCGCCTACTGCCTCGTCGCCGCGTTCACCTTCGGCGCGCACCTGCTGCTCCACGAGCGGGGAGACAGGACGCGCCTCGCAGCCCGCTACGCGTGCTGCACGCTCGTCGCGGGACTGCTGGCCGCCGTCCAAGTCCTCCCCGGTGCCGACGTCGTCGCGTCGTCACAACGCGCGCACGTCGGTAGCGGCCTGCTCCACGCGGGATCGCTCGACGCTAGTCAGCTGCTCACGCTCCTCGTGCCGCACTTGCTCGGAGGCGGACCGATCGGCCTGCGCAGCTATGTCGGCAGCTACAACCTCGCAGAGATCGACGCCTACGCAGGCATCGCGTCTCTCGTCGCGGTCTCGGCGCTTGCGACCCAGTGGCGAGCACCCGGCGCGTCCGCGTGGCGAGTGTGGTACGTCGTCGGCGCGATCGGCCTCGTCGCGGCGCTCGGTGACCATACGCCGTTGGCCTCCGCCCTCGCCCACCTCCCCGTGCTCGGCGCGAGCCGCTTGCCGAGCAGGGCCCTCCTGCTCTACGCGCTCGGGTCGGCTCTCGTCCTCGCGCACTGGACGGACCACTGGCTCGCGATAGACCGAGTGGAGCGACATGCCCGGATAAGCCGGGAGGCGATCGCGGGCGCACTGCTGCCCGCGGCAGTCGTCGTGACGGTCCTCGCGGTCGCCATCGGTGGCCGTCGCATCGCCGGCCTGCTCGCCGGGGGTCCCGTGGGGCCTTGGAGCGTCGGAGCGGTCGCCCCGTACCTTGCCGTCTGCCTGCTGCTCGCGCTCGCCGCAGGCGCGACTTCCCTCGCCGGGGCTCGGCTGTCGCGCACGGCCCGCAGGCGCGTCCTGCTCGTGCTCGTGCTCACCGACACGCTCGTCTTCACGGCCGACCAGAGCTCCCTCGCGCCGGTCTACGCCTCTGCGCTCGAGCACCCCAACGCGCTCTCCCGCAGACTCGCACGGCTCGTCGGCCCGACGGGTCGCTTTGTCGTCGCCGACGCGAGCCGGTCGGGCGGGACCACGCTCGACCGGCTCGGCGCGCCCGACCTCAACGCGTTGGGCGGCCCTGCGAGCGCGCAGGGCTACGGCTCGCTGGTCTGGGGTCCCTACGCGCAGCAGACGGGAACCCACGGCCAAGACGTCGTCGCTGCGAGTGCCGTCGCCGGCTCAGTCCTCGACTCGCTGTCTGTACGCGTCCTGCTCGTCACGCCGGCATCGTTCGAGGAGCCGACGCGAGGCGGAGCATTGTCGCCCCCGAGCGACGTCACGCTCGGCTCGGGAGCCCCGACCGTCCGGTACTTCGGCGGGGCGGTTGCAATCGACTCCGTCACCTTGCGGCTCCCCGGTACCATCGGACCGGCGAGCTCGGATGCGCTCGCCCTCGCACGGTCGCTTCGCCTCCTCGGCACCGACGGACGGACCGAGATCCGCTCTCCGGGAGGGGTCGGGCGGCCGCGGCCCGTCTCGGGACATGCCCTACGCGTGGTGCTCGCCACGCCGAGCACAGCATCGGGGCTCGTCCTCACCGCGCCACGCGGCCTTGGCCGCGAGCGCATCGGCATCACGGTCGAGCGCGTCGGCGGATCGTCGTTCTCGCCGACGGGACCGCTCGCCAGCGCCGCCGTGCCACCACACTGGCAGCTGTCGGGGACGTTCGGTCCCTACGCCGTGCTGCGCGACAGCCGGGCCGCGCCGCCTCTGGCCGCGACCGGCGCTGCGCCAGGTGCCGTCTCTTTCGTCGCGCGTCCGGCGACACGGGCTGCGGGCACGGCAGGCCCGACCACGTCGGCGGACGGGGCATGGTCGTCACCGGCGCGTATCGACGTCGACGCACGCGCGCCGTTCTCGCTGGTCCGCAGCGTGGCGGACATCCCCGGCTGGACCGCCACGGTCGACGATCGGGGACGACCGCGCGCCGTCGCGATCCGCCGCCACGGCCTCGTCCAGGCGGTCGTGCTGCCGCGAGGGCACTACATGGTCACGTTCTCCTACGACGCGCCCGGAGCACGCCGCGGGGGCGAGGCGAGCCTGGCCGGGCTCGTCGGGTTGCTCGGACTCGCCGTCGCCGGCGGGACACGGTCCGGCCTGGGCGAGACGAGGGACTCGGTGCTCCTCAGGCGGCGTCGCGCGACGCGCGCTCGACATCGCCTCGACGACGGAGCAGGTGGGCAGTCGAACGGCAGCCCGTCATGCTCGCACAGCCGGTGAGGAGGACCAAGGCGACGTGATGGCCGCGTCGGTGAGCTACGGGCCAACGAGTCACGCCAGGGCGTGCTCGACGAGCTCCACGTCCGCGACGTCCATGTCGTCGACGCGACCGACAAGGAGCCGTTCGGACTGCTCTTCTATTCACCGAAGTTCGAATGCGGAGACGTGGTGGGCCGGGAAGGATTCGAACCTTCGAAGGCTGTGCCGACAGATTTACAGTCTGCTCCCTTTGGCCACTTGGGTACCGACCCGTCGGGCGGAGAGACTAGCGGATTCCCAGTCGGGCTTCGCCGCTCGCGTCGGATGGTGCAGGAGGCGCTGCGCAGGTCCGCCTCGACGGGGCCAGGACCCGTCTTGCGGCGTCGCGCTAGCGTTTGGCTGTGCCAAGCTTCGACGTGACGTCCGAGGTCGACATGCAAGAGGTGCGCAACGCCGTCGACCAAGCGGCCCGCGAGATCGCCACCCGATTCGACTTCAAGGGCACGGGAGCATCGATCGAGCTCCACGACCAGGACATCGAGCTGGACGCACCGACTGAGGACAGGCTGCGTGCCTTGGTCCAGGTGCTCGAGGAGAAGCTCGTCCGTCGCGGTGTGTCGCTGAAGGGTGTCTCCTACGGCAAGGTCGAGGAGGCGTCGAAGGGAGCTGTACGCCAGCATGCGCAGCTACAGGCGGGCATCTCGGCAGACAAGGCGAAGCTGATCAACAAGGCAGTCAAGGACCTGGGACTAAAGGGTGTGACGTCCCAGGCGCAAGGCGACCAGCTACGCGTCACCGGAAAGAAGCGGGACGAGCTCCAGACGGTGATCGCCCACCTCAAGGAGCTGGACTTCGAGATCCCGCTCCAGTTCGGCAACTTCCGCGACTGACCCGATCAGTCGGCCGGGCGGACCAGGACGGGCGAGCCGACCCGGCTCGTGCTGCTCGGTCAGAAGATGAAGGTCGCCTGGTGCGCGAAGTCGACGAGCGGCTGCGGCCAGATGCCGAACACGAGGGTCGTCGCGACACAGATCGCGATGCCGGTCGCGACCCAGGGTGACACGACCACGCGGGGCGCCTCGACCCCGTCGTCGGCGACCAGCGCCTCGCCGACCTCGGTCGTACGAATCACCGTGAGTGTCGCCACGCCGCCGGCTCCGACCTCGTCGCCGTCACCTCGATCCCTGACAAGGGCGGATCCGCTCGCGTTGACGAGCGCCGGAGCCGTCTCCGTCGCAGGACGCCCGACGTCGGCGAACATGATCAGGACGAGACGCAGGTAGAAGTAGGCCGCGACGGCAGCCGAGCCCATCGCGACGGCTGCCAATGCGTAGCTGTGTGCCGACACGGCCGCGGCGACGACCATGAACTTCGCGAAGAAGCCGGTCGTGAACGGTGCCCCCGCCTGCGCGACCAACAGGATCGAGAAGGCGACGGCGAGGACCGGCTGTCGGCGGCCGAGACCTCGATAGCGCTCGAGACCGTGCGCGTCGTCTCCCTGGCCACCGACCGCCGAGACGACCGCGAAGGTGCCGAGGACGAGGAAGCTGTAGGCGAACAGGTAGAACTCGCTTCCCGAGACTCCCCGGACCGTCGCAGCCTCGAGGCCGAGCAGCACGAAGCCTGCGTGGTTGATCGAGGAGTACGCGAGCATCCGCTTCACGTCTTTTTGGACCAGGGCGACCACCGCACCGAGGACGAGGGTCAGGATCGCGATGACCCAGATCGCCGGCTGCCACGTGCTCCGTAGCGTCGGGAAGGTCGTGACGAAGACCCGCAATAGCGCGGCGAAGCCTCCCGCTTTGGCCATCGAGGCCATGAACCCCGTCGCAGGCGTGGGCGAGCCCTGGTACACGTCCGGCGTCCACATGTGGAACGGCACTGCAGCCACCTTGAACCCAAACCCGACGAGGAGCAGGGCGAGCCCCCCGAGCAGGACGCCGTCGGAGGTCACCACGTTGCGGGCGAGGAACGCGGCGATCTGCGCGAGGTTCGTCGAGCCCGTCGCTCCGTAGGTGAGCGCGATGCCGTAGACGAAGATCGCCGAGGAGAACGCGCCGAGCACGAAGTACTTCATCGCCGCTTCGCCCGAGCCCTCCCGGCGGTGGTCGAAGCCGGCGAGGATGTAGAGCGGGATCGACAGGATCTCGAGGGCGAGGAAGATCAGGATCAGGTCGTTTGCCGTCGCCATGAACATCGCGCCGGATCCGGAGATGAGCGCGAGGACGTAGTACTCGCAACCCTCCACACCCTCGCGACGCAGGTGCCCGGACGCGAGCATGGACGCCACCACGAGGATGCACGAGATCAAGACGAGGAAGAACACCCCGAAGCCGTCGATGTTGACGGCGTCCGCGACTGCCGTGAAGGCACCGTGGTTCGTCACGTCGCGCCAGAGCACGAGCGAGGAGATAAGAGATGCCGTGGCGATGCCGACGGTCGCCGTGGCGTAGGCCTCGGTCGGCAAGGGACGCGGACTGATCGAGGACACGAGGACGAGCAGGAGCATCCCGCCGAGCAGGATCAGCTCCGGCAGGATCGCCGTGTAGTCGATGTGCGGCACCGCGATGCCGGTTGCCGCGACGAGGTGGGCAGCCACGCTCGCCACGATCGCTGTCGAGCCGGTCACGACGTCGCTCCCTTCGTCTGGCTCGCCGCGGTGGCGCCAGCCCGGCGCAGCGAGGTGCCGCTCGCGTCGAACTGGACCGTCACGGCCCGGCTCTCGGTGGCCTGCCGACGCCCGACCCGGTCCAGGGCCGCTTCCACTGGCTGGCCCGCGAGCGGGATGGTGGGATGCGCAGCCTGCTCGACGTGGAGCACGACCGCGTCGACCGACGGTGTGATGCGCTCGAGCACGGGCTGGGGATAGACCCCGAGGAACACGACGAGAAGGACGAGCGGCGCCATGACGAGGCCTTCGCGCACGGTCATCTCGGCGAAGGGCTCCTCGGTCGCGACGCTGCCCGCCCGACCGTGGAAGACCCGCTGGTAGGCCCAGAGGAAGTACGCCGCCGCCACGACGACCCCACCGGTCGCGGCGACCGCCCACCAGCGGTGGGTGAGGAACGTGCCGGACAGGATGAGGAACTCGCCGACGAAGCCGTTCAGCCCCGGCACGCCAATGGAGGCCAGCATGATGACGGTGAACACGGCTGCGAGCACCGGAGCCGAGCTCTGCAGGCCCTTCAGATGCGGTATGGCGAACGTGCCACGCCGCTTGTAGATCATCGCGATCAGGAGGAACAACGCGGCGGTGTAGATGCCGTGGTTCACCATCTGCAGCACGGCGCCGGAAAGGGACTCCCCGGTCAGCGCGAACAGCCCGACGACGATGAAACCCAGGTGGGCGAGCGAGGAGAAGGCGACGAGTCGTTTGAGGTCGTGCTGCACCGCCGCGACGATGCCACCGTAGATGATCCCGATGACTCCGAGGGTGAGCAGCAGCGGCGCGAGCACGACGACGGCATGGGGGAACAGTCCGAGGTCGAAACGGATGATTCCGTAGGTGCCGAGCTTGGCCATGACCCCTGCGAGCAGGACCGAACCTCCCGCCGGAGACTCTCCGTAGGCGTCCGGCGACCAGGTGTGGAAGGGAAAGATGGGGGCCTTCACGGCGAACGCTGCGGTAAAGGACAGGAACAGCACGACATCGGCCGTGCCGGACAGGCGTGTGCCTGCGAGCTGGCGGATGTCGAAGGTCGTGACGCCGGTCTGGCCCTGGTGGATGAAGACCAGGGCAAGGATGCCGACGAGCATGAAGGCCGACGCGGCGAAGGTGTAGACGAAGAACTTCGTCGCGGCGTAGCCACGGCGCTCATGCCCCCATCCGGCGATGATGAAGTACACCGGCACGAGCGTGGCTTCGAAGAACAGGAAGAACAGCAGGAGGTCGATCGAGAGAAAGCTGCCAAGGCAGGCGGCCTCGAGCAGGAGCACCCAGACCGTGAAGGACTTCGGGTTCTCATTCGCCGTCGCCCCCGCGAGCGCGACCGGGAACAAGACGGCGGTCATGAGGACGAGGAACAGCGAGATACCGTCGATCCCGAGTGTCCAGGAGATGCCGAGCGGCGCGATCCACGGGTGCTCGCTGACCATCTGGTAGCCACCGAAGCCTGCCTGGAACTGGTCGAGAACAGCTGCGGCGATACCCAGCACGGCGAGCGATGCCGCCATGGCGGAAGCCCGGATCGCCCACGTCGAGCGTCGCGGCAACAACATGACGAGGATGGCCGCACCGGCTGGCACGAGCACGAGAGCCGTGAGGAACGGGAAGGCCTGCTGCGAGCCTGTGATCCCGGTCGTGAGCAACGGTCCAACTGCGCTCACGTTCATGACCCCGCCCGCACGAGGACGTAGGCGACGAGGACGACGAGCCCGGCGATCAGGCCGAGGGCGTAGTTGCGGACGTAGCCACTTTGCACCCGACGCAGCCTCTCTCCGCTCCAGCGCGTGAGGCTCGCGACGCCGTTCACCGCGCCGTCGACGACGCGAGACTCCACGACGGTCGCCGTGAAGCTCGCCAAGGCCGTCGACGTCCGGGCGACGAGCCGGTCCTCGCCGCGGTCGATGAACCAAGCCATGAACAGGAACCGGGGCTCGAGGGCTGGACGGTTCGCGGTCGCACGCCACACCGAGGCGGCCACGACCACCCCTGTCAGGGCGATCGCTGCGTCGACGACGGCGAACAGCCACTGCTGGCCGACGCTGAAGTGCGTCACGAGCACGTTGGCACCGACAACGGGATCGAGCCACCGTTCGAGGAAGACGAAGTCGGGGTGAAACGGCAGGTTGATGAAGCCGCCGAGCGCTGCGAGGATGGCGAGGACGACGAGAGGGAGCGACATGTGCCACGACGGGTCGTGCGGATGGAGCCCGTCGTGCTCGCTGCCGGCATGCTCGTGACCGTCGGCGACCTGTCGGCCCTCGGTCCAGCGACGCTCGCCCATGAACACGAGGAAGTACTCGCGCCCCATGTAGTACGCAGTGAGAAAGGCGCTCACGGCCCCGATCACCCATAGCGCCGGGGTGACCGCCCATGCGTTCTCGAGCACGTCACCTTTTGACCAGAACCCGCTGAAGGGAGGGACGCCAGCGATCGAGAACCAGCCGATCAGGAAGGTGACGCCCGTGATCGGCATGAGCTTGGCAAGTCCACCCATGTTCTTGATGTCCTGGTCCTCGTCCATCGCGTGGATCACGGAGCCCGAGCCGAGGAAGAGCAGGGCCTTGTAGAAGGCGTGCGTGAGCATGAGGAAGATCGCTGCGACGTACGCGCCCGAGCCCGCGGCGAGCATCATGTAGCCGAGCTGGGACACCGTCGAGTACGCGAGCACCTTCTTGATGTCGTTCTGCGCGCATGCACTCGTCGCGCCGACGAAGGCGGTCACGGCGCCGACCCACGCGATCACGTGGGCAGCGTCCGGAGCGAGGTGCAGGATCGGGTTGATCCGGCACATGAGGTAGACGCCGGCGGTGACCATCGTCGCTGCGTGGATGAGCGCCGAGACCGGGGTAGGGCCCGCCATCGCGTCCGCGAGCCACGGGAACAACGGGATCTGCGCCGACTTTCCCACTGCACCGAGGAAAAGCAGGAGCGCGATCGCGACGAGGCTCGGCGTGCCGACGTGACCGAGCCGAGCGAACACGGTCGTGTACTCGAAGCTGCGCGTCCGCTCGAAGATCAGGAACAGCGCGAGAAGGAACCCCGCGTCACCGATCCTGTTGAAGATCATCGCCTTCTTGCCGGCGCTCGCGGCGTCGTCCCGCTCGAACCAGAAGGCGATCAGGAAGTACGAGCAGACACCGACACCCTCCCAGCCGAAGAAGGACAGGACGAAGTTGTCGGCGAGGACGAGCATCAACATCGCGAAGACGAACAGGTTCAAGTAGGTGAAGAACTTCGGGAACTGCTCGTCGTGGCGCATGTAGCCAATCGAGTAGAGGTGGATGAGCGAGCTCACCCCGGTGACGAAGGCTGCCATCGTCATCGAGAGCGGATCGACGAGCAGCCCGGCGTTGACCCGGAGCCGGCCGACGCCAAACCAGGTGAACCAGCTCTGCGTGAACTCCCTGTGCGCCGGTGCGTGCTGGAACAGAGCGACGAACACGATCACGGTGACGACGAACGACGCGGTGACCATCGCGGTCGCCAGCCAGCCCGCGAGGGGATTGCCGAGGCGGCGACCGAGCGGGAACAAGATCGCGAAGCCCGCCAGGGGGAAGATGGGAATGAGGAAGGCAGCGTGGATCACGTCGGTACGGTCAACCCTTCAGGACGTGGGCGTCGTCGGCTGTTGCACCGACCTTGCGCCGGAAGATGGCGACGATGATGCCGAGGCCGACGACGACCTCGGCCGCTGCCACGACGAGCACGAAGAACACCGCGACCTGGCCGCCGACGTCGTCGAGGACACGTGCATAGGTCACGAAGGTCAGGTTCGCTGCGTTCAGCATCAGCTCGATGCACATGAACATGACGAGCACGTTCCGGCGGACGAGCAGTCCCACGACGCCGATGGTGAACAGCACGGCAGCGAGAGTCAGGTACCAGCTGGCGTCGACGCTCACCTCGACCCGACCTCCTCGTGGACAGCGGCGCCGACCTCGGCGACGTCGACGACGGCCTCGACGCGATCGTCTCCGTCACCGTTGGACCCACCTCCCGGCCCGGCGGTGCGCCCTCCGTCCAGTCCGGTGTCGGTGGTCTCGCCGGCACGCCGCTCCGGACGACGAGCGAGGACGACCGCCCCGACGACGGCGACGACGAGGAGAGCAGACGTCACCTCGAAGGGCACGAGGTAGGTCGTGAAGATCGCGCGGCCGAGGACGTCGACGTTCGACTGCGAGCCGTTCAGCTTGCCCGACACCGAGTGCGCGCCCGTCGTCCACCTGCTGCGCGCGAGCAGGATGACCTCGGCCAGCACCATGCAGCCGAGGAGCAGAGCGACGAGCCGTTGGCCGCGGAACACGTCGGCAAGCACGCGCTCTTGACGGTCCACGCCGAGGAGCATGATGACGAACAAGAAGAGCACGACAATGGCACCCGTGTAGACGATCACCTGGATGGCGGCGAGAAACTGCGCGTTCTCCTCGACGAACAGCACGGCGACGCCAAACAGCGTCATGACGAGCGAGAGGGCCGCATGGACGGGGTTGCGCATCAGCACGACCCCGAGAGCCCCGACGACGCAGATCACGGCTGCGATGGCGAACGTGAGCGCGTCGGGGATGGTCGCCGCCGCCAGGACGTCACCGCCGATCATCGGACCCTCCCGCCGAGCCGGATCGGGATCTTGTTGCGTGACGCCGTCCGCACCGAGATGTTGCCGGTCGCCTCGTCGTCACGCCGTCCGCTCTGGCCCGCCTCCGCCGGGCGCACGCCGTAGCCGAGCTCTCCCGACCACTGGACCTCGCCTTCGTACTGCGCGGCACCGTTCGCTGCGGTCGCGCGCATCCAGCCCGAGCTGTGCTGGTCCTCGCCGTCGCGCCAGTCCTCCCAGGGCAGATGCTTCGGCATGCCGTCGTCGTCGACGACGAGCTCGTTCTTCGTATAGATCGCGTCGGCCCGGCTCGTGAAGGAGAACTCGAACAGCTTCGACTCCGTGATCGCCTCGGTCGGGCAGGCTTCCACGCACAGGTCGCAGTGGATGCACCGGAGGTAGTTGATCTCGTAGACGAAGCCGAAGCGCTCGCCGGGAGAGGTCGGTGCGTCGGGGTCGTTGTCCGCGCCACGTACGTAGATGCAGTCGGCCGGGCAGACGGCCGCGCAGAGCTCGCAGCCGATGCACTTCTCCATGCCGTCTTCGTAGCGATTGAGGACGTGGCGCCCGTGCGCGCGTGGCGGCTTCGGCTGCTTCTCCTTCGGGTACTGGCGCGTCACGCGCGGCTCGAGGACCTGCTTGAGCGTCACCTTGAACCCGCCGAAGAACCGGAGATCGTCGAACATGCCCATCGGTCAGCTCCCGGACTTCTCGGGGTCGAGTGTTGCCACCAGCCGCGTCATGCCTGCGGCGCGGCCACCGCCCGTCACGACGGCACCGGTGTCCCGGCGCCGTCTGCCCACCCGCACCGCCTGGTAGAGCAGTCCGGCGCCGACCACTCCCGCCCCGAGCAGGGCGAAGCCCCAGGCGACGGAGACGATAACCCCTGCGACGACGAGCAGCCAGCCGAGCGAGAGGGGGATGAGGCGCTTCCAGCCGAGGTCCATCAGCTGGTCGTAGCGCATCCGGGGCAGCGAGGCGCGGATCCACACCTGGATGTAGCAGAAGACCACCGTCTTGCCGACGAACCACGCGATCGGCCACAGCCAGGTGAGGAAGTGGAAGCCGGGTCCGTCCGGACCACCGAAGAACAGCGTCACGGCGACAGCCGACATGGTGATCGTGTTCATGAACTCGGCCAGGTAGAAGAGCGCGAACCGCAGCGACGAGTACTCGGTGTTGAACCCGCCTCCGAGCTCGGACTCCCCCTCCGCGAGGTCGAATGGCGGACGGTTCATCTCGGCCGTCGACGCGATGAGGAAGACGACGAAGGGCACGATGCCGAGCCGGAGGACGTTCCACTGCCAGAAGTGGTGCGCCTGGGACTCGACGATCGCGCGCGTCGACAGCGAGTGCGATTCGAGCACGACGGTCACGACGGTCAGCCCGAGCGCGGCCTCGTAGGAGATCATCTGCGCAGACGCCCGGATCGAGCCGAGGAGGGGGTACTTCGACCCCGACGACCATCCCGCCAGCATGGTCCCGTAGACGGCGACAGAGCTGAGAGCGAGGAGGAACAAGATCCCCATCGGTGGGTCGGCGACCTGCAGCTCCACCACGTGGTGGGCGATCGTCACGACGCCGCCGACGGGCACGATCGCGAACATCAAGAACGCGGGCACGACGGCGAGCAAGGGCGCGAGCCGGAAGACGAACCGGTCCGCCCGGTCCGGCAGCAGGTCCTCTTTGAAGAACAGCTTGGTCCCGTCGGCGAGCGACTGCAGCAGCCCGAACGGACCTGCCCTGTTCGGGCCGATCCGGTCCTGCATGTCGGAGATGACCTTGCGCTCGAACCAGACCATCAGCATGGTCGCGACCAGCAGCGCAGCGAAGGCCACGACCGCCTTGACGATGACGATGACGATGACGGCAAGACCCACACCGTGGGCGAAGAGCGGGTCTGGCATCAGAGCGTCTCCAGTCGCACGTCGGTCACGGTGGCGCCGACCTCGACGAGGCGGGAGGCGGCCGACGCCGTCCTCGTCCCGTCGTCGGAGCTCGAGCGGCCGGGATTCGCAGGCAAGACGACGACGTGGCGCTCGAGGCTCTCGTCTGCGACGACCTCGACGTCGGCCTCCCGACCTCCCGAGCGCACTTTGAGCGTCTCGCCTGGAGCGATGCCGAGCCGGGCGATCTCGGCCGGGTGCACGGCGAGCACGTCCCGGACTGCGAGCGGCGCGAGCGACGGGCTCGCGCCGACGAGCGTGCCGCCGTCGTAGAGCGACCGCCGGACGACGAGCCTGTAGGAGTAGGCATCCAGCCGGGGTACGGCCTCGACAGCTGGTGCCGGGGGCGCCGTCAGCATGCCTGGCCGGGGCGACGCGCCGTCGCTGCTGGAGCTCTCCTCGCCTGGGCCCCCGAGCGGCACCGCGGCCCCGAGTCGCAGGGGCGCCCCCTGCTCGTCGGTCGCGGTGATGCCGGGCGTCGCCATCGGATCGAGCCGGCGGGCAACGGCGCGCCCCCCGATCTCGACCGGCACGGCTCCGAGCGGGACCACGAGGCCGTCGCGCCCACCGGGGCGCGCGAGGAGCTCCGGCGAGACACCACGGTAGGCGGGCGCTATGCGCTCGATCTCCTCGGAGATCGACTCCAGGTTGTCGAAGCCCAAGTCGGCGCCGAGGCGCCGCGCAAGCTCAGCGGCGATGGTCCAGGCCGGCCACGCAGTCCCTGGTGGGACGACCTTCGCCGCGAGCCTGCTGACCCGCCCTTCGAGGTTCGTCGTCGTGCCCGCACGCTCTGCGTCGCCGGGCACCGGCAAGATGACGTCAGCCTCCGCCGACGACTGGTCGGGGTGGGTCCCGAGCGAGACGAGGAACGGAACGCGGTCGATCGCGGCTTTCGCGAGCTCGTGGTCCGGGAAGTCTGCGAGCGGGTCGGATCCGAGGAGCACGAGCATCTTCAGCTCGCCCGCCGCGGCGGCAGCAAGGATCCCGGCCGTGTCGCGCCCCCGCTCGGAGGGCAGCTGTGCGCCCCACGAGTCGGCGAACCAGTCGGCCGCAGCGGCGGCGGCGACCCGGCCCGGGAGGATCCCGGGCGCGAGGCCCATGTCGAGGGCACCGAACACGTTGGACCTGCGCAGAGCCGGGAGGAAGCGGGCCCCGGGAAGCGCTTCGTGCACGAGGGCAGCAGCAGCGGCGACGGCGTCCCCGCTGTCGGCGACAGAGGGGCGCCCGAGGACGACGACGACACCGCTTCCCCGCTCGCCAGCCCCGGCCGAGCCCCCGTCGAGGACGTCCCGAGCCCGCTGGACCTGGTCCGCCGGGACACCCGCGGCATCCGTCGCTGCGTCGCCGGAGACGAGAGCCGCGACGAGCTGAGCGACCTCGCCTGGTCGGTGTGCGAGCCGCAAGGTCGCGAAGGAGCTGACCGAGCTCGCAAGCGACGAGCACTCGACGAGCGCTGCACCCCGGCCGACCGCAGCGCGGAGCCGCAGGTAGAGAACGGGGAGCTCCTCCCGGAGATCGCCCGAGAGCACGAGGAGCGCTCGCGCCGAGGACGCCTCGTCGATCGTCGCCCGCGGAAGGCCGAGCACGAGCTCGGCTGGCAGACCATCGCCGAGCTGGGCGTCCACGGAGTCGGTCTGCAGGACCACACGCGCGAGCTTCGACCAGGCATACGCGTCCTCGTTGGTCAGCCGCGCGCCGCCGATGACCCCGATCGCCGCTCCTCCTCCAGCACCATGCGCGTGGCGCACACCGGCTGCGACCTCGCCGAGCGCCTCGTGCCAGCGGACGGGAGCCAACTTGCCGTCACGGCGGACGAGCGGCTCTCCGAGGCGATCGGGGGCGTTGACAGCCTCGAAGCCGTACCGGCCCTTGTCGCACAGCCAGCTCTGGTTGACGGGGTCCGAGTCGACCCCGAGGTAGCGCACGAGGGCTCCGGCGGAGGACTGCGCGACGATGCGGCAGCCGACCGAGCATGTCGTGCACGTCGTCTCGACCTGCTCGAGGTCCCACGGACGCGACTTGAAGCGGTAGGCCGGTGCCGTCAGGGCCCCGACCGGACAGATCTGCACGGTGTTGCCGCTGAAGTACGAGCTGAATGGTTTGTCCGGGAAAGGAGACACCTCGATGCTCGCGCCCCGGAAGGCGAAGTCGATCGACGCATCTCCCGCGATCTCGTCCGCGAAGCGGGTGCAGCGCGCGCACTGGATGCAGCGCTCCCTGTCAAGGTAGACGAGCGGACCGATCTCGATCGGCTTCGCCCAGTGCCGCTTCTCCTCCACGAACCTGCTCTCGCCCGGCCCGTGCGACAGGGCTTGGTCCTGGAGCGGGCACTCCCCACCCTTGTCGCAGACGGGACAGTCGAGCGGGTGGTTGACGAGGAGGAACTCGAGCACTCCCTCCTGGGCCTTGCGCGCCTTCGGCGAGCCCGTGACCACTTCCTGGCCCTCGGCCACGCGCAGGTAGCACGCAGGCTGCAAACTGAACCCGCGGGGCCCCGAGACCTCGACGAGGCACATCCGGCACATGCCGACGGGCTCCATCCGCGGGTGGTAGCAAAACCTCGGTATATACACCCCGGCCCGCTCCGCGGCCTCGATCACGAGCTCGCCGGGCTGCGCCTCGACCGCATGCCCGTCGACGACCACGTGCACGAGCTCGGGCGCGCTCATCGGGCGGCTCGCATCGGACAGGCGCCTTCCTTCACGTGGAGGAGGAACTCGTCGCGGAACATGCGGACACCCGACGCGACCGACGACGGGATGGACGGCCCGAGGACGCAGATCGTGGTCTGCTGCGGGGGCCAGGACACTCCGGGGGCTATGTTGTCACACGCATCCATCAACAAATCGAGGTCGGCCTCCCGGCCGTTGCCTTCTTCGATGCGCCGCATGATCTTCTCGATCCAACCGCTGCCTTCGCGGCACGGCGTGCACTGACCGCAGGACTCACGAGCAAAAAAGCGCGTGATCCGCCACGCCGCGCGCACTGCGCAGGTCGTGTGGTCCATGACGACGACCGACCCGGAGCCGAGCATCGACCCGGCACGACCGACTGCATCCTGGTCGAGGCCCAGGTCGATCTGGTCGGGACCGAACCACGGAGCGGACACACCTCCGGGGATGAAGGCCTTCAGCTCGCCACCGTCACGGATACCACCGCCGAGCGACGGGTCGTAGACGAGGTCGCGGAAGGTCGTCTTCGACATCTCGAGCTCGTACCAGCCTGGTCGCTCGACACGCCCGGACAGGGCGAACAGTCTCGTGCCGGTCGAAGAGCCCTGGCCGAGCGCAGCGAACCTGTCGCCTCCGTGCAGCACGATCCAGGGAAGGTTCGAGACGGTCTCGATGTTGTTGACGACAGTCGGCGCGCCGTAGAGCCCGATCGCCGCGGGAAAGTACGGCGGCTTGATACGCGGGAAGCCCCGCTTTCCCTCGAGGCTCTCGAGCAAGGCGGTCTCCTCGCCGCAGATGTACGCCCCGGCACCCGGATGGACGACCAAGTCGAGGGAGAACTCGGAGCCGAAGATACGGGACCCGAGCGCGCCGTGGGCATAGGCGTCGTTGCACGCCTGCTGGAGGCGCTCGAGGCCGAGGGCGAACTCGCCACGGCAGAAGACGAAGGCCTGGCTGACGCCCAACGCGAACGCCGCGATGATGGCCCCTTCGATGACCTGGTGCGGATCGCGCTCGACGAGAAGGTGGTCCTTGAACGTCGCAGGCTCGCTCTCGTCGCCGTTGACGACGAGGTACGAGGTGTCGGCCTGGCGGAGCATGGACCACTTCCGCCCGGCAGGGAAGCCCGCGCCCCCGCGTCCGAGGAGGCTCGCCTTGTCGACCTCCTCTCGTACGGCGACGGCCCCGAGGGCAATCGCCCGCCGCAGGCCCTCGTAGCCACCGGTCGCGAGATAGCGCTCGAGGGTGTGCGAGTCGTCGTAGCCCATCCGACTCGTGACGATGGGCGCTACGTCCGTGATCACGGTGCCGTCCCTTCCGCTGCCGGAGCACCGTGCTGCCCGGCGCCATCGGTCGGACCCGGGGCGAGGAGCCCGACCGACCGCTCGACGCGGCACAAGATCCCGTGCCGGGGAATCTCGCCGGCACGCATGCCCGACCGCAGGTCCTCGATGAGCTGGTCGAACGAAGCGGCGTCGAGTGCTCCGACGAACCTGTGGTTGACCTGGACGCACGGCGCGGCATCGCAACCAGCGAGGCACTCGGCCTCCTCGATCGTGAACTCGCCGTCGCTCGTCGTCTGCCCGGCGCTCACGCCGAGGTGCTCCTCGGCATGATCGAGCAGCTCGTAGGCCCCGGCGAGCATGCACGCGATGTTGGTGCAGACGGCGATGACGTGCCGCCCGACGGGCTCGGTGTGCAGCATGTCATAGAACGTCGCCGTGCCGTGGACCTCGGCCGGAGTGACGCCGACGAGCGTCGCGACGTCCTCCATGGCCTCCGGCGTGAGCCACCCGTCCTGGGCCTGGGCGAGGTGACACAGGGGGATGAGCGCGGAGCGAGGCTCGGGATAGACCGCCACAAGGCGTCGAGCGCGCTCGAGGTTCTCCTCGTTCAGGTGCGCCATCAGCGGTCCACCTCGCCGAGCACAGGGTCGACCGAGGAGAGGATGGCGATCGCGTCGGCGAGCAGGCTTCCGCGCAGAAGTGCCGGAACGCTCTGCAAGTTGACGAAGCTCGGGCCGCGCCAGTGCATCCGGTACGGCTTGTTCGACCCGTTCGAGACGATGTAGCAGCCGAGCTCGCCACGTGGCGACTCGATCGACGCGTAGACCTCGCCAGCCGGGGGCTCGAAGCCACGGGTGTAGAGCTTGAAGTGGTGGATGAGTGCCTCCATCGACTCGTCGATGCGGGCACGCGGAGGCGGGGTGATCTTCTTGTCCTGGACCTTGTAGTCCCCGGCCGGCATCTTCTCGACTACTTGGCGGATGATCCGGATCGACTCGCGCACCTCGTTCAGACGGACTGCGTAGCGGTCGAAGGTATCGCCGACCGTGCCGACGATCACGTCGAAGTCGACCTCGTCGTACTTGAGGTAGGGCATCGACTTGCGGAGGTCCCACGGCACGCCTGAAGCCCGCAGGATCGGGCCGGTGGCCGACATCGCGAGAGCGAGGTCGGGGCCGATGATCCCGACTCCCTCGGTCCGCTCACGGAAGATCGGCTGGCCCGTGAGGAGCTCGTCGTACTCGTCCAGACGTCCCGCGATCGTGTCGACGATGACAGAGACGTCGTCCTCCCAGCCGTCCGGCAGGTCCGCAGCGACCCCGCCCGGACGGATGTAGTTGTGGTTCATACGCAGACCGGTCGTCTTCTCGAAAAACGACAGGATCATCTCGCGCTCGCGGAAGCCGAAGATCATCATCGTCGTCGACGCGAGGTCCATCCCGTTCGTCGCAGCCCACATCACGTGGGAAGAGATCCGGTTGAGCTCGGACATGAGCATCCGGATCCAGGTCGCACGAGCCGGCATCTCCACGTCGAGGAGCTTTTCGACGGCGAGGCTCCAGGCCAGCTCGTTGTTGAGCGGCGACAGGTAGTCCATCCGCGTGACGTTCGTCGCACCCTGGACGTAGGTGAGCTCCTCGGCGGTCTTCTCCATCCCCGTATGGAGGTAGCCGACAACGGGCTTCGATCGCAGCACCGTCTCACCCTGGAGCTCGAGCATCACCCGAAGCACGCCGTGCGTCGACGGGTGCTGCGGTCCGAGGTTGATGATCATCGTCTCGCCGTCGCCGAAGTGCGCGTCGGCTGCATCTCCCTGGCTCGCAGGGTCCACGGCGATGGCTGCGTCCTCAGGTAGCCGCAGGATCGCGCCACGCTCGATCAGCAGCTCGATCTCGTCCGTCTCCTCGACGAGGGTGAGCTCCTGGTCACCTTCGCTCGTCTCGGCCTCGAACAGCCTTTCGAGCTCCTCGTCTGCGACTGCGTCGCCTGCATCGACGTCGACGACGACTGCGTCGTCCGCGGCGCCGATCGCATCCCGATCTTGCTCGCCGCGCTCACCTGGTATCCAGCTCTTCGCGACCGGCCGCGTGTCCATCTCGTCGCTCATCGTGGACCTGGAGCCTCTTTGAACTGGACCGGGACGCGCCCGACTCCGTAGTCCTTGCGCAGCGGGTGGCCTTCCCAGTCCTGGGGCATCAAGATCCTCGTCATGTCCGGGTGGTCGCTGAACACGATGCCGAACAGGTCGTACACCTCCCGCTCCATGTTCTCGACACCCGGGTAGAGGTAGAACAGCGTGGGTGCCACCGGGTCGTCGGCGGGGATCTGGACGCGCAGGCGCACATAGCGCCGACGGCTGTGGCTGAGGAGGTTCACGACGATCTCGAAACGCTCACCGGTGACGCCGTCGGGGAGCACCCGGTCCATGTGCGTCAGGTAGTCCACGGCACAAAGATCCGAGCACATCACGAAGCCTGCGGCCTTGAGCGCGGCGACAGCCGCCACGTAGCGCTCGCGCGGGGGGAACAGCACCTCGTCGCCGCGGAAGAACGCGACAGCGACGCCGGCCAGCTCGCCGAGCTCGGCAACAAGCGACACGGGCACATCGTCGCTCGTGGGGTCCGTGACGGCGCGTGCCGTGGTCTCGTCGACCATCAGCGCGGCGTCCCGAGGTGGACGGGACGCTCGAGAGGCTGCGTCCACCCGGGCACTTCTGCAGCGAGGTCGACGCCCGCACCGGCGCCGGCCGCGGCACGTCGGCGCGTGATCTCGCCCGTCCGCACCTTCTCGTGGAGAGTCAAGATCGCGTGCATCAACGTCTGCGGGCTCGGCGGGCACCCCGGAGCGTAGACGTCGACCGGGACGATCTGGTCGACGCCCTGGACGATCGCGTAGTTGTTGAACATGCCACCGGTCGACGCACAGACACCCATCGAGATGACCCACTTCGGCTCCACCATCTGGTCGTAGACCTGGCGGAGGACGGGCGCCATCTTCTGCGAGACGCGCCCGGCGACGATCATGAGGTCCGCCTGCCGAGGGGACGGGCGGAACACCTCCATGCCGAAGCGGGCGAGATCGAAGTCAGCAGCCCCCGCTGCCATCATCTCGATCGCGCAGCAAGCAAGGCCGAACGTCGCGGGCCACATCGAATGCTCCCGCGACCACTTGACGAAGTCCTCGAGCTTACCGGTGAGAAAGTTGTGGCTGAGGGACTCGAGACCGGTCCAGGACGCCATGACCCTCCTAAGCCGCTTCGCCGGTGCCGGTACCGACGCGGCGGACCGTCGAGCTCGTCGTGCGGACCTGCGCGGAGGCGACCGGCCGCACGCGCCGCACGGGGCCCCAGTCGAGAGCACCGTTGGCAACGAGATACAACAGCGAGAAGAACGCTGCAGCAGCAAATACGATGATCTCGACCAGCCCAAACCTACCGAGCTGGTTGAACACGACCGCCCACGGGAACAAGAAGATCACCTCGATGTCGAAGATCACGAAGATCATCGCGACGAGGTAGAAGCGGACGGGAAAGCGTTGTGGCGGCTCGTTGGCCGGCACGATCCCGCACTCGTAGGGCGCTTCCTTCGCCGACGTCGGCCTCGCCGGCGCGAGCAGCTTGGACGCGGCGATCGAGACCCCCGCGAACGCGAGGGCCAAGACGAACAGCACGAAGATCGGGAGGTAGCTGTCGAGGCTTCCCATAGGCCAACGGTTCTACCACGGCTCTCCTGTCGCGGGCATATCCGCCCGTCCGGCGGTGCCGGGCGCCCTCGAAGTGCGGTGCAGCGCACGCCGGTAGTGTCGTGGCGTGCCCAGCCTCTCTGCTCCCGAGGTTCTCGCGCCGCCGCGACCGGGCGCGCTCGCCTGTGACGTGCTCGTCGTCGGTGCGGGGCCGTCCGGCTCGGCCGCGGCGTATTGGCTCGCCGACGCCGGTTATGACGTGCTCGTCGTCGAGAAGAAGCACTTCCCGAGGGTGAAGACCTGCGGCGACGGCCTCACGCCGCGCTCGGTCCGCCAGCTCGAGGACATGGGCCTCGGCGACAGCCTGGCCAAGCACCACCGCTACGACGGATTGCGCGCCCTCGCGTTCGGCAAGGAGCTCGAGCTCGCGTGGCCGTCACATCCGTCGTTCCCCTCCCACGGCTACGTCGTGACGCGGGCGGACCTCGACGCGCTCGTCGCGGCGAGGGCGGAGGCCGCGGGGGCCACGCTCTGGCAGGGAGCGGAGGCGGTCGCTCCACTCAACGCCGGGGCCGGGGCAGGTGGACCGGCGGGTGGCGCTGTCGTCGTCGACCGGGACAGCGGCAAGCGCAGCGAGGTGGCGGCTCGGTACGTGGTCGTCGCCGACGGCGCGAACTCCCGCTTCGGGCGTGCGCTCGGTGTCGCCCGGGACAAGTCGCTACCTCTCGGCATGGCGATCAGGGGTTACTACGAGTCGCCCCGGCACGCGGAGACCTTCATCGAGTCGCACCTCGACATCCGCGACCACGATGGCAACGTCGTGCCCGGCTACGGCTGGATCTTCCCGCTCGGAGACGGGCGCGTCAACGTCGGGATCGGCGTGCTCTCGACCTTCGCGGGCTGGAAGCAGCTCAACACGACCAAGCTCATGGAGTCCTTCGTCGCCTACGCACCCGAGTCCTGGTGCCTCTCCCCCCGCTCCTCCCTCGGGCCGCCGACAGGAGGGCGGCTGCCGATGGGGCTGTCCGTCGGGCCGCACGTCGGGCCGGACTACCTGGTCGCCGGTGATGCCGGCGGGTCGATCAACCCCTTCAACGGCGAGGGGATCGCATACGGCTACGAGACCGGACGGCTCGCCGCTGCGACCATTGCCGAGACGATCGTCGGCGGCGACCCGGCACACCTGTCGAGCTACGACGACCGCCTGTCCGAGACCTACGGTCTCTACTACAAGGTCGGCAGCGCCTTCATGAAGCTGATGGGCCGCGGTGAGCTCATGCGCTTGTTCGTCGGCACGGGCATGTACTCCAAGCCACTCATGGAGTGGGTGCTCCAGATCATGTCGAACCTGGTCCGCGAGGACGAGCTCGGGCCCGCCGAGGCCGCCTACCGCGCCGTCGCCGCCGTCGTGCGGCGCGCCGGCTGAGGGTCAGACCCAGTCGAGCTCGGCCACCGCGCCCCGAGCAGCAGCCAGGGTTGCGGCGATCTCTTCCTCGCCGTGGGCGAGCGACGTGAAGGCGACCTCGTACGGGCTCGGGGCGAACGCCACGCCGCGCGCTGCCATCGCGTTGAAAAAGTCCCGGTAGCGGTCGCCGGAAGCCGCCTTGCGGGCGCCCTCGTAGTCGCGCACGGGATCGCCGGCGAAGAAGATCCCGAGCAGCGGCCCGACGACGGGGACCTGGGCTGCGAGGCCGGCCGAGTCGAACACCTCTTCGAGGCCGGCACCGAGCACTGCGACGCTGTCCGACAGCTCGCGGTACACGTCGGGAACCAAGAGGTCGAGCGCAGCAGCGCCCGCTGCCGTAGCCAGGGGATTGCCCGAGAGCGTCCCGGCCTGGTACACGGGTCCGAGCGGAGCGAGGGTCTCCATCAGCGCCCGCGCGCCTCCGAGGGCCGCGAGCGGCAGCCCCCCTCCGAGGACCTTGCCGAAGCACCAGAGGTCCGGGGAGACGCCAAACATCCCGCTCGCGCCGGAGCGCCCGAGCCGAAAGCCGGTAATGACCTCGTCGAACACGAGCAGGGCACCCACCTCGTCGCAGGCGACGCGCAGGCCCTCGAGGAAGCCGGCCTCGGGCACGACGAGCCCCATGTTCGCCGCAACCGGCTCGACGACGACGCAGGCGACCCTCTCGTCGAGCTCGGGAACGGTGTTGTACGGCACGACGACGGTGTCGGCCACAGCATGAGCCGGTACGCCTGCCGAGGACGGCAACCCGAGCGTCGCGAGGCCGCTGCCGCCGGCTGCGAGCAGCGCGTCGGAGTGTCCGTGGTAGCAGCCCGAGAAGATGACGACCCTGTCCCGGCCCGTCGCACCGCGCGCGAGGCGGACGGTGGTCATCACGGCCTCGGTCCCCGAGGAGACGAAGCGAACCATCTCGCAACCGGGCACCGCGGCCGTCACCCGCTCCGCCAGCTCGACCTCGCCCGCCGTCGGCGCGCCGAACGTCGTGCCGCGTGACGCTGCGTCGCGGACCGCGGCAACGAGGGCCGGGTGCGCGTGGCCGAGGATCGACGCACCCCAGGACTGGACGTAGTCGAGGTAGCGACGGCCGTCCACGTCGACAACGTAGGCCCCGTCTGCGCGGTCGACGAACCAGGGGGTTCCCCCGACTGCCCCGAAGGCACGCACCGGCGAGTCGACGCCACCCGGCAGCACGGCGGTCGCCCGGGCGTAGAGCTCACGGCTGCGCGGGCCTGCGTGGCCCGGGGCAGACGCCCCGAGGGCCGTGGCACCGCCGGTGCCGCTCACGCCCCACCTGTTTGCTCGCCGCCGAGGATCTCGGCGACCTCGCGGGCAAAGTACGTGAGGACGATGTCTGCTCCGGCCCGACGGATGGCACCGAGCGTCTCGAGCACGACGGCGCGCCGGTCCACCATGCCCCGGTCGGCGGCCGCGCAGATCATCGCGTACTCGCCGCTCACCTGGTAGGCGGCGACAGGGACGTCGAGCTCACGTCGAGCCGCCGCGATCACGTCGAGCGACGTGATCGCCGGCTTGACCATGACGATGTCCGCGCCCTCCTCGACGTCGAGACGTAGCTCGGCGACGGACTCACGACGGTTCGCCGGGTCCTGCTGGTAGCCGCGCCGATCCCCGCCACCCGCGATCTGGACGTCGACGGCGTCCCGGAACGGCCCGTACAACGCCGAGGCGTACTTCGCGCTGTACGCGAGGATCCCCACCTCTGTGTGGCCGGCCGAGTCGAGGGCCGAGCGGATCGCGCCGACCTGACCGTCCATCATCCCGCTCGGCGCGACGAGGTCGGCCCCCGCCACCGCCTGGGCGAGCGCGACCTCGCCATAGCGCTCGAGCGTGGCGTCGTTGTCGACCCCGCCACGACGGTCGAGCAATCCGCAGTGACCGTGGTCGGTGTACTCGTCGAGGCAGAGGTCCGGTGCGAGCACGACAGCGTCTCCGAGGCACTCACGAAGGTCACGCAAGGCGAGCTGGACGATGCCGTCGGGGTCCGACGCCCCCGACCCGACGGCGTCCTTGTGCTCGGGCACGCCAAACAGCACGAGGGCGGAGACGCCGAGCGACACGAGCCGGCGAGCCTCCTCGACGAGCGACGCCCGGCTGTGCTGCACGACCCCGGGGAGCGAATCGATCGGTCGCGCTTCGGTGAGACCCTCTCGCACGAACAGCGGTGCGACGAGGTCCGAGACGTCGAGGCTGGTCTCGGCGACCAGCCGGCGCAGCGCCGACGTACGACGCAGTCGGCGCATGCGCCGGACAGGGTAGCCCACGACCCTCGAGCCTAACGCCCGAGGGATGCGGCGAATGCCGAGAGAGCCTCGACGACGCCTGCGACGGTGTGGCGCTCCGCCTCGACGGTGACCGAGATCCCAGCCGACTCCGCGGCAGCAGACGTGGCCGGACCGATCGACGCCACGAGCGGCGGGATCCCATCGAGACCCACCACCTCGAGGAAGCCGTCGACGGTCGACGCCGAGGTGAACACGACGGCGTGCGCTTCCCCGACCTCGTCGAGCGCGTCTCGGCTCGGCGTCGCCCGCTCCGTCTGGTACGCGACGACGACGTCGACGGTCCAACCGAGAGCCGCCAGTCCGTCGGCGACGACCGTCCGGGCCCCCGCGGCCTGGGCGAGCAGGACGCGACCAGGTCGTCCATCTTTCTGCATCTCTAATGTCCGGAAGACCTCCACCAGCCCCTCTGCGACGAAGCGGTCGGGGACGAGGTCGGGGACGATGCCGCCACGGCGCAGGACATCAGCGGTCGCCGGCCCGACGGCGGCAACGCGTGCGCGCCCGAAGCTGCGGGCGTCGCGGACCGAGCCGAGCAGCCTCTCGGCGCCGTTGGCGGACGTCACGACCACCCACTCGTACTGCGCGAGGCGCTCCGCAGCGTCCCGCAGCGCGGCTCCACCGTCGTCGGCGTCGCGGATCTCGACGACCGGGAGCTCGACGACACGCGCGCCCTCGCGCTCGAGCCGATCGACCAGTGGCCGACTGCTCGACGCCGCCCGCGTCACGACGACGCGCCAACCGGCGAGCCTCCGGTCCTCGTAGGACGCGAGACGCAGAGCGGCGACCCCACCCACGACGATCGTAGCCGGGCTCTCGACGTCGACCGACGGGAGCTCGCCGAGCGTCGTGCGGACCGAACGCTGCTCGGGCAAGGTGCCCCGCTCGACGACAAGGACCGGCGTCGACGGCGACCGCCCCGCCGCCAGCAGACGATCGGCGACGAGTGCCCGCTGCGCTGCGCCCATGAGGACGACCACGGTGCACCTGGAGTCGGCCAGACGTCCCCAGTCGGCGCCGGACGCGTCGTGGCCGTTGACGACGGCAAAGCCGCTCGCGAGCCCCCGGTGGGTGACGGGCACCCCGGCACAGGCAGCGACCGCGGTCGCCGCCGAGACGCCGGGCACGACTTCGTAGTCGACCCCGGCCACCGACAGCGCGAGCGCCTCCTCCCCTCCCCGACCGAAGACGTAGGGATCGCCCCCTTTCAGGCGCACGACCGCTCGACCCTCGTGACCGAGCTCGACCAAGAGCTCGTTTGTCTCCTCCTGGCTCGGCGAGGCCGAGCCGGCGATCTTGCCCACGTCGACGAGACGTGCGGTCGGCGGAGCGAGATCGAGGACCCGTCGACCGACCAGTCGGTCGTGCACGACGACGTCGGCCGCGCGGAGCAGCTGCGCGCCACGCACCGTGAGCAGGCCGGGATCTCCAGGACCCGCACCGACCAGGTAGACGGTCACGACGCGTCCGGGCCGGTGGCCACCGGCGGGATCACGGCGGCCCGGTCCCGCACGACGAGCGCCGCGCCGTCGAGACCGAGGATCTCCTCGGCGACCGCCGTCCCGAGCTCGACGGGATCCTCGCCGACCGAGCAGCGCCGCAGGACCGAGCGACCGTCCGCGCTCGCGACGAGGGCATCGAGGGTGACCGGGCCGTTCGAGCCGTCGCTGCTCGACGTCGTCGCATAGGCCGCGACGGGAGCGTCACACCCCCCGCCGAGGCGCGCAAGGAAGGCCCTCTCCGCGAGGATGCACCGGTGGGGACCGGGCAGGTCGATCCGGCCGAGAAGGTCCCGCAGCTCGGCGTCGCCCTCCCGGCAGCGCAGGGCGAGAGCTCCCTGACCGACTTGAGGGAGCATGACCGAGACCGGCAGCACCTCGTCGACCCGGGACTCGAGGCCAAGGCGGCGCAGGGCCGCGAGGGCGACGACGATGGCCCCGCCGTCGGGCACTTTGCCGAGACGCGTCGCGATGTTGCCTCGCAGCTCGGAGAAGTGGAGATCCGGACGGGCGTGTGCGAGCTGCGCACGCCGGCGAGGCGCCCCCGTCGCGACGGTCGCACCGGGGGCGAGCTCGCCGAGCGACCGACCCACGAGCACGTCGCGGGGATCTGCCCGGTCGGGCACGCTCGCGAGGACAAGGCCCGCGGCAAGGTCTCCCGACGGGAGGTCCTTCGCGGAGTGCACCGCCACGTCCGCACGCCCGTCGAGCACGGCGCGCTCGACCTCCACGACGAAGACGCCCTGCCCGGCGAAGGCGCCGAGAGGGACGTCGAGGCGCCGGTCGCCGGTGGTCTCGACGACCACGAGCTCGACCGCGAGGTTCGCGTCGGCACGCTGGAGGAGATCGCCGACGAGCCGCGCCTGGTGCACGGCGAGGTCGCTCCCGCGGGTCGCGAGCCGCACCGGCCTCGTCGTCACCACCGCCGGCCGCCGCCGGCCGGCGACTGCGTCGAGCCGTTCGTCATCGAGGGCGCCTAGAGCGCGAAGAGCTGACGGAGCGCTTCGGCGAGTCGCTCGCCGCGAGCCGAGCCCGCAGCCGACTTCACCTGCACGGTCGGCTCGTGAAGGAGCTTCGCGACGAGGCGGCGGGAAAAGGCCTCGATCGCCGCGCGGTCGTCAGGGTCGAGGCGCTCGAGACGGGAGGACAAGCGGGCGAGCTCCTCGACGCGCACCTGCTCGCATGCGGAGCGAAGCGACGCGACGACCGGTGCGACAGAGCGAGCGAGGACGCCGGTGCGGTAGCGCTCGAGCTCCTCGTCGACGATCGCCTGCACCCGGGTCAGCTCGCCCCGACGGGCAAGCATCTGGGACTCGGCATGCGCACGGAGGTCGTCGAGGTCGAGAAGGGTCACGCCCACCAGGTGCCGGACGCCGGGCTCGACGTCGCGGGGAACGGCGGCGTCGACGACGAGGAGGGGGCGGCTTGCGCGGGAGCTCACGACCGCTGCCGTGGTCTCGACGTCGAGCAGGGGCTCGTCCGCGCTCGTCGCCGTGAGGAGGACGTCGGCGAGGGCCAGCTCGGAGACGAGCGCGCGGATGTCGCCGCTGCGGCCCCCGGCCGTCTCGGCGACGGGCTGAGCCCGCGCGCCATTGCGGGCGAGGACGACAACGTCGGCCTTGCCGGGTGCGTCCGCGAGCGCAGACGCGAGTCCCTCGCCCATCTCGCCTGCGCCGACGACGACGACCCGCAACCCGTCGAGCGTCCCGCCGTTCCGCTCGGCGACGAGCGTCACCGCGACATGGGCGAGCGAGGTGACGCCGCGGGCGATGGCCGTCTCGGTTCGCACCCTCTTGCCGACCTCGACCGCGTGGCGGAACAGGCCACCGAGCACGGGACCGGCTGCGCGCTCCTGGCGGGCGTGCTCCGCGGCACGCCGGACCTGCCGCAGGATCTCTCCTTCGCCGAGCACCGCCGAGTCCGCGCCAGCGGCGACCTCGAACAAATGGCGTGCGGCTGCGTCGTCGTACGCCACGGTGAGGCGGTCCTCGAGAGCGGCCCCTGCTCCGTGCGACATACCCGCGCGCGCGTGGAAGAACGCGTTGATGTCTGCGAGGCCGTCGTGGAACCGCTCGAGGACTGCGTAGACCTCAGTCCGCATGCAGGTCGAGAGGACGACCGCTTCCGACAGGTGCGGGCTGTCGCAGAGCAACGAGAGGGCCTTCGGCAGGTCACGATCGGCGACCGCCAGGCCCTCGAGCACGTCGAGCGGCGCGTCGCGCTCGTGGAGACCGACAACCACGACAGACACCGACGACCACCTCCTGACGGCCTGCAGGCTAACGCCGCTCGAGCCAGGTGTGGCCAGCAGGTCGGCTGGACGAGCACGACTGCGTGCGGCCGGGCACGGGCCCTGCGTCGCACGCTGCGACGAGCCCGCACGCTTGCTCAGCGCGGTGAGCCCGCCGCCACCTCGCCGGCTGGCGCGGACCGCGCGGCGTAGAACGTGAGGACCTGCAGCTCGGCACCGAGGTCGACGTTGTGGACCGTGACTCCAGGAGGTGCAGCGACGAAGCCAGGCGCGAAGTTGAGGACGGCTCGCACGCCCGCTGCAGCGAAGCGCCGCATGACGTCCCCGGCCGCGCTCGCCGGCGTCGCGACGACACCGAGCGTCACGCCGTGACGGCGGACGAGGTCGTCGAGGTCGTCGAGGTGCGACACGCAGATGCTGTCGACCAGCGTGCCGACCTGGACCGGGTCGATGTCGACGAGCGCGGCGACGCGAAAGCCGCCGGAGTTGAAGCCCTGCGAGCGGGCGAGAGCGTGCCCGAGGTACCCCGCCCCTGCGATGACGACAGGCCAGTCGCGACCAAGTGCAAGGGCGCGGTCGACCATCTCGCGGAGCCGGGGCACGTCGTAGCCGGTCCCGGGCGTCCCGCACGTGCCGAGGCACGACAGGTCACGCCGCAGCGTCGCCGCGTTGACGCCCGCCGCCTCCGCGAGCTCGACAGACGACACGGTCGCCACGTTGCGGGCGTCCATCACTTCGAGGAGCCTGCCGTACTGCGGGAGCCGCGAGACGGTCGGCTTGGGTATGCGCACCCGCCTCGCCTTCGCCCTCGACGGACGGTCGCTGTCCACCTCGCGCGCCGTCCGCCCGCTCAGCCAGCCTCGGTGAACCGGGCCGCCAGGTAGCGGTCGACGTCCTCGACCCGCAGCCGGTACGAGCGCCCGACTCGGACCGCGGGCAACTGACCCGAGCTGATAAGCCGGTAGACGGTCATGTTGGAGATCCGCAGCGCGCTCGCGACCTCGGTCACGGTGAGGAACTGCGATCCTGTGTAGTGAACGACCAGTGGTATCACCCCTCTCCGCCGACACGACTGTAGGCGCGAGCGGCTCCTCGGGAAAGTGGCGACCACCTGCGGCCCCGTCCGCGGCGGGGTCAGAGGCCGGAGCCGAGAGCCCGAGAGCGAGCCGCCGAGGCGCTGACGGCGTCGAGGAAAGCTGCGCGCACGGCGCGGGACTCGAGGACGCGTAGAGCTGCGGCGGTCGTGCCACCCGGGGAGGTCACGGCGGCGCGCAAGACCTCCGCGGACTCACCGGTCTCTGCGAGCATCCGGGCAGCGCCGAGGATCGTCTGCACGGTGAGGACCCGGCTGACCTCGCGGTCGAGGCCTTCCAGCACGCCCGCCTCGACGAGCGCCTCAGCCACGAAGAAGACGTACGCGGGCCCGGATCCCGAGAGCCCTGTCGCGGCGTCGAGCAGGTGCTCCGGTAGCCGGACGACGACACCGATCGAGGACAGCACGGACTCGGCCCACACGAGGTCCTGCTCGCTCGCCGAGGCGCCTCCGGCGATCGCCGAGGCGCTCGTGCCGAGCAACGCCGGGGTGTTCGGCATGGCCCGGACGATCGGTGCCCCCGGCCACAACCAGCCGGCGAGCCTCTCGATCGTGACCCCGGCCACGACCGAGAGCACACGAGCGCACGACACGTCCGCGAGCCTTGCGCACGCCGCCTCGGCGTCAGACGGCTTGACGGCGAGCACGACGGATTCGGACGCGACCGGCTCCTCGAGCACAGCAAGACCGGGGAAGCGCGCCCGCAGGACGTCCCGAACCTCCGGACGCCGCTCGACGACGGCGCACTCGTCGGCCGGAGCCCATCCGCTCCGGACGAGGCCCCCGAGCAGCGCTGCACCCATCCGGCCACCACCGACGACGAGCAGGCGTGTCATCGCCTCAGGCTAGCGAGCAGCTGGTGCTCCCTTGCACCACTCAACCGGGCGGAGTCGGGCCCGACTGATCCCGACAGCCTGCGGCTCAGCTGCAGTCGACGAGCGTGCGGGAGGTGAGCTGCCCGTAGAGCCGACGGAGACGAGCCGCGGCGATCGGCCACGTGTAGGAGCGTGCATGCCGGGCCGCGGCCTGCCCCATCGCACGAGCCCGCTCGGGATCGACCCAGAGCTGCGCGACGCGCGCAGCGAAAGCGTCGGCGTGACCCGGGTCGACGAGGAACCCGGTCGTCCCGTCATCGACGAGCGTCGTGAGCCCGCCGACCGCAGATGCGACGACTGGCGTCCCGCACGCCGCGGACTCGAGCGCGACGAGGCCGAAGGACTCCGAGCGGCTCGGCACGAGACAGCAGTCCGCTGCCCGGTAGTAGACGGACAACAGCTCGTGCGGCAAGGGTGGCACGAGAGAGATCCGATCTGCCACCCCGAGCTGCGCGGCTCTCGCCATGACACGCTCCATCTCCGCCAGGCCGAGCGGTCCGCTCGGGCCGCCGACGAGGACGAGCCGGGAGCCGGCGACGCCGAGGCCGTCGAGCTCGGCCAGGACGTCGACCGCGACGTCCACGCCTTTCAAGGGCTGGATGCGCCCGACGAACACGAGGAGCGGTCCCACGGCCGACAGTCCGGCTGCCCGACGCGCCTGGGCCCGGTCCCCGGGGGAGAAGAAGGCGTGGTCCACGCCCGGGGCGATCACCTCGACGCGCGAGCGATCTGCTCCGTAGAGCTCGACGAGCTGGTCGACCTCGACGCTGCACGACGCGAGGACGGCGTCGGAGCAGCCGATGACCTCCGCCTCGCCACGGGCACGTCGGTCGGGGTCGGCGAGGTCGACCTCGTCGGAGGAGACCTCTGCCTTCACCCTGTCGAGGGTGTGGAACGTGCTCACGAGCGGTAGGCCGAGACGGTGCTTCAGCATGTGGCCGGCGACGCCGGACAGCCAGTAGTTCGCGTGGAGCGCGTCGGCTGGGGGCTCCCCATGCCGCTCGAGGCTCTCGAGGCGACGCTCGACCCCGTCTGCGAACTCCTCGACCACGAGATGCAGCAGAGACTTCTCGACGGCTCGCCGCGGCCCCGCCTCGATGTGGTGGACGACGAGCCCGGGCTCGACCTCCACCGACTCCGGCGCGTCACGTGACGCGGCCCGCGTGAACACGTCGCACGCCACGCCGGCGCGTGCGAGGGCGGACGAGAGCTCGCGCACGTACACGTTCATGCCTCCGCCGTCGCCCGCGCCGGGCTGCTCGAGGGGCGAGGTGTGGAGGGACAAGACAGCGAGCTTGCGCATGCCTGCCGTAGCGTACCGCCAGCACCGGGCGATCCGGCGCCTAGTGCTCGCGGGCGTGCTCGGGGGGCGGAGCGTGGTCACCGTGCACGTGCCGGAAGGACCAGTACACGGCCACGAGAGCCTGCCGCTGCTCCTCGCTCAGGTACGGGTCGGCGAGGATCCTCCTGTCGAGGTCGTCGTCCGGTGGACGGTCGTCGAGGATGCCCGCCTGCACGTACAGGGTCTCGGCCGAGATCCGTAATCCTCGAGCGAGCTGCTGGAGGATCTGTGCCGACGGTCGGCGCAGGCCGCGCTCGATCTGGCTCAGGTAGGGGTTCGAGACACCCGCTAGCTCCGAGAGCCGGCGAAGCGACAGGCTCGTGACACCACGCTGCTCGCGGATGAAGCGGCCGAGGGCCGCGAGGCGCTCCTCGGTCTCGTCCCCGCCGGCGGCGCGAGGTGGATCGGGCTCCTGCCGAGGACCACTCGCCGCAGGCCCCTCACCGGAGCATGCACGTCGACCTTCGTCCGGTTGCACCGCTTCTCAGCCTACCGGTCCGACCTCGATCGAGCCGACCCGCGGACGTCGCCGGTGCGTAGCGGTACCACGCCCGACCGACGACGAGCCGAGCCGAGACCTCGCCGAAGTGCCGGCTGTCACGGCTCGCCCCCGGGTTGTCGCCGACGACCACGACGCCCGAGACCGCTGTCGCCGTCACCCGCTTGACGAGGAGGCGGTCGTGCCGCTCGGGGTCGCGCATGACGACGAGGTCCCCGACTCGCAGTGCCTGCCGGGCATGCGACACCCGCCGGACCACAAGCAGGCGGTCCGCCGGCGCGAGCGTCGGGAGCATGCTCGGCCCCTCGACCACGACACGCGTGGCGCAGCGGCTCCACCACCACAAAAGGGGCCCGACGACCAGGATCGCAACGGCACCGTAACGGGTCGTCCTGCTCGCCACCGGGATAGTCTCGGTCATCGTCCACTGCCGGCAGGCCACTCCCGGCCGGCGAGGACTACCGAGATGGACGACCGAAGGAGAGCCCGGATGACCTTGACCTCGCGACTGTTCGCACTCATCGACTCGATCCGTGAGCCCGAGACGGCCCACGCGCACTGTGACCTGCCCTGTGGCATCTACGACCCCGCCCAGGCCCGCATCGAGGCCGACGCCGTGAAGGCCTGCATGGAGAAGTTCAACGCCTCCGACGACCCGGTGTTCCGCCAGCGTGCCGTCATGATCAAAGAGGAGCGCGCCGAGCTCGTCAAGCACCACCTCTGGGTGCTCTGGACGGACTACTTCAAGCCCGAGCACCTCGAGAAGCATCCCGAGCTGCACGAGCTGTTCTGGAAGACCACGAAGGCGGCCGGCGAGGCGAAGAAGACGAACGACGTCGCCGTGGCGGACCGACTGCTCGAAGGGATCGCGGCGATCGACACGATCTTCTGGGCGACGAAGAAGGCCTGAGCACGAGCGGGATCGCGACAGGCCGCCGGCGCGCGTGCAGCATCAGGGCTGCACGGCGCGCCGGTGCCGCGTGCAATGCCGGAGGAGCGGGTCCGCGTCGAGGTCCTTGCCGTCGATCGCCTCGCCGCACCTAGCGCAGAGCCCGTAGGCACCGAGCTCGAGGCGAGCGACGGCCTCCTCGACCTCGTCGAGGACCCGACCGACTGCAGCGATCTCGTCGGAGACGTCCTCGAAGCTGAAGGCCCCGGTCATGTCGCCGGGTAGAGCGAGTACGACGGGAAGTTGCCGTACAGCTGCTCCTCGCCCTCCTCGCTGCTCTGGGTCACCGCATGGACCAGGAGGTCGCCGCCGACGAATGCCCCCTTCCACGATGCTCCCCTGCCGCCGAACACCTCTTCCCGGTCACCCCGGGAGCGGGGACGGTTGACGCCGACCTTGAACGCCTGGAGCTCCTCGGCCACGCGCGATGCGAACGTGAGGTCGTCCGTCGCGATCGACGCGACGAGGGCTCCGTTGCTCGCGTTCATCGCCGCGAGCAGCTCGGCTTCGGTGTCGACGACGACGACCGAGTCGAGCGGACCGAACGGCTCGGCGTGCTGGAGGGACCACGAGGACGCGGGCGACAGCACGCAGGCGGGCGCGACGTAGGCCGCTCGCGACCCGTCGCTGTCCTGGCCGTCGAGGAAGAGCCCGTCTCGGTCACGAATGCCCCGGTAGAGCGGGATCCCCCCGCCAGACACCGCCTCGACATAGCGATCCGCCAGGTCGGCGGCCTTCGTCGCGTGGATGACCGGGCCGAAGTCGAGCTCGGGTAGCGGGTCGTGGTCGGCCGCCACGCCGAGGGGATGCCCGAACCGGACGTCGGCGATGACCGGCAAGTACGCGGCGAGGAACTGGTCGAACAGCTTGCGCTGCACGACGTAGCGCGGGTACGCGGTGCACCGCTGCTTGCCGTACTCGAAGCCTTTGCGGAGATGGGCGGCGAGGCCATCCCACTCGCTCAGCTCCCAGATTCCCCACGTGTTCAAGCCTTCCTGCTCGAGCATGTGCCGACGGCCCGTGTCGGCAAGCGACGTCGCAGCGAGCCGTCCGTTGGCCCGCCCGCCGACGAACGCGAGCGCGCCGATCCCCGCGCCGCGGATCAAGGCGTCACCGAGCTCGCGACCTTGTCCGGAGACCAGGCTCACGGGAAGGCCGGCCGCCGCCATGAAGGCGTGGGCGAGCGTCAGGCAGTGGAAGCCGCCCTGGCTCGGCGTCTTTGCGATGACGGCGTTGCCGGCGAGCATCTGCACGAGCTCTGCGTGCACCTGGACGCTCATCGGGTAGTTCCAGCTGGCGATGTTGCTGACGGGTCCGGGGAGAGGATGGCGCGGCCCGCCGAGCTGGAGCTGCCGTTCGATCTGCTCGAGGTACCAGCGGACGCCGCCAATGCAGCGGTCGACGTCTGCCGTCGCGAGCCGCCAGGGCTTGCCGATCTCCCAGACCAGGAGAAGGGCGAGCAGGTCACGCTCGGCCTCCATGGCCTCGAGCGCGGCCGCGACGCGCGACCGGCGCTCGTCGAGGTCGACAGCCGCCCATGTCGCGTGCTGGCGCACCGCAGCCGCGACCGCGGCAACCGCCTCGTCGTGGCTGACGAGCGGCGGGCCCTGGATGACGGAGCCGTCCACCGGCGTCACGTGGTCCCGTGCATGGCCGATCGCGCGCCACTCGCCGTCGACGAGGTTGCGGATACCGTCGGCGTCGAACGCCTCCGGGGCTGCTCGTCGGCAGCGCGCCCACGTCTCGGACCATTCCGTGCCGCGCTTGAGCTTCCTGGTCATCGCCGGACAGTAGCCGACCCCGGCGTGGAGATCGGCACGGAGCCGACTGTCAGCCCCGCGGGCTCCCGCCGAGCGAGCTCTGCCAGATTGGTACTGCACGTACGGTCGGATGGCCTGCGTCACGCCTGCACGGGTCGACGCTGAAGCTCATGTGCATGACGCCGTCTCCGACGCTGATCTCCGTCGCGAAGCCTGCGCGCACGAACACGGCCAGCATCGACGCGTTCGCAGCCATCAGGTCGGCGACGAAGCGCTCGACCCCTCGGGCGAAGGCGTGGCTCGCGAGCCGATCGACGAGGTCGACGGCAAGCTCGGAGCTCTCGTCCACCTGCGCCATGGCGACGACGACGCTCGCGTGCGGCGAGCCGGCGATCGGGCGATAGCGAGCCATGCCCACGATCCCCGGAGCTGCGTCCGCGACGAGGGTCACGGACTCGCCTGGACCAAGGTCCAGTTCGCTCGCCCGCTGGGGCACTCCCGACGACATCGCCACAAGCCGTGCGACGGCCGCTGCGTCGTCAGCGATCGCCTCGCGGACGAGCACAGCTCGGCCGTCGACCTCACCGACGGCCACCAGGCCTTCCTGGCGATCAAGGACGGTCCCGCCGCTCTCTCGGTCTCTGTCGTCCCGAACCACCACGGTCCTCTTTCGCGTCGATCCTGCCGGGGACGGCGCCCCGTCAGCTGTCCATCACGATCAGGGACAAGTTTGACGGACCGGGGAACGACGGCACAGTGCCATCCGGATCGAACCTCCTGCATCGAGTGCACCACGGCGAACTAGCGCGAACGCGCCACGATGCCACCTAGGCGACCTCCCGATCGCCGTGGAGGGCCTCGCCGGCGTCGGACGCGCAAGCGCCCGGCCCTCATTGGCGCGACGTGTCCTCGAGGATGACCCGGCTCGCGCGGTCCCACGTCAGGTAGTTCCACGCCCAGTTGACGAGGACGACGAGGCGGTTCCGGAATCCGACGAGGAACACGAGGTGGACCGCGAGCCACGCGATCCACCCCATCGAGCCACGGAGCCTCAGCCCACCAGGGAGCTCGGCAACTGCGGACTGCCGCCCGATCGTGGCCATGATGCCGTGGTCGTGGTAGTGGAAAGGCCTCGTCGGCTTACCGGCAAGCCGGGCGGCGACCTGGCGCGCCGCATGGCGACCGCCTTGGATCGCAACCTGGGCGAGCTGCGGAAGTGGTTCCCCCGAGCGATCGGACGTCGCCGCGACGTCGCCGACGACGAACACCTCGGGATGGCCGGGAAGCGAGAGGTCGGCGTCGACGACGACGGTGCCGTTCTTCCGCTTCTCGCCGGGAAGGAGGTCCGCGAGTGGGTTCGCCCGCACGCCAGCGGTCCAGACCACGGTACGGCTCGCGATCTCGGTCCCGCCGGCAAGGACGACACCGCTCGCAGTCACCCGCTCGAGTGGAGCTCCGAGAAGTACCTCGACCCCCTTGGTCCGCAAGGTAACGAGCGCCTCGTCCTGGGACCGCTGTGAGAAGCCCCCGAGAAGATGGTCGGTCGCCTCGACGAGCACGACACGGGCTGCCGTGACGTCGAGGTGGGGGAAGTCGAGCGCGAGGTTCGTCCCGATGAGCTCCGAGAGGGCGCCGGCCATCTCGACCCCGGTCGGCCCGCCTCCCGCGAGCACGATGGTGAGCAGCCCGTCGGGCACCGCGGCGCGGTCGGCGTCGGCCCGCTCGAATGCCGTGAGGATGTGGTTGCGGAGGCGGACAGCCTCGGGGAGGGACTTCAGGGGGAACGCGTGCTCGCTCACGCCGGGGATCCCGAAGTTGCTCGTAGAGCTGCCGACAGCGACGACGAGGTAGTCATAGTCGAGCACCTCGCCGTGGTCGAGGAGGACCTGTCGCTCCTCGAGCAAGACGCCGACGACCGACCCGAGCCGGACGCTGACGTTGTGGCGGTCGGCAAAGATCGCGCGCACAGGGTGCGCGATGTCGTCCGGTCCGAGCCCAGCCGTCGCCACCTGGTACAGCAACGGCCAGAAGCCGTGGTAGTTGTCCCGGTCGACGAGAGCGACGTCCACGGGTTGCTCGCACAAGGCGAGGGTCGCGTTCAGCCCGGCGAAGCCTGCCCCGACCACCACGACCCGAGGGCGCGGCCTGCGCAGGGGAGGGCCCGGACGAGCCGCCGTCGAGCCGCCGTCGCTCATCTGCCTACCTGTCGATCGCGCTCATGTCCGCGTACCGGTCCCCCGCCGTCGCCCCCTTCGGGATCCGGCGGTCGAGCAAGTCGAGCTCCGACTCGTCCAGCACGACGCCGAGAGCGCCGAGATTGTCGTCGAGGTAGCCGAGACGCTTCGTCCCCGGTATCGGCACGACGTCGTCGCCCTGAGCCAGCACCCACGCGAGCGCGACCTGTGCCGCCGTGCAACCCTTCGCCGTGGCAAGCTCGTCGACAACTGCGACGAGGGCAAGGTTGGCCTCGAGGTTCTCGCCGGCGAACCGGGGGTTCGCTGCGCGGAAGTCGTCGGAGGGGATGTCTGCGGGCGACGTGAACCGGCCCGTGAGGAACCCGCGCCCGAGCGGGCTGTAGGCCACGAAGCCGACGCCGAGCTCGCGAGCTGTCGGGAGGACCTCGTCTTCGCAGTCACGCGTCCACAAGCTGTACTCGGTCTGCAGCGCCGCTATCGGATGAGTCGCGTGGGCGCGCCGCAAAGTCGACGGCGACGCCTCGGAGAGCCCGAGATAGCCGACCTTGCCAGCCGCGACGAGCTCCGCCATCGCTCCGACCGTCTCCTCGATCGGGACCGTCCGGTCGACGCGGTGCTGGTAGTAGAGATCGATGCGCTCGACGCCGAGCCGCTCGAGCGACGCGTCGCACGCCGCCCGGACGTACTCGGGCCGTCCGTTCACCCCGACCCGAGTCCCGTCCGGCCGTCTCTCGTTGCCGAACTTCGTCGCGAGGACGACATCCTCGCGCCGGTCCGCGATCGCGCGGCCGACGAGCCTCTCGTTGGTGAACGGGCCGTACATGTCGGCCGTGTCGAGCAACGTGACGCCGAGATCGAGCGCACGATGGATCACCGCTATCGACTCGACGTCGTCGGCGGGCCCGTAGAACTCGCTCATTCCCATGCAACCGAGCCCCATCGCCGATACGACGAGACCGAGACCACCAAGCGCCCGCTGCTCCACGGCTTCCTCCCTGCATGATCGTCGACGGCAGACCCGTCCGGCCGTCCGCGACGACCTCACGAGGTCCGAGGTTAGGACGCCCGCTCGACGCGGCGCTCGTGGCGCGGCCGGTTCTCGCCACGAGCCGGGCGCGTCGGTGTCCGCGGGCGCTGTTGCGACCGACCCCGAAGGTCGGGTCCAGCCGCGCCGCCGGCGCGTTCGAGGCGCACCTCGCTCGCCTCGAGGCCGCGTGGGCCCGATCCGACGAGCAGCTCGACGACGTCGCCCTCACGCAGGGGTCGGCTGCCGGGAACGAGGCGGCTCTTGTGGACGAAGACGTCCGGACCACCTGCGGCAGCGGCCACGAAGCCGTAGCCGCGTCGCTCGTCGAACCACTTGACCGTTCCCGTCGAGCGGCTCGGGGTCGCAGCCACGGCGGTCTCCGGCGCGACGACGGCTCGCGCTGCGGCGGGGGTGGGAGCCCGTCCCGCTGCCGGGCCGGCCGGCTCCGCGGGTCGATCGAGCCGCTGCGGAAACCCGAGCGCCCTTTGCAGGGAGCGCACGGCGGAAACCTGGTCGGCCACGACGAGGCTGAGGACGGTTCCCTGCGCCCCGGCGCGGCCGGTCCGACCCGATCGGTGCACGTAGTCCTTCTGGTCGGCCGGAGGGTCGTAGTGCACGACGCACGCCACGTCGTCGACGTGGATGCCCCGCGCGGCGACGTCCGTGGCCACGAGGGCCTGGGCCCGCCCGCTCGCGAACGCTGCGAGCGCCGACTCGCGTTGGCGCTGGGTGCGACTCCCGTGGATCGGGACCGCACCGATCCCGGCCGCCACGAGCTGTTTGGTCAGCCGATCGGCTCCGTGGCGGGTGCGGCAGAAGACAACCGCCGAGCCGTGGCGGACGACCGCGTCGACGGTCAGCGACACGCGCTCGTCGCGGTCGGAACGCCAGAACAGATGGTCGACGAGCCCGCTCTCGCTCTCGACACCGGCGACGACGTGGCGGACCGCATCTCGCTGGTACCGCCGCGTCAGCACCTCGACGTCGCCGTCGAGCGTCGCCGAGAACAGAAGCGTCTGGCGGTCCGTCCGCGCGAGATCGAGGATCCTCTGCACCGCCGGCAAGAAGCCCATATCGGCCATCCGGTCTGCCTCGTCGACCACGGCCAGCTCGACCTCGTCCAGCTGCAGCGCACCGCGCTCGACGAGGTCCTCCAGGCGACCGGGGCAACAGACGGCGACGTCGACGCCACGTCGCAGGGCGCGGATCTGGGTGTCGTAGCCCGTCCCGCCGTAGAAGCACGCGACCGAGAGCCGGCGCGTACCGGCGATCGCCGTCAGCTCTTTGGCGACCTGGGCAGCCAGCTCGCGGGTCGGCACGAGCACGAGCCCCCGGGGTCTCCTCGGGCTCGACTTGGCGAGCCGGACGACGAGCGGCAGACCGAACGCGAGGGTCTTGCCCGAGCCCGTGGGCGCACGGCCACACACGTCGCGCCCGGCAAGGGCGTCCGGCAACGTGGCCTCCTGGACCGGAAAGGCCTCGGTGATGCCGCGCGCACCGAGCGCGGCGACGAGGTCGGACGGGACGCCGAGATCGGCGAATGTGACAGGCATGCTGACTCAAGTCGGCAGAAGGTACAGGCCAACTGGATCGCAACGTCCCAAGGCCCCGCCGGCATCCGCGCCGACGCTCCGCCCGGCATCAAAGCCGGGCTAGGCGAGCGTAGCCGCTCGGCGGGCACCTCGCCAGCGGGTGCTGCTGCGCCAAGCCGGCGCGGCGCGGAGCGATCCGCCACGCTCGCGGCGACGTAGTACAAGCATGGACGACGAAGCGGCGACGCAGCGGTGAGGACAAGAGCGGCCGACAACGGTCGGCAGGACCTCGGGCGTTGGCCCCGCCGGGCAGCGCTGTTCGCCGGAAGCGCGGCCCTGCTCGCCACCGGCGGCATCCACCTCGATCTCTACCTCACGGGCTACCGCCACATCCCGACGATCGGCTGGCTGTTCCTCCTGCAGTGCATCGTCGCGATCCTCCTCGGCATCGCCGCCCTCGTCACAGCGACACCGGTCGTCGCCCTCGCCGGGAGCGGCTTCGCCGCGGCGACGCTCGGGGGCTACGTCCTCAGCCTTTGGACAGGGCTGTTTGGCTTCCACGAGATCCGCACGACTGCCGGCATCGTCGCGGGGGCACTCGAAGTCGCCTGCCTGGTCCTCCTGGCGGGCTACGCGACGATCCGACCGCAAAGCCGGCAGCGCGCCGGCGCTGGCCTCGGACGTCTCGCGGCGCTCGAGCATGCAGGAGCCAAGGCAGTGGCCCCGCTCGGCGTGCTGGCCGCGGCAGCCCTCGTGCTGGCAGTGTCTCTGACCGGCTCGTCCGGGGGCTCGACCGCGGCGGCAACTCGGAGCGATCGCGGCACGGCCTCGGCGCAAGCCGCCACCGCGTCGGTCCACGTCACCATCTCGAACTTCGCCTTCATCCCCGCTCATTTCCACGTCGCTCCCGGAGAGCGGATCGTCGTGACGAACAAAGACAGTGTCACGCACACCTTCACGGCGATGCCCGGCACGACCCCGGTCGGGCACTTCACGACCGGCGACATCACGCCGGGGACGACGAAGTCCGTCGACGCGCCGACCAAGCCGGGGACATACCACTTCTACTGCCAGATCCACCCGTTCATGACGGGGACGCTGACAGTCCGGTAGGCGCCGCCGTGCACATGCCCGACGCGCGACAGCCGGTCGTGCCACGAAGCCGCGAGGTCGATGTCGATCCCGCACGCCTCCGGCTCGAGCGGCTCCAGGTTGCCCTCGGTCTGCTGTGGATGCTCGACGCCCTGCTCCAGCTCCAGCCCGCGAACCTCGGCGCTGGCCTCGGCTCGACGATCGTCGACAACGCGATGGGACAGCCAACCTGGGCCCAGCAGCTCCTTGTCCACGCGGCGCAGCTCGTCGGCCCCCACGCAGGCGTGCTGAGCCCGATCGTCGCCGTCGTGCAGCTCTCGGTCGGGGTCGCCATCGTCCACCCGCGCTCTCGACGAGCGGGATTGCTCGCCTCGCTCCCCTGGGCGATCGTGGTCTGGGTGGTCGGCGAAGGCTCGGGCAACCTCGCGACCGGGTTCGCGATGCTGCCGAGCGGCGCGCCCGGCGCCGCTCTTGTCTACGCCGTCGCCGCGCTCGTCCTGCTCCCCCGCCGCAACGCGCAGGCCGGCGTGGCGCGCAGGCCGGCGGAGTTGGCAGCAGTCGGCGCCCGTGGCGCCCGCGGCGCCTGGGTCGCGCTCTGGTCGAGCGCTGCGCTCCTGCAGCTCGTGCCCGTCGGGACCCTCGGCTTCAAGCTGTTTGCGAACTTCCAGATGCTCTCGCTCGGCGAGCCGGGGCCACTCGCTGCCATGGACCGCGCGACCGGTGGCTTCGTCCTCGCCAATGGCGACGCCGTGACAGCCGTCGCCGTCGCCGTCGAGCTCGTCGTCGCCGCGGCTGGGATCGTCCCGGACCGGCTCGGTCGGCCTTTGCTCGTCACGAGCCTGGTGGTCTGCGGCGTGCTCTGGCTCGTCGGAGAGAACCTCGGCGGGCTGCTGAGCGGATCCGCGACCGACGTCGGAGCGATGCCCGTCTACGTCGTGCTCGCGCTCGTGGTCCTCCCCGTCCGCGGCTCCTCGCGCGTGACCTCCCGCGCATCCTCGGTCGTCCGCTCCGCAGACGCGTCCCGTAGCGCGCGCGCACTGGCGACGGGGTTGACGAGGGCACCGACCTCGTCGACGGTGACCCGCACGACGTCGCCGGCCGCCAGGCTGAAAGGTAGGTCGGGCACGAGGGACGTGCCGGTCGAGAGCACGACACCGTCGGGGAAGCTCGTCTCGCGCACGAGCCACGAGACGAGGTCGTCGAGACGCCGGTGGAGCTGGGCGGTGGAGCCGGCAGCCTCGTAGACGACCGACCCGCCTCGCGTGATCGTCACAGCGATCCCGAGCGCGTAGGGATCCGGCACCTCCCACGCAGGTCGGATCCGGGGAGCAAGCGCACAGCTGCCCGCGTAGATCTTCGCTTGGGGCAGGTACAACGGGTTCTCGCCCTCGATGCTGCGCGACGACACGTCGTTGCACACCGTGTAGCCGACGATCTCGCCTGTCGCCGAGACGACGACGGCGAGCTCTGGCTCTGGGACGTCGACCGTGCTGTCCGAACGGATCCCGATGGGCTCGGCATCGCCCACGACTCGCCAGGGAACGGACTTGAAGAAGATCTCGGGCCGGTCGGCGTCGTAGACGTCGTCGTAGACCGAGGAGGCCGCCGCGCTCTCCTTCATCCGCTCGTCGCGTGACCGCTCGTAGGTCACGCCTGCCGCCCAGACCTCCATCCGTGCCTCGACCGGCGGGAGCTCGTCCCAGCTCCCGACCGACAGCACTGCTGGAGCGGGATCGGACCGCTCCGGCGCCTCGCAGCGGGCACGGATCTCGTCGCGCCCGCTGCGCAACAGCTCCGCGAGCGTGGAGCCGAGCGGTGTCAGGCCGCCCCCCGCCACCATCCCGAGCTCGGCCACACCGCCCGACCGGCGGCGAAAGCGCACGAGGTGCACCTGTCCCCCTCTCCGTGACGCTCCCGACGGAGCGTCACGACGACGAGCCGCGTCACGCGAGCGGCTTGACGGCAGACCCTAGCCGCTTTAAGTTCAGGTGTTGAACGAACTCGACATCCGACGCACCACGAGGAGCAGACATGCCTGCAGCACCGACACGCGAGGACAAGTTCACCTTCGGCCTCTGGACCGTCGGATGGCAGGCCCGTGACCCCTTCGGGGACGCGACGAGGGCAGCCGTCGATCCCGTCGAGTCCGTCAACCGCCTCGCCGAGCTCGGCGCGTATGGCGTGACGTTCCACGACGACGACCTCATACCGTTCGGTTCTGACGAGGCCGCGCGTGAGCAGCACGTCAAGCGCTTCCGGGCGGCACTCGACGCAACCGGCATGGTTGTGCCGATGGTCACGACGAACCTGTTCACCCATCCGATGTTCAAAGACGGGGCCTTTACGAGCAACGACCGGGGCGTTCGCCGGTTCGCCCTGCGCAAGGTGATGCGCAACCTCGACCTCGCGGCAGAGCTCGGCGCGACGACGTACGTGTTCTGGGGCGGACGCGAGGGAGCCGAGACGGACTCGGCAAAGGACGTCCGTGCCGCTCTCGACCGCTACCGTGAAGGCATCGACCTGCTCGCCACGTACGTGCTCGACCGTGGCTACGGCATCCGCTTCGCCATCGAACCAAAGCCCAACGAGCCCCGAGGTGACATCCTCCTTCCGACCGTCGGCAGCGCCCTCGCGTTCATCTCGGCCCTCGAGCACCATGAGATGGTCGGCGTCAACCCCGAGGTCGGCCACGAGCAGATGGCAGGAATGAACTTCGTCCACAGCATCTCCCAGGCGCTCTGGCACGGCAAGCTCTTCCACATAGACCTGAACGGTCAGCATGGACCGAAGTTCGACCAGGACCTCGTCTTCGGCCACGGCGACCTCCTGAGCGCCTTCTTCCTCGTCGACCTCCTGGAGAACGGCGCCCCGGGCGGCGGTCCGGCCTACGACGGGCCACGTCACTTCGACTACAAGCCGTTGCGCACGGAGGACATGACCGGCGTCTGGGCGTCGGCGGCTTCGAACATGCGGACGTACCTGCTCTTGAAAGAGCGCGCGGCAGCCTTCCGAGCCGACCCAGAGGTCGCCGAGGCCCTGCGCGCGAGCCAGGTCCCCGAGCTGTCCACGCCGACCCTCGCACCGGGCGAGTCCTACCGGGAGCTGCTCGCAGATACGAGCGCTTTCGAAGCCTTCGACGTCGCGGCAGCCGCCGCGCACGGCTACGGCTTCGCGCACCTCGACCAGCTCGCCATCGAGCACCTGCTCGGCGCGCGCTGACAGGTGCGGCCCACGACCCTCGTCGCCGGGATCGACTCGTCGACCCAGGCGTGCAAGATCGTCGTCCGTGAGGCGTCGACGGGTGCCCTCGTGCGCGAGGGGCGCGCACCGCACCCGCCGGTCACCGAGGTCGACCCGGCGGTGTGGCTCGAGGCCTTCACGCTCGCGTCCGAGCGTGCCGGCGGTCTGGACGACGTCGCAGCCCTTGGCGTCGCCGCCCAACAGCACGGGACGGTGTGCCTGACCGAGGACGGTGACGTCGTGCGGCCGGCACTGCTTTGGAACGACCTGCGCTCGGGGCAGGCGGCAGACGACCTCGTCGCCGAGCTGGGCGGAGGCGAGCTGGGGCGGCGCGCCTGGGCCGACGCTGTCGGCCTCGTGCCCGTTGCCTCGTTCACTGTCACCAAGCTGCGCTGGATCGCCGAGCACGAACCCGCCCTCGCCGCGCGGACGGCCGCCGTCTGCCTGCCCCACGACTGGTTGACGTGGCAGCTCATGGTTGGTCCCGACGGCCGACACCCGGGTATCTCCGGGCTCATCACCGATCGGGGCGACGCGAGCGGGACTGGATACTGGTCGGCGGCGACCGGCGAGTACCGCCTCGACTTCCTCGAGCGAGCGTTCGGGAGCCGACCCCACGTGCCCCGGGTGGTCGACCCGTCCGGCCAGGCCGGCCGGACCGCGTCCGGGACCGTGCTCGCAGCCGGCACCGGCGACAACGCAGCCGCGGCACTCGGGGTCGGCGCGGGGCCCGGAGACGTGGTCGTGTCGATCGGGACGTCGGGGACGGTCTCGGCCGTCGCGGACCTCCCGGTCGTCGACCCGACCGGGACCGTCGCCGGCTTCGCCGACGCGACAGGCCGCCACCTCCCGCTCGTCTGCACGGTGAACGCGTCCCGGGTCCTCGAGCGGGTCGCGGCGATCCTGCGCGTCGACCAGGACGAGCTCTCCGCCCTCGCGCTCTCCGCCCCCCCGGGGGCCGGGGGGCTCGTCCTGGTGCCCTACCTCGAAGGCGAGCGCACGCCCAATCGCCCGAACGCGACGGGCGCCCTGCACGGCCTCGACCTCGAGAACACCACGCCGGCGCACCTCGCGCGCGCCGCCGTCGAGGGAATGCTCTGCGGCCTCGCGGACGGGCTCGACGCGCTGTGCGAGCTGGGAGTACCGGTGCGCAGGATCCTGCTCGTCGGTGGTGCGAGCCGGTCCGACGCGGTCCGCCGGATCGCCCCGAGCATCCTCGGTCACGCCGTCGTCGTGCCCCCGCCCGGCGAGTACGTCGCCGACGGAGCGGCCCGTCAGGCCGCGTGGGCACTCGAAGGGACGAAGGAGCCACCGAGCTGGCCCCGACCGGGGACCGAGACCTACGAGGCCGAGCCCCACCCGCAGGTGCGCGACGCGTATGCCTCGGCGCGTGCGCACACCCTCGACCGCAAACGCCACAGCCCGCTCGTGGCTCCGTCGGCCTAAGTGGGTCACGGCTGGGGCCGGCCCGGCCGCCCGACCAGCGGGCCGGCTCGGGCCGAGCTTTTGCGCAGGAGCAACCTCGCCCTCGTGCTCGGCGAGATCGCAGCCGGAGGTCGCGGCGCCCGGGCACAGCTGGCCGAGCGGACGGGCCTCACGAAGGCGACGGTGTCGAGCCTCGCCGACACGCTCATCTCGACGGGACTCGTGGTCGAAGGTGACCCGGACCGCGGTCTCGTCGGCCGACCGGGCAGCCCCCTGCGCCTTGCCTCGACAGGTCCGGTCGGGCTCGGCATCGAGATCAACGTCGACTACGTCTCGGCCTGTGTCGTCGACCTCACGGGCGAGGTCCGGGCCGTCGCCGTGCTGCCGGGCGACAACAGGGAGCTCACCGCCATGAGCGTGCTCGAGCGGGCAGCCCGGCTTGCCGACTCGCTGCTGGCCCCGCCGGCCATGTCGTCCCGCCCGCTCGCCGGGCTCCATGTCGCGCTGCCCGGTCTCGTCGACGTCACAGGTCTATTGCGACGCGCGCCGAACTTGCGCTCGCTCGAAGGGCTCGAGGTCGCGACGATTGTCGGGGAGATCCTCCGTGAACTGCGCGACCGGCCCCTCGGCGTCGTCGGCTCGGGCAACGAGGCGGACCTCGCGGCGCTCGCCGAGCTCTGGTTCGGCGAGAGCCCGGGGCTCGACACCTTCGTGCGCGTCTCGGGCGAGATCGGCGTCGGGGCAGGAATCGTCATCCGCGGCGCGCTCTACGAGGGCGCCTCGGGCCTGGCCGGCGAGATCGGCCACGTCCTGGTCGACGCCGGCGGCCCCCGTTGCACCTGCGGCGCCCGTGGCTGCCTCGAGCAGGTGGTCGGACAAGAGGCGTTGCTCGAGGCTGCGGGCCTCGGGGCAGGACGGCGGACCGCCGCCGACCCGGTGCGCGCGCTCGTCGCGTCCGCCACTGCCGGAGACGACGCGACGCGTCGCGCTCTCGGACGAGCAGGGGCGGCTCTCGGCGTCGCACTCGCGGGCGTCGTCAACGTCGTCGACGTCCCGACCATCGTGCTCGGAGGCGTCTATGCCGAGGTTGCCGCCTGGCTCGTCCCAGCACTCACGCGCGAGCTCGCGAACCGCGTCGTGAGCTACTCGTGGGCGCCGACTCGTACTGCGGTCTCGACGCTCGGGGACCGCGCTGCGGTCAGGGGAGCTGCGGGGCTCGCAATCCGGTCGGTCCTCGAGGATCCCGGCAGCTGGCCTACCTTGGCCTCCGCCGCGGCGGCTCGCCCCGCTCAGGCACGCGTCGCCGGGACCGACCGCTCTGCGGTGCCCACATAGCTCGAGAGAGGACGGATCAGGGAGTTCGCAGCGCGCTGCTCCATGACGTGGGCCGTCCACCCCGTGATCCTGCTCATCACGAACAAGGGTGTGAAGGTCGGGATGTCGAAGCCCATCAGCTTGTAGGCGGGTCCCGTCGGGTAGTCGAGGTTTGGGTGGATGCCCGTCGCCGCGAGCATGGCCGCCTCGAGCCGGTCGTAGAGGTCCATGAGCGACGCGCCGTCGCGTGCCGCGGCGAGCTCGGTGAGTGCGGCACGCATCGTCGGCACCCTGCTGTCGCCGTGCTTGTAGACGCGGTGGCCAAACCCCATGATCTTCCGCTTCGCAGCGAGGACCTCGTCGAGCCAGGGCTGGACGCGCTCTGCGTCGCCGATCTCGTCGAGCATCGCCATGACTGCCTCGTTCGCCCCACCGTGCAGCGAACCCTTGAGCGCGCCGATCGCAGCGGTGACGGCACTGTAGATGTCCGACAGCGTCGAGGTCACGACCCTGGCCGTGAAGGTCGAGGCGTTGAAGCTGTGCTCGGCATAGAGCACGAGCGAGACGCCGAGACAGCGGACGACCTCCGGCTCGGGAACCGATCCGAAGCACATGTGGAAGACGTTCTCCGCGTACGGGAGATCGGGATCCGGGGCGATCGGCTGCTGGCCTCGGCGGCGGCGCATCTCGGCCGCGACGACGGTCGGGAGGCGTGCGAGCATGCCAATGGACTTCGCAAGCTCGGCGTCGGGCGACGGGTCATCCTCGGACGGGTCGTACGCGCCCATCAGGCTCACCGCCGTCCGCAGGACGTCCATCGGATGGCAGTCGAGGGGCAGCTCCGCGAGGACGCGGGCGAGTCGCGGGTCGAGCGCACGGGCCGAGCGCTCTCGGGCGAGGAACTCGGCAAGCTGCGCTCCGTCCGGCAGCTCGCCATACCAGATGAGGTAGGCGACCTCCTCGAAGCTACAGCTCGCGGCGAGCTGCTCGACGGGGTACCCCCGGTAGAGGAGCGAGTTGGTCTCCTGGTTCACCATCGAGATCGCCGTCGTGTCCGCGACCACCCCGACAAGGCCACGCCGGACCTCTGGCTCGTCAGCCCCCATCACCTGCTCCTCCCTGGCCGCGCACCTGCTCGCTCGCCTGTGCTCCTGCGTCGGTCTGCCCGGAGCCGAGCGCCCGGGCGTCGAACAGCTCTGCGTCGAAGACGTTGTACCCCGCGTAGTCGAGGATCTCGTAGAGCCGCACCCTCGTCAGCATCGAGCCCACCAGGGCGGTCTGGTCCCCGTCGAGCCGGATGCGCCGCAGCCCGTCCTCGACCGCACCCATCGCGAGGCGCAAGAGAGTGACGGGGTAGATCACGAGGTCCACGCCGAGCGAAGCAAGCGCGCCGACACCAAGCAGCGGCGTCTTGCCGAACTCGGTCATGTTCACGAGCAGCGGGACATCGACCGCTGCCCGGAACGCCGCGATCTCCGACTCGTCCTCGAGGGCCTCGGGGAAGATCATGTCCGCACCTGCGTCGACGTAGGCCCTGGCCCGCTCGATCGCGGCGCCGAGACCTTCGACGGCACGCGCGTCGGTCCGCGCGCACACGACGAAGCCGGGGTCGCGACGACCCGTGACCGCCGCCCGGACACGACGAACCATCTCCTCCTGCTCGACGACCGACTTGCCGTCGAGATGGCCACAGCGCTTCGGCATCACCTGGTCCTCGATGTGGCACCCGGTCGCGCCGGCGTCCTCGAGCTCTTGGACGGTCCGAGCGACGTTCATCGGCTCGCCAAAGCCCGTGTCGGCGTCGACGAGCACGGGCAGAGCCGTGACGCGCGCAACCTGGCGCGCCTGGAGCACGAGCTCGCTCGACGACACGAGACCGATATCGGGCAGCCCGAGACCCGCGGAGACAGCCGCTCCCGAGACGTACACGCCGTCGAAGCCGAGCTGCTCGATCAACATCGCCGCCAGGGGGTTGAACGCTCCCGGGAAGCGCAGGACGGCACCGGATCCGAGACGGGAGCGCAACGCCTGGCGACGTGCCGTGGCTGGGACAGTGGACCCGAGCATCAAAAGATGCCCCCGCCGCCGGTCGAAGAAAGGTCGGCGGCTGCCTCGATCCCCAGCTGGTCGAGCTCGCCCTTGCCGAGAGCAGCGACGGACTCGCACGCCGCGAGGAACCGCGACTGCTCCTCCGCCGTGACGATCCCCTCGGCGAGGGCACGGAACTTTGCGACGTACTGCGGCCGGTCGAACGGCCGGGCACCGAGGGGATGGGCATCTGCCACGACGATCTCGTCCTCGACGACCGAACCGTCGGCGAGCCGCACGACGACCCGACCGCCGAATGCCTTCTCCGACGGCTCGGCGGCGTGGTAGCGCCGCGTCCACTCGGGGTCCTCGACCGTCACGATCTTGTGCCAGAGCGCGACCGTCTCGGGACGCGCCGCCCGCTCTGGCCGGTAGGAGCGCTCGTGGTGCCATTCCCCGTCCTCCAGCGCAACCGCGAGGATGTACATGAGCGAGTGGTCGAGCGTCTCGCGCGAGGAGGTCGGGTCGAGCTTCTCGGGGTCGTTCGCGCCGGTCCCGATGACGTTGTGGGTGTGGTGGCTGGTGTGCACGGTCACGCTCGACACGAGCCGTAGGTCGCCGATCCGACCGCGCAACCTACCGGCGAGGTCGATGAACGCCTGGGCCTGGTACTCCGCGGAGTGCGCCTTGGTATAGGTCTCGAGGATCGCCCGTCTCGGCTCGCCCGTCTCGGGCAACCGGACCGTGTAGCACGCGTCCGGTCCGTCGAGCAATCGCGCGACGACACCGTCCTCGCCCTCGTAGATCGGCTCGGGGGACGTCTCGCCCCGGAGGGCACGGTCGGTCGCCTCGATCGCGACCTTGCCCGCGAAAGCAGGGGCGTAGGCCTTCCAGGACGAGATCTCGCCCTTGCGCGACTGCCTCGTCGCCGTCGTCAGGTGAAGCGACTGGCCGATCGCCTGGAACACCGCCTCTACCGGCATCGCGAGCAGCGTGCCGAGGCCCGCGGCGACAGACGGACCGAGGTGGGCGACATGGTCGATCTTGTGCTCGTGCAAGCTGATAGCCGACGCGAGGCGGACCTGGACCTCGTAGGCGGTCACGATCGCCCTGACCAAGTCCGACCCGGAACGGCGGCAGTGCTGCGCGACGGCGACAAGGGGCGGGATGTTGTCACCCGGGTGCGCGTACTCTGCGGCGAGGAACGTGTCGTGGAAGTCGAGCTCCCGCACGGCGACGCCGTTCGCCCAGGCCGCCCATTCGGGCTCGACGCGCGTCGACGGCGGGAGACCGACGACCGTCGACCCGGCTCCACTCCGGCTCGGTCGCGCGAGTGCCTGGGCGCGGGCCGACGCGACCGGGTGCCGACCCGATGCCGCGACCGCGACCGCCGCGTCGTCGATCAGGCGGTTCACGACCATGTCGAGGACCTCGCCGTCGGGCTCGACGACGTCGGCCGCGCACTGCGCGAGCGCCCACGCGAGCTGCTCCTGCCGGGCGAGACGTCGGCCCGGCGCCTGGACACCGACGCGGTGCTCGATCACTGCGGCCCGTTGGGGCGGCACAGACGACCGCGAGGCGCGCTCCGCGCGCGCAACGAGCTCGGGTCGATCCGTACCATCACCGCAAGGGTCTAGTCGCGGGCGGCTACGTTCAGCCACCCAGGCTCGTCAGGAGCCGAAGCGATCCACCGCTCGAGCTCGACGGCAGGCAGTGGCCGGCTGAAGTGGTAGCCCTGTGCCTCGTCGCAGCCCATCCGGGCCAGCCACTCGGCGTGCTCTTGCGTCTCGACGCCTTCGGCGACGACACGCATGTCGAGGTCATGGCCGAGCGCGATGATCGAGCGGATGACCGAGCGCCGCGATCGACCGAGGCAGAGGAACTGCCTATCGATCTTGATCTCGTCGACCGGCAGCGACTCGAGATAGGCGAGCGAGGAATAGCCGGAGCCGAAGTCGTCGAGGCTCACCTCGATACCGAGCTCGCGCAGCGACTCGAGCGCGCCAGCGGCGTGAGAGCGGTCGTCCATCACCGTCCGCTCGGTGACCTCGACGACGAGGGACCTGCCCTCCACGCCTTCGTTGTCGAGCCACTGCGCGACCTTGGCGGGGAGCTCCTTGTCCGAGACGTCGCGCGCCGAGATGTTGACGGCGACGCGTAGGTCGATGCCGAGCTCCTGCCACGAACGGACCTGAGCGAGGGCCTCGGGGACGACGAAGGACGTCAGGGTGCGCACGAGCCCCGTCTCCTCCGCGAGCGGGACGAAGCGGTCGGGACCGAGCAGCCCGTGACGGGGATGGGCCCAGCGCACGAGTGCCTCGACGCCGGAGACGTGACCGGTCCGCAGCTCGATCTTCGGCTGGTAGTGCAGGCGGAGCTCCCGTGTCCCCTGCAGGGCGCGGCGGAGCTCGCCGAGGAGCCCGAGCGCCTCGGCGGCCCTGCCCTCGACGGAGCAGTCGTAGACGGCACTGCCCACGCCGGAGCCCTTCGCGGTGTACATCGCCGTGTCGGCACGCTGGAGCAGGCCCGTCGCGTCGAGCGCGTGGTCGGGGTAGAGGGCGACACCGACGCTCGCGTCGACGTGCAGCGTGTGCCCGCCGACCTCGAACGCTGCGTCGAGGCTGGCAGCGATCTTGGCCGCGACGACCTCCGCGCCCGAGCGCGTCGCCCCGGTGGTGAGCATGAGCGCGAACTCGTCCCCGCCCAGGCGCGCGAGCGAGTCCTCCTGTCGCAGCGACGACTGGAGCCTTGCAGCCACGTCGACGAGCAGAGCGTCCCCGTGGAGGTGACCGAGGTAGTCGTTCACCTCCTTGAACCGGTCCAGGTCGAGCAGGAGGACGGCGATCGTCGAGCCACTCCGCTTGGCGTGGCCGATCTGGCTCTCCAAGGCGTCGAGGAAGGCCTTGCGGTTCAACAGCCCGGTCAGAGCGTCGTGCGTCGCGTCGTAGCGCTCGACGGCACGCAGGCGCGCGTTGTCCACGACGACAGTGCCCTCGAGCGCGAGCTGGGACAGCAGCTCTCTCGTCCCGGGACGCCAGCGCGTGCGCGGCTCGGGGTGCCCGCAGAGCACGAGCCCGAGCGGTCCGTCGCTCGAGAGCAAGGGTATCGCCGCGAGTGCTCGTAGCTCGAGCAGGTCCGCAACCCCGCCGGGTCGCACCGAATCTCCGACCACGACGTCGTCGATCACGTCCGGCCCCGGCTCGGCCCCTTCCACCGTGCGCCGCCACACGGGCGACCCCGACGCGAGCTGCCCGACGAGTCCTGCACGCAGCCTCTCCGCGAGCCCCGGGGCCGCACCGAGGGTCGACACCGCCGTGATCCGGCCACCCTCGTCGACAAGATAGGCGCACGCGACAGGCACGTCGAGGACGCGCGCCGCCGTGCTCGCGAGCGCGAGCGCGGCATCCATCGGCGAGCCGGCCCGGACCCCCATCTCGAGCAGCTGGCGGAGCGCGTCCGCCGCTGCTGCGTCGTAGGCGCGATCGTGCTCTCGGCACACCGAGCGCGTGACGTCGCCGAGGACGGCTGCGGCCAAGGTGGCGAGGCGGACGACCCTACTGTCACACACCCATCCGGGTGGGCCCTCGACCACCAGGGCGCCGAGCTCGCCGACCGGCACGGCGAGACCGACTGCAGACGCCCCACGCCCTGCGGGGAACGGCCCGGCCGAGCCGGTCCCGGGCCATTCGACCCGCCGCGGGCGGCCTTCTCGCATCACCTGCTCGACGACGGCGTCGAGCGCACGGACGGGCATGCTCTGCGGACAGACGCCACCGTCGGACCCGCGCGCTGCGTCGGCTGCGAGGCACTCGTTCGTGGCGAGCACGTCGAGCTCGCCGCCGAGCTCGGCGACCACGCTGCAGCGCTCGACGCCGAAGACCTCCGCGAGCCGCCGGCACCCGAGTGCGAGAGCCTCGCTCGCCGTGGCGAGGCGCGCCGCTGTCGCCAGTTCGGCGAGCAGGTCGAGCTCGTCGTCCGTGTGCTCCGGAGCACGGGTCGTGGTGGCGGGAGCGGCATGCGGCACGCGCGCGACCACAGCTCGTCGTGCCTCGTCGTCCGCTCCTGCCAAGACCATGCCCGCAGCCCTCCGCTACTGTCATCGACACATCCCGGGCCTGGCTTGAGGCTCCGTTGAACCACTGGCCGGAGTGAGAGGTTCCCCACGTGCAGCCGGAGCAGGCACGCTCGACGCCATCGCAACGACAGGCTCGACGCCGGGCGCGACTGCGCAAGCGCCGGCGGCGGGCTGCCGCCCTCGTCAGCGTCCTGCTGGCAGTGACAGGCGGCGCCGTCGCGGCGACCAATCTCCTCGGCCGCGCCGATCCCTCCCGGTCTTCCGATGGCACCACGAGCGACGCCTCGCCCGCCGCGAGCTCCGAGCCGGCGAGCGCACGTGCAGAGAGCCCGACCGGAGTCGCCCTCGACCCGACGTTGTTCACGCGCGGCTCGTGCGTCGCGTTCAGCCCCATCTCGGGCGACCGGCACGAAACGGTCTTCCTCGACGCAGGTCACGGCGGCCGTGATCCCGGAGCGGTCGGGCAGACGACGGGCGGGCAGACGATCCACGAGGCGGACGAGACGCTGCCCGTCGAGCTCGACGCGATGGAGCTCCTACGCCGCGACGGCTTTCGCGTCGTCGTCTCGCGCACACGCCAGACCGCAGCGACCCGACCGCTTCCCGGTGACGTCTCCGGTGGCGTGTTCACCGTCGCCGGCGAGCTCCGCGAGATCGAGGCGCGCGACTACTGCGCAGACATCGCCCATGCGGACGCGCTCGTCGGCATCTACTTCGACGCCGGCGGCTCTCCCCAAGACGCCGGGAGCGTCACCGCCTACGACCGCGCTCGACCGTTCTGGCGCAGGAGCCTCGCGCTCGCGACGCTCGTCCAGCGCGACGTGCTCGCCACGATGAACAGCCATGGCTGGCAGATCCCCGACGACGGAGTCCAGTCCGACGTCAGCCTCGGAGGCCCCCCGCTCTCTCACCAGGGCGGCGTGTACCACCACCTCCTGCTGCTCGGCCCGGCGATGCGCGGCTACTTCTCGACCCCGAGCACGATGCCCGGAGCGCTCATCGAGCCGCTTTTCATCACCGATCCCTTCGAGGGCTCTATCGCGGCGAGCCAGGTCGGCCAGCAGGCGATCGCGTCGGGCATTGCAGCCGCGGTGGCAAGCTTTCTGCCCGGTTGATCGCGGCCTGGCTGAGCGCAGGCCCCGAGCCGTCGGAACCCGCCAAGAGCCCGGCGCGGTCGACGCGGGGGACGGCGATCCTGTGGTTCCACTGCAACACGCAGTAGCCGTTCACCGGGGTCACCGACGCCGGGCGCCCGAAGGTCGCCGTCGCGGTCGTCAGGTCGACGTCGCCGAAGTCGAGAGCGGGGTTGAAGACGAGGAAGTCGAAGCTGTGACCGTCGAACCAGGTGCTCTCCGAGTTGCGCGTGTACGCGACGACGTGGCCGGTCGGCAGCGCCGTGACCGGCCGCACCCGGACGGCCCCTCGAGTCTCGACCGTGACGATCGACGAGCTCCAGTAGCCGCCAATGCCCGACTGCAGGTGGTGGGCCGACAGCCAGGAGCCGAGCGCCCGAGCCGGCTGAGCAGCGGCCGGTGCGGCGAGGTTGAACCCCGCTCCCGCCGCGAAGCACCCGACCGCCCCGGCACCGACCACCAGAGCGATCGCAGACCGCCAGTTGACGGCGACTCCCGCCAGCAGGCGCGCGACGAGGCGACCGGCGAGGATCGCACCGAATGCGACAGCTGGCGTCAGGTAGCGCGCGTAGGGCGGCGACATGACCGGCGTGAGGATGACGAAGACCGAGACGGAGCCGAAGAAGGCAACCACGAGGAGGTCGTCGAGACGCCAGCGCTCCGGTCCGTCGCCTGGAGCTCCGCGGCCGGGGAGGCCGAGCAGCACGCCACGAACGAGGTCCACAGACGCCACGACGACACCCGCGACCACGAGCAGGACGCCGATCGCGTGGACCCCCAGCAACACGCCGGGGATCGATCCGCTGCCGAAGCCGGAGCTGCCGAGACCGAGGAGCTTTGCGCCGTAGTCGAGCACGAGGACGAGGTTCGCGAGCATCTGATGGAACGATGCGATCGGGTTCGACTTGTTCACGACGAACGTCCCGACGAGCTTCGCGCCCTCCCGCGCGACGAGCGCGAGCACGACGCTCGCCGCAGCGGCGCCGACGAGGGGCACGCCCGACTGCACCTTCCTGCACCGTGCGGCCGCGACGACGCCTGCGAGGGCGGCGGGAACGACGCCGAACGCGAGCGTCTGCAGGTCCCCGACGTTGCCGGCGGCGAAGAGCACGACGGCGACGACCCAGGCAACCCGCGATCCCCTGCGGTCGAGCGCGGCGAAGGCCAGCAGGCACCACAGCGCCGTCCCGACGTGCAGCGGGCCCTGCAACCAGAACGTCGCGAGTGCGTGCGTGGGGAACGCGAGCAGGGCCACCACGGTGAGCGGTCCGGCGAGCCCGGCCGTACGGGAACGGTCGCCGCGAGCCATCGCCATCCCGACGACGATCACGAGCGACGCGATCACGGCCGGGACGAGGTTCAACCACTCGGGTCGGACACCGGCGACGAGGATGGCCACTGCGTAGAACAGGACGTCGACGCCCCAGAACGAGTCGAGCGAGAGGAACCAGTGGTGCAACGTCACGTCGCCCGAGAGCAAGGACTGGCCCTCGAGCACGACCGTCGCTCCGTCGGAGTTCCCCGGGACTGCGTGGACCGACAAAGCGTCGAGCAGCACGACCAGACCGAGGAACACGACGACCCCGATCGCGACCTGCGCGCCGGTCACTCGACGGCGCGGGCGTCCGATCCCCGCACCCGGCGAGAGACCCGCTCGGCGACCGTCGAGGTGGAGAGCGGCCCGAGACATCGCCAGCACCGTAGCCAGTGATCGGGCGGAGCGAAAGTGCCGCATGGCGCCAACGCGCCGTGCCTCGGACGTAGCTCCGCGCTGCGACCCGCCCCGTTGACCTACGCCCGATGCCCCGGCTCCGACGCTTGCTCGGCGCGTACGACGTGGAGCACGGCGTTGATCAGCGCGAGATGCGTGAGCGCCTGCGGGAAGTTGCCGAGGTGACGGCCCGTCAGCGGATCCAGCTCCTCCGCGTAGAGCCCGAGCGGGCTCGCCGCCGCGAGCAAGCGGTCGCACAAGCCGCGAGCCCGCGCTGTCTCGCCGATCTCCGCGAGCGCCGAGACCAGCCAGAACGAGCATGTCGTGAAGCTCCCCTCCGGCTGGTCGAGGCCGTCGTCGGTCGCCTCGGTCCGGTAGCGGAGCACCATCTGGTCGACGGTCAGCTCGTCCGCGACGGCGAGGACCGTCGCGCGCAGACGCGGGTCGTCGGGTGGCAGGAAGCGGACGAGGGGCAAGAGCAGGAGCGACGCGTCGAGCTCCTCGGTGTCGTAGTGCTGGGTGAACCGCCCCTTGGCGCCGAGGCCGTGCTCGCAGACGTCGGCGTGGATCTCGTCGGCGGCGCGTCGCCAGCGCGACGCGCGCACCGAGTCGCCACGCAGGGCGGCGAGGAGCGCGCCGCGATCGGCGGCAACCCAGCACATGACCTTCGAGAGCGTGAAGTTGCGTGGCTCACCGCGCACCTCCCAGATCCCGCGATCCGGCTCTCGCCAGACCCGAAGTGCCGACTCGACGGCGACCACGACGAGCCGCCACGTCCGCTCGCTCAGCGCGTCACGGTTGCGCGCGTGCTGATAGACGCAGTCGACGACCGTCCCGAAGATGTCGTGCTGGTCCTGGTCGTAGGCGCCGTTGCCGACTCGGACCGGCGACGACCCCTCGTAGCCCGAGAGGTGCTCGAGCGAGGTCTCTGCGAGCTGGTGGGCGCCGTTGACCGCGTAGAGGATCGCGAGGCTCCCGTCCTCGCCCGCCGTCCTGCCCGACCCTGCCGGAGCGTCGCGCTCGAGCATGTCGCCGAGGAACGCGAGGAAGTCCTCGGCCTCCGCGTCGAAGCCGAGGGCGTGGAGCCCCCACATGGCAAAGGCCGAGTCGCGCACCCACGCGAACCTGTAGTCCCAGTTGCGCGAGCCACCGGGCTGCTCGGGCAGCGACGTCGTCGGCGCAGCGAGCAACGCTCCGGTCGGCGCGTACGTAAGGCCCTTCAGCGCGAGCGCGCTCCTCTCGAGCGCGTCGCGACCTGGCTCGTCGGGGATTTGCCCGCGGTCAAGCCACGCGCGCCAGAACCCCTCGGTCTCCTGGCACCACAGCTGCACTTCTTCGATCTCGCTCGGCAATGGCCTGCCCGACCAACCAAGCGAGACAAATGCGGACTCACCGCTCACGAGCCGGTGACGAGCCAGGACGTTGCGCCCCTCGATGCCGAGCCGGAGGTTTCCCGTCAGAGACAGCTGGACTGCGCCTGGTGTCGTCGTGACGACACGGTCGTAGCCCGGGCCCCCGTACTCCCAGCGCGCGTCCTCGATCCCATAGTCGAACGACGGCGCGCACTTGAGCGTGAGGTCGACGACGCCGTGGATGCACGTCGCGATGCGGACGAGAGCATGGCGGGCGTCGAAGTCTCCCGGCGTGCGCCGGTGCAAGAGCGAGCGGTCCTCGTGGCGATGCCACGGTCCGACCGCGAGGAAGTCCGTCACGACGAGCCACCCGGTCGGCGTTTGCCAGGTCGTCTCGAGAACTGTCGTCCCCGGTAGGTACCGACGGCTGGCCGGCACGGCGAGGTCCTCCGGTCCGAGACGGAACGACCCGGCGGACCGGTCGAGAAGGGTTCCGAAGACGCTCGGGTCGTGGGGGTACGGCAGGCAGAGCCACTCGACGGCGCCGCTCGGGGCGACGAGGCAGTTGTTCTCGCAGTCGGACAAGAACGCGTAGTCGGCGATCGCAGGGAAGCTTCCCCGGAACAGCTCGAGCGCTTCGGGTTCCGCGCCCGGCTCGTCTCGGACCGCGACAGGGCCCGACCAGGACGATTGCGCGCCACTGCCGCTGCCGTTGCCTCCCGTCGGATCGAGAAGCGTGAGCTCTCCCAGCGCCGGCGACACAGACTCCACGACCATCCTCCACGGCTCAGGGCAGCTCGGGCTGCGACACCCCCGCACTAACGGCAGGGCACGACGAGCTTCGAGCCGTACCCGGAGGGCGGTTGACGGACCCGTCCCGGCTCAGCAATGGTGCTCCCGCAATGGAGCTCTCCCGAGGGTGGCGACGGTCTGCTCGCGCCTGTGCCCCGTACGTCTGGCTCGCTGCGGTGGCCCTGGCCTACCTGGCGCCTGCGCTCGCGCACGGGCTGCTTCTCGGCCCGTACGACATCCTCGGCCAGGTGGGCATCACCGCAGTGCCCCATGCCGTCGTGCACAACCCTGTCGGATCCGACGAGATCGAGGAGTTCATCCCCTGGCAGGTGCTCGCCTGGCGTCAGGTCCACGCCGGGCACCTGCCTCTTTGGAACCCCGACAGCCTCCTCGGCCTGCCGCTCGCGTTCAACTTCCAGTCCGCTCCGTTCAGCCTCTCCGTCGCCATCGGCTACGCCGTGCCCGTCCGCCTTGCGCACACCGCGACCGTCGTCGCCCGCCTCCTCATCGCCGGCAGCGGCGCCTACGTGGCCTGTCGCGTCATGGGCCTACGTGTCCTGTCCGCGCTCACGTGCGCGACGATCTTCGAGCTGAGCGGCGGGCTGACGATCTGGTTGGGCTCCTACGAGGCGGGCTGCCTCGGCTTCATGGGCTGGGTCGTCGCGGCGTCGACTCTGGTCCAACGCGGCGAGCACCGAGCACGCGACGTCACGCTCCTCGCGGTCGCGCTCTGCCTGCTGCTCTACTCCGGGGAGCCCCAGATCGCGCTCCTCGCGCTCTCGAGCGTCGTCGTCCTCGCAACCGTCGCCACGCTCGTCCGCCGGGGCGTCACGCGCAAGGTGAGGCTGCTCGCGCTCATCGACCACGTGATCGCGATCGTCGCCGCAGTCGCCCTCGCCGCTCCTGTCTACCTGCCCGGCATGCAACTCGCCCTCCACAGCGCGCGCGCGACGGCGCCGCCCGTGTCCGGCCTGCCCCTCTACGACCTCACCCACCTGATCTTCGGCGACTACAACGGCTCGCCAACCGCCCTCGGGGGGCTGATCGGCCCCGACAACCTGTACGTCTCGATGATCTACGTCGGCGCCATCGGGGCGGTCCTGGCGCTCCTCGGGCTCTGGCACTGGCGGGAGCGGGCAGAGATCGCCGCGTTCGGCGTGCTCACGATCTTGCTCCTCGTTCTTCTCTTCGCGCACCCGGTCGTGGTCGTGCTCTCCCATCTCCCGTACCTGCGCGTCTTCCGGATCCTGCTCGCGACAACGCTGCTCGACTTCGGCCTCGCGATGCTCGCCGGCTTCGGGTGTGAGGCTCTTCTCTCGAGACCCGACAGGCGACGAGATCGACCCCTCGAGCTCGCCGTCGCGTCGATGGTCGTCCTGCTCGCCGTGCTCGGGGCGCGGCTCGCGCTGAACGTCGACCACCTCGGTCGCGTTCCGCTCGACGGTCGGGCCGAGAGCTTCACGTGGCCCGTCGTCAGCCTGCTGGCACTCGGGTGCGTCGCCGTCGGTCGACGGCGTGGCGCACGGGGCTCCGGCGCCCGCCACCGGGCGCGCAGCGGGGTGAGCGGTGCTCTCCTGCTGCTTGCGGTCGAGACAGGGTTCCTCGTCAGCGCCGGAGCCGGGATCTGGTCGTCGAGCTCGGCCGGGTTCCGCCAGACCGCCGCGATCACGGCGCTACAGCATCGCGTCGGCGACGCGGTCGTCGGCATCGGCTCGTGCGCGCGCAGCGCTCTGCCCGACCTCGGCATCGCTCCCGACGCGAACGACGCGTTTGGCGTCGACGAGACCGCCGTGCTCGACCCGATCGTGCCGAGCGCCTATTCCGCGTCGTACGGCACGGCGACCGGAGAGACGACCAAGCCCGTCAGCCCCCCGGGGCTGTTCTGCGCAGCGATCAGCTCGGTGCCGCTCGCCCGGCGCTTCGGGGTCTCCTACCTGCTCGAGCCCCCCGGCGCCCCAGGGCCTTCCGGCACCGAGCTCGTCGCTCGTATCGCCGGGGAGGGGCTCTTCGAGGTCCCAGGCTCCGGGCGCGCAACGCTCGTCCCGCTCGCTCGACCGCACGGCACCACGGGCGCGCGGTCCGTCGTCGAGACGACGAGCGAACCCGGCCCGGGGTCGCTACGGGTGTCAGTCGATGCAGCCACGCGCTCGGTCCTACAGCTGCGACTGACAGACGTGCCTGGCTGGAACGCCACGATCGACGGCTCTCCCCTCGCCCTGCGCCCCTGGCACGACGTCATGCTCGAGGCGATCGTGCCCCCTGGCCACTACGCGGTCGTGTTGAGCTACCACCCACGGGCGCTCACCATCGGGCTCGGCGCTGCCGTCGCTGCAGCCGCGGCGCTCGCGCTCTGGCTGTGCGCGACGGCCTTCGGGGCTCGACGGCGCAAAGGTCGCCGTCGCGAAGGGTTCACGTCTCCGTAGCTCGCGCGCCTCTCGCCGGCAACGGTGCCGTTACTTGCGCGCGCGAGCGTCGGGGTATGGACAAGACAGCAGACACCACCGACTGGGGCAGCCAGCCCGACCGCAACAACCGCACGACAGTGCGCCGCCGCGCGCGACGACGCCGCTCGGCTCTCCGCTGGACGCCCGTCGTCGCCCTCTCGGCGCTCGCGCTCGCCCCCGGAGCGACCGCCGCCGCCAGCCACTCGAGCAGCGACAAGCACGTCGTTCCGCTCGTCTTCTACAGCTCGATCGGCTTCGACCAGCTGGCCGCGACGGACTTCACCAAGCGCTTCCACATTCCCGTCGAGGTCGAGCACAATCCGACCGGCGCGGCCCTCGACCAGATCGAGGCATCCCGGAACGACCCGAAGTGGGACTTCTGGTGGACAGACGGCCCGACCAACTTCGCCCTCCTCGACAGCCAGCACATGCTGGTCCGCGGGTTCGAGCCGAAGGTCGACTGGAACGATCTCGGGCGAGAGGCCGTCCCGCGCGACGGGAGCTACGTCCCGACTGGCATCACCATCGCCGCCGCTCTCGTCTACAACCGCCAGCGCGTGGCCCACCCGCCGACGAGCTGGGCGCAGCTGCTCAGCCCGGCGTGGAAGGACAAGGTGGGGATGAACGACCCGTCGATCTCGGGACCGACATATCCCTTCGTCGCCGGGATGATGCAACAGCTCGGCGGCATCTCGGCCGGTGAGTCCTACTTCGAGGCCTTGAAGGCCAACGGCCTTCTCGTCGAGCCGAAGAACGGCCCCACCCTCGCAGCACTCGCGTCCGGCGAGATCGACGTCGCGCTCGTCCAGAGCACCGCTGCAGTCGGAGCGACGTTCTCCGACCACGAGCTCGGCGTCGAGTACCTTTCTCCCTCCACGCTGCTCCCGAGCGCAATCGGGATCGACGCCAAGGCTCCGGCGCTGGCGCGCTCGGAGGCCGAGACCTTCATCGAGTACATGCTGAGCCCGGCCGGCCAGAAGATCATGGAGACCGGCGACCCGACGGGCGACTCGCTGTACTACCCCGTCCTGCGAGGCATTCGGGCGCGTCCGGTCCTCCCGCCCCTCACGTCGGTCGAGACCATTACCATCAATCCCTACACCTGGGGTGCGCGCGAAGGGGCGATCGACACGTGGTTCACGCAACACATCGTCCAATGACTGACGGTCACACGGACCCAGAGGCGGTGCCGACGCATGTGCGGGTGCTCGTCCTCGATCCAGCCGGGCGCCTGCTGCTCATGAAGTGGCGCGACCCGGGCAGCGGTCGCTGCGCGTGGGAGCCGCCGGGCGGCGGGGTCGAGGCCGGCGAGGCGCTCGCCGACGCAGCCGAGCGCGAGCTGCTCGAGGAGGCGGGCATCGCCGCCCGAGTCGGTCGACGCTGGCTGCCCGTCGGCCGCGACGACACGTGGAAGGGGGAGCGGCGCCTGCGGGACGAGGCGTACTTCACCGCCCGGGCCGCGAGCGACACAGTCGAGCCGCAGATGCCGACAGCCGAGGAGAGGTCGACTCTTCTCGACTGGCGGTGGACGGAGCCCGGGGATCTCGCCGACCTCGACACCCCGGTCCATCCTGCGGACCCCTTCGCCCTTCTCGACCAGTTCGGCCTCAGCGAGAGCGGCATCGCCTGAGCTCGCGGTCCGCACCCTCCGCCGAGTCGACCGCAGACGGCCCCGGCTGGAGACGGAGCCAGAGGTTGCCCGATAATGGCCGAACTCGAGGCATTTAGGCTTCGTGGGCACGGTTGCAGCCCGCGCGTCCGTTAGGATCGCGCTTGCATCTCGCCCGACGCCTCTGGTCTCGCACGGCAGGTGCCTGTTCGAGAGCTGACGAGCGACTGCAAGGGGGTGCGCGGGGAGCGACGACACCGGACTCGGTGCCGCCCCGGCTTCGTTGAGCAAACCTGTTTCACAGGCCCATCACGAGGGCACCGGTCACACAGAGCCCGACGCGGGCATCCGTGCGACCGACAGCAGTATTGGGGACGAGCGCTCCGCCGACTCCGTGCACGCGGCAGCGGAGCGCACCGACACAAGTGGTGGCCCGGGAGGCGACCGAGCGGGCTGGGATTTCCTCGTCCGCTCGATGCACGGTCACTGGCGGATCGAGGGTGCCTCCCTCGCGTCGGCTCTCGTGTGGACGGCCTGCGTCGTCATCGTGCCCGATCTCATCGGTCGTGCAGTCAATGTCGGGCTGCTCGGACACCACCAGGGCGAGCTGTTCGCTCTCGGTGGCATCATCGCCGCCATCGGAGCACTCGGCGCGGTCGCCGCAGGGCTGCGCAGGTACTGCAACGGCCTCGCGTCTCGATCCGTCGAGCGCGAGCTCCGGAGCTTGCTCTTCACTCGCCTGATCGGTTTCGACGTCGGCTACCACGACCAGGTCAATCGGGGCCAGCTGCTGTCCCGGGCGACGAGCGACCTGTTCCAGGTGCAGACGCTCGTCAGCGCCGGCCCCGCCTGGATCGCCAACTCGGTGACGATCGTCGCCGTCGCGATCGTCCTCATCGTGATCGACCCGCTCCTCGGTCTTGTCGCCCTCTGCGGTCTGCCGATCGTCGGCATCACGTCGAAGAGGTACGCGATGACGGTCCGCCCAGCGCTCGGCAAGCTCCAGCGCGCGCGCGGCAACCTCGCCGGTGTCGTCGAGGAGACGGTGAGCGGGATCCGTGCCGTCAAGGGTTTCGGCGCCGAGCCAGTCCTCGTGCAACGCCTCGGCGACCAAGCCGACGAGGTGCGCGCCCAGTCGCTCTCGATCGTCGACACCCGCGGCCACTACAACCCGATGCTCAACGTCATCCCGATGCTCGAGCTCGCTGCGGTCAACTGGCTCGGCGGCTACCTCATCCTCCACCACGAGCTCACGGTCGGGACGCTGCTCGCGTTCAACGCGTACCTTGCCGTCGTCACCGGACCGCTCCAGTCGATCGGCTGGTTCATCGTCCAGGTGCAGCGGGCGCTCGTATCCGCCCAGCGGCTCGACGCCGTGACGAGCTACCGGCCGGCGATCGTCGACCCCGAGGAGCCTCGGGAGCTACCCGCCGGGCGGGGCAGCATTCGCTTCGACGGCGTCTACTTCTCCTACCCGGGGACGAGCGAGCCCGCTCTGCGCGGCCTCGACCTCGAGATCACCGGTGGAGAGGTCGTCGCTCTGGTCGGACCAACAGGCAGCGGCAAGACGACCGTCGCCTCCCTCATCGCCCGGCTCTACGACCCGCAACGTGGGACGGTCCGGCTCGAGGGGGTCGACGTCCGCCACCTGGCCGCGCACGAGCTCCGCGAGGCCGTCGGCGTCGTCTTCGAGGACAGCTTCTTGTTCGACGACACAGTCGCGAGCAACCTCCGGGTCGGGCGACCTTCGGCCCCGGACAGGGCCTTGAGCGACGCGGCGCGCCTCGCACAGGCGCACGGCTTCGTGTCCCAGCTCGAGCACGGCTACGACGCACCCGTCGGCGAGCGGGGCCTCGCTCTGTCCGGAGGCCAGCGCCAGCGGGTCGCACTGGCCCGCGGCATCCTTGCGACGCCGCGGGTCATCGTCCTCGACGACGCCACGTCTGCCGTGGACGCAGCCAAGGAGCGCGAGATCATCTCCGGGCTCGAACGAGTCTCCGACGACCGGACGATGATCATCATCTCGCATCGCGCGGCGACGGTCGCGATGGCAGACCGCGTCGTCCTGCTCGACCGCGGGCAGGTCGCCGCAGTCGGCACCCACGACGAGCTCATGGCGAGCTCGGCTCGCTACCGCGAGGTGCTCGGCGGCGACCCGGCGAGCCCAGACGACGACGAGGCCGGCCACGGGGTCCAGCCCGAGAGCAGCACCGGGGCGACGGACTCGATGGAGGACCGCACCGGAGCGGACGGCGAGACCGGCGGGATCGAGGTACGGCGGTGCGGGTGACCCGCGCACGCTCGGCGTCGCCCCGTCGGGGCCTGCTGCGCTTCTCGGTCGCGATGATCCGCCCGTACCGACGTCGCGCGACCTTGTCTCTCGTCGTCCTCGCCGGCGCGCTCGCCGCGACGCTCGCCGGACCGAGCCTCGTCGAGTACGCGATCAACGACGGGCTCGTCCACCACCGTTCGATGCGCGTCATCGACATCGCGGGTGCTTGCTACCTTGGCGTCGCCGCAGCCTCGTACCTGCTGACCGGCGCGCAGACGCGCCTGCTCTCCTCCACCGGCGAGCTCGTCCTCAACGACCTGCGCAAGCGCGTCTTCGACCACCTCCTCGCCCAGCCGCTCGCCTTCTTCGACTCGGAGAGCTCCGGGCAGCTGCTCTCGCGCATGACCGCGGACATCGACGTCCTCGAGACCCTCGTGCAGAGCGGCCTCGGGACGTTCGCCACGAGCATCGGCCTGTTCGCGTTCTCGGTCATCGTGCTCGTCGTCACCTCCCCCGTCCTGTTCGCAGCGACCGCCGCCTGCCTGCTTCCGGTGGTCGTAGCTGCCAGCCACTACCGGACGACGTCGACGCGCGCCTATACCGACGTACGCACGCGCATCGGCGAGGCGCTCGCGTCGCTCGACGAGGGTCTCGCCGGAGTGCGGGTGATCCAGGCGTTCCGCCAGGAGCCTCGCGTGACCGACGAGTTCGAGGAGCGCAACGAGCGGCAGTTCGACGCGGAGATGCGGACGGTGAGCCTGGCGGCCCACTTCTTCCCCAAGGTGGAAGGGACCGGCGTCCTCGCGACAGTCGTCGTGCTGGTCGTCGGCGGCCTGTTCGTCCACGACCACCTCACCTCGATCGGGGCCGTCGCCGCGTTCGTCCTCTACATCGCCAACTTGTTCAGCTCGATCCAGAGCCTGAGCCAGCTCTTCGACCTCCTCCAGTCCTCCGGAGCCGCCCTCGGCACGGTCGTCGCGCTGCTCGACACGGCGCCGACGATGCTCGACCCGGACCAGTCCGTCCAGCTCCCGCGCGCAGGATCGCTCGAGATGCACGACGTCACCTTCTCCTATGCACGACCGGCCGACGCGGCGGTCCGGGAGCCGGAGCTGCGGGACGTGCGGTTGCGCATCGACCAAGGCGAGCACGTCGTCCTCGTCGGACCGACCGGGGCCGGCAAGTCGACCCTCGCGAAGCTCCTCGGTCGGCTCTACGACCCCGACGAGGGATCCGTCACCTTCGGAGGCGTCGACCTACGCGACACGAGCCTGGGGGAGCTCCGGAAGCGGATCGTCGTCGTTCCCCAAGAGGGCTTTCTGTTCCGAGGGAGCGTCCTCGACAACATCCTCGTCGGCTCTCCGGGGGCCGGAGCGGACCAAGCGCGTGCGGCCGTTGCCCGCCTAGGCCTCACGGACAGGTTCCAAGAGCTGCCCGACGGCCTCGACACCGACGTCGGCGAGCGGGGCTCGCACCTGTCGGCTGGCGAGCGCCAGCTCGTCTCGCTCGCGCGGGCAGCAGTTGCCGAGCCGGCCGTGCTGATCATGGACGAGGCGACGTCGAGCGTCGACCCGGGCACCGAGCTTGCGCTCGAGCGCGCGCTCGACGCGCTGACTGCAGGCCGCACGACCGTGACCGTCGCGCACCGACTGACGACGGCTCAGCGCGCCGACCGCGTCGCCGTCGTCGACGGCGGCCAGCTCGTCGAGATCGGCCCCCACGGCGAGCTCGTCGAACGGGGCGGGCACTACTCTCGGCTGTTCGCGGCGTGGGTGGGCGACCACACGCCCCTTGAGACGTCGGTCGACAAGTGACCGGCACCACGACAACCGGCACCACAGGCGACGAGCAGGCAAGGAGAGCCGTGACGCAGACGACACCGTCGGACGTGACGAACTGGGCGGGCAACATCACGTTCCAAGCGACGCGTGTCCACCGACCGACATCGCTCAGCGAGCTCCAGGAGATCGTCGCAGGCGCCGAGCGCGTCCGGACACTCGGGACGGGCCACTCGTTCAATCGCATCGCAGACACGCCGGCGGACCTCGTCTCGGTTGCCCGCCTACCCGAGGCGGTCACCGTCGACCGCGAGCACGCGCAGGCCACCGTCTCGGCGGGCATGCGGTACGCGCAGGTATGCAGCCAGCTCGACGACGCGGGCTACGCGTTGCACAACCTCGGCTCCCTCCCGCACATCTCGGTCGCCGGTGCCTGCGCGACCGGTACCCACGGATCGGGGATCACGAACGGCAACCTGGCGACCGCCGTCTCCGGTATCGAATGGGTGACCGCGGATGGCTCCCTCGCCACCTTGACCCGAGGCGATGCGGGGTTCGACGGAGCCGTGCTCTCGCTCGGGATGCTCGGCGTGGCAACCCGTATGACCCTCGACCTCCAGCCGGCTTTCACCGTGCGCCAGGTCGTCTACGAGGACCTGGCGTTCGCACGCCTCGCCACCGACCTCGACGAAGTCCTCGGGTCCGCCTACAGCGTGAGCCTGTTCACCGACTGGACGAGCCCGTCGTTCGGGCAGGTTTGGCTGAAGAGCCGGACGGACACGTCGGAGATGCCGACGCCGCCGCGGTGGATGGACGCGCGCCTTGCCGACGGCCCCCGGCACCCCGTGCCGGGCATGCCGGCTGACCACTGCACCGAGCAGCTGGGAGTGCCCGGACCGTGGTACCAGAGACTTCCTCACTTCCGCCCCGAGCTCGTGCCGAGCGCTGGCGAGGAGCTGCAGACCGAGTACCTCGTTCCCCGACCCGACGCCCTTGCTGCCGTCGAGGCCGTCGCCCGCCTCTCGTCGAAGATCGCTCCGGTGCTCCAGATCTGCGAGCTGCGCACGGTCGCCCGCGACGAGCTGTGGCTGAGCCCGAGCTACCGACGCGACACCTTCGCCATCCACTTCACCTGGACCACCGACATCGACGCCGTGACGTCGGTGGTGCGCGACCTCGAGGCCGCGCTCGCACCCTTCGGTGCGCTCCCCCACTGGGGCAAGGTCTTTACGACCGCACCCGAGGTGGTGCGCGCCGGCTACGAACGGCTCGACGACGCCCGCCAGCTACGGCAGCGCTACGATCCCGGCGCGAAGTTCACGAACGAGTTCCTCGAGACCTACGTCTGAGCGCGCTGCGGAGCCGGGCGGTCAGCGTCGCCGGCGTCAGGGTCGCGGCAGGAACGTCTCGACTGCGGCGCGCCGAGCGGCGGCACGGTCGTCGTCGGGCTGGAGCTCCGCGTCGACCTCGGCGGCGAGTTGGTCGCGATACCCGCGCACCTCTTCCTCGACCCGCGCGTCGTCCCACCCGAGCAGCGGCGCCATGAGCGTCGCGACCTCGGCCGCCGCATCGGCTCCCCGGTCGGCCGTCTCGATCGCAGCACGCGTGCGTCGGACGACGACGTCTTCGACATGGCGTGCTCCCTCGTGGGTCACCGCATAGGTGACCTCGGCGCGCAGGTAGCCGCCCGACCTCGCGACGGGTGCGAGCAACGTCGGGTCGCTACGGGCCGGGGCAAGGACTTCGGACGCGAGGCTCCCGTAACGTCCGAGTAGTCGCTCGACCTGCTCGTGGCTGAGTCCGGCGCTCCCCTCGAGGGTCTCGGGACGGGCAGCGAGCTGTGCGTAGCCAGCGCTCCCGACGATCGGCACGCTCTCGGTCCTGCTCGGCGACGCGACGATTGCGGCGTGGTCGACCGCTGCGTCGATGACGTCTCTCGCCATGACGCGGTAGGTCGTGTACTTTCCACCCGACACGAGGACGAGCCCGGGGAGCGCGCGGTTGACCGCGTGCTCGCGCGAGAGCTTCGTCGTCTCCTCGCCTGCGCCGGCAATGAGCGGTCGCAGGCCGACGTAGACCGACTCGACGTCCTCGCGAGCGATCGGCCTGGCGAGCGCCGAGTCGACAGTCGCGAGCAGGTACTCGATGTCGGCGGCACTCGCAGCGGGCTCGGCGAGCGCGTGGCTCCACGGCGTGTCGGTCGTCCCGATGATCCAGTGCTCCCCCCAGGGCAGGACGAACAGCACGCTCTTTTCTGTCGGGAGGATGAGCGCGGTCGAGGAGTCGATGCACCGACGCGGCACGACGAGATGGACGCCCTTCGACGGCTGGACCTTCAGCGCGTCGACTCGACCGCCCAGGGACTCGAACTGCTCGGTCCACACCCCCGTCGCCGAGACGACGACCGACGCCCGCACCTGCGTGACTCGCCCGGTCTCCGACTGCTCGACGCGGGCACCGACGACCTTGCCCCCCTCGCGGACCAGCTCGATGGCGCGCATCCGGTTCGTGACGACCGCGCCGTGGCTCGCCGCGGTCCGCAGCACCATCAAGGTATGCCGGGCGTCGTCGACCTGGCCGTCGTAGTACTGCACTGCACCGACGTAGCGTCGGCGGTCGAGAGCAGGGGCAACGGCGAACGTCTGGGACCGTGAGAGCTGACGGTGGAACGGCAAGCCGGCGCTCGTGCCCCCGGTGCGAGCCAAGAGGTCGTAGAGCAAGACGCCGGCTCCCACGTACGCGCGCTCGACCACGCGATGACGCAACGGGTAGAGGATCGGGACCGGATGCACGAGGTGCGGAGCCAGCCGGAGAAGGACTGCACGCTCACGCAGGGCCTCGCGGACGAGAGCGAAGTCGTACATCTGCAGATAGCGAAGGCCGCCATGGATCAGCTTCGACGATCGGCTAGAGGTCCCCGATGCCCAGTCCTGGGCCTCGACCACGGCAACCCGCAGCCCCCGCGACGCCGCGTCGAGCGCCGCGCCGGCGCCGACGATGCCTCCCCCGACGACCAGCACGTCGAAGGACCGGCCTTCGAGACGAGCAAGATCCGACGCGTAGCGCTCGGGTGACAGGGCGACGATCCTCGATGCGTTGTGCACGCCCCGATCCTACGGCTGGACCCCAGCGAGGGGCGTGACCGCAGGGGATCTTGACCTAGGGACCGTCCCGGCGCGCCTCACTCGCCCTGCCGCACCGGCTGCACCAGGCGACCGGGGCATCCTCGTCCGCCGGGTGCACGAGGGCACCGCAGAGCGAGCACCTCCAGATCGTCGGGGACTCCTTCGATGACGGCACAGTGTGAGGGTACCGCCCGCGGGGACGACCCGAGCGCGGCTGCGCTCGACGCTCCTAGCGCTCCGCGGCGGCCACCAGGTCGAGGAGCAGCTCGTCGTCGCCGGGGTTGCCGACAATCCCGAGGCCGACGGGCAGGCCGTAGGCGCGCGCGCCGGGAACGACGACCACGGGGGCTCC
>Ga0078972_1001034_pt1 | contig 110853 bp, 79 predicted proteins | sample YelNatPaOPGAMG01_FD_67568 | JGI IMG/M metagenome (GOLD analysis project Ga0078972, IMG submission 67568) | Hot spring thermophilic microbial communities from Obsidian Pool, Yellowstone National Park, USA - OP-RAMG-01 (SPADES assembly) (version 2) | ecosystem: Environmental > Aquatic > Thermal... | reverse complement strand
TGGCGGAGGCGGAGATGCTTCGCCACGCCGGGCGGAAGGGCCACTTCGGAAGTCACCCAGTCCGTGCGACGAAAACCCAGCGGATTGAATAACGTAATCTGAGCACATCCATAGGCAGACATGCGCCCTGCCATAAAATCCAACGCCGCATGAGTAACGGTGCGCGACGCCTGCAGCGATGCTCCCAGAAAGCGGCGAGCGTCCTCAAGAAGCCCGCAGATCTGGATATCGTGGTGCTGGGCGACGAGTAGATTCTTCCATGCACGTTCCAGTTCCGGCCGAGGCGATGCTGCCCCGCAAAGGTAGGCAATCGCAGCGACACGTTCGGCAGTTAGGATTCCGGTTTCGGCTGCGCGGCACTTCATCCAAATCTCGTTGCCGCAATAACCCCACGGCATGCGGGTGTGAAAATCATTGGGCCCCGTATGCATGTCCTGAACAGGGCGCGGAAACGCAGCCAGCAACTCGTCCAATAGGATCCAACGGAAACCGTACCTGCCCTCCACATGCCGCACCAAATCCTCTCGCCGAAGACCGGCGTCGTCGGCGCGCGATGCCAAGAGCGGCCGTATATGCCGGAACTGCGATTGCCATTCCTCCAACGTGGTTGAGCATTCCGGCCCTGGATAACGTGTGAGGATCCAGTTGTCGGACGTGGTTTTCCCGAACGACGCGCCCTCACCGGTATAGGTGGGTACTGCTGGAATGCGCGAGCCATCCACCCCAACCCACCAGCCGATAGGCACATCAAAGGTAGGGTTATAGCCGTACATCATGAAGTGGGTGCGCAGAATAGCGCCCTGGAAGCCGAAGCCCACCAGGATCTGTGGTATCTGGCAATGGTGGGCATGTTCGCTCATTAGGTAGATGGATGGCGTGCACCCCAACCGTGCGAGGTTCGTGGCACGGGCGTAACCGATCTGCCGTATGTTGGACTCATCATCAATGAACGTGGAGAGCGGCTGCCCGTACGTGCAGCTTCCGATGCCCAGTCGGCCGCGGAAGGAGGCAAGGTACGTGCGCAGCTCCTGCAGAACAGCAGGATGGCCCTCAGCCAAAGCATCGTAGGTGTACGATTCGTTCTCCAGGCCGATCTTGAACGAAGGGTACCTCTGCAGCCAGGATACAGCATCCCGAAGCCGTTCGACGAAGTGATCTACGCCCCACAGGATGACGCCTCCGTGGTCGTACGTAAGTAGGTACAGGATATCCCGGTCTACGTTCATTGCGGATTGGGAATGCTTATCAAGCCCTAGGCACCTGGCTCTTGGGGCGTCGCCGACCGGTGAAAGTGAGGCGACCACTCCACTATGTTGAGGGGTAAGTCCCGCCAATAGTATTGGTACCTAGTTGAGTGCCATCCTGCATAGATCTCCTCCCAGCTTAGGCGCGCGTAGTGTGGCAATAGCGACCCCTCAGTGATGGGTTCCGACACCGGCTGATAGCGGAAGTCCGTGGAAAGGCGCAAGCGGTCGTTCGTAAGGTTTGGTAGCGCCTTATGGACCGTAAGGCTGTGGAAAAGCAGCACGTCCCCAGTCTGATAATCGGCTGTTGCCCAAGGGAACGGCAGCACGTCCGTGTTGATGCCCAGTCCGCCGGCTCCATAGGCAGAATGAACGGGATAGACGCCGTTGTGATGGCTTCCGAGCATTACCGCCAAACCGCCCAGTGCCCGTGGGCAATCTCCCAGGGGGATCCACGCCGTCCACGTGTTTTCGGTGCCCTGAATGTGTACGTAATCTTGAGGAATAGGCATCCCGCCTGACGGGCCTGTTCCTTCAGCGCCGACGGGCGTGAGAGCAATTCGTTGCACGGAACCAGCTCTTCCATGGCATCTCCCTCCACTTGTCTTATGCTCCCCTAGGGCATCACCATGCCAGGGATGGCCGATGCGTCACCAAAGTCCTTGCCCAACCGAGGGCACATTGCGGATCTCATCTTTGCGCATTCCCGACATATCTCGAGTAACGTTGCGGCACCCTTTCACCATCCGTGGAACTTCGTGCGGTTCCGTGGTAGTGCCAAGATCAAAGCGGACGAGCGGCTCTCCCAGCCTCGAAAGGGCAGAATATGCTTCTCTGCGAACCGGAAAGTCATAATCCCATTGTGTACCGGAGTCCGCGTCAACCGGATGCACGGTGTATGCACGGTCCTTGCCCAGCATTTTGAGCAACGGAATGTCTTCCTGCCCGCCTGCCAGCCCCAAAGCGAACGCAGCCGCAGCCCGCACCCGGTAATTGTCGTCGGTCACCGCGCGCCGCAGGGTGTATGTAACCATTCTCCGTTGATTAGCGCTAATGGAGCCCGCCTTAAGCTTAAGGATGCCAATAACCTCCTCGGCGGACGAAGTTGACGGATCATATGCCGCAACTCCCAAGGCCGCTATGGCTCGACTGCGGAGATAGGCATCCCCAGAAGAAGCCATCGTCAGGAGGAAGGGAATGAGCCGCGGCGAGGCCCGCCAAACCAGAAGATCTGCAGCCGCGTACTGGTACAGCGAGAGTATAGGCAAATCCCGAGGTGCTTCCTCTATGCCCACGAGCACATCGTCGTAATCATCGCCAAACCTGCCCAGGTACGCATGGATTGAGCTCCACAATGGCCTTCCGAGATCATCCGGGTCGAGAGCCAGCGAAAGGGCGTAGGGCACTGCTAGCTTCTGATTGTCGGATTGCATGGCGGCAAGGTATCCCGCCAGTCTACCTTTGGCGTCTGCGTAGCGCATGCGCTTACCTTTTCCCTCGAAGAGGGGCGGAGACTGCCATTTTGGCATCCACGACACGCCGCAGGCGCAAACGGCGAGGAGCGTATTGTCCGAAAGCTTGGGGCCTTTCCAATTGAGGTCGCGCACTGCCTGTGCCATCTCGTTTTGGTACAGGGCCGCAAGCGTGCTGCGCGAAGCCTCCTGGGCATTGGTTTGTGCCGTTAATGTGCACGCCGTCCACAGAACCAACGGCACCCCAACAATCCGGGATCGCACAAGCATATCCTCCCACGAACAGATGATGCAGTGTAACGTGCCGGGGCCGCCGCAGTCAAGCCGGGGCCTTGCCGCACAAAGAACCTGCTCGCCGTCCAACCGGCATGGGGTAATGCTTTTGCCGAAACCAGGAGCATCGGCCGGACGGATCTTGTTCGCGCATGGCCGTGGGCCGGAGGGAGGCTGGAGAATTCGGGCCGGAGCTGCGCTGCAGCACCCTTACAAAGCTACGTGGTTCGACGGGAACAAATCACTCTTCGCGGTGCTCAAGAGGGGGCTCCCCGCGGGCACGCCTAACGGCAAAAGCTCGTACTGCGTGGTGCGGCGCATTGGCCGATAGCCCGCATCCCGAATGAGCCGCTCAATCTCCGCAATCGGCATGGTGAAGGAACAGCCCGCCGAGGATACCACGTTTTCTTCCATCATTGTGGAGCCGAAGTCATTGACGCCATATTCCAAGGCTACCTGCGCCACCTTCGGCCCTTGCGTTACCCACGAGGCTTGGATGTTCGGGATGTTATCTAAGATAAGGCGGCTCACGGCCACCGTGCGAAGATAGTCGAATGCGGAAGCTCGTTCGCCCCGCAGTTCCGTACCTTCGGGCTGGAAGGACCAGGGGATGAAGGCAGTGAACCCGCCCGTCTCATCCTGAAGATCGCGCGTGCGCATAAGGTGCTCCAGGCGATCTTCCCATGTGTCCACGGAGCCATACATCATAGTGCACGTGGTGCGAATGCCGCAGCGATGCGCGGTCCGCATGCAATCGAGCCAGGCGTCGGCCGTGTCCTTGTATGGGGCGATCTGCTGCCGCACACGATCCGTCAAGATTTCGGCGCCGCCCCCGGGGATGCTATCCAACCCCGCCGCCTTCAGGCGAAGGAGCGTGTCCTCCAAAGAAAGGCGGCTGATGCGGGCAATGTAGATAATCTCTGCCGGAGAGAATGCGTGCAGAATTACCCCGTATGCGCCGAACTCGTGCTTAATCGCGCGCAGTAGGTCCTCGTACCACTCGATGCGTAGGCGGGGATTGAGGCCTCCCTGTAGTAGGATCTCGATGCCCCCCACCTCAACCATCTCCCGCACCTTCCGCAGGATCTCCTCCTGTGGCAAAACGTAGCCTTCATCGTCGCCCGGAACGCGGTAGAACGCACAGAACTTGCACCGAACCCAGCACACGTTCGTGTAGTTGATATTCCGACCTACTACGTAGGTCACGATGTCCTCAGGATGAAAGCGGCGGCGCACCGTATCTGCCAGCATGGCCAACTCAGGGAGGTTGTGGTGATGGAACAGGCGCCTGCCATCCTCCCATCCCAGGCGCTCACCACTGTAGACCTTCGCGGCGATGTCCCCGATGCCCGCTTCCTGCCGGCTCTCGGTTGCGAGGCGCGCCATGGCGCTTTCCTCCGATCGCGTCACCATCAGTCTAGTCCCTTCCTCCCATCCTCTTGCACGGCAACTTCCCGGTACAAACTGTCTCGCTCCACGGGAATGCGCCCGGCCTCCACGATATTCCGGATGAGCTGGTGCCGTGTGAGGACCTGCCGCTTGTTGCCGAATTCCCCCTCGGCATAGGTGATCTCGTACTCATGGATTGTGCCGTCAATATCATCGGCGCCATACCACAAGGACACCTGCGAGATCTGGGGTGTATTCATGATCCAGAAGGACTTGATATGGGGGAAGTTATCCAACATGAGGCGGGCTACCGCCAGGTTTCGCAGATCGTCTCGGCCTGTGGGGGGAGGAAGATGCTCTAGGTAGGTTCCTTCCGGATGGAATGCGAGGGGCGTGAACGCCAAAAAGTGCCCGGTTTCGTCTTGCAGCTCGCGCAGGCGTACCAGGTGATCCACGCGCTCCTCCAGCGTTTCGATATGCCCGTAAAGCATGGTGGCGTATTGGGGAAGCCCTGCTGCGGCCACCTCACGAGCAACCTGCATCCACTGCGCCCCACTCAGCTTCTTAGGGTGGAGTGCTGCATGTACGCGTTCGGAGAGGACTTCGGCGCCTCCCCCGGGTACAGACGCAAGCCCGGCAGCCTTAAGCTCCTCAAGCACCTCCACCAGAGGCTTGCGGGCCACCCGGGCAATCTCCACAAGCTCTACCGCCGTGAATGCCTTAATGTGCACGCCCGGCCGCTCATCCTGTACGGTGCGCAGCAGATCCAAATAATAGGAGTAGGGCAGCCGCGGATTGATGCCCCCTACCATGTGCACCTCGGTGATGGGCACGTCGCGGTACCGCCGCAGAGCCGCCCTCACCTCATCCAACGAAAGCGTGTAGGGCTCTGGCCCGCCCTCTTTGGGGTTCTTAGCGAAGTAACAGAACTTGCAGTGCTTATTGCAGACGTTGGTATAGTTGATGTGCTGGTTGCGAATGTAGTATGCGCGAGACCCGTTGAGGCGCTCGCGTACGATATTCGCCAAGTATCCCACTGCAGAGAGGCCGGATCGGTACAAACGCACGCCGTCCGAAAAGCTCAGCCGCTCACCTGCCAACACCTTGGCGTGAATATCTTCCAAGCCCGGAAAATGCCTCTCCAAAGCCGGTTGGTGCAGTCCTGTTGCGGCCATAGTCTAGATCCCCCCAAGTCTTTCGCCAGTATACCCCATCACAACATTCCGCTTCCGCCGGGCAGTGCACCCCCAGTATAATAGAGAACGAACCATTGGCTGCCACATCCGTTCGCCATGAAAGACCTGCCCGCCACCCTCAAAGAGAAACTCGATAACCTACCTGCGAAACCCGGTTGCTACCTGTATAAGGATGAATTCGGCCGGGTGATCTACGTAGGTAAGGCCGTGAACCTGCGCAGCCGCGTGCGCTCCTATTTCCAAAAGAGCGCCGTCCTTACCCTCAAAACGAAGCGGTTGGTGGAGGCCGTGCGTGACCTGGAGACGATCGTTGTAGGCAGCGAGCTGGAGGCCCTGGTTCTTGAGTGCAACCTCATCAAGAAGCACCAGCCCCACTATAACGTGCGATTGCGGGACGATAAGCAGTATCCCTATCTCTGCATCACCCTCTCCGAACCATTTCCGCGCCTGCTCCTCACACGCAAGGTGCGCACCGACGGGAACAAGTACTTCGGCCCGTACTCTAGCTCCCGAAGCGTGCATGCTACCATGGACCTCATTAAGCGCCTGTTCCCCATTGTGTCCTGCGGGAAGCCCTTCGATGGCTCGCCCGTGCAGAAGCCCTGCCTCTACTACCACATGGGCCAATGCCTCGCCCCCTGCGCCGGTCTGGCCGATCAAAAGGAGTATCAACGCGCCGTGCGCGAGGTGATCGCCTTCCTGCAGGGCCGGCCGGACCGGGTGGTGAAGGACCTCCAGGCGCAGATGGAGCAAGCCTCCGCCCAGCTTAATTTCGAGCGCGCTGCCCGCCTCCGTGACCAGATGCGCGCTATCCAAGAGGTGATGACGCGCCAACAAGTGGTGGGAAGCCGGATGGTGGACCAGGACGTCATCGCCGTCGTAGGCGAGGATGCCGGCACTTGTGTGCAGATGTTCTATATCCGCGGAGGCAAGCTCGTGGGCCAGAACGCCTTCATGCTGGACGGCGCAGGTGAGGAAGAGCCTTCACAAGCGGTTCAGGAATTCGTAAAGCAGTACTACCGTGACGCCCCCTACGTGCCTAAGGAGATCCTGCTGCCATGCAATATTGACGAAGCGGCCATCATCGAAACCTGGCTGAGACAACGCAAAGGCGCAACCGTCCACATCACCGTGCCGGCACGAGGCGACAAAAAGCGCCTTGTGGAGATGGCCACAGAAAACGCCCTGCACGCCTTTCGGCAGATCAGGGCAGCCATGCGCGCCCGATTAGGTGATCTGGACGCGGCCCTAGAGGAACTCGCCCGTTCCCTCGGCCTAGAGCGCCCTCCCGCCCGCATCGAATGCTACGATATCTCTAACTTTGGGGCGGAGCATTTCGTGGGCTCCATGGTGGTCTTCCAAAACGGTGAGGCCGCCAAACAGGAGTATCGTCGCTTCAAGATCCGCAACCACCAAAACAAGCCCGATGATCCCGCGATGATCGGTGAGATCGTGTCCCGGCGGCTGGCGGAGGCAAAGGCGGGCAATCCCCGCTTCAGCCGCCTCCCGGATTTGCTGATCGTGGATGGAGGCCCCACGCAGATCTCGGCGGCAGCGGCAGCCCTGCGGGAATACGGGTTCGCGCCCGCTCCCGGTGCGCCGGGGGAAGCCGCCCTCGCCCTCTGCGGCCTTGCCAAGCGATTCGAGCACATCTATCTACCCGGCCGAGATGCGCCTGTCATCCTGCCGCGCAACTCCCAAGCCCTGTTCCTGCTTCAGCGGATTCGGGACGAGGCCCACCGATTTGCCAACCAATACCGCAAGACCCTACAATCGCGCAAGACTTCCGCCAGCCTGCTGGAGACGGTGCCCGGGATTGGGCCACGGCGGCGCAAGGCCCTACTCAAACACTTCGGCTCCCTGGAGCGAATGAGATCGGCCACGCTGGAAGAGCTTGCTGCGGCGCCGGGGATGAACCGCACGGCCGCCGCGGCATTGCAGGAAGCCCTCCAAGCAGGAGGCTAACCCCGAAGATGCAAGGGAAAAGGCCCGGGCAGAGCAATGCCGGGCCTCCATGGTACATCGCTTAGGGTCGTGCTAAGAGGGATCTGCCCTTTGAACGCTAGGCCGTGCGGCGTTTGCGGAAGAAGCAAACCCCATACACCGCCGCGCCGATGGCAGACACCACCGGCGCCGCAGGAACCGGCGTGGCGCCGCCCGGCCCCTGAACCGGCGTGACGCCACCCGGCCCCTGAACCGTCACCCGAAACGCGCCTTGTGTGGCATTGCCGACGAACCAAGTTGCTCCTCTGTCATAGCTTATTGCGACGCCGGCCGGACCGGCTGTCACGTTAGCGTCCCACACTGCCACGGTGAAGGGACTGTGATAGGTGGCATCCACGTAGATCCAATAGGGGGCACCGATGTTGAGCATGGGATGTGATACCGAAGGGAACACCAATGGTGGATTGTTCTGCCCGTGGGGTGGCATGGACGTGGTAATCCAGCTCTCCAGCACATTCCCCGTGTCCGGGTGACCAGAGCTATCCCCCACGAGGTAAACCGTCGCCAGATTGAGCCCCTCATCCAGGCTCAAGGCCAGCTCGACCTTGTCCAACGTCCCCGACGCGCTTGGCAGGAAGCGAAAGCCGACGATCGAAGGGTGCACCCAACCGGCCTTCGGCCCACCCTCCGGCCAGCCTGAGCCGAACATGTAAAGATTGCCCGGCCCAAAGTTGTTAAAGACCACCAATTGTGCCCCGGCCGATGATGCCGCAGCCAAGGCAAAGGCAATGAGCGGGATGGTGAGCCCCCGCCATCTCGAATACCGTACCATTACCCGTCCAAACACTCCCTTCGTGAAATTTGCCCTGCACTTACCCCTACTGCGAGAGCCGTGCGAAACTGCGGGTTTGGATTCCCGCAACTTTTCTGGAAGGAACAACTTGGCAATTCTACCGGTATCCCGGCGCGGATGGTACTGTAGCACACCCCTTACTGGCTCAATACCCGTTGTCTACAGCCGGCGCGCAAGCGTAATCTGTGCAGCAGGAGGGAGCAATGCCTACACCCCTCCTCAATCGGAGGTGAAGCCCATGGAGACCCTGGAACAAGTTGTAGCCGGCCATCCCTTCTTCCAGGGACTGGACGAGCAGCAGATCAAAATCGTGGCCTCTTGTGCCTATAACGCCCATTTCGATGCCGGGGACTACGTGTTTCGCGAGGGGGAAGAGGCTAAAACGGTCTACATCATCCGCGAGGGTGAAGTAGTGTTAGAGGCGCCCAGGCCGGGAAAGCCGCCGGTGGAAGTGCAAACGATTGCCGCCGGATCCGTGCTGGGTTGGTCGTGGCTCTTTCCGCCTCATCGGTGGCGCTTCGACGCCCGCGCAACCAAATGGACCCGCACGATTGCGCTCGACGCCGCGTGCCTCAAGTCCAAGTGCCAGGCGAACCACGATTTGGGCTATGAGCTCCTCAAGCGATTTGCTGCCATCGTGGTGGAACGCCTTCAGGCCACACGGATGCGATGGTTGGCGGACCAGGAATAGCCGGAGCCTGGGAAGCCCGTAATTGTAAGAGGAAAACGGCATAGGCACAGCGAACCTTGAGAGCGCGCCGGGCCTAACATCGGTGGCCAGAACAAGTTGCGACTGCGCACAAGGAGGAGCTGCATGCCCCGCGGCACGGGCAAACTTGCCCCATGTACCGTTTTCTTCATTCTAGCCGCTGCTTTCCTAGGCATCTTTTGGCCGGCATGCGCCCGGGGCCAGCACATCACTGCCGGAAGCTCCCATGCCTCGTACCAGAGTGGGCTCGCCCTCCTCAGATGGAGCATGGAGCGGTCCGCGTCCCTGCGCACCTACCGCGCCGTTTGTGATTGGACGATGTCCTTCGGTAAGGGTGCCGCTGCCACCACGGCGGTGCGCTACCTGGCGGTGGCCCGGCCGAACCGGTTCAAGATTGTGGCGCGCCTTAGCGATCGCCAGGTAATGACGTGCGTTTGCGATGGAACGCGCCTGGTGGAGTACTCCAACCGTCATCCGCGCCCTGTGTTTTACCCGGCTCCGGCAACTCCGGCAGCCGCAACCTCCCTCCAAATGGGCCATCCGATGTTCTGCGGCTCGCTGCTCTATCGCTTCTTCCAAGGGCCTGGTGCCCTTAGTCATGTGGTGGACTTGCGGCGCGGCAGGCCTGTTGTAGGCCCGGAGGTGATTGTGGACGGCGCGGTCTGCCGCACCGTGCGGTTCTATGCAGTAGGCGCCTACGGCACCACGGAGGTGGCCATCGCACTGAAGGACGGCTTGGTTCGGCGCATCCGCTATAATAGCGAGCCTCTGCTGGCCCTTGTACGGAAGGACCTTAAGGGAAATGTGCCGGTGATCTCGCAAACAACCGAGGTGTACCGATCGGTGGCGCCGAACGTGCAGATTGCCGAGAACGTGTTTGCCACACCTTCAGGAGGTGTGGCGCGCGTAGCCGCACGTGCGCACATCACGCCTGCTGAGAAGAGATTGGCCCCTCCACAGAGCCGCGCCGCGCGCAATGGTGGAGAGCCGAAGGCGCTCCCGTCCCTGCCTCCGCTTGCATCCGGACCTAGATTTAGCTCCCTTGTTCCGCCCGCGCCACCATCCGCGGCAAAGGCAGGCCCTTCCGCCGTTGCAGCGAGTCTAGGCCCGCTTCCCCCACCGGTTTGGTTGCCCTACGCGTCCCAGCCTCCGCGCCTACCGTTAAATCGCCCGGCACCTGCGTTCCTCCTCGTTTCTCCCGACGGTTCCCAGGTGGGTCTGGCCAATGTGCGAGGCAAGGTAGTTCTCTTGACGTTCTGGGCTACGTGGGAGCCCCGATGTGCCGAGTGGCTCGCCCGCCTACAAGCCCTGGTGAAGCGACTGGACGAACCGCGTCTGGCGGTTCTACCTGTTGCCCACCAACCTAGGGCCAAAGTGGAAGAGTTTGCGCGCGGCCATGGCATTTCTTTGCCGCTCTACACAGATCCCGGCCGAGCCGCAGGACTGGCTTATCGAGTCCCCACCGTGCCCACAACTGCGGTGCTGGATGCCAAAGGCATCCTCCGGGCGTACATCATCGGCATGCCGTCTGAAGCCGCGCTTCGCCAAGAGCTAGAGAAGGCCGGCCTGTATGAGGGGGATGCGCAACCTTAGGCGGTGCGGGGAAGAGGTTCGGGGATAGAAACACAACCGGGAGAGGGTGATCGCTAAGGTGCGCCTTCCAGCGCTCAGAGTCTCGTCGGAGCCGTCGCCATCTCCCGGAGGAGACAGTAGCGGAAGCTCGGCGACCGATCTCACGGATCAACCCTCTCCCGGCTGCAATCCGCTAGAGTGTCCGGCGGTGTCAACCCGTAGGCCCTCCTTTGCGGCGCAGCGCCGGTGATCACCGCAACCACGACGATCACCGACCGTTGTCATCCTTATCTTGCCACAATCTCAGCGAGCTGTCAAGCCCCCGTATTGCCTCATGAACAACTTGCTGGCCCGTTGGCACACACCGCCATTGGAAGCGCCGGGTACCGCGCAGGCCTCCACCGATCCGCTATACGCTACGAAGCACTCTCCAACGGAGGGACGTCATACGTTACGGCAATCTCGCCGCAATCCGGAAACTTGGGGCAATGGATGCACTCCGTCCAAACCTTGCGCGGGAGGGAGGCCTTGTCCTGGCGGGCCCAGCCCATCTTCTCGAATAGTTGGGGCACGTATGTTAGGGCGAAGATGCGGGCCACTCCCAACGCCCGCGCCTCATCCATACACGCACGAATCAATGCCCGCCCGTAGCCACGGCCTTGGGCATGTTCCGCCACCGCAAGAGATTTTAGCTCCGCCAGATCCTTCCACGTAACATGAAGGGCTGCGCAGCCCACCACTCCGCGGTCCTCCTCCACTACGTAGAAGTCCCGCACGTTTTCGTAGAGCTCGCTGAGGCTGCGATGGAGCATGAGGTCCTGCTCGGCAAAGCCGTTGATAAGCTGTTGGATCGCCACCACATCCGCAGTAACGGCCTTGCGGATTACGCCCGCTCCCGGAGGGCGGGCAGACGCGGACGATGGGCGCGGCGTGGCGCCATTTCCGGTTGAGATTGCGGCGGAAGGCGCAGCAGGGATGGATGCATCCTTGTACACCGGATTGCGCTCTCCCCTATTGGTCACATCCACGGGAGCGGGCGGAGTGCTGAAGAGCATACCCCCTCCTGCAGGCTCCTCCTGAGCCGACGACACGTCGTTTGCATCCCATGGGCTCATCATTGCGCAATTCCATTGTACACCCAGATCCCCGGCACCGCGCACAGATGCGCAAAGTTCCGCCATCCATTCCCATTATGGCGGGGTACGAACCGCACTTGCTATACGAACGATCGGCGAAAAACGCGCGTTCTTCTCCGCGCTTGATTGTATGCCCGGGAGGATTGTGGTGCCCGCTGAGGTTGTGGGTGCGGCAACAGGGGGGTTGACAAGCACCCGCACGAGTGATAGGATACCCGCGAACTGCCGTCGAGAACGGTCCTCAGAAAGGTTGCCTTCGACGGTGTGGAAAGGGGTTAGCAATGGCAAGACACCGGGCGTTTACGTTAATTGAGCTGTTAGTAGTGATCGCGATTATCGCGATACTAGCGGCGATCCTGTTCCCAGTGTTTGCACAGGCACGAGAGAAAGCACGAGCTGCTTCATGCCTGAGCAACATGAAACAACTGGGTTTGGCGTATTCGATGTACGCTCAGGATTACGATGGGCGAGGCGCTCCCCTTTGGTGGTGGGGGCAGGCATTCTGGCCCACGTTTGTGTATCCCTACATCAAGAATTCGGGGGTATTCCGCTGTCCCTCTGATAGTTATGGAAGCACCTTCGTGTGGTCGCTCGATAATCCCCAAAACCTTTTGCGGAGCTACATGTTTTACGTGGGCGCATCTGCCATGGGCACAGGGGGAGGCGCGGATGCTAGTGTGGAGCAACCAGCGTCGTACATCCTTTTCACGGAAAAGGGGAACGGTCCGAACCAGCCCTGGCCCGAGATGTATTGCCCGACGCTTCCCAATCAATGCTGCAGTAGCTATTCCTGCGGAAGCAACAACACCAATACCAACTATGATCGCCTGTACTGCCCTGGGCAGGATCCTCGCCATAGCGGTGGCTACAACTGGACTTTGTTCGATGGCCACACCAAGTGGATGCGCGTATCCCAAACGATGGTTCAAACGCAGCCACCTGCAGGCGGCAATACGGATTGGTGGCACGTCTGCAAAGAGACCATGTGGGATCGAACGCCGAGCGATCCGAACAATGGGATTGATTAGGCGGGGAATGGTAGGGCAGCAAACGTGAAGAACCTCAGCAGAACTGCCGTTAGTCCGTGGGCCGCGGGCATTGTCATCATCGTGGTTTTGGTCGCCTTGGCGATCATCGGGTGGCGTATGTTCGGCCTTGCGGGCCCGCGTGGGGTCAAAGTGGTTACCCAAAAGGCCGGGGAGCCGTTTGCGGGCGCCAAGCGCGTATACGGTAATCCGTAGAGGACCGATTACTTCGTGAGAGCGAAATTCGCTCCGGCGAGGGGCAGCAAGGAACGGCCGGTAAGGAAGCGGTCTATTCCCCGCGCTGCCTCTCGCCCCTCGGTAATGGCCCACACAATGAGGGATTGCCCCCTGCGGGCATCACCTGCGGCAAACACGCCAGGAATTGAAGTTTGGTAATCGGGGCCGGTCTTCACATTGCCGCGGGCGTCGTAGGCGACGCCTAGGTCGTCCAGCAGGCCGTTGTGCTGCGGATGGAGGAAGCCCAGTGCCAGCAGCACTAAGTCCACCTCCATCTCGAACTCGCTACCGGGCACCGCGCTCATCGGCCGGCGACCGCCGGGATCGGGTGGGCCGAATTCCACGCGCACAGCATGCAGCTTTGTTACGTGGCCGTTCTCGCCGCTGAAGTGGGTGGTATTGATGCACCATTCCCTCCGCCCGCCTTCCTCATGAGCGTGGCTGGTGGTAAGGGTGAAGGGCCACTCGGGCCAAGGGTGCTCGCGTGTGCGGTGCGTGGGGGGCTTGGGTAGCAATTCAAATTGATATACCTCTTTGGCGCCTTGCCGATGGCAAGTGCCCAGGCAATCGGAACCTGTGTCGCCGCCGCCCAAAATCACCACACGTTTGCCGCGCGCCGAAATTCGGTGTGCAGGAGGAATGGTGTCCCCGGCGTTGATGCGGTTCTGTTGCGTAAGGAACTCCATGGCGAAATGGATCCCCTTAAGCTCTCGTCCCGGGATTTTGAGATCGCGAGGCACCGTGGATCCTGCGGTCACAAGCACGGCATCGAACCCGGCGCGGAGCTCCTCCGCCGTGATGTCCTTCCCAACATTCACGCCTGGGCGGAAGATGACGCCCTCCTCCTCCATTTGCCTAAGCCGCCGGTCCAGGATCCATTTCTCTAATTTGAAATCCGGAATACCGTAGCGAAGGAGCCCTCCGATGCGATCGGCGCGCTCGAAAACGGTAACCGTGTGGCCTGCCCGATTGAGCTGCTGAGCCGCCGCCAATCCGGCCGGGCCCGAGCCCACCACTGCCACCGTCTTGCCCGTGCGGATCTCCGGCGGTTCAGGATGGATAAGCCCCAGTTCCCATGCGCGGTCCACAATATTCTGCTCGATCTGCTTAATGGTCACCGGATCCTGGTTGATGCCCAGCACGCAGGCGGTTTCGCAGGGAGCCGGGCAGAGGCGTCCCGTGAACTCGGGGAAGTTGTTTGTTGCATGGAGCCGTTCGATGGCATCCTGCCACCGATCCCGATACACCAAATCGTTCCAATCCGGAATGATGTTCCCAAGCGGGCAGCCCGAGTGACAGAACGGCACCCCGCAATCCATGCATCGCGCGGCCTGTATCCTGAGCTTCTCTATGGGAAATGGCTGGTAGAGTTCCTTCCAGTCATTCACGCGCTCGTGCACGGGCCGCCGACGGGCAGTCTCTCGTACGTATTTTAGAAAGCCTCTTGGATCCGCCATAACAACCTTCCCCTAGCTAGAACTGCCTTTTAGGTTGGACGCTGAGCCGCAATGGCATCGGAACCCGCCTCGCCGGCTTCTTCGGCCAGTTCCGCGAGGAGCTGCTTGTACTCCTGCGAGATCACCTTAACGAAGCGCGGCTGCATCTGAGGCCAGTTCTCCAGGACCTCCGCAGCGCGTCTGCTGCCGGTGTAATCTCGATGACGAGCGATAAGCTCTTTAACGATGGCTACGTCCTCTTCATCTGTTAAGGGCTCCAGCAGGATGCTGCCGTGCCCCCGGTTCACGCGGGTGAAGAAGCGACCGTCCCAATCCAACACAAAGGCGGTTCCGCCGCTCATGCCTGCAGCGAAGTTGCGCCCGGTGATGCCCAGCACCACAACCACGCCGCCCGTCATGTACTCGCAGCAGTGGTCACCGGTGCCCTCCACCACTGCGCGAGCGCCGCTATTGCGTACGGCAAAGCGCTCGCCTACCACGCCGCGTAGGTAAACTTCGCCGCTGGTGGCGCCGTACAGAAGGGTATTGCCGGCGATGATATTCTCATGGGGTTCGAAGGTGGCATCCCTGGGCGGATACGCGATGATCTTGCCGCCGGACAGGCCTTTGCCCAAGTAGTCGTTGGCATCCCCCTCTAATGTAAGGGTGATACCGTGCGCAAGGAAGGCTCCGAAGCTTTGCCCTGCGGACCCTGTAAAGTGGATGCGGATCGTGTCGTCGGGCAGGCCCTCTTCACCAAAGCGCTTGGCCACTTCGCCGCTGAGCATGGTGCCCACGGTACGGTTGGAGTTCCGAATAGGAAGATGGAGCTCCACGGTCCCCCGTCCTTCAAGGGCTGCGGCGCACTCGTCTATGATGTGGTAGTCTATGGCCTCCGATAGCCCGTGATCTTGTGCCTGAACGCACCGCGTAGCCACGGTGGGGGGCACGTTAGGCTTCTCAAGAAGGATGCTCACATCCACTCCGCGGGCCTTCCAGTGGTCCACTGCATCGCGTACATCAAGCATATCTACCCGGCCGATCATCTCGTCGAACGTGCGGAAGCCCAGTTGGGCCATGATTTCGCGGACTTCTTCAGCCACAAAAAAGAAGTAGTTCACAACATGTTCGGGCTTGCCGGCGAAGCGCTTGCGCAGCACCGGATCTTGCGTAGCTATGCCCACCGGACAGGTGTTAAGGTGGCACACGCGCATCATGATGCATCCCAGAGCCACCAGCGGTGCGCTAGAGAAACCGAACTCCTCTGCCCCGAGCAACGCGGCGATCACCACGTCGCGACCCGTTTTGAGCTGACCGTCCGTCTGCACGCGGATGCGGCCGCGCAGATCGTTCTTGACGAGCACCTGCTGTGTCTCGGCAAGCCCTAACTCCCACGGGATCCCTGCGTGCTTGATACTGGAGAGGGGTGAGGCACCGGTACCGCCCTCCGTGCCACTAATGAGCACATGGTCGGCATGTGCCTTCGCTACACCGGCTGCTACGGTACCCACCCCCACCTCGGCCACCAGCTTCACGGAGATGCGGGCATTGGGATTAGCATTCTTCAGATCGAAGATGAGCTGTGCTAGATCCTCGATGGAGTAGATGTCATGGTGGGGCGGCGGCGAGATGAGCGTAACACCGGGAGTAGTGTGGCGCACTTTGGCAATGTACTTATCTACCTTGCGGCCTGGGAGTTCGCCGCCCTCCCCAGGCTTGGCGCCCTGGGCCATCTTAATCTGGAGCTCGTCCGCGTTTACAAGATAGTGCACGGTTACACCGAAACGTCCCGATGCCACCTGCTTAATGGCACTGCGCCGCGAGTCGCCATTGGGCTCGGGTTTGTAGCGCACGGGATCCTCGCCGCCTTCGCCCGTATTGCTCTTTGCTCCCAAGCGATTCATGGCGATGGCCAGAGTTTCATGGGCCTCCCGGCTGATGGAGCCTAGAGACATTGCTCCGGTAACGAAGCGCTTCACTATTTCCGTAGCGGGTTCCACTTCGTCCAGGGGAATGGGTTCCGCCGGCTTGAACTTGAAGAGGCCGCGCAATGTAGCCAGTTGCTTGTTCTGCCGGTTGACCTTCTCGCTGAACTCCCGGAATGTAGCGTAGGATTCGTTGCGAACGGCGTGCTGAAGGGTAGCGATGGTGTCGGGGTTGAGCTGGTGGAATTCCCCTCCCCGCCGCCATTGATAGATGCCGCCCGGGTCCAGTTCCAAGTTCCCCGGCACCTTCGCCGGCGGATATGCAAATTGATGGCGGGCAATGGCCTCCTGGGCAATAACGTCGAGCTTCACCCCACCGATGCGTGAGGCCGTGTGGGTGAAGTACTTCTCGATGACCTCTTCGTGGAGGCCAATCGCCTCGAAGATCTGGGCTCCACGGTAGCTTTGAATGGTGGAGATGCCCATCTTAGCCATGGTCTTCAAGATGCCCTTACTGATGGCCTTAAAGAAGCGGCGATGAGCTTCTTCCACGGTGAGGTCGTCGGGCAGGAGGCCTTGGCGCTTCATATCAGCCAAGGTCTCGAAGGCGAGGTAAGGGTTCACTGCGCTGGCGCCGTATCCCACAAGCAAGCAGAAGTGGTGCACCTCCCTGGGCTCGCCGCTCTCCACCACCAATGCCACGTACGTACGTGTACCCTCGCGGATCAGATGGTGGTGCACGGCGGACACGGCAAGCAGTGCCGGAATGGGGCAGTGTTCCCTATCCACCCCACGGTCTGAAAGGATAAGGACGCCCACGTGTTCTCGGAGGGCCTCACTTGCCTGACGGCACAGCCGATCTAGCGCGATCTCCATGCCTGCAGCACCCTCTCTCGGATCGAACAGGGTAGAGAGGGTGCGGGCCTGGAACTCCCCTGTGGCCACGTTCCGCAGCTTCTCCAATTCCTCATTGGTGAGGATCGGCGACTCAAGCTTGATCTGGTGGCAATGCTTGGGATCCTCGGTAAGCAAGTTGCCGCTGGGCCCGATGTAGTGCGTGGTAGACATCACCAGCTCTTCGCGAATCGGGTCTATGGGAGGGTTTGTTACCTGGGCAAATAGCTGCTTAAAGTAGTTGTAAAGAAGCTGCGGCCTGTCCGAAAGCACGGCAAGGGGCGTGTCGTTCCCCATGGATCCCAGCGGCTGCTCCCCGTTGACAGCCATGGGCCCCAAGATGAACTTGAGGTCCTCAAGCGTATACCCAAAGGCCTTCTGGCGTTCGATGATCGAGGCATGGTCTGGTGCATGATGGTTTTGGGACGGTGGCAAATCGGCCAGATCAATCTTGTTCTGGTCCAGCCACTGCCGGTACGGGCTCTGGTGCACGATGCGGTCTTTGAGTTCGGCATCGTCTATGATGCGCCCGTCCACGGTATCCACCAGGAAGAGTTTGCCTGGCTGCAGGCGCCATTTGTGGGCGATACGGTCCGGCGGGATATCCAGAACCCCGGCCTCAGAAGCCATGACGACGTATCCGTCTTTGGTGACGAGGTAGCGGGCAGGCCGCAAGCCGTTGCGATCCAGAACGGCACCGATAAGGCGGCCGTCGGTAAAGGCGATGGCAGCGGGACCATCCCAAGGTTCCATGATGCAGGCGTGGTATTCGTAGAAGGCCCGCCGATCTTTATCCATGTACTCATCACCGGACCAGGCTTCCGGGATGAGCATCATCATGGCATGGGGGAGGGACCTTCCCCCGCGCACCAGAAGCTCGAGGGCGTTGTCAATAGTTGCGGAGTCACTCCCTGTCTCTGTGACGAGCGGCACGAGCTTGTGCACATCGTCTCCAAAAAGCGGCGATTGGAGGCGTGCCTGGCGAGCCCGCATCCAGTTGCGGTTTCCACGCAGGGTGTTGATCTCGCCATTGTGCGCGATCATCCGATAGGGATGGGCCAGGTCCCATGTGGGAAATGTGTTGGTGCTGAAGCGCTGGTGTACCAACGCGAGCGCCGTGACCATCTCAGGATCGGCCAGGTCGCGGTAAAAGCCCGCGATCTGATGGGCCATCAGCAGCCCCTTATAGATGACGGTTCGGCACGAAAGGCTGCAAATGTAGAAATAGGACGCGTGCTTAAGGTAGCGCGCCGCAACCGTCTTCTCAATGACCTTGCGGATCACGAACAGCTTCCGCTCGAAGGCGTCCTCAATGCCGGCACCGATCCAATGCTTCGGAATGCCCTTGCCCCCCAGCCCAACGGATGCGGGATCCACAACTCGCAGGTTCTCGTCCACTCGCCCAACAAAGAACTGCCGAATTACGGGCTCCACTTCGCGCGATTTGCTGCCGATGCGCCGGTTATCCACGGGAACGTCTCGCCATCCGAGGAAGGCCATCCCTTCGTCCTGCACTACCTTTCGGATAATGGCTTCGCAGATTAGGCGCTCCGTGCGGTCCTGGGGCAGAAATACCATGCCCACGCCATAACGGCCCGGCTCCGGCAGCTCGATGGAGGGACTCACTTCGCGGCGGAAAAAGTCGTGGGGTATCTGAAGGAGGATGCCGGCCCCGTCTCCTGTTTCGGGATCACATCCGCAGGCGCCCCGATGGGCCAAGTTCATGAGCACCTGCAAACCCTGCTCAATCACCGCGTGGGACTTTTGGCCTTTGATATTGACCACAAAGCCCACCCCGCACGCGTCGTGCTCATATTGCGGATCGTAGAGGCCCTCTTTTTGGGGCAATCCGGCGTTACTCATACGTTGTTCCCATCTCCTGGTGGCTCCGAAGGACGCATGCTCGAAGAATGCCTCCAGAGACACTTCCGCCCGTGTTCGATGCACAGGGGATCGTTGCGCATGCAGTAGAGCGCTTCCCTCGGCGCAAAGGACACGGGCGTCGTTGGTACCGTGCTATCAGGTAACGATTATATTAGCATTCCCATGCGCATGGGGTCAAGTACCGCGCGTTGCTTAAACAGTACCGCGTAGCTTAAACAGTACCGCGTTGCCTCACGAATGAACCTGACCGAGCTGCCCAGCCATCCCTGATCTCGTGCAGGCGATGCAAACCTTCGGCGAGATCGAACTAACCCCCAAGACGCACAACCTGCTCCTAACGTTGAGCGCGGCTACCGCAGATCGGCTGCTTAAGAAAGTCCGCTACTCCCTGCAGTGGCGGGGACGCACCCCGACTAAGCCCGGCACGCTCCTCAAACAGCAGATCGCCATTCGTACCTCAAGCGGGTGGGCCAGACTATGACACACCGCGAACACCCTGCACCAGGCTCATCGAGGCAGGTGTCCTCTCGGACGAGCAGGTGCAAAAGCTTCTAGAGTACAAAAACAGCTTCAACCCCGGCCAACTGAGGCGCGAGACAAAGGCCTCAATCGCCCACCTGGTACAGTACTCCAAAGTCACATTCTCTGGTGAGGCAACGAAACCACATAGGCGGCGCTATTCGTAAGGGAACACGGGGGCGCCGGTGGACAGCGCCCCCGTGAACGTCTACGGCGCCCGGTAGTTGCAGCGGTCGTCCCAGCCGCTGAAATTCTGCCGCCACATGGTGGGCGTGACAGTAACGCCGTTTTTAACCACGTCGGGGCCAATGCGCGTCCAGGTCTGCGACCATGTGAGGGACTTGACATGGCCGTCCATAAACACATAGTTGGCGCGGCCGGAGCCGTTGGAGGCCACATCGTCTCGGTTGCTTACTTTGCCATGCCTGTCGAAAGCCACATTGTAACCGAAATCACGGCACACATAGCCCTCGTTGGCCTCCCACGTGGCCACTTGATGCCACTCCGCATTGCCCCAGCCCGGGCGGCTTTCGCAGAGCAGGATGGCCTGGGAAGGCTGTTCGATGGACGCGATTTTGAGGGCGTCCCACGGACCATTAGGATAGTTGCTAATGTTCAGCCGGTACGAGCCGGGAATGTTGTCAGCCGTGGGGTTGTCCGGCAGGCCGCTCCAGTTGTCGTCCCAGAGACCTCGCCAGTAGCTTTCGCTGTCCGAAGGGCACTGGTAGACGTTCTTGTTCTTGACGTACCCCATGACGACATAGTCCCAGCCCCACATAGGATCGCGCCACGGCCAGCAGTAGCGGCCGCCGTTTGGGCAACAGCTCGCGCAGGGCTCGTCGTTAAACCAGGCCTTGGGCATGTACTCGTCATAGTCTTGCGAAAACATCTGAAAGGCCATTCCGAGCTGCCTGGTGTTCGACATACATGTAATCGCACGGGCTTTCTCACGAGCCTGCGCGAAGACGGGGAAGAGGATCGCCGCGAGAATCGCGATGATCGCGATGACGACGAGGAGCTCAATCAGCGTAAAGCCATGCGAGCGTTTCATCAAACCCTCCTTCTTGAGCGGAACGTAATCGGCAGTGTATTGGGCATGCTTGCGCCGGCGTCCAATACGCAGGACCAGGCCTGTTTCGTGGAGCAGCTCCGGCGATATGATCCGCCTTAGTTGCCACCGGGACGGTTGCCATAGACGCCCGAATAGGGATTGCCTCCGCCCGGCCGGTTGCCGTAGGGGCCGGTACCCTGCTGAATTGCCGGACCCTCAGGCCGCTGACCATAAGGGCTTTGGCCGCCTTTGCCGCTATAGCCGGGCGGCTGGTAGGCCTCCTTTGGAAACGTGCGCGGATCTCGCGGACCGCCGCCGGTGAGAGCCTTGAAGCAGACGACGGCAAGCACCATGAGGCCGATAACGGCCACCACCGCAACGAGCCATGGCGGAAGCTCAGGGCCCCCTTTGAGACCTTTCACTTCGTGTTACCTCCTTCCTCAGCATCCTTACGCGGTGCCGAAATATGCGAGACATAATGCAGCCGCAATGTCGGGTCCTGATCATAATTGCCAAATCCGCGACCGAAAAGGTTGAAGCCGCCTTGATGGCGGGCGTCGGGTTTGACACCGATGCGGAGGGTAATCGGGGCGTGGGGCTCTAGACCGAGTTCGGCAATGACCGGCCCCGGTACGCTCAACCCGTCTACGCAACACCCCTTCCGGTCCACCGACCAGACTTTCATCATCCCATACTGGGTCATGTGATCCGCCCACCAGGGGGGATTCAGCCGTCCGCGCTTGCCGCCAAAGTCGCCGGGAGACGTCCAGGTCCCGATCTCGCGCCCGTTCACCCACACCGTGATATCTGAGGGAAAGTCATTCGAATAGTTCGGGCACTCCGAGCAGACTTCGGCGACGAACTCCAACCGGACGATCTCCACAGAGGTCGGCAGAGTGTTGGGGAACACATACTCGACGAAGCCGCCTTGCATCCAGATCAAACGCGCCGTGCCGCGCTCCGGGTGGTAAAACGATTGCGGTTCATCGAGGAAACCGATGACGCGCTCGGAGCTGACCAAACCGCACGTGGGCAGCGGGCAGGCAACTGTGTATAGCCCCACCGGCATGCTTATATCTTCCACGCAATCCTCCGATTGGCGCATGCCGTTAAGACTCACGAGCACCCGATCCACCGCAATACGGCACCGCTTCTGCATGCCCTGCGCGCCAGGCATGTACTCGCTTGCCACAAGGCCGACTTGCTCGAGAATCTGCATATGCCTGGTTACCGTGGGCTGAGAAAGACCTAGCGCTGATCCAATCTCGGCGATATTCCGGTCACCCTGGGCCAAAAGCGAGAGGATCCGCAGACGCGTTTCCGAGGCGAGAGCGCGGAAGGTCTCCACATCTGTGCCCGCGTTCAGTTCCATCACGCCTGTCTGCATGGGTCGTGTCCTACCTTGATAGCCCATTGGCTATCAATATAGCAGACCATGCAGGGAAACGCAAGAGCCGCGTTGCTTCACGGAAAACCTGACCGAGCTGCAGAAACTTCGCGGGCTATGAGGAAACGCGCACTCCATCCGTTCGCGGAAGGAGAGCGGCGCATGGGGGCAACCTCAATCGGGGTCTCTAACCCCTCCGCAAGTGCTACCGACCCCCGGCCAACTGAGGACCATCCGCGCGACCACTCGCGAGCAACAAAGGGGACCCGATCAAAACCGAGGGCGCGAAAACTTACATCCGCCGCTTCTTCTTGCGAGCGGATTTGGGCTTCTGCGCCTCCCTGGCGGAGGCTGCTGCCCCCCGATCGGCGGGAGCACCATTGCCGTTTTCAGAGGCTGCTGCACGCGGTTGGGGAGTTACCGGAGCCGGGCGGGGTTGTAACACCGGCGCAGCAGACCTGGGAGTAATGGCGCGCGCAGGAGCTCCGGCCCCCGCTAACGCGGGAGTAGCACCGGCCGTCCCGGTTAACTGCTTCCACAACACCAACAGCGGGCTTGCGTTGAAGATGGAAGAATAGGTTCCGCTCACCACACCGATCAGAAGTGCCGCTACGAAGACGCGGATCACGGGTCCACCCAAAATAAGCAGCGCCAACAGGGTAAGGATCACCGTTCCCGACGTGTTCACCGAACGTGCAAACGTCTGCTCGATGGAACGATCCGTAACATCGGCAAAGGTTTCTCCCCGCAGGCGGTGGCGGAGGTTCTCACGAATACGGTCGAAGATCACGATGGTGTCATGCACCGAGAAGCCGATCACGGTGAGCATCGCCGTAACGAAGAGGCTGTCAATCTCCCAATTCATGAAGTACCCGAAGATTGCAAACGCGCCCCAAAGCACCAACACGTCATGGAGAAGTGCAATAACGGCGCACGTACCAAACTTGAGGCCCTCCCAAAAGTTCGGGATTGAGAACCGGAAGGCCAAGTACAGGATGATGAGGCCGGAAGCCACCAGCACAGCGTAGATGGCATGGCGGGTAAGTTCTGTACTGATGGTTCCGCTCACCTGCTGCGTCTCAAGCACCGAGCCTCCCAGTTCCTTCAGGGCATTTACCACGCGGTCCTGTTCCGCCGGTTCCAAGCGCGGATCACGGCCGTGGCCGCGAACCGTCACGTACGCCTGAACGTTCCCGGCGGCCATCACCACCCGAGCGTCGCGATATCCTAGGGCAGCCACAGCCCTTTCAATGGAAGCTACCGTCTGAGGCCGATTGAAGCTGACCGTAAGCTCCGTACCTCCCGTGAACTCGATAGAGCGCTTGATGCCCCCGAGCCCCCAGAAGATGAGCCCGGGAATGATCACTGCACCCGACAGCCCGAACCAAAAGGCCATCCGCCGAGTAACTTGGAGCTTGGGATGGAAGCCGCGGTTCAGACCGTAGAGCGCGTCATTCTGCCCGAACCCGGTGCGCGCCACCAACAGCAAGAACGTCCGCGAGCACGTGATGGCGGTGAACATGGATACCACTACACCAAGCGCAAGGGTCACTGCAAACCCGCGGACTTGCCCGGTTCCGAACTGATACAGAATGGCGCACGTAATGAGCGTGCATACATTGGAGTCAAAGATGGCCGAGAAGGCTCTCCGGAAGCCTTCCTGAATGGCAGCCTTCATAGATCGGCCGGCCTTGCGCTCTTCCTTCAACCGCTCAAAGATGAGGATGTTCGCATCCACCGCCATACCGATGGAGAGGATGAATCCCGCGATGCCGGGCACCGTCAGCGTCACCGGGATCGCTTTGAAGAGGGCGAAGGTGAAAAGAGCATACAGCAGGAGGGCGATATCGGCCAACAGTCCAGGGAGCTGGTAGAAGACCAGCATAAACAGGAGCACCAGCGAAAGGCCCACGATTCCCGCAATAAGTGTTTGGTGCACCGCCTGCGTGCCGAGGGTTGCCTCCACCGTGGTGAGTTGCAGCCGCTCCAGGGGTACCGGTAGTGCGCCGGCATTGAGCTGGTTCGCCAACGTTTTGGCTTGTTCGGCCGTGAAGTTGCCTTCGATGATGCCCTTGCCTGGAATTACGTCATTGATCCTTGGGGCCGAGATCAGGCGCTTATCCAGAAAGACGGCCAACGGTTTCCCGATGTGCGTCCGCGTGAATTCCTCGAAGATGCGCTTGGCTTCATCCCGGAATTCAAACTGCACCACATATCCTTGGGGTGTGAGCTCGGGCTGAGAGTTCGGTTCTAGCTCAGAACCATCTAGGACAGGAGGTTGGCTGAAAACCTTGTCGTCCAATTCTTGGGGAGACACGGGCTTTCCATCGGATCCGATGATCTCTTCGTACCCCGTGGGCTGCCCGTTCTTTATCTCCGGCTCGTGGCGCCATTCCCCTGTTTCGAATTGCGGCACATAGCGGAATTCCAGTTTGGCCGTAGATTGGATCACGTTGAGAGCTTCCTCGGGGTTCTTGAGGCCTGGAAGCTCTACCACTACCCGGTCTTCTCCTTGGGGATATACTACAGGCTCCGCCACGCCTAACGCGTCTACGCGGCGGCGCATGATGTTCGCAACTGTCTCCAGCTTATCGTGCGTCCAGACGCCCTTCTTGCGCACGAATTCCGGGTCGTTGGTCTTGGCGCGGAGCACCACGCGCATCCCGCCCTGGATATCTAGGCCTTTGCGTGTGGGTTTAGTGGCAACGGTCCAGGCAGCCAGCGCCACGAGGCAGAGAATGAAGACGAAGAGCCGGGTTTCGGTGTTCTTCAAGCCAGCGTGTCCTTCCGTAGGGAGGTGGGAACCTTTAGGATGGAGCCCGGCGAGGCGGGCAAAGAGCAATGTATTATAGCCAATGGGCCCCGCGTGTGTAAAGCGGCGGCCTCCCCGCGCGAACTGCACCGTGGCCGACGTGTATCAAGTATAATAACAAGGAAGCAGGCGGAATGGAAGCCGCCTGGAGGACACCTTTGAATCCCACGCACGTACGCCGCCCCACATTCTTGGCACTCGCGGCCCTGCTCTGCACGCCGGGTATCGGTTACGCACTGGGTGCCACGATCCCCCAAGAAAGTTGGATCGGCATCTTCTTCAATGGTCAAAAGATCGGCTATTCAAACTCGCGGATCGCTACCGCGCAATTTCACGGGAAGCCCGCGTACCTTATTCGTGCCCATTCCGTAACTCAAATGGAAATGTTCGGCAACCGGGTTACGCAGGATATCGTCCTTAAAGGATATACGGACCGCAAGTTTTCGCCCCTCTACCAGCAATACCGCCTCACCTCAAACGGCAGCACACTGGTGATTGAGGCACAATACGGGCCGCACGTTGTAGCTTGTACCGTCCGTTCTGGCAGCGCGGTAAGCCACAAATCGTTACGCATTCCGCCCGGCGCTAGGCTGTTAAGCGATTCGCCGGATAGCTCCGTGGCGAGCCTTGGGGCAAAGGGCCGCAAACAGACATTCTATTATCTGAATCCGCTCACGCTCAATCTGGACCGAACCGTGGTGGAGGTGCTTGAGAGTAAGCACGTAATGTTGAATGGCCGAGGCGAAAAGGTGACGCGCTACTCCGCCACGCTCCCCTTCGGCACGATGACAAGTTGGGTCACCGACCGGGGCGAGCTTCTGGCTGCGGAATTACCCATGGGCCTTGCTATGTTCCGGTTAAGCCGAGCTGCTGCCTTGGATCCCTCCACACCGCCGCCCCACTTGGATCTGCCCGGCATGCCTCGCGCCCGGCCGGCAGGGTATCAGCCCCCCAAAGATTTCGCGGTAGCTACATCCGTAGCCACCACTAGTCCCATTCAGAACGCCCGAAGCGTTCGCCACCTGGAGGTGCGGGTGCAAGGTGTGGAGGATGCCAACCTCATCCTCAGCGATGACCGGCAGCACGCCACGACTACGGGCAAAGGTACCTACACCATCCACGTGGTTGCTCAGGACTTTTCGCCCGACGAGAGTGTCCATTTGCCGGTAACCGACCCCCATCTACGATCTTATTTACAGAAAGCCCCTTACTTGGAGGTGGACAATCCCGCCATCCTTCAGGCCGCGCAGGAGGTGAAAGGTAGCAACACAAACGCGTATCTGGTGGCCCAGGCCGTGCGCAGGTGGGTGCACAAGATGATGCACCCCGATTACACCATCGGCGTGCCACGCTCGTCCACAGATATCCTAAAGCGCCCCCGCGGCGTCTGCAGGGATTACGCTACACTCTTTGCAGCCGTGGCGAGGGCAGCAGGTGTACCCACCCGGATCGTGGCCGGCGTGATTTACGCAGATGGACGATTTTACTACCACGCCTGGGACGAAGTTTGGGTGGGACGATGGCTTCCCATGGACGCCACTCTGCCCACCGATTTTGTGGACGCCACCCATATCAAATTCACGGAGGGCGGCGTACCTGAGATGTTTCGAATAGCCGGCGTGATCGGCCGCCTTCGCATGGAAGTCGTGGAGGCCGAGGATGCGCCGCTGCAGGGAGGCTCGGGCACTACGCCCGTGTCACAGAAAGGAGGTGAAGCTTCAAAATGAGCATTCGCAGCTTCAAACAGCTCTTCAGCGTTGTCTTTGCAATCATTCTGGCCAGCCTCATGTTCAGCCTGGCGTACACCCTCCGCACGCTAACTGAGGGTGCTCCCCCCACCTCGCTGCCCGGTGTGTTCCATGACATGGCCCGCAACCAACCCTTCTACTTCCAATCAACCGCATTTGCCTTCGCGGTCCTGGGATTACTGGTTGGAACGATCGTAGGTCCTGCCATGGCCCAATCGCTGGTCAATGCAGGCAACGCCATCGAAAAGATGTCGTCGCGGGATAAAATCGCCGTAGCGCTTGGGACCATCATCGGCACGGTGCTCACGCTACCGTTCTTTCTCTTGCTGCTCCGATGGCCGGTTCTGGGATTGCCTGTAGCCGCGCTGCTCTTCCTGGCCTTCGTATACCTGGGCATCCGGGCAATGATGAGCATGAAGGATGAGTTCCGCTTCATCGGCCCCACGGGAATTGCGGAGCCCGAGATCCCCGAGAACTCCATGGAGCGCTGTAAGATCCTAGACACGAACGTGATCATAGACGGGCGCATAGCCGACGTGTGTCGCACAGGCTTCATCGAGGGCCCCATCTATGTGCCGGGCTTTGTGCTCGACGAACTGCAGCATATCGCAGATTCCGCCGATTCCCTAAAGCGCGCCCGAGGCCGCCGCGGATTGGACATTTTGAACCAGATGCAGAAAGAACTCCCCCTGGTTGTGCGCACCTACGACTATAAGCTCAACGAGGAACACATCCCGGAAGAGGTGGACGCGCGCCTGGTGCGACTGGCAAAAATCTTAGGCGGAAGCATCGTAACCAACGACTTCAACCTGAACAAGGTTGCGGCGCTCCAGGGCGTACCCGTGCTTAACGTCAACGAACTTGCAAACGCCCTCAAGCCCGTGGTGCTCCCCGGTGAGGAGATGCCTGTAACCATCATCCGAGAAGGCAAGGAACAAAACCAAGGCGTAGCGTACCTGGATGATGGTACCATGATCGTAGTGGAAGACGGTCGGAGGCGCATCGGTGACAGCCTGGACGTCGTCGTCACGAGCGTTCTTCAGACGGTAGCCGGTAAAATGATCTTCGCTCGCATCAAGGACGAAAACGGTGATGCCGATGAACCCCGGGATAGTGGCCGCAGTCGTACCGGCGGCGGGCCTCGGTACAAGGTTCGGTAGCGCCGAAAACAAAATTTGGGCTCACATCGGCGGCAGGCCCGTCATCGCCTGGACACTCCATGCCCTTTGCAGTCATCCCTCTGTGGATCGCGTGGTGTTGGTAGGAAACCAGCGAGATCTGGACCGGCTCCGCCGGGAATTCGGCCACCTTCCGAAGATGCACGCCATCGTTGAAGGAGGGGAAACGCGCGCCGCCTCTGTACGGAATGGCATTGCTGCCCTTCCAAACGACTGCGAGATCATACTGGTGCATGACGCTGCACGGCCGGCAGCATCTTTGGAACTCATTACACGGGTTCTAGAAGCCGCAAGCCAGCGCGGCGCGGCCGTCCCAGGCTTGCCCGTAAGTGACACGCTCAAACGGGCGCGCCAGGACGGCGTTATTATGGAGACGGTGTCCCGAAGCGGCCTCTGGGCCGTGCAAACGCCCCAGGGCGCCCGCTTGGCTTGGCTCACCAGGGCCTTTGCCATGCTCGGCGCGGCCGCCGATGAATACACCGATGAGGCTGGCGTGTTGGAAAGTGCCGGATACGCTGTGCACGTAATTCCAGGTGAGCCGGATAACATCAAGATTACGGAACCGGCCGACCTCGAACGCGCCACACGCATCCTTCTGGGGGAAGGCGGGAAGGAGGTTCCCATGCACCGCGTGGGCTTCGGCTATGACGTACACCCATTCACTCGCGGCAGGGACTTGTGGCTCGGTGGCGTGCAGATCCCCTATGCGATGGGGCTCGCGGGCCATTCCGATGCAGACGTTGTTCTTCACGCTCTGTGTGATGCTCTCTTGGGAGCTGCGGGCGCCGGCGATATCGGCATGCTCTTCCCAGACACGGATGAAGCCAATCGTGATCGCGCCAGCTCAGAATTCCTGGCCGAGGCCAAGTCCCGCCTAGATGCCCTAGGATGGAGGGTGGAGAACGCAGATATCACCCTGCTCGCCGAAGCACCTCGTATCGCATCGTATCGGTCTCAAATGGCAGAACACATCGCCGGTCTCCTGGGGATTGGGGCGGATCGTGTGAACATCAAAGCCACCACCTCCGAAGGGATGGGGTTTGTAGGTCGCAAAGAGGGCATGGCGTGCTGGGCCGTTGCCCTTATTGCGCGTAACGATGCTGCCCCACCGGCGCCTGCCAAGGACGCACAACAGAGTACGTAAGAGGGAGAACTTCCATGCACATAACCGTTAAGAGCAAGGCCGGTGCCTTGCCCGACGACCTGCGCCGCCACGCCGAAAAGAAGCTCGCAAAACTGGAACGGTACTTCCGGTCCATCGAGAACGTGGAACTCGAACAGAGCGTTGAGCGTGGCCAACATGTAGTGGAACTTTTGGTGGCAGGAGATGGCATCCTGTTGCGGAGCCAGGACCGCTGTGGCGACCCTCTGGCTGCCATAGACAACGTTATCGAGAAGATGGAAACGCAGGTGAAGCGGTTTAAGACGCGCGTCCGGCGAAGCCATCAGCGGCCCGGCGCAGTAAAGGAACTCGCCGCCGAACTTGCTTCCGCTCCCCTCGTTGCCGGAGGCGATGGGGAAGAAGACGAGGAGTTTGTATTGCCGCGCATCGTGCGCCGCAAACGTTTCCCCATGAAGCCCATGCCCGCCGAGGAGGCCGCGCGTCAGATGGAATTACTGGATCACGACTTTTTCGTCTTCATCAACGATGTGTCCGGTCAGGTGAATGTACTCTACCGCCGCAAGGACGGAGGGTACGGCCTCATCGAACCCGAGGCATAGGCGGTGCTGCACAGGTAATCGCGCGTGCACTCCGCCCAATATTGGATCACTTGGAGGAATACCCATAATGCGAGTTGGCATCCTAACCGGGGGAGGCGACTGCCCCGGTCTGAACCCCGCGATACGCGGCTTCGTCATGCGCGCCCTAGACCATAACTTCGAATGCCTGGGCTTCTTAAACGGCTGGAAGGGCCTGGTGGAAGGAACGTATCGCCCCTTGGGTTTGGACGATGTAGAGAATATCATCGCTCAGGGTGGCACCATGCTCGGGTCATCCCGAACGAACCCCTTTAAGCCCGGCCGCGAGGCAGATCTTCAAAAAACCCTCGACAACATCAAGGCTCTTGGGCTAGACACGGTAGTGGCACTGGGTGGAGAAGACACCCTGGGCGTGGCGCACAAACTATACAAGCTCGGCATCCCTACCGTGGGCGTGCCGAAGACGATGGACAACGATCTAGACGCCACGGATTTTACCTTCGGCTTCGATAGCGCCGTGTCTGTAGCTACGGATGCAATAGATCGCCTGCGAGACACGGCCCGTAGCCACAGCCGCGTCATCGTTGTGGAAGTAATGGGGCGTCACGCCGGATGGGTGGCCCTTTATGCGGGCATCGCCGGTGGCGCCGATTGGATCCTACTTCCGGAGGTTCCGCTGGACCTGGACGCCATGTGCAATCACCTTCAGGCCATACGCAGCCGCGGAAAGAACTACGGTATCGTGGTGGCCTCAGAGGGAGTGGAGCTACCGGAAGAAGCCGAAGGTGAGGCGCGAGTGGACGCATTCGGCCACAAGATTCTGGCCGAGAGAGGGGTGGCGGATTACCTGGCCAAAGAGGTGGAACAGCGCACCGGCATCGAGACACGGTCCGCCGTACTTGGGCACGTAGTTCGTGGCGGCGCCCCTTCCGTATTCGATCGCGTTCTGGCCTCCCGTTTGGGCATCAAGGCCGCCGACATGGTCAAGGCCGGCGAGTTCGGTCGTATGGCAGCTCTTCAGGGCAACAAGATCGTGTCTGTGCCTCTGGAGGCAGCAGTCGCCAAGCTTAAGACCGTGCCGCTGGAGCTTTACGAAGAGGCCAAAGTTCTCTTCACCAAGTGAGCGGTGACACAGCAGGGGTAAGATGAGCGTCGTGTCCCTCGGTGAAGCGCTCATAGACTTCGTAGCCCTCGAAGCAGGCGTGGGCGTAGGGCAAGCCACCGGCTTTCTTAAGGCACCCGGTGGCGCTCCTGCCAACGTAGCGGCGGGCGTCGCCCGTTTGGGAAAGCCCGCCGCATTCTTGGGCAAAGTGGGGGATGATCCCTTTGGGCTATTCCTGAGGGACACGCTGCAATCCGCCGGCGTAGACACGGGCGGATTGCGAATGGATGCCAAAGCCCGAACGGGCCTGGCTTTCGTGTCGCTAACGGCGTCTGGGGAGCGTGATTTCTGCTTCTTTCGCAACCCGAGTGCCGATATGCTCTACTGCCCGGAAGAGGTGGATGAAGAGCGCGTGCGCCGAGGCCGCATTTTCCATTTCGGCAGCATCACCCTCATTCAGGAGCCGTCGCGCTCGGCTACTCTCCACGCTGTGAAGGTGGCGCGGGATGCCGGATTGATCGTGAGCTTCGACCCCAATCTTCGGCCGCCGCTTTGGCCTTCATTGGATGCAGCCCGAGATGCCATTCGCAATGCCCTTCCCCTGGCTCATGTAGTGAAGCTCAGCGAAGAGGAATTGGAGTTTCTCACAGGGAACTCCAGCCTAAGAACATCCATGCGCCGGCTCATGAGTTCTGAGCCGGGCATCCGCCTGTTGGTGGTTACCCTCGGTGCGCGCGGAGCTACTTGGCAAACGCTCCAAGGCGAAGGCGCTGTACCTGCTCCAACGGTAACGGCAGTGGACACAACCGGAGCCGGTGACGGCTTCGTGGCGGGGCTCCTTGTACAGATGCTAGATGCGGGGTTGGCACCGCATACATTGGAAAAGCTGGCCCCGAATCAAGTGGAAGCCATGGTCCGCTTCGCGTGCGCGGTGGGAGCGCTTACAACCACCAAAAAGGGAGCCATTCCGGCGCTGCCCACCATGGAACAAGTACAGCAGATCCTGCTGAAGAAAGGCGACACACGACCATGAAGAAGATCGGCGTGCTAACCAGCGGCGGGGACGCCCCGGGAATGAATGCCGCATTGCGTGCCGTGGTGCGAGCCGGGCTGGCCAACGGATTGGAAGTAGTGGGCATCGAGCGCGGATACGCAGGGCTAATGAACGGGTGGCTGCGCCCGATGGACGCCAAATCCGTGAGCGGCATTATCAATCACGGAGGCACCATTTTGCGCACCGCGCGCAGCGAGGAATTCAAAACCGATGAAGGTCGTGCCCGGGCCTTCGCCACGATGCAACGGGAAGGCATTGAGGGCCTCGTCGTGATCGGTGGGGACGGTTCCTTCAGGGGCGCCGTAGATTTCCACCGGGCCACGGGAGCCGCCGTGGTGGGAGTCCCCGCTACCATTGACAACGACATCCCCGGGACGCGCTATTCCATCGGGTTCGACACGGCCATCAACACTGCCATGGACGCCATAGATAAGATCCGCGACACGTCCGCCTCGCACGATCGCGTGTTCGTGGTGGAGGTGATGGGTCGGCACAACGGTTTCATCGCCCTGGAGGTCGGGCTTGCAGCCGGCGCCGAAGGCGTCATCGTCCCGGAAGTGAAGCAGGATCTGATCGCCCTCACAAGGAAGCTTCAGGCGGGCCAAGCGCGGGGGAAGATGTCGTCCATCATTATCGTGGCTGAAGGTGCTGCGCGCGGCGCAGACATCGCCGCCACCATCACGCAGATCTCGGGAATCGAAACGCGCCTATCGGTGCTCGGATACATCCAGCGTGGCGGCTCCCCCTCCGCACGAGATCGCGCCCTGGCCACGCGATTTGGCCATCGCGCCGTAGAACTCCTACTTGAGGGGGAAACGAATGTGATGGTGGGCATCGAAGGAGGACGCATCATCCACATCCCCTTGGAACAGGCTTCCCAGGGCAAGAGTGATCTGGACACGAGCCTGCTCACCGTGGTGGACACGCTCTCAAACTAGCCGGCACGACGGAGCAGGAGGCGACAAGATTGCGGGTCGAAGATTTTAAGAACGCCATTAAGCGTGAGTTTGGGGATAATCTGGAACACGCCACGCCCGCCAACGTGCGCGACTTTTTGGACCGCTTGCAGGAGGATGTGTTCCATTCAACATTCCGCTCCCGCATCGTCCTCAATGAGCCCAAAACCACCTACGAAGAGATTTTAAAGGACTTCTTCGCTCGCGTTTTGGACTTCCCCAAGGATGAAGCACTCATTATGCTTTGGACCATGGCGTTTGACCTGTGCTTCACCACATTGGAACTGCATCTTGCGGATCGCTTTGGCGCTCTCTTTGGCGAAGAGATCGAGCCCTGAAACGCGCCGACCTCAATCCACGAATTCTACCGACGGCACCTGCGGAACGAGGCCCTTCTCGGCTCCGCGAAACAAGAAGAGGCGCACAGCCTCCTTCCCTGCCTCACCAAGATCCAGCGTCCAATGATTCACGTACATGCCTACGAACTCATCGGCGGTGCCCACGTCCATCTCGCGGGCAAACTTCATGGCATGGGCCAGTGCCTCTGCACGATGTTCCAGGCTGTACCGGATGGAGTTCCTCAGTACCCGGGAGGCCCTTGTTTGCACATCCGGCGGTAAATCCTTGCGGATGGTATTAACGCCCAATGGGAGGGGAAGGCCCGTCTCGCCCTTCCACCACGCCCCCAAATCCACAATGGGATAGAGCCCCTCCGCTTGATGGGTAAGCTGGCCTTCGTGAATAAGAAGGCCGGCGTCCGTTTGCCCCTGGCGGACGCCATCCATAATCTGATCGAAGGGCATCACCTGATATTCAAAGGGGTGCCCAAGGTAGAGCCCCAACGCAAGGAAGGCGCTCGTCATGGTGCCGGGGACGGCGATGCGCACGTTATGGAGTTCGTGGGGATCCATGGGCTTGCGGGCTACCACAATGGGCCCGTATCCGTCCCCCATGGAGGCTCCGTGGGCCAGAATGGCGTAGCGTTGGTGCACGTAGGCATACGCGTGCACAGATATCGCCGTGCAATGGATGCGACCTTCCCTCGCCCATTGATTGAGCGTTTCAATGTCTCTCAAAACGTGTTCAAACTCGAGACCTTCGGTGGGGATCCGGCCTTCCGCTAGCCCGTAGAACATGAAGGCATCGTCGGAATCGGGACTGTGGCCCAGCGTAAGCTTCATGCGCAACCTCGTGGATCGGTAGCCGGTGGGGCGCCGGCGTGTTCATCCCTGAGTATACCTGCCCCTCAGGCACTACCTAGTTCGTAGCCGGCTTGGTACATGGCAACCACATTTTCTGGCGGGCTCACCGCCTGAATATTGTGGCACGGAGCAAGAATGTATCCGCCGCCTGCTCCGAGGATGCGCACATTCTCCTCAACCTCCTTGCGTACTTCCTCCACAGTCCCAAACGCGAGTGTGTATTGGTTATCTACACCTCCGTGGAACACCAGGCGGTCCCCAAAGTCTCGCTTAAGGCCTTCGCGATCCATCCCTCGACACCGCCATTGAATGGGATTGAGCACGTCTATGCCCGCCTCAATCATGTCCGGAATAATGGCGCGGATGGCACCATCATTATGGTGGAAGACGTAAGCGCCGGCCTCGTGAGCAAGGCGGATCATGCGCTTCATGCCGGGAATGAGGAATTCACGGATCTGAGCCGGAGAGAAGAGCAATCCCGTTTCCGATCCCATGTCCTCGGCTACGTAGGTCATGTGGACTTCACCGCGAGCCGCCTCAAAGATCCTCCGGGTGTCCTCATATGCCAAGTCGAACAACTTATCTAGGCAGTAGTGCACGATCTCGGGATGCTCGATGAGGTCCATCATTCCTTGTTCCTGGCCCCGGAGGTTCTTGTAAATCAAGAAGGGTTCCGAGCCTCCCCCGCGGATGATGCGATCCGGATGCCTTGCTACCTCCTCACCGATGTGGGAATAATCCCACCAATCTGGACTCGGCCATCGGTAATGGCGCTCAATCTCATCCACACTGGAGTACTGCGCCAGCGGAGCATAAACCACCTCGGAATAGATGCCGCCCTGGTATTCGATATCTCGGTACTTGCAACCGAATACATCCTCGCCTGGCGGAATGGGCGGCCCTACATAGCGGCCGCCAACGCTAACGGGAGTGTCTATGTGGAGCTTTGCATACACCTCCTCCATGGACGAGCAACCTAAATGTTGCATGAGGCGTGTGGACGCCTCCCAGGTAGCCCAATAATCCATGGGCATCCGATCCGGCTGCTGGCGGCGCAAAACTGCAAGCCAGCGCTCCCTTGGTGTCATCGTGTCGCGCATAACGGGTCTCGTTGGAAAGCTGTCAAAATCGGCGAAGGAGGTCTAGCATACTGCGGTCCAACTTGTGGCCGTGAAAATCCTCATATGCCACGTCGGTGCGCTCGCTATCTAATATGCCGAAGCCTCCACGCAGGTTCCAAAGTGCCCATCCCCATCCGGCGTCCTTCCAAAGGCTCAATACGTCGTGCATCCATCTCAGCACCACGTCGTGGGGTGTGCGATTGAAGGCGCCGAACTCGCCCACCATCACTCCTACGCCCTGCGCCTCAAGCTTTTTCCATGGTTCGATGAGGCGAGCGCGCATGGTGTCCAGGTCCCATACAAAGCCGTTCTGTCGTAAGGGATACTGCGGCACAGGCCACTGGTCCGACCCTCCCACCCAGCTCGCTTTGTAATGGGTGATCTGCATAGGCTGGTAACCGCGCGTGGCCGTCGCCACACCGAGCCCCACCAGCTCCGTTGGCGGCACGTTGCCCCATTCCCTCCCGTCGCAAATCACCAAGCGGTGGGGATCATGGGCGCGGATCGCCTCGAGCATACGCGCCACCGTGTCTCGATAGGGGCCTGGTCCTACGCCCGCCGGCTCATTGAAAAGGTTGAAGCTCAGGTTCCTGTTTGGTATGCCTTTGTAACGCTTGGCGAAGGTACCCCAATGAAGTGCGCAGACGCGCTTGGCTTCCTCATCACGCCACACGGAAAGTGCCTCGGGCGGGCTGGCAACCGTGTAGCCGGGAGCACGATGGAAATTGATGCACACATGCACCTGATGCTTCCGCCCAAACTCTACTGCTTCGTCAATCTCCTTGAGGGTGTCCTCTCGGATACGCGTCCAATCGTTCCCCTCAATCCAACAACGATAGTCCATGGGCAGACGCACGAAATTGAACCCCCACTCCTCCATCCACGCAAAGTCGCTCTCGCGGAAGCGGGCATTGGAGTGGACCATGAACTTTTCAAGCAGATTGAAGCCCCGCCAGCGCGGCAGTTTTCGAGGCGAGGGTTCTGGCAATGAAGATGCGGCGTAGGCAGGTGCATCGGATATGGGCATGGCGATGGCTCCTATCGCGATCATTTGAAGCAACTCTCTGCGTGTCATGATGGATGCTCCCGTTCCATGCATCGTGGGGTTGCCGCCTGGCGCACCTCCGCACAACAATAGCAACCCAGGAAGATGCAGTGCACTCCTTATTGCTCCATTCCCGTGTGGAATCCCTGCGTTCTTCGTGAAGGATGCTCTGTGGGGCGATGCCAGGCGGCCCTTCATAAGCGCTCCCTCGTGAGTGCCGGCAACGCTCCTTCTACACACGGCCGGGCCGATGCAGAGGGCGAGCATTAACCGGATGAAGTTAGCCGGTCTTAGCCATGCCGAAAACACACGAGGGGGGAACGACGCGTACGAACCGCTAGATCATGCGGAAGCCGCTCAGCAGAAGCATCCCCGCCACACAAGGGCGAATCACGCGCTCGGGCATCCGCACGGCAAGCCGACTACCGAGGATCACTCCAGGGACCGCTCCTACAAGCAAGTGGACCACCACAGACACGTTCACGTGGCCGGTAAAGGCGTTGGCAAGAGCCAGCGCTGAAGTAAGCAGAGCAGCATGTTGAATATCGGTGCCCACAGTCCTTCGAGCACTCAGGCCGAAAACGTTCATGAGGGCAACCGCAAAGAGAGTCCCCGTACCCACAGAAGTAGCTCCCACCAAAAAGCCCAAAACCGCACCAATGGGGACACACCAACGAAGGCTGGCGCGACCGGCGGCAGGTTTATCCACGAAGGGGCCACGTCCCAAACCCGGAAGGCTTTGCATGAGGGTAAGGACCGCAACTACAACTAACACGGCTCCAAGCAGTCGGCCGACCATGTGCTGGGCAGCATCGCCAAAGCGCGCTTCCAGTAGATGGATGCATCCTACACCGATGAGCCCGCCTGGGATGCTGCCTGCCGCCAGTCGGAGCGCCAGTTTTCCATCCACATTCCCGGCGCGCCGGTGTTGGAAGGCTCCAACCGTCTTCATCACGGCTGAGTATGCCAAGTCCGAACCAACGGCGATGGTGGGACGGACGCCGGCCAAGAGGATCAACGCCGGCGTCATGAGTGATCCGCCCCCCATCCCGGTGAGCCCCACCAGCAACCCCACCAACAAGCCTGTCACGATATACAACAGGTTCACGGCGCCTGTTCCCTACTCTGCATAGCCTCGATGAGGATGCGCGCAACCTCGGGTCGCGTAAACTCGGCGGGAGGCATCTCGCCGGCTCGCAACATCTCGCGCACCCGAGTTCCGGAGAGGGACACACGATCTTCGGGACCATGAGGGCACGTCTTGGCCGAAGCCATTCCCTCGCACCGATTGCACCAGAAGCTGTGTTCGAACATCAGCGGGACAATGCCCACCTCCGCCGGGTCCAATTGGTAGAAAATCTTCTGGGCATCGTAGGTACCGTAATAGTTTCCCACGCCGGCATGATCGCGCCCCACGATGAAATGGGTGCAACCGTAATTCTTGCGGATGAGGGCATGAAATACCGCCTCGCGCGGACCTGCGTAGCGCATTGCGGCAGGGTTTACGGAAAGGAGTGCACGGTCGCGGGGATAGTAATTCTCCAATAGAACCTCATAGCAACGCATTCGCACATCGGCTGGTATGTCGTCGCTTTTCGTCTCACCTACGAGGGGATGGAGCAGAAGGCCGTCCACAATCTCAAGAGCACATTTCTGGATGTACTCATGGGCGCGATGTACGGGGTTACGCGTTTGGAACCCTACCACGGTGCGCCATTTGCGTGTTGCGAAGGCGGCGCGTGTTTGCCGAGGCGTAAGGTAATATTCGGGAAAGTCTGTGTGGGGCGGAAGCTGGATCACGTCCACCGAGCCGCCTATCAGCCAATCCCCCTGCGCATATAGGGCCGCTACACCAGGATGGGCGCCCTCCGTTGTGCGGTAAACTTCCCTTGCCTCCTCCTCCTTGTCATACGGGTAGACCTCGTCCACATGAAGGACGGCAAGGATCAAACCGGCCTCGTCGGCAAGAGCCACGTCCCTCCCTTCACGCACACGATGGGCATCCTCTTCCGACACAGCAAGTGTGATGGGGATCGGCCAGAGCACACCCGAAGTGAGATGCATCTGGCGTACGACGCTCACGTAGTCCTCCCGGCATAGGAAGCCGGTGAGGGGGCTCGCTGCCCCTATGGCAATGAGCTCCAAGTCACTCACCTGGCGACGATTGATCCGGATGGTGGGGAGGGTTTGGGCCAATTCCAGCAGGTGCTTGGACGCATCCTGGGATACGAAGCGGTCTATGAGGGTGCCGCCGTGCGCGGCGATGGTCTCACACATGGATGGTGTACCTCAGCCAGGAGCAAGTTATCCTCGGCAAAATACTTGACTAATTAAATACGTTTAGTCAGCCACTCTCCAGTGTACCCATTCGCGGGTGTCGTGTCAAGCCCCCATCCGTTCTTCGGATTGCGGTTGGCTCCATTCGCCCAACCGGTGCGGTGGATTACTCTTAGGAACTATGCTCCTGCGGGGTACCCCCATCGCGTTCCATGGGTGCACAGCATGTGCGGGCCCCGGCACCGCCATTGCAAGGGCAACCTTATCCGCCGGATGCCTCGGCAAGCACGCGATCGTCGCCAAGCCGGATCGTTACCCCGATGCGATCTAAATACTCCAGCAGCGCCAACGCATACTTGCGGCTGCTGCCGGACGCATCCCGCACCTGCGCTACGGTAACACTGCCATGGCTGCGGATGAGGTTCTCCACGAAAGATTGGGCTCGCTTCAGCCCAGCCGGATGGGCATACAGACCTTCGCCCATATCGAGGATGGTTCCCTGCTCAACCAGGGCCTTGACGATTGGCATCGTCGCGTTAAGAGGCGCGCCCGCGGCTTTGCGCACATCCTCGGCTGATGCTATTCCCAAAGGTGCCGCCTGCAGAACCTCCACGATTCTCTCGGCCTGCGCGGCTTGCTCTGGCTCTAGTTGGATCGTGAACGACGCCAGGCGCACGGTGTTTGCAGAAACTGCCAAAAGCCCCACATCATGCCAATACTGGAGCAAAGCTGCAAAGCATCGAGGCTCCATCGAACGGTGAACGGCAGTTCGAAGTTCTTGACGCGGCATTCCCGCGTTGAGAGGATGCGCTGCATGATACGCCTCAAGGATCTCGCGAGCCCTGCGTGCGAGATCCTCCAGCACCCGCGAGTGGATTACATAATTCGAGGGAAGGAACACCACCTCTCCAGAAGCGACAAGGGCATCCAAGGCTGCGGACGCGGCGGCTTCCCGAGCGCCCGTGACCCGGGCAAGTTCGGACACGGGCACGCAGGCCGGCTGGCGCATAAGCCAATCCGCTACAATTTGAGGGAGCGAGCCCGCCTCGCGGATACGCAAGCTGGCCACCGTGTCGGCGGGCGCGCGACGGAGTGACGCGGGGTTGACTTCAAGAACCGTACCCCCTGCGATTGTGACCATGGGGGAATACGTACGCAGCACAAAGCGATCGCCGCAGAGGGCGGCAGCAGCCCGCTCGCAGCGGAGCCGTACGTATCCGGAGGCGCCAGGCTCGATGCGGCGATCACCCAAAACCTGTACCCGCGCCAAAACTTCTGCCGTCCCAAGGTGCAGGCGTACGCGCGTCCCAGTTTCCAGAGCTTTGGGCGCCCTTGATAACACACGCAGGGAAGCATCTAGAATGTGCACCGGGGCAAGGAGGCCCGGCGCGGCCAACACGTCCCCACGAACGAGATCCCTCGCCTCCACTCCTGCCAAGTTCATTGCGGTGCGCATTCCGGCTTCGGCGTGGTCCAGTCGCTCGCCGTGGCTTTGGATACCGCGAACACGCACCGTTAGCATTTTGGGCACAACCTCCATCGTGTCCCCGGCACGTACGGTGCCCGTAATGAGCGTTCCGGTCACCACCGGGCCGAAACCAGGCATGGTGAAGACCCGGTCCACCGGTAACCGCGCGGGAGCAACCAAATCCCTCGGTTCTGAAGCCGCCACGGCTTCCGAAAGCGCCTGAACCAGGTCTTCGAGCCCCCTGCCGGAAAGGGAGTCTACGCACACAATCGGGGCGCCGGCAAGTGACGTGGTTCCCAGAAGGCTTCGCACCTCCTCCTCCACCATATGGAGCCACTCCGCATCCACAAGATCGGCCTTCGTAAGAGCTACAACCCCCGTGCGGACCCCCAACAGATCCAGAATGTCCAGATGCTCTGTCGTCTGGGGCATCACTCCTTCGTCGGCAGCGATTACCAGGAGGGCAACGTCTACACCTCCGGCGCCGGCGAGCATATTCTTGAGGAAACGCTCATGGCCAGGCACGTCCACAATGCCGGCCACATCTCCATTTGGGAGCCGGAGCGCGGCAAAGCCTAGGTCAATCGTCATACCGCGAACCTGCTCCTCCTTGAGGCGATCCGGATCCGTTCCTGTGAGGGCGCGGATCAGGGACGTCTTTCCATGGTCCACATGACCTGCAGTGCCGATGATTACGTGCTTCATGAAAGTAGCGCCATAGGAATTCCACCGAACATAGCCGGATGCGGTTACTCTATCCGAAGCTGCGCTCTGCCGTCAACCCACCTGGGCCCACCCCGCCGCTTGTTGACGAGGATTCCGTACGCAGGTATACTCGGCCCATAGTGCAGATGTTCCAGGATGTTTGCGAGGCTTTAGAGCGCGCCCCCGTGCCGCTGCGGGTCCTGAATGTGGACCTCACCCTTAGCTCCGGGCAAGCCTTTCGCTGGCGGCGCAAGCCAGGTGGAGAGTGGGTAGGCACCATCGGAAGCATCGGCGTGCATCTGAAACCCGCCGCAGACGGCCTGTATTGGCAAACCGCTCCCGAACGCGACCGATGGGATGTAATCGCACGGTACTTCGCCCTAGATGTTGATCTGGAAGCACTTCAGGCTCAATGGATCAGGCGTGAGCCGCGCATGAAGGCCGTGGTGGAGGGGCTACCCGGATTGCGCGTGCTTCGGCAGGATGTAGAGGAGGTGCTCTTCTCCTTCCTCTGTGCGTCGTGCAACACGGTCACGAAAATATCGCGGACGATGCAAGCGTTGGAACACCGGTACGGGGACCCTGTGGCCGAAGTAGCAGGCGAGCTTCTCCGGAGCTTTCCCCGCGCCGGCAAGTTAGCGGCAGCCGATGAAGCCGACCTGCGTGGGATGTTGTGGGGCTACCGCGCTCCCAGCCTGCTTGCCGTTGCTCGGTTTCTGAAAGATCGCGGCGACGCGTGGTTGGCAAGCTTAAGGGAGCGGAGTTATCTCGATGCCCGGTTCGAGCTGATGAAGTTGCCCGGGATCGGGCGCAAGATTGCAGATTGCATTTGCCTCTTCGGATTAGGCCATAATGAAGCAGTACCTGTGGATACGCATATCCGAAAAGTAGCCACCTGCATGTTTGCTCCCCAACTCGCTTCGTGCAGTCTTACAGAGCGAACATACGACGCACTGGCGAGCGTGCTACGAGAGCGTTTCGGTGCCTATGCAGGATGGGCTCAGCAATACCTATTCTGCCATTCGAGGGCCACCCAAGTGCCCTCACTAGTGAGGAAGCATTCGTGAGCCAACAACCCATCTATCTGTACAACACCATGAGCCGCACCAAGGAGGAGTTCATCCCCCTACACCCTGGGCGTGTGGGGATGTACTGCTGCGGCCCCACCGTATATAACTATCAACATATCGGCAATATGCGGGCGTACATATTTGACGACACGCTGCGCCGTACCCTTCGCTACAATGGCTTCCAAGTGACCCACGTTATGAACATCACCGACGTAGGGCACATGGAGTCGGATGCAGACGAAGGCGAAGATAAGATGGAAAAAGGCGCACGCCGCGAGGGCCTCTCCCCGTGGGAGATCGCCCGTAAATATGAAGACGCATTCTTTGCAGACACCCGGCGCCTTAACATTGAGCGCCCTGAAGTGGTGTGCCGCGCCACCGAGCACATCCCGGACATGATCGCCCTCATCCAGAGGATCCTAGAGCATGGCTGCGCCTATATCACACCCAATGCGGTGTATTTCGACACCTCCTCTTTTCCCAGATATGCCGATCTCGCCCGCCTGGATTTGAGCGGTCAACAGGCCGGCGCAGGAGGTCGTGTGGAAGTAACCGGCGAGAAACGCCATCCCAACGACTTCGTCCTCTGGTTCCTAAACCGACCCCGCCACATTATGCAGTGGGACAGTCCATGGGGCCGAGGCTACCCAGGGTGGCACATCGAGTGCTCCGCCATGAGCATGAAATACTTAGGGGACACGCTGGATATCCACTGTGGCGGCGTGGACCATATCCCAGTCCACCACACCAACGAGATCGCCCAGAGCGAATGCGCAACCGGCAAGACGTTCGTTCGCTATTGGCTTCATAACGAGTTCCTGATCATTGCAAAGAGCGATTTGGACGCATCTCGATCCGAAGAGGGTGAGGCCGTTAAGATGGCCAAAAGCGGAGACAACTTCATCACCCTCCAAACGCTGGTGGACCGGGGATACGATCCGCTTGCATACCGCTACTTGTGCCTGCAGGTGCACTATCGCAGCGAGCTCCGCTTTTCATGGGAGGCACTCACGGGCGCCCAAACCGGTTTGCGCCGCGTATACTCCGTGCGCCCCGACCAGGATCCCTTAGTAGATGAGGCCCGCTTCCGCGATGCCCGGGCCGAGGCATTGGCAGCTCTGAACGACGATCTCAACACCCCGCAGCTTGTGGGCATCCTCAACCGATATAACAGCTATCGCCTCTGGCGTGAGTTCGATACCGTGCTGGGGTTGAACTTCGAACAGCGTTCCACTCCCAGAGAGGAACCCCTTCCGCCAGATGTCCAGGCCCTGATAGAGGAACGAAACGAGGCCAGGAAGTCGAAGGATTGGGCGAAGTCGGATGAAATACGCAAGCAACTCGTGGCCATGGGATATGAAGTGGGCGACGGCCCCACCGGAACTACCGTGCGAAGGCGGCCGCTTTAGGGAAACAGAACCCACACGCTTTCCGCGAAACATTGGTACACGTTACGACGGCTGATTAGGGTTTCGGGCGCCAGGTCGCCTTTAGGAACCGATCGCCTACCTCGGCCTTAATAACGTAAAACACGAAGCAGGAGAAGCACACCGAGCTCCCGTACGATTGGGAGATCGCGTTCTGTGCCGCTATCGAGGGTGCGGCTGTGCAGGTACCGCTGAGCCATTCGTCTCCCGACGACGCCGCTCGCTTTGAAGAACTGGTGCGTCAGCATGAGGCTGCCATCCAGCGGGCAGCCTATCGCTTGTGTGGCAACCGTGAGGATGCCGAGGATCTGGTGCAGGAAGCCCTACTAGAGGCATTTTCCGCCTTTGGGCGCTTTACGGAAGGCACGCACTTTGAGCGATGGGTGGGTCGGATTATGCGCAACACCTACATAGACCGAGTACGCGCCCGCGCAAGAGCCCGCACGGAACCGCTGGAAGTTGCCTTCAACCAAGCCACAGGTGAAACGGTCGAACGCCATCTGGTGGATCCCGCCGCCGGTCCAGACGCGGAACTCATGGCCTCTACATTGGATGGTCCCATCCAAGAAGCACTGCTGTCACTCCCTAAGGAGTTTCGCACCGTGGTGATCCTCGCGGACATCGAGGAGCTCACGTACGAGGCGATCAGCCGCATGCTGCACGTTCCCATCGGTACGGTTCGTTCGCGGCTCCACCGCGGGCGTGCCATCCTTAAACAGAAGTTGTGCCAGTATGTCCAGCGCTAACATGGGTTGAGAAACCTCTTGGCATTAGCTCCCGAATACGCAGCCGGCATCAAAGCCGTTCTTCCCTATGCCGTACATGCCCCATATGCCGCGAACACCCGCTGAAATCTCATCACCAGCGCCCTCGACGATGATCACGCCATAACTCCACGTGGTGCGCGCGCCTGGGCGGCATCCCGACGCTTGCAGAGCTGCCGATGGAAGCCAACAATGAGGAGCAAGAAGAAGCAGGCATCCCGTGCCGATATATAGAAGATGGTATTTGTGCTTACGCCTTGCAGCGATGGGAACGGAAAGGAAGCCTCCAGTGAAAAAAGCGCTCATTACCGGCATCACCGGCCAGGATGGATCGTATCTCGCAGACTTGCTCCTTTCAAAGGGCTACGAGGTGCACGGCATCATTCGCCGCGCCTCTACCTTCAACACAGCCCGGATTGATCACCTGTACACCGATCCTCACGTAAACGGTGTGCACCTGTTTCTCCATTACGGGGATATCAGTGACTCCACCAACCTGATCAAGCTGCTCTACCGTGTGCAGCCCGATGAGATTTACCATCTCGCAGCCCAGAGCCACGTGCGCGTGAGCTTCGACATCCCTGAGTACACAGGAGATGTCACGGGCTTGGGTACCGTGCGCATTCTGGAAGCCATCCGTGAAGTAGGGCTCAAATCGCGTTTCTATCAGGCGAGCAGCTCTGAGATGTTTGGGAAGGTCCAGGAGATTCCCCAAAGGGAAACCACCCCCTTCTACCCGCGCAGCCCCTACGGGGCCGCTAAGGTGTATGCCTACTGGGTCACCGTAAACTATCGGGAGAGTTATGGCATCTTCGCGTGCAACGGCATTCTGTTCAACCATGAATCGCCACGTCGTGGGGAAACCTTCGTTACCCGCAAGATCACGCGGGCCGTTGCCGAGATCAAGGCAGGCAGGCAAAATAAACTCTATCTAGGCAATCTGGATGCTAAGCGGGATTGGGGCTATGCCAAGGAGTATGTGGAGGCGATGTGGCTCATGCTTCAACAAGACGAGCCCGACGACTACGTGATCGCCACCGGAGAGACACACTCAGTACGTGAGTTTCTGGATGAGGCATTCGGTTACGTGGGCCTAGACTGGCACGATTACGTGGAGACCGATCCCCGATACTTCCGCCCCGCAGAAGTGGACCTCTTAGTAGGGGATGCCAGCAAGGCTAAGAGGAAGCTGGGATGGCAGCCACGAACTACCTTTAAAGAGCTCGTACGCCTCATGGTAGATGCAGACATGGAGGCGGGAGATTATCAGAAATGGAGTGATATGCGCCGATGCAGTGGGGATCTCAGCGGGTTGTCGTCACGGGAGGCGCAGGCTTCCTAGGAAGCTTCGTTGTTGAGAAGCTCCGGGCACGGGGATGCCACGACATCTTCGTGCCCAGGTCCAAAGAATATGACCTCCGGGACCGGGACGCCATACGTCGCATGTATCAGGATGCGCAGCCCGATCTCGTCATCCATTTGGCGGCAGTGGTAGGAGGTATCGGCGCCAATCGCGCCAACCCAGGCCGGTTCTTCTACGACAATGCCATTATGGGCATCCAGCTTATGGAGTACGCCCGCCAGTTCAACGTGCCCAAATTCGTGGCCGTGGGCACTATTTGCGCGTACCCCAAGTTCACGCCTGTCCCCTTCAAAGAAGATGACCTGTGGAACGGCTATCCCGAAGAGACCAATGCACCCTACGGTTTGGCTAAAAAGATGATGCTGGTGCAGGCGCAGGCGTACCGCGCTCAATATGGCTTCAACGCCATCTACCTGCTTCCGGTGAACCTATACGGGCCGCGCGACAACTTCGACCTGGAGACGTCCCACGTCATTCCCGCGCTCATTCGCAAGTGTGCCGAGGCCATCCGCGAGGGTAAGGATGAAATCGTACTATGGGGCGATGGATCGCCCACTCGCGAGTTCTTGTACGTGGAGGACGCCGCCGAAGGCATTCTGCTTGCAGCAGAACGGTACGATGGCGAACTGCCCGTGAACCTGGGCAGCGGTCATGAGATCGCGATCCGGGATCTTGCAAACCTGGTGGCTCGAGAAATGGGGTTCCGCGGTCGCATCACTTGGGATACGTCCAAGCCAAATGGACAGCCGCGACGGTGCCTGGATGTGTCCCGCGCGGAACGTCTTTTTGGGTTCCGCGCCCAAACCCCGTTTGAGGATGGCCTCAAACGCACGATCGCCTGGTACCTGAATGAGCATCCGTAACACTGTGAGATGAGGGGCTTGCCCGGGTATCGTGTGGCCCCGATATCGCCGGTATTTTGGAGGAAGAAGCATGGGTGAGCTCGGCCATACCCTAGGGGAGGCATACTTGTGCCTCCTTCCCCTTCCTGTGGCGCTCCTCTGCGGAACCGCTCTCTTGGCCGCCGTTCCGGCAGCAGCCGCGCCCTCAGACACCGTTACACTTTACGTGGCTCCCAATGGAAATGACGCATGGAGTGGCACGCACCCGGTGCCGAACCGCAAACACACAGACGGACCTTTGGCGAGCCTCGCAGGTGCCCGTGATGCGTTGCGCCATCTTCGGGCTGAAGGCCGCGGCTTCAGGAATGCCGTAATCAAGGTACGCGCGGGAACATACACGCTCAAGGAACCTTTCGTCCTGAACGCCCAAGACAGTGCCCCCGATGGGCACATCGTGTACGAAGGCGAAGGAAACCAGAAGCCCATCATAACCGGTGGCCGACGCATCACAGGATGGAAAAAGGGGGCCAATGGCGTATGGACTGCCGAGATTCCCGAGGTGCGCGCAGGTACATGGTACTTTCAATCCCTGTGGGTCAACGGCGAACGGCGCCCCAGAGCACGAACACCCAATGAGGGATACCTGCACGCCGCAGCGCGTGCCCCAGAGGGATTCGACCCTCGATCCGCCTTCGTTTACCGCAACGACGACATCAAGGATTGGCCAGATCTTCAAGACGTCAACGTGATCATGTTCCACAACTGGGAGGCTTCACGGCACCGCATCCAGAGTGTGGATCCTGCTCGGCACCTCGTTCAGCTCACAGGCCCGGCCCCCTGGCCTTTGCTGGAAGCCACGGATCGCTACATTGTGGAGAATGCTCCGGATGCGCTGGATGCTCCAGGGGAGTGGTATCTGAACCGGCATACGGGGGTTCTATCCTACATCCCAAAACAGGGCGAAGATATGCGCCGCGCCGTCGTGATTGCCCCTACCATTGCGCAGCTCGTGCGGATCGAGGGTAATCCGGATCAGGGCGATTTTGTGCAAAACGTAACCCTCAGGAACCTCGCATTCGAATACTCCGACTGGGTCCTGCCGCACCAAGGATATGCCGATCCGCAGGCCGCCGTGTCCATTTCGCCTGCCGTGCAGGTGGATGGCGCACGGGCAATAACCTTGGATCGGCTGGAGGTGTCCCACATTGGCGGATATGGCGTAGGCTTTCTCCACGCGTGCCGCGATTGCAGCCTGACGCAGAGCTTCATTCACGATCTAGGCGCCGGTGGGGTCAAGATCGGGGAAACGAGCCTTCCGCAGCAAACGGACCTGCGCACGGAAAGCTGCCGCATCGAGAACAATTTCATCCACGATGGAGGCAACGTCTACCCTTCGGGGTGCGGCGTGCTGGCGCTACAAACCTCGTACAATACCATCCGCCACAACGAAATCTCCGATTTCTACTACACAGGCGTGTCCGTGGGGTGGAGTTGGGGGTACGCGCCGAGTTCCGCCCACCATAACCTTATTGCCGACAACCACATCCACCACCTCGGTTTTGGGGTTCTGAGCGACATGGGCGGCATTTACACACTCGGCGTTGCGCCGGGCACCATTCTAAGGCATAACCGCATCCATGACGTGGAAAGCTTCAGCTATGGCGGATGGGGCATCTACCCCGATGAGGGCAGTACAACGCTCACCATCGAAGACAACATAGTGTACAACTGCAAGAGCGCCTCTTTCCACCAACACTACGGGCGTGACAATCTCATCCGCAACAACATCTGGGCTTTCGGGCGCGAATACCAGCTTATGCGCACCCGCAATGAAGATCACCGCTCCTTCATCTTTGAGCATAACATCGTGTATTACACCCAAGGCGACCTGTTGGGAAGCAATTGGCAGGGGGGCCCAGATAAGTTCACCATGGATTACAACGTCTATTGGAATGCTTCCGGAAGCCCTGTTACCTTCCAGGGGGCCTCGCTCTCGGCATGGCAGGCGCGAGGGCTCGATCAACACTCGGTGGTGGCCGATCCCCTCTTCGTCAATCCCAGCGCATACGATTTCCGTCTAAAGCCCACGTCGCCTGCCCTGGCTCTGGGTTTCAAGCCCATCCGCATGGAAGGCTTCGGACTTCAGGGTCCAAAGGAATGGGTAGACCTGCCCCTGCATGTACCAAACAGGCCATGGGTGGTTCCAAAGCCGCAACCGCCGAAGCCCATCACCGCGCGCTTCGACGATCTGCCCCTGGGATCCGCGCCCCTAGATATGCACGTGTATGGCGAAGAGAACGGTGCTTCCATTCGTGTGGCGAACCGGCCGGACGGCTTGCCGGGCCACTGCCTCAAGTTCACGGACGCGCCTGGCATGCGAAACGCCTATGATCCCCATGCGTTCTACATCCCCAATTATAAAGAGGGAACCGCCACCTTCACGTTCGATCTGTGGTATGAGCCGGCGGCGGAGATGTTTGTGGAGTGGCGTAATAACTCATCGCCCTATGCCGTGGGTCCCTCTCTGTACCTCCATCCGGATGGGCGCCTCACCGCGAATGGCCGGGAGCTTATGGTAGTGCCGCCTAGGCAGTGGATCCATGTAGTAGAAGTCTGCCGACTGGGGAAGCAATCCGATGCTCGATGGTCCCTCACGATTCGTGTGGCCGGTCAAGCAGAGCACCGCTTCGACGACCTGCCCTGCTCGCCCGATTTCCGCACTTTGGATTGGCTGGGGTTTAGCAGCATGGCCACGGACACTCGGGTATTCTACGTTAACAACATTCACCTCACGCTGGCTTCCGAGGGGCCCAAACCCTCTGGCCGGCCGAAGCACGGTGGAACTGGCAACCCAACGGGTTCGTAACGCAATAAGAGAATGGCAATGACACAAGTACGAACGGCTGTAGTTACCGGCGCCAGCAGCGGCATCGGAGCCGCAACAGCGCGAAAGTTGGCAGAGGCCGGTTTTCATGTGATTGTAGGAGCGCGACGTCTGGAACGGTTGCAGGCATTAGCAGAGGAGATCCACGGCACCGCGCGGCATCTAGATGTAACAGATCCCGCCAGTGTGCAAGCCTTCTGCGCGGAAGTGCCCACTCGCCTCGAGTTATTGGTGAATAACGCCGGAGGCGCCTTGGGACTGCGGCCAATTGCCGAAGCATTGGACGATGAATGGCAAACGATGTACGCATCCAATGTCCTCGGCCTCATGCGCATGACACGAGCCCTTTTGCCGAACCTACGAGAAGGCCGGGGCCATATCATTAACGTCACTTCCGTTGCCGGCAGGGAGGTGTATCCCGGTGGAGGAGGATATACCGCGGCCAAACATGCAGCTACAGCGGTTACCCGCACACTCAGGATGGAGCTGAACGGGGAACCGATTCGCGTAACGGACGTGGCCCCAGGTTTGGTGGAAACCGAGTTTAGCATCGTGCGGTTCTATGGTGACGAGGAGCGGGCAAAATCGGTATATGACGGCATCACGCCCCTAACAGCAGAGGACGTAGCCGATTGCATCGTATGGGCGGCAACACGTCCACCGCACGTCAACATAGACGAGATTGTGGTAAAGCCACTTGCCCAGGCGAGCGTCCTCCAGGTAGCTCGGCACAAGGGGCTCTGAGGTCTCGCGCCATAGCCAAGTGGTTTTGCGGGAAGAATCGAAGCTTTGTGCGCAATATCCGTCCGGATGCGGTATACTTGCTACAGATGACGATACGCACGATTGCGCCTTTGTCTGCATGGTCACAGCACTATGCGGGCAAGGGCTAACGTTTTTAGGGCTTCCCCTTCTGGGGACTTGCGGGTGAATGGCTAGCAAAATCAAACAGAACGATCCAAGCGCAGTTTTGCGCAGGTGGATGGCCCTGCTGGGCGAGATGACGGAACGCAAAAGAGCACACGGTGCCCTTCCAGGCATCCCTGTGTTCCCGCGCGCGTGCATGATGCGCCATGAATAACCTCGTACGCCTCAGCCGCGAGCTCAAACCCTACTGGCGTGTGATGTTGCTCGTAGGGGTGCTCACGCTAGCCAGCGCCGCATGTGGGCTTCCGGGCCCTCTCATTGTGCGGTATTTTGTAGACCACCTGATCAAGCGTCAGCCGCTCAACCTTCCCCTGGTCTTCGCGCTCTTGGTGGGTATCGCATCCCTAAGTGGCGCCGTGGGCTTTGCCCTCACCCTAGCAATCACGTACCTGGGTCAGCGCTTCAAGTACGATATGCGCCGCAAGCTCTACAGCCACATGCAGACGCTTTCCCTGGGCTTCTTCGAGAAGAACCAAACGGGCAAGTTGATGAGCAATATCACCAACGACGTTGCGACGTTGGACTCCCTTATCAGCGGCGGCTTCGTTACCCTTATCTCAGACACTGCCACTCTGGCCGCAGTCATCTTCATCGTTTTCAATATGAACTGGAGGTTGGCTCTCGCCGCGCTCGTGGTTTACCCCTTCTACGTTCTCAATTACCTCTTCCATATCGGCAAGATCAAGCGGACGGCGGATGAGGTTCGAGAAGAGCGTGACGTGATGTTGGGGGATCTCCAAGAGAAACTCGCCGGCACCCTCGTGGTGAAATCCTATGCAAAGGAGCGCTTCGAAGTTCGGCAGTTCGTAGGGCAGAACCGCAATTTGCTGGATCTCAACGTGCGCCAGAACATACTGGGGACGCGGCTTTGGACCATTGCGGAATTCATCGGAAGCGGCTGCGGCACAGCCATCATCCTCTGGTATGGAGGTCGGCAGGTACTGCTGGGGCACCTCACACCCGGAAGCCTGGTAGCCTTCGTGAGCTACATTACCAGTTATCTGTATGGCCCAACATTACGCCTCATCCAGATCAACGACCAAATTGCTCGAGCCAACGCAGCGTTGAACCGCATCTTCGCTACCCTGGACACTCGGCCCAATATCGAGGATAAGCCCGATGCCATAGAGCTGCCTCCCATCAAAGGGGAGGTGCGCTACAACGATGTTTGGTTTGAATACGAACCAGGGCAGCCCGTGATCAAGGGCGTGAACCTGCACGTAAAACCGGGTCAAATGGTGGCGCTTGTGGGGCATTCCGGCTCCGGCAAGACTACCATGATCAACCTTCTCTCTCGCCATTATGACGTTACAGCAGGATCCATCACCGTAGATGGGCATGACCTGCGCGACGTTACGCTGAAATCCCTGCGCAAGCAGGTGGGCGTAGTAATCCAAGAGACGATCCTGTTCAACACCACCATCCGAGAGAACATTCGATATGGCCGGCTGGAGGCCACCGACGCTGAGGTGGAAGAGGCGGCTCGGGCGGCAAATATTGCCCACGTAATCGAGGCACTGCCCCGAGGGTATGACACGCGTATCGGCGAGGAAGGCATCAAACTCTCGGGTGGGGAGAAGCAGCGCATCGCAATTGCCCGTGCCATCCTTTCGAACCCGCGCATCCTCATCCTGGATGAAGCCACTTCCGCCCTGGACTCCGAAACTGAGGCCATGATCCAAGAAGCCCTGGAGCGCCTCATGAAGGGCCGAACAAGCTTCGTGATTGCCCACCGCCTCTCCACCATTGTAAAGGCGGATCTCATTGTGGTGATGGAAAAGGGCGTCATTATGGAAATGGGTAGCCACCAAGAACTGTTGACCCAAGGAGGCATCTACGCGGGTCTCTACCAGCAGCAATTCAAGGCCGCCTTGGACGCCCTAGAGACAGAGCAAACGGCAGCATGAATAACTTCCTCAGGCTCCTGGGATATCTTAAACCGTATCGTTTCCGCGTGGCTGCGGCAGTGATCCTTATGATCTTGGTTACCTTGTCTACCCTGCCCATGCCGCGCATTACCCAATTCCTTATTGACAGCGTATTGCCGCACAAGCGCTGGCATATGCTCAACGTCATCTTTTGGATGGTGGTTGGCCTCTATGCCGTACGGGGCATCATTTCTTTTAGTCTCAACGCAATCATTAGCTGGCTAGGGCAACGCATCGTTTTTGACCTGCGGTACCAGTCCTACAAACACCTGAACCGCCTGTCCCTTAGCTATTACGACAAGAGGCAAACGGGCAAGATCATGGCCCGTGTGATAGATGACATTAACGTGATCCAATACATGATCACCGGTGGCTTCGTGCAACTCATCACCGATATCCTCACGCTCCTGGTGGTGATCCCCGTTATCTACTCCATGGAATGGCGATTGGCCAGTATCGCCCTAGCTGTGGTTCCGTTCTATGTGGCAGGGTACAAGCTCCTGTTGGGCAAGATACGTGCGTTGAGCGTGCAACTGCGGGAGAAATGGGACGCCATGCTCGGCGCCCTCCAAGAAAAGATCGCCGGCATCACGGTCGTTAAGGCGTTCGTGCGTGAGGAGTATGAAACCGAACGATTCATGGAGACGGTCGCAGACAACTTCAAGCTCGGGATGCAGCAAGCCAAGCTCAACCGCACCTTGGGGCTCGTGGCAACGGTCATTCGCGCGGCCGGAACCGGCCTCATCTATTGGGTGGGTGCCCGCCTCGTGTTCCAATATGACATCAAACCCGGCGAGCTCGTGGCCTTTACCGCCTACATCGGCTATCTGTACGATCCGGCAGTGCGGCTTGTAGACTTCAACGTGCAGGCGCAGTGGGCCGGCGCCGCTATAGACCGCGTGTTTGAAACGCTAGACACCCGCCCGGAAATTGTAGATGCTCCTGATGCCGTGGTTCTGAGGGAGATCAAGGGCGCAGTCGAGTTCCGCAATGTGAGCTTCGGCTATGAGCCAGGTCAACCTGTTCTCCATAACGTGAACCTCAAGGTGGAACCCGGTGAGGTGATTGCCATCGTAGGGCCCTCCGGTGCTGGCAAGACTACCCTCGTGAATCTAATCGCGCGCTTCTACGACGTCACCGAGGGATCGGTGCTGATTGACGGTCACGACATTCGGAAGATACGGCTGGAGACGGTACGCCGGCAAATCGGCTATGTTAGCCAAGAGTCCCTTCTCTTCTCGGTGTCCATCCGTGAAAACATCGCGTACGGACGCAAGGATGCCACGGACGAACAGATCATCCAGGCAGCTAAGAATGCCGATCTCCACGACTTTATCATGAGCTTGCCTGACGGATACGACACCAAGATCGGCGAGGATGGCATCAAACTCTCCGTGGGGCAGAAGCAGCGATTAGCGATCGCACGTGCCACCCTTACAGACCCGCGCATTCTCATCCTGGACGATGCCACCTCCGCTCTAGACTCCAAGACCGAGGCCAATGTTCAAGAGGCCTTAGAAAAACTCATGAAGGGCCGTACGAACTTCGTGATTGCCCACCGACTCTCCACAATCATGAATGCCGATCGCATCATCGTGATGGATCACGGCCGCATCGTAGATATCGGCACACACGCCGAGCTGGTCGCCCGGCCCGGCGTGTACAAGAACCTCTATGACGAACAGTTTAAGAGCGCTCAGGAGGAAGCCCTCATGGCCCTCCTGGCGTAAGCCCCTGGGGAATCAGTCCACCGCGGTCCCCATGGGCGTACCACCCGTCCATACTGACGGACCGGGTGCATCTCGCAGATCCGTCTGATCGGGGTGATGCTGTTCCCGATTTAGGAGTACCTCAGCCCAGATGCGCCGGGAGATAGGATCGGGCGGCAGCATCGTGGGATGGTTTGCAAGATTGGCTCTGGCGATGCCCAGAGCGAATACCAGCACGTACCCGGCAATGGCCAGGTTTGCGGCGCGCCGCACGAAGGCCGGGCGCCTTCGCCAAGCCCACTCCACAATGGCCAGGGGTAATACAAGAAGCGCGAGCTTCACCGCTACCAGCGTTTGCAGGCCGTTGCGAAGCGCAGCTTCCATCACCGGGTTTGCCTCCCAGGCATCCAAAGTGGCAACGAGCCATAGAGTGAAGCACAGGTCCGCCAGCCCCATGGCGGCCAGAACCAGTGTCTGAAGGTGCAGCTTCATCGTTCCGAACCTCCGCCGTTCTTCGGGGAGGGCATTCCAGAACCCAGCGCCCTTTCCCGAGGGGAGGACATCGTTGTCCCCTTCCAAATGAATAGACCGGGCGCACGCCCGTGCGGTGACACGGCGAGAAGCTAGAGCAGGGAAGGCTGGTCCGCAATCTGGGTCTGCGGGAAGGCGAGGTTCAGATGCTCGGCGGCGGCTCGGGTGGCCCTGCGCCCCCGGGGAGTGCGATCAAGAAATCCCAGTTGCAAGAGGTACGGCTCGCAAACGTCTACGATGGTGTCCACTTCCTCACCCAGGGACGCAGCAAGTGTCTCGATCCCTGCCGGGCCACCGCCGTACTTGGTAAGCAACGTTCGCAGATAGCGGCGGTCCAACTCGTCCAGGCCGAGTGCGTCAATGGCGAGGAGCTCCATTGCTCCCTGTACAGCCCGGGCGTCCACTACGCCCTCTCCGCGCACCAACGCGTAATCCCGGCACCTGCGAAGCAGGCGGTTGGCGATGCGGGGTGTGCCCCTGGAACGGCGGGCGAGTTCATGAGCTCCCTCTGTAGTAATGGCAGCATCCAGGATCTGAGCCGAACGAAGGATGATCGTGCGAAGGTCCTCCGGTGCGTATAGTTGAAAGGTATGATGCATACCGAAACGGTCCCGCAACGGACCCGTGAGGAGGCCCGGCCGCGTTGTAGCACCGATGACGGTGAACCGTGGCAAGGGCAACCGCATGGTGCGAGCGCTGGGCCCCTTGCCGATCACCAAATCGAGGGTAAAGTCCTCCATGGCAGGGTAGAGGATCTCGGCCACTGCCGGGTTCAGGCGATGGATCTCGTCTATGAACAGCACACTGCCGGGATCGAGGTTCGTAAGGACGGCGGCCAGATCGCCCGCCCGCTCCAACGCGGGCCCCGATGTGATGCGAATGGCGGTCTCCATCTCGTTGGCGCACACCAGGCTCAGCGTAGTCTTACCCAAGCCCGGAGGGCCGTAGAAGAGAATATGGTCCAGCGTATCCCCGCGTCTGCGCGCTGCCTCAATGGCGATCCTAAGGTTCTCCTTGAGGCGCTCTTGGCCGATGAACTCGTCCAACCGCTTTGGGCGGAGGGAGGCTTCGGCGTTATCCTCCTCCATGCGTACGGGGTTTACCACTCGTTCTTGGGTCATGGCATGTTAAGGAACAGTGATGGGGATCGGTTATGGTCCATCGCAATAGGCACAGTACCAGACAGCCGTATCCCTTGTCAAGAAGACCGCGGTGCAGGTATCAATCCATCAATGCGTACAATACTACCACAACTCCTTCTCAGCGGCAGGAAACGGGGATTCGCGGATCCGTTCCGTAGAATGGTGCAGCGATGACCCCTCAAACGCCATCCGATGAGGGCAGAACGTTTCGCGCCGCTCCACCCAATCCTTCGGCGACCGAGCACTCCCAAACCGTCGCTCTGCTATCCTTGGAGCGCGAATGCCTTCATGACGTGGCAGTCGCCGTAAATGAAGGCAAATCCCTGGACGAGATCCTCCTCATCGCGCGTGATGCGGTCCTTCGGCTAAGCCATTTGGATCGTGTGGGGTTGTGGTTAGTGGACCGGGGCGCGCTTCGCGGAAGCTGGGGAACGGATGCTTCGGGGAACCTTCGCGATGAACGGAACCACTTCTATCGCATTGATGAAGTGTCTCCGCGTCCGCACGAACTTGTGGACGAAGCCCGCGGGTACGTGATTGGGGCGCCCGATTTCCTTCGTGGGCCGGGCCTCTTTAATATCGCCGAGGAGCGTCCGCCGGCCAGGTGCGCCATCGCCATGCGGGCCCGCGGGGAATTGATCGGGCTCATATTTGGAGACAATCTTATTACCGGCAGACCCATAGATGAATGCGCAATTGAGGCCCTGGTTCCCTTCTGCGAGCAACTCGCCCTCGCCGTGGCCAACGCCCGCCTCCTTATGGAACGAGAACAGCTTGCACGCCGCCAGCAACGCTTCATGGAGATCGCCGCTGCCATCAACTCTAGCCCAGACCTAGACACCATCCTTCGCCTGGTGCGGGATGCGGCCATTGATGTGGGCGGCTTCGATAGAGCCGGTGTGTGGCTGGTAGAAGGCGAAAATATCCGCGGCTCCTGGGGCACCGACGCCCACGGACGTCCGCGGGATGAGCGGCACCTGCACGAACACTTGGACCAGTGGTCCCCGGCTGCTCGAGCCCTGCAAGCAGGCCAGCAGCGCTTCTACGTGGAGTACTGGCGCACCCCCTATGACGATCTCAGAGACGAGGAAGGTTTCATTCCCCACGCAGTGGTGGCATTGGTAACCCACGGCGAGATGGTGGGGCTCCTTTCCGTAGACAACCTGATTACGGGTCGCCCGTTCAGCGAGGAGGACCTCCTTCCACTGTTGCCCTTCGCAGACCAAGCCGCCGTGGCCATCCGAAACGCCCGCCTTATGCAAGAGGTACGGCAGGCGCAGGAGGCCCTGCTGCGCACCGAGAAGCTCCGCGCGGTAGGTGAGCTTGCCGGTGGAGTGGCACATAACGTGAACAACGTGTTGACGGCCGTACTGGGATACGCAGAACTGATCCAACAAGATGAAGACGCCACGCCCGAGATCCGCCAATATGCGCGTGTGATCGAACGAGCTGCGTTGGATGGCGCCGAGATTGCCCGGCGAATGCAACAATTCGCCCACACCAGCGCCGATAGCCGCCGAACGGCTTTCGATTTGGTGGCGGTGGTCACAGAAGCCATCGCGCTCACGCGGCCTGCCTGGCACAACCAGGCTTATGCCATGGGTGTGCAGATTGACGTAGTCACCGAAATGCCCCCTAGGTTGTATGCTCGAGGCAACGCCTCAGAGATACGAGAGGTGGCCGTGAACCTCATGAAGAACGCTTGTGAAGCTATGCCTCGGGGAGGCACCTTAACCGTAAAGTGCTACCGGCGCAATGGTGAAGCAGTGCTGGAAGTAGCGGACACGGGCGTCGGCATGGATGAGCAGACACAACAGCGCATCTTCGAGCCCTTCTTCACTACTAAAGCGGCAGGATTGGGCACCGGACTTGGCCTTGCCATTACCTGGGGCATCGTGGCGCATCACCAGGGCCACATCAACGTCCGAAGCGAACCAGGCAAAGGAACCACCTTCACCGTACACTTACCCCTGGCCACCCAACCGGATGAACCGAGTGCGGATCGCCCCCAACCTGATCCCCTCAAGAACGTGTGTGTGCTCCTGGTGGAAGATGAAGAGCTTGTGGCCGGAAGCATCGCCCGCAGCCTGGTTGCGCAAGGCGCAGAAGTAATCATGACACAGGGCGGCAACGAGGCGCTTGCATGGCTCCAAGAGCACGACGCCGCATGTGATATCGTGCTTACGGATCATGGCATGCCCGGTATGACGGGCTCGGAACTTCTGGCTGCCGTGCGGGCCAGGTATCCCGCGATCCGCCGGGTGCTTATCTCGGGATGGGGAACACAGGTGCCCAATGGCGTAGACACCTCGGCTGCCGAGGTAATCCTCGCTAAACCCGTGCGCCAGCGGGACCTCACAAAGGCAATCGCGGCCCTCGTACGTCAGCCCGACGCAAACCAATAGGCGTAATCAGGTCCCCCGGTCTTCCGAGGACACTTTGGAAGTCCGCACGGGCACCAAGTACTCCATCAGCGTTCCGACGCTCCACGCCTGAGCAATGCATCCTCCCGGTGCATGTGGAGGATCTCCGCCGTACAGCTCGGGCAAATACCCCACACCGTATTCCGTTAATCGTGAGAAGAGCCCCTCCAACAATGGTTCGCGTCCCGCTCGGGTACCAAAGACCCTGCGCCGAACGTGCAGATAGGGCCCCAACAACCACGGCCACACCGTACCCTGATGATATGCGCTATCCCGCTCCGCAGGAGATCCCCCGTATTCGCCCCGATACCGTGCGTCGGAAGGCGAAAGGGTCCGCAAGCCCACTTCGGTGAGTAAATGATCCTCCACGGTGCGAAGCATGTTCGCCCAATGTTCGCGGCGAAGGACCGGAAACGGCAAGCTTGCCGCGAAAATCTGGTTCGGCCGAATAGAAGCATCCGGGCCGGAATCGGTGAGCACATCGAACAGACCCAGACCGTCCGCCCGCACAAAGGCCTCGTTGAAGGCCCTGGTTGCAGCACGGGCTCCCCGACCATAGTCGCCGCCGGCTTCCCCGACCAATGCGGCCATCTTCTCGGCAATCCTAAGCGCGTTCACCCAAAGCGCACAGATCTCTACAGGTTTGCCCCAACGCGGTGTAACAGGCCTGCCTTCCACTCGGGCGTCCATCCATGTGAGTTGGGTGGAAGAATAGCCTGCGCGCAAGAGCCCGTCAGAGGTATCCACACCTATGGACCAGCGCGTACCCTTCACGTGCCACCGAATGATCTCACGCACCACGGGCCACATCTCCAACAAGAAGTTGTGGGAGGCCCCAGCCTTCAGCGTGTGCCAAATAGCATTGACGAACCAAAGCGTTGCGTCGGCGGTGTTGTATTCTGCTTCCCCACCTCCCTCCGGAAAGCGGTTGGGAATCATGCCTTGGTTCAAGTACGCGGCGTAGCTCTTAAGGATGTTTTGCGCCCGATGCAGGTTTCCTCGGGAGAGGCATAATCCCGGCAGGGCGATCATCGTGTCTCGCCCCCAATCTAGGAACCATGGATAGCCGGCTATTACGGTGTGCCTGCGGCCGCCATCCAACCTGACGAGGAACGCGTCTGCTGCCAAGGAGAGTGCCTGCGCGAGCGGTTGACGGGTCCTAACCACATGCATTCGGCCCAGGAGGCCACGATGCGCTTCCTCAGGATCGCCCGGCTCCCCACTTAACGAGGCGATGAGTGTAAGCGGGTGACCTTGGCGTAACACAACTCTGAAGCATCCGGGGGCGAAAAGATCCTCATGCCAATCGTAACCGCGTTCCCGCTCGCGAAGGTGCTCGAAGCGGTAGTACCAATCTCCCCCTGGCTGCCATGTGGCGCCCGCGAGGACAAGAGTGAGTAATACGCCGTCCGCAAGCTGTACCTCAACGCGCCCAGATGCGCCGCGCACGCCGAGAGGAAACCCGGCCCGCGCCTCCATTTCCGTGTGGTACCCCTTCCAGCATACGAGGGGAGTAATCTCCAGAAGCACCTCCCCCTGCGCTCCCTTCCACTCATACCGCACGTACGTGGTGTTCGCCCCAGACTCCATCCAGATGCTTTTCACCAACCGGCCGGTGCGTGGCAATTCATACTGGAACGTGGGGCAGGGCCACGGCGCAAAGCTTTGAAGGAAACGATATCCCTGGGGATGCACAGCCCCGGGATACTGATTGCACGACAGTTCAAAGCGCTCTTCACCGGCGATGATGCTTTCCTCCAATTTGGAAAGAGCAACGTGGCGCTCGGCAGTCGAATCCAATGAAGCCACCAAAAGCCCATGGTAGCGCCGAGTGTTGGCCCCCGCAATCGTACCGGAGGCATAGCCGCCGATGGAGTTCGTTGTGAGCCATTCCCGCCGGGAAGCCACCTCAAAATCGCGCAGGACGGAACCAGTTAGGGTGAGAGAATGGAACAGGTCATGCATCGTGATTGCACAGGCGTGGCCGTCGGGTGGAATGCGCCCTTATGCCGACGAAGCGTATGGTAGAATGATGGGAAGGGTATACGGATAGCGCAGAGGCACACCCTATTATGGGCCAAGGAACGCCCGCATTTCCACATGATCCCCGGAGCAAACTGCGGTGGCAATCTCGGCCAACACTTCTATTCGCAGCGACAAAGCCCTTATAGGCCGCACAACGGCGGAACTGGAGCAGATTTGCCTCGGCTTGGGCGAACGCGCCTTCCGGGGCCGCCAGCTCGCCCGATGGGTCTATCGTCGGGCCGCCGGGAATCTGGCCGAAATGTCCGACTTGCCGCTCGCAATCCGGCAACGACTCGGCACACAACATGAAGTGGGGCTACCAAGCATTGCCCGTGTTTTAACAGCTCGCGACGGCACCGAGAAGTTTCTCCTTCAGTTGGCCGATGGCGAGCACGTGGAGACGGTATACCTGCCCTACGCCGACCGGGTGTCCGTTTGCATCTCTACTCAGGTAGGATGTCCTGCCGGGTGCGTTTTTTGCGCTACCGGCCAAAGTGGATGGGCGCGCAATATGACTGCCGGGGAAATCGTTGGGCAAATCCTCGCCGTGCAACGAGAACGGCCTGCCCGCCGCATTAGCCACGTGGTCCTCATGGGCATGGGGGAACCCCTCTTCAACTACGACGCGGTGGTGAAGGCGGTTCGTCTCCTAATCCATGAGGTGGGCATCTCGCCGCGACGCATCACCCTGTCCACCGTGGGCGTGCCCGAGGGCATCCGCAAACTGGCGCGGGAGGATCTGCCCATTACCTTGGCAATCTCCCTGCACGCACCGGATGACGACCTGCGCGCCAAGCTCATTCCCACGGCGCGTAAATGGAAGCTCGCCGAGATTCTGGCGGCTTGCCGTGAGTATGTGGAGGTCACCCGCAGGAATCCCACCTTCGAATACCTTTTGCTGGAAGGTGTGAATGACCACCCCGGGCATGCCCACGCACTTGCGCAGGTATTGGGCGATCTGCCGGGCAATGTGAACCTTATTCCCTACAATCCCGTGGCAGCTCAGGAGCATTTTCGGCGGCCTAATTCTCGGCGCATCGCTGCATTCCGCGAGATTCTGCAAAAGGCAGGGCGGATCACCACCCAACGGATGGAGAGGGGGCTCAGGATTGCCGCCGCCTGCGGCCAATTGCGCCGGGTGTCCGTAGGCGCAGGTCCAGGGCGCGCCACGGCCGCAGCCTGATGGCCGCCTTCATCACGCGAGGAGCTGGGCCGTGCCCGGCGGCGAGGCGGGAGCATCAACGCGCGCGCATCAGAGGACGGATCTTAGGAGTGCTATGCATCATGGCGTGTCTTGTAGCAGGTTGCAGCTCAAGTGCCCCGAAAAAGCTGCATGCGCGCCACCCAATCCGAACACCCCCTCAACAGAATGATGCCCTCAAAAGCGTTCAGAGCACGGGCATCGTGATCCATTGGCAAGAAGAAGCCCCCAATGGGACCGTGCGACGCGTGATGGAACTCCACGCGGCAACCGGCCAATGGAACGTACAAACACTCTCAGGCATCCTTAGATCCGGCAGCGGCATTCTCTATCGCGACGATCGGCCGAAGGTGCGCTTTAAAGCCCCCCTCGTGGAGGCCCGCCGATCCCTGGGCGTTGTTATAGCCAAAGGCGGCGTAGTATTACAAAGTATAGACCCGGCGGGAGCTACCGTTACCGCAGAGAGGGTGCGCTGGGACGCGCGCAAGAACCTTCTGGTGGCCATGGGGAACGTACACTTTAGGTACCAGCCCCCCGGCGCTCCAAAGCCGGTGGCATTCGGGGCTGCTCCCCAGATGACCTTCGACACGGAACTGGATGCATACCACATCCCGTAGCGAGAGGGGTGACACGTTATGGCAAACAAGGTATCGGTAGCGGTGGCATTCGCCCTCCTCTGCCTAGGTGGGACGCTTGCCCAAACCCAGGCCGGGAGAGCGGCACGAAGAGCCGGCCATGTTCTGCACAAACGGCAGAACCAGGCCTCTAAATCGGCTTCCTTCACGTATGGGGACGTAACACTCTCGGGTTTCAGCCGCATCACCGGGCGCTTGGGAGTGGTGGCGGAAGCGGTGGGCCCAGGCACTACCGTGGATATGATGGATCAGAACCACAAGGCCACAGGCCGGCTCCAGGCAAAACAGATTACGGTGTATTGGACGCAAGGCAGCACCCAAGCCCAGCGCATCGAAGCTGTGGGATCCGTACGCTATTCTGGAGTACAGCCTACACCGGGCGGCGAACAGAAAGTGCGTGGAGAGGGTTCCAAAGCCATTTTTGTTCGGGCGGAGAACAAAATCACACTCTTCGGCCCCGCTACATTCTATGCCGAGCAGCCCGTGCCCGATACGCACACCGTGCAAACCGTATCCGGTACATCGAATGAAGTGATCTACGACGCCACTAAGCAGACCCTTACGTTTAACGGCAACGTGAACGCCACAATCACCATGCCGGACACATTGGAAGGCCCGGCGCACATCGCGGGAGCAGAGAGCATCACGTTAGAACTGGCCGAGCGCCCTTACACCTTCAACGTGAAGCTGGGCAGCGTGGAATTCCATCCCAAACAATCCCAACCTAAACCCAAGTAAGCCCGGGGCATCAAGCGGAGACCCAACACGGTGGAGATTGCAGCCGAAGACCTGGTGAAAATCTATCGCGGCCGGCGCGTGGTGGACGGCGTGTCCCTGGAAATGAAGCAGGGCGAAATCGTAGGATTGCTGGGCCCCAATGGTGCCGGGAAGACTACTACGTTCTATATGATCGTGGGCCTGATCCGACCACACGAAGGCCGCGTGTTTCTTGAGGGGCAAGACATTACGCGCATGCCTATGTACCAGCGCGCGCGAGCCGGCATCGGATACCTAGCACAAGAGCCCTCGGTGTTCCGGGAACTCACCGTGGCCGACAATATCCGTCTCGTCCTTGAATTCACCTCCATGACGCGGGCCGAGCGTGAAGAGAAGATGCATTCTCTGCTAGAAGAATTGCATATCACCCACCTCAAGAACCACCGGGGAAAGACGCTTTCGGGGGGAGAGCGCCGCCGCGTGGAAATCGCCAGGGCGCTGGCCGCATCGCCTGCGTTCATCTTGCTGGACGAGCCTTTCACGGGTGTGGACCCCATCGCCATCCAAGATATCGAAGAGATTATCCAGCATCTTAAAGAGCGCAACATCGGTATCCTCATCACGGACCACAACGTGCAGGCCACGCTACGCATTACGGAACGGGCCTACATCATCGCCGATGGCCGCATCCGTGCCGCGGGCAGGTCCGAAGACCTGCCCAACGACCCCAGCGCTCGCCGCTACTACTTTGGCGAAGGATACGGTCAATGAGGGCCCAATGAAACTGGTAGACCGCCTCATATTGCGCGAATTGGCCGGGCCCTTCGTAAACAGCGTGTTCCTGTTCCTCATGCTGCTGTTCTCCTCGGCCTACCTCTTCAAGGTAACCGATCTCATGGTGCAAGGGGTGCCGCCTTTCACCGTAGCCCAAATCGCCCTTTACAGCCTGCCCGGCTTGGTAACCCAAACACTTCCCATGGCGATGCTGCTAAGTTGCCTCCTGGCCTTCGGGCGCCTTTCGAGCGATAGCGAACACATCGCGCTCTTTGCCAGCGGCATCAGCTTCTATCGCATCGCTCGACCCGTCGCCGTAATGGGAAGCGTGGTGAGCCTGGTGGCCATAGCATGGAACGAAACCGTTGTGCCCCCGGCTACACGCAAGTATTACGACCTCCTGGTGAGCGCCACCGAACACATTCAAGCCACAGACCGCCCCCTCCACTATACGGTGAACAAACCAGGCTCCGATGCCGTAGATGAATTCGTAAGTATAGATGGAGGGTACGACGCGCATACCCAATCCTTGCGGCGCGTGACCATCCTCAAGATGAGTGATGATCCGAAACGCGCAGGGATGCCGGATTTGGTGGTGTATGCCGAGCGGGCTGTTGCCCAGGACCCGCGGGGAGTAGATTGGGTCCTTTACAACGGCTACGCCCGGTTCATTGCCCGGGATGCCAACGGACACTTCCAGGCGGACACGGTATTCCAGGTTACCACCACCAGTTCTTTGGGCCACAACGTGCGGGTAGGGCGGCCGTTCCGCGGCGTGATGCAGGCAGATACCCACGACAACCACCAGATGACGTTTGCACAATTGCGTGATAAGATAAACTTGGAACGCGCCCAGGGCAGCCCCGACACCCTCGGCGATGAGGTAGACCTGTGGGAAAAGCTTTCGCTACCCTTTGCTAGCCTCATCTTCGGATTGGTTGGTGCACCCTTGGGCGTACGCCCCCAGCGCGGGAGCAAGGTGATGGGCTTCGGCATCGCCATCGCCATCATCTTCGGCTATTGGGTGGTCTACCACTGGATGTACTTGGTGGGAAAGAACGGCGGCCTTCCCCCGATGCTGGCCAGTTTCGCAGCAGATATCATCGGGCTTGTTGCAGCCGGGTACCTCATCGCCCGAACACGGCAATGAGTGGGAGGTGATGGGTCATGTTCTGGACCGTGCTGGCCCTGTGCCTCACGGTGGTGATGGGAGGCGTCATCGCATATAACGGAGACCTCATCGGCCGCAAGTACGGAAAACGGCGTATTACGGTTCTAGGGCTCCGTCCCCGTCACACAGCCGTCCTCATCACCATCATCACCGGGTTAGTGATTTCAGCGGTTACCACGGGCATCCTCTTCCTCGTAGTACCGCCTGTGCGCGACGTGATCATGGAGGGCGAACAAGCCATCCGCACCAAAGCGCGCCTGGCCCAACAGAACCGCGATCTTTTGGGGCTGAACTCCCGCCTGGCAGATCAGAACGCACAACTCGAGGGGCGCAATGCTAGGTTGGCGCATCAGCAAGCGCGGGCCAGGGCAGAGGTACTGAAGGTAGGCAGGGAACTGGCCGCACGTCAGCGCGAGCTTAAACGCACCCAGGCCGCCTTAGCATCCGCCATCGCCAACGAACGCATGGCCCTTCACCGGGTTACCCTTGCACAATCGGAGGTGGCTACTCTCATCCGGAAGAAGGCCGAGCTCTCTTCGGCCATCGCCCTGCTTACCCGCCGCAACGCAGAACTGGCGGCAAGGAACGCCGATCTGAACGCCGAGAATGCGCGCCTGGCCATGGATAACGCTGCCGCAGTGAAATATGGAGAAGAGCTGGGGCAAGATAACGAACGGAAGCACCGTGAGAATGAAACCCTCCTGCGCGTGAACAACGCCCTATTGGATGCCAACGGCAAGCTGGACGAGCAGAACCGCGTCCTAACACGCAAGAATGCTGAGCTGGAACAGAGGAATGCACAACTCTTGAAGGCAGGCCGCGAACTGCTGGTGCAATCCCGCACCGATCTTTATGAACTCGCCCGCCGACTGGAACAGATGCGCACCAGGCGCGTTGTAATCCATACCGGGGAGGACCTGGCTCGGTGCATCATCCCCCCCAATGAAAGCCCCGAAGGCGTACGCCGCGCCATAGATCAACTCATCCATGACGCTAATCAAACGGCCCTGGCACGAGGGGCCGGTCCTGGCGAGAACGGCGTGCGCGCAGTACGCGTGGTGAGCAAAGAATTTGAAACGATTACTCCGTTCGGAAACATCCACCCCATCGAAGTAACAGAAACAGACCGCATAGACGCGCTGGTCCGCCGCCTGGCCGGAGCGGACCAACCTGTATGCCTTCTTGCCCTCGCCGTGGTTAATAGCGTGGACGGGGAACCGGCCCTTATAGATTTCCAGCCGTATACCGATCGCCTCATCTACACCCGGGGCCGCGTGGTGGGGTCTCGGCGCTTCGATGCCACCGAGCCGGTGGAAAAGCTCTATCCCGAGATCATGGGCTTCCTCAAGGATCTGGGTAGGAGCGCCATTGACCGGGGGATGATCCCAACCATTGACCCCGCCACCGGAAACCCACAGGTAGGTGGCCTCACGTGGCCCGAGCTTGCGAACCTTGTGGACCGTGTGCGTAGTGCCGGGCGGCGCATCGTTCTTACTGCAGTTGCCGCAGCAGACACGAACGCTTCCGATCCACTTCGCCTGAATTTCAGGATAGATCCGGCGCTGTGAAGACCGTGATGGCTATAGACCCGGGTAGCGGCAAGTGCGGTATCGCAGTTTTGGCAATGGACGGCAAGGTGCTGCACCGCCAAGTTGCCCCATCTCCATGCCTCCCTGAGACGGTAGCAGAGCTTTACAAGCGGTTCAGGCCCCATGCCGTGCTCGTAGGCAACGGCACAGGCGCAAGGCGTGCCCGCGAGTGTTGCCTCGCCAGGATTCCTGCTGACGCCACAGTGCACGTGGTAGATGAGCGCTACACATCCCAGGAAGCACGCAAAAGGTACCTCCTGGAACATCCTCCCCGAGGTTGGCGAAGGATTCTTCCCGCCTTTCTACGCGTGCCTGAAGAACCTTACGACGATTACGTGGCGGTCATTCTCGCCGAGCGGTACCTCGCACAACAATCGGTGAGCGCCACTTAGATCCTGCCGCCTGCTCTGCGCCCTTGTCGCCCTGGTAAGGAGCCGCGAACGGCGAGGGCGCCAACAGATCCGAACGAAAATCCCCCTCCGGGTCCATCGCCCGGCCGTTGCTGCAAGAATCTCGGCGAACGATGGACCCGGAGCCTAGGCGCATGAAGCGGGCAGGACGGCTAACGCCCCGCCGGCCCAGGGGGAGGAGGTGGAGGCATCATGGGCGGTGCACCTCCCGCGCCCCCGGGATGCATAGGAGGGGCCAGGTTCACATTCGGCGGAGGCGTGCCCTTGATGATCTTCGGACCAGATGACCACTGCCGAAAGAAAAACAACCCAATCACCACCAGAACCACAATCACCACTACAGCAACTAATGCGGGCGGGATCTCTTGCTTCATCGGATCTCCTTTCTGTTTGCGCCGCTCCCTACCAACGGATACCAGCCGACGCTACGGGTTCAGGGGATCCGCGCTGCGGTCGTCCTGCACCGTCCACTCGCTTGGATAGGTCATCCCCCACCGGCGTGTCTTCACATGACCGTCCGTCCAGATGATGTTCTGCGAGGCATTGAAGAACCCCTGAACATTTGGATCCCGAGACGACCAATCCGTACCCGTACATGTCCAGTTGTTCCATCCTCGGTAGAGAGGATAATCAATGTGGCCATCTTGCCAGCTATCCGGGCAGTGGCCGTCTACTACATAGATCGTGTCGGCAGGATCCTGAAGCACGGCCAAGCTCGGGTAGTGCCACCAGGAAATGCCCCAGTGAGCGCCAGGGTTGTTATCTTTCCAGTTGGTGTAATACCACGTGTCCACGCCGTTCAGCATGTACGAAAAGTAGAGGGTGTTACCATCTGCACTCAGGTTGATGTTGAACTGTTTGCACACCCACGGCGAGTTAGCGTCATAGGCTGCTTGAAGCTGCGGGGAAAGAAACACTTGTGTGTTCTTCACGTAGGGCTGCAGCAACGCAGGCCAATAGACCCACTGTCCCGGCGAACAGCGCGGGTCGTTGTAGGGAAGACCGATGCCCAGCATCTTTTCGTCGTAATCCTGGGCATACATCATCAAGGCGAGTCCCTGCTGCTTCATATTGCTCATATCCGATGCCTGGCGAGCCTTGGTACGCGCCTGCGCAAACACCGGAAAGAGAATCGCCGCAAGGATCGCGATGATCGCGATAACCACAAGCAGCTCAATCAGCGTAAAGGCCCTTTGTCTCATTACCGTTCTTCTCCTTTCATAAGCCCGTAGCAACGCTAGTCTCGAATCAAGAACGCCTTAAAGCTCTCACCTCCATTCCCTATCGCCGAGTCGAAGCGCGAATCGCCAATTCCGGCTGAAGCACGATGCCCTCCGGTTCCGCATCCGGCTCGGCCATTCGGCGCTTTAGGAGATTCCATGCGCGGTCACACATGAGCTCCAGGGGCTGGCGAATCGTCGTGATCGGCACCTCTAAATACTCGGTGTCCTCGATGCCGTCGCAGCCTACAAGAGCCACATCTTGGGGAACACGAATGCCAAGATCACACAATCCGCGATAGGCTCCGATCGCCATCTCGTCGTTGTGACAAAAGAGACCATCAGGCAATCCGTTGGCGGCCACGTGGTGACGGACGGCCTCGCGAGCAGAGGCGCGGGCTTGATCTACGCTGATGATGTATTCCGGTGTAAGCCCATGCTCCCGCACAGCAGCATCGTAGCCGTCTCTGCGGCCATCGCCTTGCTGGCGTGACTCTGCATTCACCAGATACGCAATCCGCCGACATCCCACATCCACCAAGTGGTGCACGGCCTCCACGGCTCCTGCGTAGAGATCAATCTCTACGTGATCCACACTCCGCACCACGTAGCCGCCCATACTCACGATTGGCATGGCGCGGCGTGCACGGTGGCGCAGATACATTGCCAAGGCACCCGCGCAATCATGGGCTAAAATCCCGTCCACATGGCCGCTTCCCAAGCGCACCACCTGAGGCACCTGTTCCATGCAGCGCACTAACACCTCGTAGCCGGCACCATGGAGCCGTTCGTACACCAGATGCGCCACCAGTGCGTGGAAGCTCGAGTATAGATTGTTCATCCAAAGGGCTACTGCGCAGCTTCTCCCGGTGACGAGAGCCCGGGCGGAACGATTCGGCTGATACCCTAGCTCCTCGGCGAGGGCCCGCACGCGCCGAGCAGTGGCTTCGGCGATTACGGTATCCCGACTGCCGCTGAGCACACGGGACACGGTAGACACCGAGAGGCCTAATTGCTGGGCCAAGTGTTTCAGCGTGACCGCCATGGAGGATCCCTTCTTCCCAGACTGCGCAAACGTTTGCGCTATTATATCAACGCCCTTTCGCGCCGTCAAGTAGGTGCCCCTAAGCTGTGATTGCAACGCGATTATGTCCCCTGTTATCTGCAAAGGGATAATGTCCCCATGCAGAGAGGAGTAATCGTGATAACACAGAAAGAAGCTACGCGCTACGATGTGCTAAGGAGAGTGCTGGACGGAACGATTAGCCTGGTGGCTCTAGTGCTCCCAGCGAATGCGCCCCACGCCCGCTCATGGAATTACCATAAGGATGGACCTTGCGCGCACAGCCCTGGTTGCCGCAAATACTGCGTTAGGTGGGGAAGGCATTCCCCAGGTCCGTCGCGAACATGCACCAAACCTACACGAATACAGAGGAAGTACCATGAACCACAGTAACGAATCGCACCATCCCGGGAACCCGGCCAAGATCGTATATCCCGGCTCCCGAAAGCCGCAGCCCACCGCGGATGAGAAGCTCCTTGCCACGCCACTGCCCGAACAGGCTCCCTTTATTCACACGGATCCGTGGCGCGTGCTGCGCATCATGGGGGAATTTGTGGATGGTTTCGACGCATTAGTGGACGTGCACCGTGCCGTAACTATGTTCGGCAGTGCTCGCACCAAACCCACCGACCCTGATTACGAAGCGGCCAGAACCACCGCGCGCCTCTTGGGCGAGGCGGGCTTCGATATCATCACAGGCGGTGGGCCGGGCATTATGGAAGCCGGCAACCGCGGAGCGAAGGAAGCCGGAGCGCGCTCCATCGGGCTCAACATCGAATTGCCGTTCGAACAGCATGCCAATCCGTACATTGACATCGGCATCGAGTTCCACTACTTCTTCGTGCGCAAGATGATGTTCGTAAAGTATGCCTGCGCGTTTGTGATCTTTCCCGGTGGATTCGGCACCATGGATGAACTCTTCGAGTCCCTTACCCTCATCCAAACCGGCAAGATACGCAACTTTCCCGTAGTTCTCTACAATTCGAACTATTGGGGCGGGTTGATGGAATGGCTCCGCGATCGCATGCTGCGAGAAGGCAAGCTGAGCCCGCATGACTTGGACCTCATGACGGTGTCGGACAGCCCGGAACATACTTGCGAAATGATCGTGAGCGCCATGCGTGACGAAAGCATCCGCGCACCAAAGGAGGAAGCCGCGCGCTCCGAAGTCCGGCGCACACTGGGCCGCGAAGCGCACAATCACGGGTAGCCAGCTTGCCAACGTTGGATTGCCCCTGCACCACGCTTGACAACGCAACCCAGATTCGGTCATAACACAAGCACTAAGTGCCGTAAGACACGAATAGTTCAGGAGGTTAACAGATGCTGCAGCCACAGATGAAAGCTCCGGATTTTACCGCTACAGCCGTTGTGAACGGGGAATTCAAGAAGGTATCCCTTTCAGACTATCGCGGCAAGTACGTGGTTCTCTTCTTCTACCCGCTCGACTTTACGTTCGTATGCCCCACGGAGATCATCGCCTTCAGCGACCGCATCGAGGAATTCCGTTCGCGCAATACCGAGGTGATTGGGGTATCCACCGACAGCGAGTTTTCGCACTTGGCATGGATCCATACCCCCCGCAACAAAGGCGGCCTGGGAAACCTTACGTATCCGCTCGTAGCGGATTTCTCCAAGAACATCTCACGGGATTACTGTGTGCTGTTGGACGCAGGAATGGCCCTTCGCGGCCTGTTCCTCATTGACAAGGAGGGCGTCATTCGGCACATGGTGGTGAACGATCTCTCCCTCGGCCGCAGTGTAGACGAAACCTTGCGCATGATTGATGCCCTGCAGCATTACGAGAAGTATGGCGAGGTGTGCCCGGCCGATTGGCATCCCGGCGACGAGGCGATTGTGCCCGATCCCGAGAAGGCTCTGGAGTACTTCGAGCACGTGGTGAAGTAAGCCCCGTAGGACCAGCTATCCCAACGCCTGCCCGTGGGCAATTGTGCCGATGTGCACGGGCAGGCGGTTGGGCAGATGCAACTTTGAGATTCGTAGGATCCTGCGTACCCCTTCCGCCAGGCAAAAGAGCTACTCCTTTCTTAGTACCCCACGCGTTCGCGAGCCCCTGAACCATCAGGTTCCCGCGGTTGTGAAACGTCAACTTCTCTCTTCGTTAGGCAAGGGTCCTTCCCGGAGTAAGATTTTCGGTGAGGCAACGCGCCTGTTTGACGAACCTGCCGCTGCGCCGGTACAATACCGCCGATATGGCCTTAGCTCCCGATCCGCATCCACGGTCCGTCCCCTCTAATACGCGGCGCATTGCAGGCGCAACCGGGCTGATGATGACTGCGATACTCGCCAGCCGGTTGCTTGGGCTCGTGCGCAACGCCGTCATTTCCCATCAGTTTGGGCAGAAGTTCTGGGCAGATGTGTACTACGGCGCGTTCCAGATCCCCGACCTCCTCTTCTACCTTATCGCAGGGGGCGCTCTTTCCTCGGCCTTCATCCCGGTATTTACGGAGTACATCACCAAGGAGCGCCACGAGGAAGCCTGGCATATCTTCAGCACCGTGGCCTGCGTAATGTTCGTGGCGGTAGGTGCATTCGTTCTGTTGGGAGAGATATTTGCCGCCCCCCTCGTGCGATTAGTGAACCCGGGCTTCCAATCCATCCCCGGCAAGGTGGAAGCGACAGTCCCCCTTACTCGCATCGTATTGCCGGCGCAGATTTGCTTCTTCCTGGGAGGGCTGCTTATGGGCACCCAATATTCCCAGCAGAAGTTCCTTATACCGGCATTGGGGCCCATTATATACAACCTGGGGATCATCTTTGGGGGGATTGTACTTGCTCCTCTGGCGGGTGTAGCAGGATTATGTTGGGGCGCTTTGGGCGGAGCCATCGCCGGAAACTTCGCATTGCAACTTTGGGCGGTTGCTCGTAGCGGCATGCGCTTCCGGCCCTCTTTCGACTGGCGGCATCCCGATGTGGTGAAGGTGTGGAAGCTCATGTTACCGGTTGTACTGGGGGTGGCCCTGCCCCAAGTGTCCATCTGGATCAACCGGGCCTTTGCTTCCGGGCTGGGGAATGGGCCCATGGCGGCCCTCAGCAACGCCAATCAATTCATGCAAGTGCCGCTGGGCATCTTCGCCCAGGCCATGGCCGTGGCGATCTTTCCCACTCTTTCTGCATTAGCTGCCCAGGGCAAGTATGGAGAGCTTAGGGACACAGCCTCTTACGGCATCCGCGCCCTCCTCTTTCTTACGATACCGGCTTCGGTGCTAATGATCGTGCTGGCAGTACCCATTGTGCAACTGCTGCTACAAGGCGGACGCTACGGCCCTGATGACACCGCCCTTGCCGCTTCGGCGCTCGCCTACTATTGCATTGGCATCTTCGCCTGGTCCGCCCAATCCATCCTTGCCCGCACGTTTTACGCCCTCCAAGATTCCCTTACGCCGGTTGTGATCGGCACCGGCGTCACGTTCCTATTCATCCCCCTGAACTGGCTCCTGATGAAGCCCATGGGGATACGCGGCTTGGCGCTGGCCACCACGATTGCCGCCTCACTGCACGTATTCGTGATGCTGGGAGTGTTAAGCCGGCGCCTGGGAGGATTTCAGATCCGCCGCATGGCCGCGTCCCTCACCAAGACACTCTGCGCGAGCGCCGTGGCGGCATTTGTGTCCCTCAAAGCCGCATCGTTGGTAGGAGTCCCCGGTACCGGCACAATCACGCACGTGAAGCTTCACGCACTTGTGGTGCTGGTGGTGGCAGGCGGCAGTGGCGTGTTGGCCTACGCGCTCACTGCACGCATCCTGAAGATTGAGGAGATGCATTCAGCCATAGCGTTCCTTCGCAGGCGCCGATCTGCGGGCGTAGCGGAGGCGTCCGGAAGCTGAATGCATTTGATCAGCCGGTTAAGTAGTCCCGAAGGTGGTGACGGCGCGCTACCGCCCGCAGGTGCTTGAGCGCCTGGGCCTCGATCTGCCGCACGCGCTCGCGGGAAAGCTTCAATTCCTTGCCGATATCCTGCAGAACCTGGCCATCCCTGTTCTCTCCGTCCATGCCGAAGCGGCGCCGCATGACGATGCGTTCGCGTTCAGAGAGCGTAGACAACAGGTGCTCCAGTTCTTCTGTGAGTTCATGCTGAAGCGCAGATTCCTCGGGATCCGCAGATTTCTCGTCATTGATCAGCGTCCATAGTGGCGTGCGATCCCCATCGCCCACAAGCGTATCCAAAGACACAACCTCCTGGGCGGCACGCAATAACGCCTCCACCTTAGCGGCCGGCATATCAAGGCGATCGGCAATCTGCTGGATGGTAGGTTCTTCCACGCCTTCCCGCATCATGCGTGCGCGCGTGCGTTCGATGCGTCGTACTGCCTCGGACACGTGAGCGGGAACGCGTATGGACCGAGACTTATTGTCTATGGCGCGACTGATCGCCTGTCGGATCCAATGACTGGCGTAAGTGCTGAAGCGAAAGCCGCGGTTGGGATCGAAGCGATCGCATGCCGTCATGAGGCCGATTGCGCCCTCCTGCACCAGATCGTCGAAGGGCAGAAGCGGGCAATGGTAATTTCGAGCGATGCTCACAACCAGCCGCATGTTGGCCTCCACCAATCGGCGCTTGGCGGCTGCGTCCCCCGCGCGAACGCGGCGGGCAAGTTCCAGCTCTTCGGCAGGTGTAAGGAGCGGCTCGCGGGTTAGGCGGCCAATATACGAGGTGAGTTCCGACCCCGTGGGTGCATCGGTGTCATTGATCGCCGAAACGTTCCACCCGGAGTTGGATTGTCGCGGCCCATCTGCGGCAACCCGTGGCATTCGACGGGGAGAGCCGCCCCCCAAACGAGGGGGCAGATGGCTGCCGTCACGTCCAGGTGAGGCTCCCATGGATCCGGCCTTCCTGCAGAGCTTCAAAACTCATGGACCATGCCGCATAGCCCAACTCTCGGGCATGGTTCTGCTCTGCTGTTTGTTAGACGTACGTATACCACCTACGGTTTCCCAGATTGCGCAAATTCCGGCAGATGCGCTGGCTTGGTGTTGGGAGTATCATTGAGAGGAAACCACCAATGCCCAGAAACGGTATCTAGCCAAAAAGGTGACGGACACATGAACATCCTATGCATCGGCGCCCATCCAGACGACGTGGAGGTGTCCATGGGCGCTACGGCGGCCCTGTATGCTCAACGTGGAGATCACGTGGTCTTCGCATCCGTTACGGACGGGTGCCGTGGGCATTTCGCCCCAGAATATCGCACCGATCCCGCCGGGCTCGCCCGGCGGCGACACCAAGAAGCGCTGCAATCCGTTGCTACCATCGGGGCCGAGTACCGGTGCCTTGGCATTGCAGACGGCGAGGTATATATTACTCCCGCCGCTACGGAAGCCATGATCCGCCTCATTCGATCCGTGGGGCCCAAAGGACAAGGGCCGGATGTAGTGTTCCTAAACCGCCCCAACGATTACCACCGTGATCACCGATACACTGCACGCCTCGTGCTCGATGCTACGTACATGCTAACGGTGCCAACAATGTGCCCGGACACACCCCACCTTGCGCGCATGCCTGTATTCGCCTATTGGTACGACGATTTTACGGAGGGCGGCGCCTTTCGCCCCGACGTAGTGGTGCCGGTGGATGATGCTTTGGATGCAAAGGTGCAGATGATCTGCGCCCATGCCTCCCAGTTCTTCGAGTGGCTACCTTTCAACGCAGGGATCCTAGATCAGGTGCCGCCCGATGCCGACGCCCGGCGGGAGTGGATCCGCATCCGATACGAACAACGAGCCGCCGAGCTGTATGAAAAGATGGCACCCGCCCTCATTCGCCTGAGCGGGCTCGTGCCCCAACGGTACGCAGAGGCGTTTCAGATTAGCGAATACGGGCGGCAACCCACCACCGAAGAGCTCTATACACTCTTTCCCATCCCCAAGCCCACCCTGGATGCACATGCCTAAACTAAAGGAGACCCTATGGCCGAGCAGACAAAGTACCTGATCATCGGAGGAGGCCCGGCTTCCGCCTGGGCCACTCGCTCCATTCGTAATGTGGACGGCACAGGCCGCATCATGCTGGTGACACGGGAACCTCACCCACCGTATGATCGTCCTCCGCTCTCCAAGCAGCTCCTTCTGGATGATGCCTTTACCCCACAAGACGCCTACTCGTGGCCGGAGGATTTCGCTGCCTCTTCCGGCGTGGACCTTGTAACAGGAACCGCTGCCCGCACTCTACGCCGCACGGATCACTGCGTAGTGTTGGAGGACGGCAGAACCATCCAGTACGAAAAGCTGTTACTGGCCACCGGATCCAGTCCCCGAAAGCTCAACACTCCGGGGTTTGACCGCAAGAATATCTTCACTCTACGCACTCTAGACGATGCTCTGGCCCTGCGAACCGCCCTCTCTGGAGCGCGCAAGGTGGTGCTCGTGGGGTGTGGCACCATTGGCATGGAGGTGGCCGCCGTATGTTTGCAGAAGGGCCTCGACGTAACGCTCCTTGACATTGCAGACCGCCCCTGGGCCCGCATGGCCAGCCCGGCCACAGGTCATGCGCTTCGCAAGTACTTCGAGGATCGTGGCGCGCGCTTTCTCTTGCGCACTTCGGCCCGCGTGTTTGAAGGCGAAGAAGCTGTTACGGCAGTTCACACAGAGCAGGGGGAACGCATCCCGGCAGATGTGGTGGTGGTAGGGATCGGCGTGTTTCTTAACACCGAACTCGCGCGCAATGCCGGCCTCCCGCTGAGCGAGAACGGCGCCGTCCACGTGAACAGCCTCCTCCGGACCCTGGATCCCCGCATCTGGGCCGCAGGAGACATCGCGTACTTCGAAGATCTAGCCCTCAACAAACGATGGAATGCGGAACACCACCTCAATGCCAAGTGGCAGGGCGCCGCTGCCGGCGCAACGATGGCAGGTACGGACACGGTATACGACCGCGTGCCTTATTTCTTCTCGGACCTTTTGGACCTCCATATGATTTTGCGGGGCGACCCAGAGGGTGGCACGAGTGCACGCATCTTTGGGGATCAGGAGGCCATGGAGTTCGTAGAGCTGTACGCAGATACCTCCGGCCGCATCCGGATGGGACTGGCCATGAGCCATAGTGAGGAGCGGCTGGATGCCCTGTCCGACCGCCTGGAGGAGTTGTTCCGTGCCGCTCCGGATGTGTCTAAAGTTACGAGAGACGTACTAGGCTTCTAGCGTGTGCCCACCGTAATGATGGCGCTACCGGACACGCGCACCGCAATACGCCCATCGTGCTGGGTTGCGGGAACTCGGGCACCGTTCACCCGCACGGTAGCGGGACGGCGCAGCCCGCTTAAGGCCACGTAGTATGGTCCCGGCGTGAAGCCTCGGACACGGAAGCGCGCTTCACGCGGCGTATCGGCAAGGGGTTCGATGGCGCCGGGCGCACGTGCAATTACTCCATAACGCCTGAAATCTACAAGGTCATACAGGGGAGGGCCGCCATAGTACCGCACGGCATTGGCCTCTACGGTGCCCGGATTGATTGCCGGGCCGTTGCGTGTTTGAGGCCGCAAATTGAACGAATCGGGTAGCAGCCCTTGATAGTCCTTCTCCGATGCCGGGAAGCTTTGTTGAATGCCGGACACAGTGATGCCATCTGCCAGCTTTCGCCAAGGCCCGCCGGCATCGTAGCGCGCCAAGCCGTACAGAGCAGCCGCATAAACCAAACCGCACCACTGAACGGGCAGGCCCATCCAATCCGGTGCAATCCAGTGCGTGGCACCAAAGACCGGCGTGGTTGCGTAGGGCCCCACTCTGCCTGCTGTCGGGTTCACCAAATAAACGAAGGGGACGCCCGTCCATGCCCAATACCGGGCCATCCGCAGGAGCTTTGGATCTCGCGTGAGGATATAGCCCAGCGTATACGCCTTCACCAAATGGGCAGAAGCGAGAATATCGGGGGTATGGAGAGGCACCTCCCATGTTTGGGCTCCTCGAGGCGCGGTATAAAGCCACCGATCCAAAGCATGCAATTTGGCTACTGCTTGTTGAATCAGGCTTGCATCCCCACTGATGGCTGCATGCTCCAACAATGCCGCCGTGACCGGCGCCGTAAGCCCGTTCGCCGTGTCCTCAAAATGGGTGCTTCCGAAATCGGGCCCCCCAGGCTTCGGATGGTATCGGATGATACCATCGGGACCCAATTGTCTCAGTTCGTCCAGGGCCGCTGCTTTGGCGCGCGCGGCGTTCTCTTCCACGTGCCCAAACACTAAGGACACGGCAGGCAGGTGCACGTGGGACACTCCCGAGAAATCCCAACCGTCGGGATTGACGGCCTCCAGAGCGAGGCGCGCAACCACCCTCAGACGTTCCGCCAGGCCGGAATCGTGCGTCCTCGCCGCAAGCCATTCCATATACAGGGCGGCATCGGCGGCAGGCTGTGGTTGGAAGGAAGAACCAGGCCAATAGGCGTGCCGGAAATATCCCTCGTCGCGGATGCGCGAATCCATCCATCCGCCGGCTGCGAAGCGTATGTACCCCTGAAGATTCATTCCCGGATCCGGCAGAGGGGGTAATCCGTGCAACCGCACGTAATGCTGCACGGCATCCACCACACTCTCGCCTATGCCTGCAATAATCTGCGCGTGCAGACTGACGGGGTGGCCAGGTACTACGGGGACTCCGTCATACGGCAGAAGGCTCCCTTCCACCCGGTTGGAGCCGTCGGAACCAGGGAAGATCACACCCATGAGGTGGCCGCCGCCATGGAACGTGCGATCCGGGGAATCGAAGAGTGCACTGAACCGAGGTTCCTTGTCCCAAATGAGACCTACGTAGGCATGTGCATCCTGCACCGCCATAAGAGGAAATGTAATGCGGAGATTGTCCGGAACCTTGCGATTGGCGAGAGGTCCTCTGATATCGGCGGTGGAGCTACTCACCTCCGAGGGTACACCATCCAGATACTCCAAACCCGCGAACAGCGCATGGTCCTTCCGCGTTCCGAAAGACCCCACCCCAGGAAGCACAACCGTCATCGGGGCAAACACGATGGAGCGACTTTGCGTTACGGCCAAGTGTGTCACCACATCAAAAGTGCCGCCTATACCGGGCGCGAATCGCTGGCTAAGAAGCCACTCCCCCCCATCTGCATCGCGCGCCGTGGCTCGTACCACGATGCTGCGCCCTGCCGTTGCAACCCGCACTCGAGCTGAGCGCGCAAGATCCAGCCAATGCACGCCCCCAGCGGTCTGGTAACCGATGAGCGGCCGCGTATATCCCACGGCCATAAGGCGACCTGCCACCCGTACCTGGAAGCCTCCCCACTCCTGCCGACTATGAAGCAATTCGGCAGCGCCGGAGCGGAGGACGAGGGGATGTGAGCCCAGAACCGGCAATTGAGGTCGCGGCCAGGCGGGCTCCGTCAGCAGATTGCGCGGAGAAAACGTGATGGAGGCCACCGTGCACGTTCCACCCGTCCCCGGAGGATCCAGGCGCAGCATCACTCCCGAACCTAGGGGCGGCACCGGGACCTTCACCGTTTCCCACCGGCCGCCAACGGCTGGGAAGTGGACGGAATCCTCTTCACGCGCGTATCGTTTCTCCGTGAACCAGAAGACCTGGCCGGTGCCGGGCTGATCCGATTTGAAACGGATGGTGAGCCAAAGAGGCTGCCCCGCCGGATAATCTCGAGCTGGACCGTGAATGTATGGGTCCGAACCCGAAATGCGGATAACCATACCCTGCGCCGTAGGCTCGATGCTGGACACATCGTGGGCCGGACGCCATTCCGCAACTTCGTCGCTTAGGCGGAAGTCGAAGTGGGGAAGCTGCTGGGCGGCCGCCGGTACGCCCATGCATGCCACAGCGATGACGCACAAACGCTGCAACCAGATCATGGTGCTTGCCTCCGCGTACTAAGGAACCACGCATTCAGCTTCACCGAAAACCGGTGAACCTCCTGCCATTCTAGTCCCGCGGGAAATGATCTGGGCGCAATTCAGCAGCCAGGCCTATGAGTTCCTCATCCGACACTTCAGGCTGGTTGGGGTCTGTTTCTACAGCATCAACGGGGCAAACCTGAACGCATCGGCTCACCTCATAAAAGCCGGCACACTCCGTACAGAGCCTGGGGTCTATTACATACACGCCGTCCGCTTCGTAAATGCCTTCGTTCGGGCATTCCTCAAGGCATCGGCCACACGCGATACATCGCTCCTGATTAATCTTTTTCGCCATCGCTCACTCCATCCAAAGGACGTGCGGGGATTGCGTCAAAGCGGCTGCTGAATAGCACCGGGGCGAAAGGCGTCCAACACCTTCATGTAGTTGGCCCTCTCGAAGGCCGCCGGTTCGGCTACATTACGTTGACTCATGCTCCCACGCATCTGGTTCACGGACACGTACTCGCGTTCCTCCATCCAATGCGTCATATCGGCGAGGATTTCGCCGATGCGGCCGAGACCATTCTTCAGCAGTTCGGAGGCCATCATCGTAACATTGGCACCGGCCATGATGCCCTTCAACACGTCTTCATACGTGTGCACTCCGCGCGAGATGGCCAAATCTACCGGAATCCTCCCGTAGAGGATGGCCACCCATCGCAAGGGAAGCCGCAGCTCATAGGGGCCACTCAGCACGAGATTGGGCACAACTTCGAGGTTCTCGAGATCGAAATCGGGTTGATAGAAGCGATTGAAAAGAACGAGGCCGTTTGCGCCTGCCTCCGCTAGCCGCCGCGCCATATACGCCGTGTTGCTGAAGAAGGGGCTGAGCTTTACGGCGACGGGGATCTTTACCGTAGCCCGCACATCCCGCAGCACATCTAGGTACATTTGCTCTACGGTGGCCCCGCTCATGTGGGGATCTGTAGGAATGTAATAGATGTTCAGTTCCAGGGCATCTGCACCTGCTTGCTCGATCTTGTGGGCATAATAGGTCCATCCACCGCTGGACACACCGTTCAGGCTCCCGATGATGGGGATTTGCACCGCCGCTTTGGCATCGGAGATGAGCTTCAGATACTCATCCGGCCCCACATTGTAATGGTTCAGATCTGGGAAATAGCTTAGGGCCTCGGCGAAGCTTTCGGTACCGTAGCTCAAGTAGTGGTCAAGCTGCCGGCTCTCAAGGTTAATCTGTTCCTCGAATAGCGAGTACATCACAACGGCAGCGGCACCGGCGTCTTCCAGCCTTCGGATCCCGTCAAGTGTACGGGACAGGGGTGACGCAGATGCGACGATGGGGTTCTTTAATGGGAAACCCAGGTATTGGGTTGATAGATCCATGGTCATGCTCCCTTGCATACAATCCGTTACGTTGTGGAGGATATCGCCTTCCAGGCAGATGTTCCTAGCCCTTCATAGCCGCTAGCTGTTGGTACGCCTGCCAACGCTCCTGCACATCCCGTTCGGCCTCCTCCAGCAGGCGCCTGGCAGCCTCAGGATCGCTCTGTTTGAGCATTCGATAGCGGTTCTCGGAGTAGAGGTATTCCTGCAGCGGAACCGAAGGTGCCTTGCTGTCGAGCTGAAGCGGGTTCTTGCCCTCGTACTGCAAAGCCGGGTTGTATCGGTAGAGCGGGAACGCGCCGCTTTCAACGGCCAGCTTCTGTTGATTCATCCCCCGGGTCATATCAATGCCATGGGCGATGCAGTGGCTGTAGGCGATGATGATGGACGGGCCGTTGTACGCCTCCGCCTCTAAGAACGCCTTCACCGTTTGGGCATCGTTTGCGCCCATGGCTACTGTGGCCACGTAGATGTTGCCGTACGTCATGAGCATACGCCCTAGATCCTTCTTGGGGGTAGGCTTGCCACCGGCAGCAAATTTGGCTACGGCCGCCCGGGCCGTGCTCTTGGAGGCCTGACCGCCGGTGTTGGAATAGACCTCTGTGTCCAGCACCAGCACGTTCACATTATGCCCAGAGGCCAACACATGATCCAATCCACCGTAGCCAATGTCGTACGCCCATCCATCGCCACCGATGATCCATACACTCCGCTTCACCAACACATCGGCTAGGCTGAGGAGGTCCTTCGCACGCGGATCGTCTCTACCCGCCAGCCGCTTCTTGAGTTCGGCAACGCGCGTGCGCTGCGCATGGATCGCAGCCTCATCCTCCTGGCTGGCGTTGAGGATCTCGCCCGCCAGATCCGCACCCACTTCGTCGGCTAAAGCCAGCAGAAGGGACCGGGCATAGGCATTTTGTTGATCCAGGGCAAGGCGCATTCCGAGACCGAACTCCGCGTTGTCCTCGAAGAGGGAGTTGGACCACGCGGGCCCCCGTCCTTCTGCATTCGTCGTATAGGGTGTGGTGGGAAGGTTTCCGCCGTAGATGCTGGAACAACCCGTAGCATTCGCAATGATGGCGCGGTCGCCAAAGAGTTGCGTCATCAACTTGATGTACGGCGTCTCTCCGCACCCGGCGCAAGCTCCCGAGAACTCAAAGAGCGGCTGCAGAAGCTGCACGTTCTTGATGGTGTTGAAGTGCATCCCGGCGTGATCCTTGGGAATATCCGGAAGCTTGGTGAAGAAGTCCCAATGGCGGGCACCCATCTCGCGCAAGGGCCTCTGCGGAGCCATGTTAATGGCCTTGCGGCCCACGTTGGACTTGTCTTTGGCCGGGCAGATTTCCACGCACATGGCGCATCCCGTACAATCCTCCACGGCCACTTGCAAGGTATACCGCTTGTCTGCCAATTCGCGCCACTTAGCCGGCGTGGACTTGAAGCCCTCGGGAGCATGCTCCAAATCCGCGGCATCCACAACTTTCGCGCGAATCACGGAGTGGGGACACACCAGCACGCACTTGCCGCATTGGATGCAAAGATCTGGCTCCCAAACCGGCACTTCCAGAGCAATGTTGCGCTTCTCCCACTTTGCCGTCCCGGTGGGATAGGTGCCATCCGCAGGCAGGGCACTCACGGGCAGCTCGTCTCCACGCCCGGCAATCATCATGGCGGTTACCTTCTGCACAAACTCCGGCGCCTCAGGCGGCACCACAGGCGGAAGGTCCCGTTCACTCTCCACATGGTCCGGGATCACAAGCTTGTGCAGGTGGGCTAGGGCTTCATCCACGGCGGCGAAGTTCTGCTGAACCACGGCCTCTCCGCGCTTACCGTAGGTCTTGCGGATGGCCTTCTTAATCTCGGCGATTGCCGCTTCGCGATCTAGTACGCCCGAAAGCGCGAAGAAGCCCGTCTGCATAATGGTGTTGATGCGCCCGCCCATTCCGGTAGCCTTAGCTACGGAATATCCGTCCAACACCCAAACGTTGAGCTTCTTGCGCAGGATCTGCTCCTGCACAGAGCGCGGCAGTCGCTTCCACGTTTCCTCCGGCCCAAAGGGACTGTTGATGAGGACGGTCGCGCCGGGAACAGCCGCGTCCAGCACCGGGTAGCGCTCCAGAAATCCGAATTGGTGCACCGCCACGAAATTGGCGTGTTGCACAAGATACACGCTTTGGATCGGCCGCGGGCCGAAGCGAAGGTGCGACACGGTGACCCCGCCCGATTTTTTGGAATCGTACACGAAGTATCCCTGGGCGTAATTGGGCGTTTCCTCCCCGATGATCTTGATGGAATTCTTGTTGGCGCCTACGGTGCCATCGGAGCCGAGGCCCCAGAACACCGCGCGTACGGTGTCTTCGGGCTCGATGCTGAAGTGCGGATCGTAGGAGAGGCTCGTGTGGCACACATCGTCATTGATGCCGATGGTGAAGTGGTTCTTCGGGTGCCGGCTGGCAAGCTCGTCATAGATGCCCTTCACCATGCCTGGGGTGAACTCCTTGGACGAGAGCCCGTACCTTCCGCCGATGATGCGGGGCAGAGGCCGCCCGGTGGCCGCCGACACCTCGCAGAACGCGGTTACTACATCCTGATAGAGCGGTTCTCCGGCCGACCCAGGCTCCTTTGTGCGGTCTAGCACCGCTACGGCCTGCACGGTAGTTGGAAGAGCAGACACCATCTTTTCGGCATCGAAAGGACGGAACATCCGTACTTTCAAGACGCCTACCTTCTCACCTCGTTCATTGAGATACCTGGCGGTCTCCTCGGCGGTCTCGCAGGCCGAGCCCATGAGCACAATCACGCGCTGGGCGTCCGGCGCGCCCACGTAATCGTAAAGGTGATAGGATCTACCCGTAAGCAGCGCGAAGCGGTCCATCGTGTTCTGAAGAATGGTGGGCACTGCCAGATAATAGGGATTTACCGTTTCGCGTGCCTGGAAGAAGACGTCCGGATTCTGCGCGGTCCCTCGGATTACGGGATGGTCAGGGGAGAGGGCCCGTGCACGGTGGGCTCGCACCGCGTCTTCGTTGATCATGGCGCGGATATCCTCATCGGCCAGCCGTTCGATCTTCTGCAATTCATGGGACGTGCGGAATCCATCGAAGGCATGGATGAAGGGGATGCGGGCTTCAAGAGTAGCAGCTTGGGCGATGAGGGCCAAGTCCATCACCTCTTGCACCGAATTCGAGAAGAGAATGGCCCACCCCGTTTGCCGGGTCGCCATGACATCGCTGTGATCCCCGAAGATGGAAAGCGCCTGAGCCGCTACCGAGCGAGCGCTTACATGAAAAACCGCCGGAGTGAGTTCTCCGGCGATTTTATAAAGGTTGGGGATCATAAGGAGCAGGCCTTGGCTGGCCGTGAAGGTAGTGGTGAGGGCGCCGGTTTGGAGGGCTCCATGGCAAGCCCCTGCAGCGCCTCCTTCAGATTGCATCTCCTTCACCACCGGCCTGCCTCCCCAGATATTGGTCTGGCCGGCTGCCGCCCATGCATCCGCCAACTCGCCCATGGGAGTAGAAGGCGTGATGGGGTAAATGGCGATCACCTCGTTCGTCTTGTATGCGATATAGGCGGCCGCTTCATTGCCATCTATGGTTACAAAGCTGCGTGGCATTGGCAGATCCTTTCCTCTCGAGCATTACGCCTCTAAACGGCAGGGGCACTGGCTGGTACGTGCGGCGAATGTCCCCGAGACACGTGCGAACCATTCCTACGCCGACCTTCGCCCACAAGCGCACAGCCCCACCCCACTAATGGACGCGCCGAGATGCCGGGCACCGCAGGTTGCCCTGTGCCCCGGCTTCAGTGCTGTGTGGTTCACCCCGTTCGGACTGTTATTATCTTAGCTGATATTCCGCCCGGCCTGCACTGGTAATATAGTACAGGGGGTAGTTACTTAAGATAGTTCTGCAGAACATTCCAGCTTACCGGACTTATTGTGGCCCAAATCGCCTTCCCCTGCAACGCGAAAGGGGGAGATTTGTCTCCCCCTTTGCCAGGCATTCCTCGACGGCCTTCCGACGGCTAGGGCGCAAAATAAGGCGAGAGCCTCCGTTTGAGCGCTTTGCGCGCTCGGCTCAAGCGGGACTTGATGGTTCCTACCGGCACTCCGAACAGCTCGGCAATCTCCTCCACGCGCATCTCCTCCACGTGATGGAGAACGACTACGGCGCGGTAATCCGCGGGAAGAGCCTCGATGGCCGCATAGATCAGGCGACTGGACTCCGCCTCATCCAGAATGCGCTCGGGTTCTCCGGAAGGATCAGCTAGGTCCAAATGTGCACCCTGATCCTCATCGGCACCGAAAGGAGCATTAATGGACGTGATTGGGGGTGCATTGCGCCTTCGGCGAATGTGATCGAGGCTAAGATTGACGGCGATCTTGCGCACCCAGGACACCGCAGCCCCCTGGGATCTTAATCGGGGAAGAGCGCGGTACACCCGCACGAACACCTCTTGCGTAAGGTCCGCAGCGTCCCCTTCGTTCCTCACCATGCGGTAGATTAGATGGTATGTACGCCTATAGCATGCGTCCACCAATTCCTCAAAGAAGGCGTCGGCAGAAGCGGATACTGCCGAGCTATCCATCTGCTCGGCAACAAGCTGATCCGACAGTCCCCGTACGCGGAACAGGTTGATCACGACCTCCCCCTCCTTCGGCACGACACCCGCGGTACAAGCATCTTCGTGGACGCGACGCTACTTACCTAGTCTGACGCTCTAAGTACTTGAATGTGACAAGCAAAACAGGAAAATCTCCGGTCCATGTACCGAGGCAAAGGTTCCCCCAGTCCTTACCTTGGCAAAGGCAGCGTGCGGGAACGCCGGGCGGCCATTCCCTCGTATACGGACCGGGTTTGCTGCGTGTGGGCCGGCAATACCGGGTGGAATTAATACGCCCTCGGGTAGGGTTGCCGGCAGGAGTTGCCCTGTGAAGCGTCTTATCCCCAGCATCGTCATTGCCTCGACCCTTGCCCTAACGTGCCGCGTGGGCGCCCAGGTATATCGCAACGTGGTGAATACCCGGTTCAGCACCGTATCGAATGGCCCACTCAACGCGATGATCATAGACGCGGCACCTGGGTCCAAGCAAACAATGGCATCCGTAATTGCCCGCGTAGCTCAGGCTCGCCGCTTGCGCCAGAGCGCGGTGGCCCGCGAAATCGCCCTGTTGCAACGGGCCGGGGCCCTTAAGCCGTCTTCTACTCCCGGCATCCCGGACGTGGTGATCCTGCGCCAAAACGGACGCCTGGCACTACCGATCCAAAAACCTCATCGCGGGCCAAACGACATTACCTTCGTGCTGCCGCTCAGCAGCCAGGCCGGGGACGGTGGATGGACGGCCGCCCAGCAGCAGGACCTGCAGCAGATCATCAACATCGTCTATCCCGAACTCAAGAACGTATATGGGAACCCTTCGTGGTCGGGACAGGTTACGATTATAGACGGCGATAACCTCACTCCCGTCCTGGCCGACCGCCCCGCTCTTTCCGGCGGGATCTACAACGTATCCACGCAGCAGATTATTTTCGCGCAGTACAACAGCGCTCAGACGCGGGTACTCAACCTAACGCAAATGATGGCGCTGGCATTTCGCGGCGCCTCGGCCATCGCCTATGATGCCTGGGAGATCGGCATGGCGCGGGCCGCCACAGTCCTCACCGTGCGGAATGTGTTGCCACGGATCCAGCCACTCTACGCCGAGACCATCAGCCCATGGGATCCACTGTATCATAAGCTGGACTACTATGATTGGCTGAATCAGCCGCCGTTAGGAAACGACCGCTTCTACCCAATCCCACAGCAGAATAATCCCGTCAACACGAACAGCCTTGCGGGAATGCTTGTACCTAGGTTGCAGATGTCGGCCTCGGCATGGCTGAAGGTTGCTGCCGAAAATCCTGCGTTCTTCCATACCTTTAACGATGCATACTACGCGGCGCTGGCGGCTAACCCCAACCTCAAGAACGACATCCCGGGACTAAAAGCCCTGGCCGGTGGCATCGTACCTACCGTAGAGGGACTCCCCTTCACGGATTGGTACAGCCGCCAGTACGTTCTGGATACCAGTGTATCCATAGGCAACAAACTCTACGCATGGGCGCTTCCGGTACGGCCCGATGCAGGCCAGGATGATTACGCCCTTGCCGTGGTGTTGGTGTACTACAAAACGGTGCTCACTACCGGAGGGGTCTCCGACGAAACGGAACTCAACGGCATCTGCTTTCCCATTTATTGGGATTACGCATTCCAGAACCGCCTGTATCTCGGCGCGCAATATGAGCGGGTGGATATCCAGAGCGGCGTAGGTGCGGTATCCCCGGTATTCCTCAACAGCGTTGGAGGAGATCCCAATCTGCACGGAATGATGCGCATCACCATTGACTTCCCTGTGAACCTCGAGGTGGTCCGCCTCTCCGTAGCGCCGAGGTCCATGGGCACCACCACAGCGCCCAATACGTTCTGGGGCACCATCATCGGGGCAGACACCGGGAGCGTGCGCATCCAAACGGAGAATGGCGCGGATGCCCAATTCAGCGTGCAACAAGGAGCTTTTGGAGGTGCGGTGAACCTGCCATCGGGCACGTCGGCATTCAACGGCATCGGCCGCGCCACCGTTACCTTCACCCCCGCAGCCGGGCAAACGGTGGTTCGGAAAATCAACACGGGCTACGGAGAGCTTGCAGCCGTAATCTACACTGCCGATCCGGTGGCTACCCTCACCCACACATTCCCAAGTGGCCCCCAAATGGTGGCATTCCCCATTCGCCCGCTGCAACCTAAAGCCGCGGGCGCCCTGCTGGATCCCACTACGCACCAGCCCCTGTTCAATGACACGAACCTGCTCATGGCCCGATGGCGCCAGGATGCACCGGGAGACGACAAGTATCTGCGCTATCCCTCCATGGATCCCATCGCTCCGGGATATGGATACTGGATCAACCTGCCCGCCCAGACCTCCGTGGAGATCAATGGCCAGATGGCGGATAGCCAAACGGATCTCTCCGTGAGCCTTACCCATGGTTGGAATCAGATCGGCAATCCCTACAGCCAATCTCTGGATCCCAACAGCCTGCAGTTCCAATATCAGGCGGATAATGTCCCGCGTGATCTGCAGACTGCCATCAGTTTGGGATGGATTGCCGCTCAAAATATCCCCCAGGTGGGCCAGGTAGCCCTGTGGCAATTCGATCCGGCAAACGGGTACACACCGGCCACGTCCCTAGATCCATGGAAAGGCTATTGGATCCGCGTCAATGTGTCCGAAGGCCTCACCATTACATATCCCAACCCCGGCCGTGCAGCGAGAACGAGGCAGGTAACTCGGTCTTCTCCGCCCGGTGCGCCGCGCGGATGGTCTGCCATTCTGCGCGTACGTGCACAGGACGGATCCGGCTCGGCCATCGTACTGGGCCGCGCAGATGGAGCGTCGCCTGGATTCGACGCGCGCTTTGACGCCTTACTCCCGCCGGGATTCGGCCAAGCTGGACCAACGATGGCGTTCCCCCATCCCGATTGGGGTGCAAATGCCGGGCAATACTACAGTGAGGTCCACGACACTCTTTCGTCGGCGGCATGGACGTTTCAGGTGAACGTGCCGGATCCCCGCAAGCCCTATACCCTCAGTTGGCCCGGATACCGCGATCCCGCAGGGGGAACGCGCATGGTGTTGGAGGACACGTCCACAGGGCGCAGGATCTATCTCGACCGCGCATCGGCTTATACGTTCGTGCCGGGTGCCTCAACTGCTTCCTTCCGCATTGTGCCGGAGATGCGCGGCGCGGCGGCATTGCGTATCTTCAACGTTACGGCGGTTCCGTCCCGGGGAGTGGGCCCTCGTACTATTGAGATCGCATTCACCCTTTCCGCCGATGCAGAACTCAGTGCCGAAATACGCTCCGGCGACGGACGGGTGCTCCGTCATCTGACGGCAGGAAGGGCAGCACCGGCGGGAACCGGGCGCCTTCTTTGGGATCTGCGGTCTGACGGCGGCATCAGTGTGCCGGCAGGCGTGTATGTGCTTCAAATCACGGCGCGCACATCCAACGGCCAAGCTGCTAGAGCCGTGCAACCTATCCTGGTGGTGCGATGACGACACTGAGGCAGCATCCAATGGCATGCTCAGCCGGCATGAGCGCACCGGCGGTATCGTTGAGAAAGCGAGGAAGCGTGAAGGTTATCCTGAAGATCGCTGCGTTGATCGGCGCTTTAGCCCTGGTAGGATGCGGGGGCGGCGGCGGTAGCGGGCCAACCGGTGATGTAGCGGGCACCGTCTACGTGGTGGGGGCCTCTGCGCTCCAGAATGCTACTGTGTCCATCGGGGGGCAGCAAACTCAGACGGATGTTGGCGGCAACTTCCTGCTGCGCAGCGTGCCCGTGAATGCCGGAACCCTCACCATCACAGGCAACGGCATTGAGCCTCTCACCCAACCCCTCGCCCCACTCACACCGAATGTGCGCAACGATCTGGGCAACATCTTCGTGGTGGCCACCGGGGGAACCTATACCGCCGACGTTCAGGGGACTGTGGTGCGCTCCGACACACTCCAGCCTGTGGCCAAGGCCCGTGTACTCCTAAACGGCATGGTGATGGTGACGGGTCCGGACGGCAAATTCCAGTTCACAAAGCTCCCTGTGGGGCTTGGAGGCGGAACCACGCCTGTGGGCCTCATAACCCTTCACGATGCCAATGGCGTGCCGATTCTGGAGGATAAGCCCATCTTGCTGGATTTGCCTCTGGGGGCCTCGCCGCCTGTGAATGATCTTGGCCTTATTCCTATGTCACCTCCCGTTGGATCCATTCCGGGTGGTCCGTACAATATCCGCGGCACCGTGTCGCTTCAAGGCCTCACAGATTTTAGCGGTACCACAGTAACGCTCATCAATAAGGCCACGGGAGCAACAGTGGCTACCTTCACCACGGATGCTTCCGGCGGATACGGCTTTTGGGTGGTGCCTGGCACATATACGGTAAAGGCAGACCATGCCGGGTTTACATCCCAGCAAGCAGATGTTACACTGACCGCCCCGGATCAACCCGTAACCAAAAACTTTACCCTTACACCTTAACGCCCAAAGAGTGAAAACGCGTGCGCGGGGGAAGCCGCGGACCCTTTCGCGGATGGTGCTTAGGGAGAGGAAGTTGCGCACTTGCGCCACACGCGTGGTCCGTGGCTGCGCCCGATTCCGGCCCCTACACCCGAAAGTTCGGCGCGATTTCTCTAACGAGCATATTCATGAGGATTAGGCTTTGACGGGGTAAACGCTCAGCGCAGGGCTGAGTGAGGCAATCGCCGAAAGGGCGTCACCTTAAATGCCGTGGCCGATGCGCGGAATTGCTTTACCCGGCTCCATCTTCGCGCCAGCCGCGCACCACGGCATCGGCCATTCGCGCGACACGTACCATTTCACGAACGTCATGCACGCGCACCAGGGCAGCGCCGCCGGCGATTGCCAACGCCACCGTAGCTGCCGTTCCCTCCAGTCGCTCCTCAACCGGCAGACCTCCCAGAACCTTACCGATGGTGGACTTCCGCGACGTGCCGAGTGCGATGGGCAGCCCCAGCGTTCTAAACTCAGGCAAACGGCGAAGAAGCTCTAGGTTCTGCTCTGCGGTCTTACCGAAGCCGAAGCCAGGATCCACAAATATGTAATCCCGTGGGATGCCGGCTGCTACCGCGGCTTCTACACGTCTCTGGAGCCATTCCTTCACCTCCACTACCACATCCGCGTAGCGGGGATCCTGCTGCATGGTGCGCGGAGTTCCTTTGATGTGCATTAAGATTACCGGCACTCCAAGATCGGCCACCGTCTTAGGCATGCCTGCATCAAAAGTCATGCCGCTGATGTCGTTCACCATGGCAGCCCCTTCTAGCACCGCCCGTCGTGCAACCTCGGACTTGTAGGTGTCTATGGAGAGCGGTACCGGGCAACACCCGGCAAGCTTTCGAATCACCGGTAACACGCGTTCCAGTTCCTGGTCCACGGTAAGCGGCTTGGCGCCCGGACGGGTGGATTCCCCGCCAATGTCTATGACGTCCGCGCCATCCTCGGCCATGCGAAGCGCGTGGTGCACTGCCGCATCCGCATCAAGATAACGTCCACCATCGGAAAAGGAGTCCGGCGTCACATTGAGGATGCCCATTACCAAGGTGCGAATCCCCTCGTGGGCCAAAGTAAGCAGGGACGACATAGAAGCGTTGTTCAACATCATTCTCCCGCGCACAGCGGCGCGCTTCCTCCCCCGCAACGATACCGGTTCTGCTCCACCACCCTATCGTGGGACACGCGGCTACTTGACACCCGCCTGCGTACGGATTATGCTTACGACTGAGAGAAGGCTCCCGGCAGCCGCGCGTGCTACTTAGCTGCGTAGCGTTTGAGCTTGGACGGATTCACCACTACGATGGTCCGTCCCTCCATGCGGATTGCTCCCACGCGCCGGAGGTTCGCCAGAGCTCGATTGACGGTTTCTCGAGTAGTACCGATGCGTTCTGCCATGGCCTGCTGGGAGAGACGCACTTCGATCCGTTGCCCGGACGATGCCGGGACACCGTGGGTGTCCAGTAGGGTGAGCAAGAGCTCCGAGAGTCTGCCCGTTACTGTGAGTTCACGAATGCTCTCCTGATGGTCCGCCGCCTGCCTGAGGCGGTCGGCAAGGGTAGCCATGATGCTCAGGGCAATCCGAGGGGATTCCTCCACCGCCAACAGAAAACCCTCGCGGTCCAATACCAGTACGTCACACGCTTCTGCAGTGACGGCATCGGCCATGCGGGGTTTCCCATCTATCAGCGACAGCTCGCCGAAAGGCTCCCCGGCGCCTCGTTCGGCAATGTGGACCACTTCGCCGGAAGCAGTAATCGTTTGTATAAGCACCCGTCCCCGTATGATCACATACAGAGTGTGGCCGGGATCCCCTTCATGGAAGATGGCCTCACCTGCCGGAAAGCTCCGACGGCGGCAGTGCGTGGCCAGAACTTTGAGCGCATCATCATCCAGTGCGGCGAAGATGGGCACCTGTTTAAGCAGGAGTTGGGTGGATGTTTCCATGGTACGATTCTGTTGAAGGGATGCGCCTGGATAGCTTGCTACATATTATTCTCCGGAAGGGATTGCCGTTCCCTGCTTAGTGAAGTCTTAGCAATAGGTTCGCTACTCCGATGCCCGACCTTCCAACCGGCATATTAACCTTTCTCTTCACGGATATCGTGGGATCCACCCGCCTGTGGGAGGAGCATCCTCAGGCAATGTCCCAGGCATATGCGCGACACGGGGCGATTATCGCCGATGCGGTTCAACGCCACGGCGGAGTGTTGGTGCGCTCGCGAGGGGAAGGCGACAGTACCTTCTCCGTATTTACCCGCCCCGAAGATGCTGTAGCGGCCGCGTGCGCCCTCCAGATTGCCCTCCACCGTGAGCAATGGCCTGCAGAGGCCGTGATCCGTGTTCGGGCAGCGCTGCACACCGGTGAAGGTGAGACGGATGGCTACGATTACAACAGCACCGATGTCAACCGTTGCGCCCGCATCCGTGCCATCGCCCACGGTGGTCAAACCCTCCTTTCACGAATTACAGCCGAGCACGTACACGATGCCCTTCCCCAGGGAGCATCTCTAAAGGACCTGGGGCTTCACCGCCTTAAAGACCTTAGTCGCCCAGAACGGGTGTACCAGCTCCTCCACCCAGACCTTCCGGCGGACTTTCCGCCTCTTCTATCCCTCAATGCCCTTCCTCACAACCTGCCTCAGCACCTCACCTCCTTCATCGGGCGTGATCGGGAGATTAGGGAGATTGGCGCCCAGATGGCCTCCACACGCCTCCTCACCTTAGCCGGACCAGGAGGATTAGGAAAGACGCGCCTCGCCTTGCAGGCAGCGGCACAATTCCTCGATGAGTTTCCCGGCGGCGTGTGGTTTGTGGATTTGGCACCCTTGCGCGATGAAGCGCTGGTCCCTCGAGCGGTTGCCGGGGCTGTGGGAGCACGTGAAGAGCCTGGCCAGCCTGCAATGCATGCCCTTCTGACCTACCTCGAGAGCCGCCGAGCCCTCATTATCTTGGATAACTGCGAGCACCTCATTGAGGCTTGCGCCGGGCTTGCACAAGAGCTCCTGGAGCACTGCCCACTCCTGCGCATTGTAGCCACAAGCCGCGAGCCCTTGCGCATTCCAGGGGAAGTGGTATGGCGCCTGCTGCCGCTTACCGTTCCTTCGCTCGAAGGTCCTGTGCTTACACCCGATCCGGCAGTGCTTGGGCGGTATGATGCCGTGCGGCTCTTTGTGGACCGCGTTCGATCGGCCAACGCCAATTTCCGCCTCACGGCTGAGAATGCCCCATCCATCGCCGAAATCTGCCGGCGCCTGGACGGCATCCCCCTCGCTCTGGAGTTGGCGGCATCCCGCACGGCCAGCCTTGGTGTGGAGAATGTCGCGAGGCGCTTGGGGGATCTCTTCCGGATCCTCACCGGAGGATCCCGCACGGCGCTTCCCCGTCAGCAAACGCTGGAGGCGTTGATCACTTGGAGCTACGAACTCCTAAACGACGAGGAGCGCACAGTCTTTCGCCGATTGGCAGTCTTCGCAGGTAGTTGGGATCTGGAAGCGGCCGAAGCCATCATCCCCGACGACGCTTCCGCCGCAGCCCACAATCTGGATGTGTTGGATGCCCTGGCGCACCTCGTGGACAAATCGCTCGTGATGCTTGAAGAGAATGGCGCCGGATCCGAGCGATACCGGATGCTCCAAACCATACGTGCCTACGCCCAGCGCCGATTGGAGGAGAGCGGAGACGCATCGGCCGTAGCTGCCCGCCATCTCGCCTTCTACATGGACCGTGCCGAGCAAGCAGAACCGTTGCTGGTAGGGCCGCGTCAGGGTCAGTGGCTCGATCGGCTCGAAGCAGATCACGACAATATCCGCGCCGCACTGGATTACGCGCTTGGAGCCGGGCGGATTGAGGAAGGGCTCCGCCTGGCCGCGGCAGTATGGCGCTTCTGGTTGGTGCGGGGCTATCTCAATGAGGGCCGAGGGAGGCTCGGGGCGCTGCTTAGTGCTGCCCGAAGCCACGCACCCACGGAAGCATTCTGCAGGGCGCTCCATGCTGAAGGCAGGCTGGCGGGGTGTCAGGGCGATTATGATGCCGCCTCACAGCTTCTGCTGGAGGCTCTTCACCTTCAGGAGGAACTAGGCGATAAACGGGGAGCATCCGCTTCGCTCCTCTCACTAGGTGTCGTAGCGGGTGAACGAGGAGATATGGATCAGGCCGAGGAGTACTTCCGCCGGAGCTTGAAGCTCCAGCAAGAGGAAGGGGACGTACGCGGTTCCGCCATGTCGCTTCAGAATCTGGGCAATGTGGCGGTCTATCGTCAGGATTGGCGCACAGCGCGAACGCTCCTCGAGGAGAGCCTTGACCTATGCAGACAGGTGGGCGACACGCAGGGCATGGCCATTGCGCTCAACAATCTGGGCCATATCTGCGCTCGTCTAGAGGACTACGACACAGCCCACCGCTACTTCCGAGAGAGCCTCGCTCTCTGCCGACACTTAGGGTACAAGGTGGGCATCGCCTCAGGCACCGATGAGCTTGCTAAGCTCGCCGCCGCCCGGAACGACACCGAGCGCGCTTGCCGCCTCATGGCCGCCTCCATCGCCCTGCGTGACGAGATCCACGCGCCGGTGCCCCAAACGGATCGCGAGGAGTTCGAGCGCCTGCTCGCTGCCATCCGAAGCAAGCTAGGGCCAGAGCGTTTCCAAGCTTTGTGGAACGAGGGCAGCGCCATGTCTATGGATGAGGCAGTGGCATACGCACTCCAGGAAGGCGACCCGGCAGAAGGCGCGGCAAGCGCAAAGGAGATCGCCAACACCTAAGCGTCGGAGGATGGCGTGGTCCATGCACTGTTTCACTAATGTCTGGACAACCTGCTGCTTAGGCGGCGCACTTCCGCGTACAGAAGGGGACCCAGGATCAGCGTAAAGAGCGTTGAAAAGCTGAGGCCCCCAATGACGGCGATGGCGAGGGGCTTTTGCATCTCTGCACCGGCGCCCAGCCCCAAGGCCAACGGTACGAGCCCAAGGATCGCAGTAAGCGTGGTCATCAGGATCGGCCGCAATCGCACGCGTCCGGCCATGAGCACTGCATTCTGCACGGAGGATCCTTCCTGTTCCGCGTGCCTTGCGCGATCCAGTAGGAGGATGCCGTCTTTCATTACAATGCCTACGAGCATGATCGCGCCCATGAACGACGACACGTTGAGCGGCGTGCCTGTAATCCAGAGCCCGAACACTACACCGAATAACGAGAGGGGCATCATCAAGAGCATCACCAAAGGCTGTACGAAACGCCCGAAGTGAAACACCATCACCGTGAACACCAATAACACCGCTAGCCCGAGTACTTCCAGGAAGTTTAGAAAGGATTCCTGCTGGCTCTTGTAGTCACCGGCGATGTTGTAGGTGACGCCCGCGGGCAGCGGAAACGCCCGCATCATCTTCTGCACATCCGCCATGATGCTGCCCAGGTCCCGGCCTGAGATGCGCGCGGACACCGTAATAAGGCGGCGCTGATCCTCTCGGTTCAGTTCTGTAGCGCCGGGTACGGTTTCGAACGTTCCCAACGAAGCAAGCGGCACCGTAGAACCTACAGGCGTACGCACAAGTGCTTGTTCAATTGTGGACTTTCGGCTGCGGAAGGCCAAAGGAAAGCGCACCCGTACGGGGAGTGTTCGGTCACCGATGAGCAGGCGGGTGGCCACGTCGCCCAGGAGCGCTGCGTGTGCCTGATCCGCCACATCTGCAGGCGTGAGCCCCACGCGTCCGGCCCGAACCGGGTCCACGCGGAAGATGAGTTCGGGGCCGGCTTCCACGATGCCGGACTTTACGTCCACCACGCCGGGGATGCCGGCAAGCTTGTCGGCCAGGCGGGGTGCCAGCTCTGCGAGCTGCTGTTGACTCTCACCGAAGAGTTTCAACTCAATGGGCGCCACGCTTCCAGAAAGATCGCCGATCAGGTCCTGCAGCACCTGAATGAAGTCCACTCGTACGCCGGGCACCTGACCGGCAATGCGGCCCCGCACATCGTCCATGATCTGTTCGATATTCCGGCGGCGGTTCGGCTTGAGTTCCACAGCAATATCGCCTCGATTCGGCTCGGTAATGGCGAAACCCAGTTCCGTGCCGGTCCGGCGTGAATATGCGGCCACCTCGGGAGTGGAGCGCAGGATGCCCTCGATCTTCCGCAAGAGGCGGTCACTCTCGGCCAAGGAGGTGCCGGGAGGCGTCCAGTAATCTAAGATGAAGGCCCCTTCGTCCATGGCGGGCATAAACCCCGTGCCTAGCCGCGTAGCTAATAGGCCGATGAGCGCAATAATGACGCCGATGGACACCGGAAGGATCCATCGCCGCTTGAGCCCCACTTGCAACACCCGTTCATAACCCCGCACTACGAGCTCGAAGAGGCGCCCGTGCTCTGGAGCTCCGGGCCGGGTTCGCAGGAACGCGGCACAAAGGCTTGGGCTTAGGAGAAGAGCAAGGGCAAGGGACACCATCAAAGCCAGCGCCAGCGTAACGGCCAGAGCGGTGAAGAAGGCGCCCGCAACTCCCGAAAGAAGCACGAGGGGCAAAAAGACTACAACAGTTGTGAGAGCAGCAGAGATCATAGGTGCCGCGATCTCAGCGGAAGCGGCAGCAACAACAGTGCTGCGCTCCTCCCCGCGAGATAAGTGACGAAACACATTCTCCACCACCACGATGGCATCATCTATCACCAAGCCGATTCCCACGGCTAGGGCCCCGAGCGTCATGAGGTTGAGTGTGATGCCGGCCATGCGCATTAGCAGAAATGTGATGAGGAGCGTAACCGGGATGATAGAGGCGGTAACCAACGTAGCGCGCAGATCGCCTAGGAAGGCCATCAACACCAGCACGGCCAGCCCTGCCCCGATGAGCACGGCATCGCGGACGCTCGCCACGGCCTCGCGCACAAGGTGGCTTTGATCGTACCAAACGCCCAGCTCTGTCCCTGGCGGCAAACTGGGCTTAAGCGCGGCGATTTCCCGGTTCACAGCCTCCACTACGCTCACAGTGTTGGCACTGGGCTGGCGCACAATGTTGATGAGCACCGACTCCGCGCCGTCTGCCGTCACGATCGTCGTACGGTCCTCGAGGGAGGGATGAACCGCAGCGATCTGACCTAGAGAGATCGGGATGCCGTTGCGCTCCGCCACGACAACGCTTGCAAGTTGATCTGCGCTAGCTGCCTCCCCCGACACAATTACTTGATATTGTTGGTACCGGCGATCCAGGCGTCCTACGGCGGTCACTATGTTAGACTGCCGCAGGGCTTGCACCACATCCATGATGGAAAGGTGATAGGCTGCCAGACGATCCGGGCGCACGTCCACGGCGATATCGGGGATGCGGCCCCCTTGCACTACAACACGGGCCACACCGGGAACGCGTGCCAATCGTGGCTTAAGCTTGTACGTGGCCAGCGTCCAGAGCTCGTCCGGAGTGAGGCCGGGACACTTCACCGAGAGGCCAAGGATGGGAAACACCGTGGGGTTCATGCGTTCCACGCTCACGGACACGTCCGTGGGAAGCTGGGCTCGTACTTCGTTGATGCGCGTGCTCACGAGCTGCTGGGCCGTGATCATATCGGTGCCCCATTGGAAGTCCACGGAGATCTCAGTGCTGCCACGTTGCGTCTTCGAACGCACCCGCGTAACGCCGGGCACCATTGCGATGGCCTCTTCGAGGGGCCGCACCACGCCCGCTTCCATCATCCGCACCGGCGTCTCACCCGCCTCACCGATTACCACTACGCGAGGGAAGGTAATATCCGGAAGGATAGACACGGGGAATGACCCCAATACGAACACGCCCAGCACGCAGAGGACGGCTGTGGAGAAAATGATGGCGGTTATATGGCGGGTGGCAAACCGTGCGAGGCTCATGGGCAAATCCAGTCCAATAGAAACTTAGGTGTGTGGAACGTGCCCGTCACTGGGCGGATCCTGCTTGGGCAGAGGACACAACCTTGGCACCGTCGGCCAATTCGTATTGCCCAACAGTGATGACGTGCTCTCCGGGGCGCACCCCGGTTACCTCAATCCAATCCCCATTGCGCGCACCTGTGGTCACCGGCCTAACGTGCGCAGTTCCATCCGGGGCAACTACAAACACTACAGATCGCCCGGCACGCTGGATGACGGCAAGCGCCGGAACCACGATGGCCCGGGGATGAACCTGCGTCACCACGTCCCCTGTGGCAAAGGCGCCCGCCTTCCAGCTAGGATCGGGGCGGCTCAGGGATATACGCACGCTCAATAGATTTGTTTGGGGATCTACCTGCCCTACAGAGATCACCCGACCCAAAGCAGCCTTGCCCGTACTACCGGCGCTATGGATGCGGGCGATCATTCCCACGCGCACCGCCGAGGCAGCGTCGGGCGATGAGGAACACACCAAGTCCAGGGAGTTCCGAGCCATCACTTCCACCACCGGCGTATTCGGATCGGCCATATCGCCGGCGTTCAAGAAGCGACGCGTGATCACTCCGGACACGGGCGAAGTAAGCCGCGCGTATCCCGCCGAAGCGCCCGCCGCTGCCAAGTCTGCACGCTTCTGCATCACCAAAGCGCGAAACGCTCTGGCATCCGCCTCCTTAACGGCCACCTGAGCTGCTCCCTGCTCTGCTTGGCGAAGGGCGGCTTGCGCCTGGGCTACGTGGGCGTCCCCGGCGGCGCGCGCCTGAGCCAAAGCCTCACGGGCAGATTCCACCCGCACTTCGGCAGCCTTGATGTCCTCGGGTCGGTTGCCGGCCTTAAGCAGTGCCAGTTGCTCGCGGGCACTTGCCAACGCAGCCTCCGCAACACGCAGGGCGGTGTCCGCATCGTCCATCTGGCGCCGCGATGCGATGCCATGCGCATAAAGGTTCTTTGTACGTTGCGCTTCCTGGGCAGCCCGATCCCGATTCGCCTGCGCTTGAAGAACGGATTGTTGGGCTTGCGCTATCTCTTGCGGTCGCGCACCGGACTTTAGTTTGCGAAGCTCGGTTTCGGCAGCATCCAATGCAAATTGGGCTTGGTGGACGCTGCTCTCCCGGTCCAGCTCGGCTGCTTTCAGGCTCAGTTGGGCCGCCTCTACAGCCGTAGCATGGTCGGCCGCTGCGGCTCGAGCAGCCAAGTCCGCTTCCTGCGCCTGGTGCTCGGCGGCAGCCAGTGCCGCGGCGGCGCTCTGGGATTGTTCGGTTAACGTCTGGTTTTCCAATTCCGCCAGGAGCTGACCAGCCACTACGTGATCGCCCTCCCGCACGTATACAGCCCTCACGCGGCCTGCAAAGGGCGGCGCCACGCGGGCACTTGCTCCTTGAGAAGGAACCAAAGTCCCCGGGCACGACACTAAAACTTCCATGGGTCGCCGCTCGGCCGTGGCCGTTGCTACGACCACGGGTGCCACCCGCTGACCCGAGGGCGCGCTCTCGGGCGCCGCCGTTCCCCGGCTACATCCCGTAATTACGGCGCCCATTACAGCCAGCCCACCACCCAGAATGATCCGCTCGAAGATCCTGTGCATAGACGTGTTCACCCGCATGTGCGTTGCGTTCGGAAGCATTCTAGCCCGCCCGAAGCACCGAACTGGGTTCTAAAGGCTTAGAGCTTCATTAGAAGACAGCGTTTGCACGTGCTCGTGGACGTTGAAGGGCCGCTTTGACGAGTGTGATCACAATCACAATTCTGTGTGACGCCCGTCACAGATGCCCCCTCAACCCCGCGGTTATACTAGCGCCGTCATTGATCCAATTGGCCAGTACCAGTGAGCCAAACCGTTTTGGATACAAAGGAGACGCAAATGGAAACTCGAACCAACAAATCCAGCAAGTGCTCCACCCCCTCCACCGCGCCGTTCCGCGGCAGCGAGGGATATCGAGCAGCCGAATTGGCGGCAGCAGGTCATTGCTCGGAAGCCTTCTATTCCCGCATGGGCGCAGTGCTTCGGGGCGCCCTAACCTGGAGATTGGCCCCGGCCGTAATGCTGGCCGCATCCCTCTTCCTGGGAGGTGCCCGCATCGCCCGAGCCGATGCGCTTACGAACAAGGCGGATCGCGCAATCGCCGCGCAAGCGAACGGGCACGGGCGCGTGTCGGTCATCGTGACTGTTGAGGGGAACCTCACCGCAGCCCGCGAGCATCAACTTCAGGCGCTGGGATGCGATGTGTACCGCCACCTCCCCTTGGTACACGCGGCGGCAGTACAAGTACCCGCAAAGAACCTCCGCACGCTGGCATCCCTCTCCTTCGTGCGGCATTTGGCGCTGGATGCCACTCTGAAGAAATGTGACGAGTTCACCGTTGAGCATACAGGCGCGGACATCGCCTTTAAGGAGATGGGCCTCACCGGCAAAGGCGTGACCGTCGCCGTATTGGATAGCGGCATCCACGCTTCCAACGACGATCTGGCCGATGCGAACACCGGACGCTCCCGCGTGATCGCCAAGACGAGCTTCATCACAGGAGAAAACGCCAACGATCGGTGCGGCCATGGAACCCACGTTGCGGGCATCATCGCGGGCAATGGCGCCAACTCCACCGGTCCCCAGTTCTTCCGCACGTTCTACGGTATCGCGCGAGAGGCCAATCTCGTGAACGTGCGCGTGTTGGACGAGAAGGGTCAGAGCCAGGTGAGCACGGTAATCGCAGGCTTGCAGTGGATCCTGGCGAACAAAGATCGCTACAACATCCGCGTGCTCAACTTCTCCCTGGGCCATCTGCCCCTGGAAAGCTATACGGTGGACCCTCTATGCCAAGCCATGGAAGCCGCGTGGAAGGCAGGCATCGTGGTGGTGTGCGCAGCCGGTAATGCCGGACGCTATAACGACACTGCCACGCCTGGCCTCTCCAATGAGGGCTATGGCACCGCGTACTTCTCCATCCTCTCTCCTGGCAACGACCCCTACGTGATTACTGTAGGCGCTATGAAGACTGTGGATGGCGTACGCAGCCATGACACCATTGCCACCTACTCCAGCCGCGGTCCATCGTTCGGAGATTTCATCCTGAAGCCCGACATCGTAGCACCGGGCAACCGTGTGATCTCTTTGGCCGTGCACAATGCCTACCTCGAACAGACCTACGCAGCCACCAATTCCGTACCGCTGAGCGCCTACTCGTACACGAAGTCGGCAAAGGACAGCAAGGCGTACTTCACGCTCTCCGGAACCTCCATGGCCACGCCGGTTGTGTCTGGAGCGGTAGCGCTCATGCTCCAGAAGGATCCCACGCTCACTCCCGACACGGTGAAGGCGCGCCTGATGATCTCCGCGGACAAGTGGGCCTTCCCCAACGGTCAACCCGACCCGGCCACGTTCGGCGCCGGCTACCTCAATATCCCCGCAGCCCTCGCCTCCACCGTGGTCGCCACCCAGCCCGCCCGCAGCCCCAAGGTCACTGCGGACGCCCAAGGGAACGTAACGATCGTAATGGACAACGCCATTTGGGGCGAGCGGGCCATCTGGGGCACCGGCATCACCAACCTCAACGCCATCTGGGGCGAGCGGGCCATCTGGGGCACCAACGCCATCTGGGGTGTGAATGCGATCTGGGGTGAGAACGCAATTTGGGGAGAGAATGCAATCTGGGGTGAAAACGCCATCTGGGGCGAGAACGCGATCTGGGGTGAGAATGCAATTTGGGGTGAAAACGCCATCTGGGGTGAGAATGCGATCTGGGGAGAGAACGCAATCTGGGGCGAAAACGCTGTAGTAGCCGATCTCTGCCAAACTGCGATCGCGGGCGAAAAGTAGCCTTACCCCCTGGGAACCTTCCTCCCTCATTCCCGCCGCTCCGTTACATCGGAGCGGCGGGCTTCTTTTGCGTGCCCTCATTCGTGCGTTCCCATTGAGGAGGAATAAACCGATCGCTGCGGTAGCCTGGACTATTGACGCAGGCACAGCCAAGGGCTACAATGAGAACTGAGTGTCGCCACCAGATATTGCGCCATTAGCCATCGTCGCCCCCTATATCTTGACTATGGCGTGGAGGCGCACGCACAGGAGTATCCACCAGCAATGCCGGGACCCAGCTTCGTCCATCTGCACACGCATTCTGAGTTCTCACTCCTTGATGGCGCCGCTCGCCTGGAGGCCCTGGTGCAGCGCGCGGCAGATCTGGAGATGGAGGCGCTGGCACTAACGGACCACGGCGTACTGTACGGCGCCGTGGACTTCTACGAAACGTGCCGCAAGGTGGGCATCAAGCCGATCATCGGTGTGGAAGCGTATGTGACCGATGGTGACCTGCGCCAGAAAAAGGCACGCACGGAGAAGAATGCGTACCACTTGTTGCTCCTTGCCGAGAACTTTACGGGGTATAAAAACCTCCTCAAGCTCACTACGATCGCGGCCCTCGAGGGCTTCTACTACAAACCCCGCATAGACCACCACACGCTTGAAGAGCACAAAGAGGGCCTCATCGTTACGAGCGCCTGCCTCAGCGGAGAAGTGTGCTCGGCCCTGCTGGCCGGGGAATACAAACGCGCTTTGGCCATTGCAGGATACTACCGAGACCTTCTGGGACCGGACCATTACTACATCGAGCTACAGAACCATGGGCTGGATCGCCAAACCCAGTGCAATGAACAGCTCCTTAAGATTGCCCGCGATCTCGGCCTGCGCACCATATGCACCAATGACGTCCACTACCTGCAGCAATCCGACGCCGAGGCCCACGATGTGCTGTTGTGCATCGGGACGGGCGCCACAGTAGCAGATGAGAATCGCCTCCGATATGATGCCGACCAGTTCTACATGAAATCCCCAGAGGAGATGGCAGCCCTCTTCGCAGATTATCCTGCCGCTCTGGAACAAACGGTGGAGATTGCTTCCCGGTGCAATGTGGAACTGGAGTTTGACCGCGCCCCGATGCCGGCACCGGGAATACCGCAGGGACACACGGCGCACACCTATCTCCGGGAGCAGGCGCTACTGGGCCTCGACCGCAAAGTAGGGAACCATCCCCAGCAAGCCCGCTACAGAGAACGCCTGGAATATGAGCTGGGCATCATCGAGCAAACCGGCTTTGCGCCCTACTTCCTCATTGTGCGCGACTTTGCCCTTTTTGCCAAAAAGCAGGGCATCTTCTTTGGAGTCCGAGGATCGGCGGCCGGCTCCCTCGTGTCGTACTGTCTGGACATCACCGATATAGACCCGCTGGATTACGACCTTACCTTCGAACGGTTCCTCAATCCGGAACGCATTCAGATGCCGGATATTGACATGGATTTCGAGGACACCCGCAGGGATGAGGTTATCCGATACGTAACGGAAAAGTACGGCGAAGATCATGTAGCCCAGATCATTACCTTCGGGACTCTCGCTGCCCGCGCTGCCATTCGGGACGTGGGACGGGCTTTAGGAATACCGCTTCCCCAGGTGAACCACATCGTAAGCCAGATCCCAACACAGCCCCTGCACGTCACAATCCAAGAAGCCCTGGAGAGGAACCCGGAACTCCGCCAGCTCTACGATAGGGATCCCCAGATACGAAAACTTCTGGACACTGCGCGGCGTTTAGAGGGGATTTCGCGCCATGCATCGGTACACGCTGCGGGTGTGGTGATCTGCAACGAGCCTTTGGTGGAATACACCCCCCTCCAGCGCGCCGCAGATGGAGGGCTCGTCACCCAATACCCGGCCGGAGCTTTGGAGCGGATTGGGCTCCTCAAGATGGATTTCCTGGGCCTTATCAACCTCTCCATCCTCGCCCGCGCCCTCAAAAACATCCAGCAGTCGCAGAACATAAGCATCTGCATGGACTCCATCCCCCTGGATGATGCTAAAACCTTCGAGATGCTTGGCGCCGGGGAAACGACAGGCATTTTCCAATTGGAGAGCCGAGGGATGCGCCGGTGCATCACCGAGCTCAAGCCTACCAGTGTGCGGGATCTGGCCGCCTTAGTTGCGCTTTACCGACCAGGTCCCATGGCGCACATTCCCACCTTTATCCGCGCCAAGCACGGCCTGGAGCGCATTCAATATCCCCATGAACGCCTCAAGCCCATCCTGGAAGAAACGTACGGCGTCATCGTATACCAAGATCAAGTGCTCCGGATTGCCCAGGCCATTGCGGGATTTACGCTAGGCCAAGCGGACGTATTGCGCAAGGCCATGGGGAAAAAGATCAAAGAAGAGATGGCCCGCCAACGCCAGCGCTTCATCGCCGGCGCACGGGAAAACGGCATCAGTGAACACGATGCTTCCGCCATCTTCGCCCTCATCGAGCCCTTCGCGGGATATGCGTTCAACAAAGCCCATTCCGTCTGCTATGCCATGCTCGCGTATCAAACCGCGTACCTCAAGGCGAATTATCCCGTGGAGTACATGGCCGCTCTCCTTTCTTGCTACATGGGCAAGACCGACAAGCTTGCATCGTGCATGGCCGAATGCCGGCGCATGCGCATCCCCATCCTACCGCCGGACGTCAACCGATCCAGCGATGACTTCACGCCCGAGGGGAATGCCATCCTTTTTGGCCTCGCAGCCATCAAGAACGTGGGGCGCGCCGCCGTAGAGGCCATCCTGGCTGCTCGAACGGCAGGAGGCCCCTTCCGGTCGCTGCAGGACTTTTGTCGCCGCACACTTCAGCACGGCGGCGTTACGCGGTCCATGATCGAGGCCCTGATCAAGAGCGGGGCATTCCATTCCATTCACCCCAATCGAAGAGCCCTTCTTGAAGCGCTGGAGCCGGCGCTCCAATCAGCCTCAGCGGCAGTTCGGGCCCACCAGGACGGGCAGGCTGCGCTATTTGGCGGTGACCACGACGTGCACGCAACGGACGTGGCAATGCCCCCCGCCCTGCCAGACTTCTCAGAACAAGAACTCCTCGCCATGGAGAAGGACCTTTTGGGCACGTACCTGTCCGGCCATCCTCTCCATCGTTGGAGCGCATCCATCGAGGCAAAGGCGACCGCCACCATCGCCTCGCTCGAGGAGCGCAAAGAGCGCGAGAAAGTAGTGGTGGGTGGCATCATCACCCACGTGAAACCCGGCGTGTCCAAGAAGACACGTGAGGCGATGGCGTTCCTCACCCTCGAGGATCTAACGGGATCCGTGCCCGTAACGGTATTCCCGTCCACCTTCCGCGAATTCGGTCGCAACGCCACGCAGGATGCCGTCGTTCTTGTAGAGGCTACGGTGTGTCGCCGAGAGCGCGTACGCGAGGACGAGGAGGGCGAAGGGACGTTCGACGTAGAGCTCTTGGCCGAGCGAATTGTCCCCCTTGCGGGTCTCAATGGCAATGGGGGCAACGGTAATGGGCACGTGCCCGCTTCCAAAGTGCACGTGCGCCTGAATGACAGCCATTGCGGCGTCGTACGTTTGGTGCGGAATACTTTGGAGCAGTTTCCCGGAGACACCCCCGTGATCCTCCACATCGAGACTGCAGGCCACGAATACAGAAAGCGGGTCACACTGGAGGTGAACGCCTCCGAACAGCTCAAAGAGGCAATTGCCCGCATCCTTGGCCGGAGTTCAGTTTGGGTGGAATAGGCGCGCACAGGCGGCACGTCGGCGCCGACGCCGCCCGAGGCGATCCGCGGTTCGGGCGCAGGCGCCACCGGAGCGGCTTATCCTGGGCAACGCTTTCGTGGCCGCCTTCCCTTCCTCCTATCCGAGTGGCATTCATGAACGACGATCTAGGAACGTAGAGCACTTTAGCCCCCTTGACAGGCTCCACGGCGTGTGATAGACTTTTGCTGCCATGGTTAATCGTATAATCAGAGCTAGGGAAACGCCTCGCCCTGCCACGCTCAAGGACGTGGCGGACATGGTGGGCGTGTCTCAGGCAACCGTCTCCTACGTGCTCAACAGCAAGGCGAACGCCCGCATCAGCGAAGCTACCCGCCGGCGCGTACTGGAAGCTGCTGCCCAGCTCCGATATCGCCCCAACGCCATCGCCGTGGCCATGGCCCGAGGGCGATCCCAAACGATCGGCATCTACCAAACCCACGTAAGCGAATCGCCCCTCTCCGGTATGTGGGCTGCAGAGGTAACCCGCGGCATCGCCAGGGAATTAAGGGATCTGGGTTACCACATGCTCGTCTATAATTATCGAGACCTCAACGAAGTGGACCCCATTACGTTCCTGGACGGACGAACGGATGGATTGGTGATCCTTGCGCCCCATACGGGGGACACGGTTCCGAGTCAGCTCGCCCATCTGGGCTTTCCCGTAGCCATCATCGCGGGGTGGCCTGTGGACGGAGAGAAAGCTGTGTGCGTAGATACGGACAACTTGGCCGGTGCTCGGATGGCTACGGCGTATTTGGCCAATCTGGGCCACACGCACATCTGCCATCTAGCAGGTCCCGCAGACGTTCCCAATGCTCAGGATCGCCTGCGGGGCTTTGAGGAAGCCATGGAAGAACATGGTCTTGGGGATTATATGCATGTAGTGCAAGGCGGTTTCAGCCAAGAGGCAGGTTACGCCGCCGCCATGGCAGCATTGCATCTCCGCCCGCGGCCCACAGCGCTTCTCGCTGCCAATGATATCGCAGCATTGGGCGCCCTCAAAGCCTGCGCCGAACTAGGACTCGACGTGCCCGGAGACGTGTCTGTGATGGGATTTGATGATGCGCCCATCTGCACTCTTACGCAGCCCGCACTTACTACCATGCGACAGCCTACAGCAGCGTTGGGAGCCGAAGCTGCCCGATTGGTGGTCGCCATGCGACGCGGAGAGCCGGGGATACCGCGTGTTAAATTGTTACCTCCGGAACTGATACCGCGGGCATCCACGGCCAGTCCAAACAATCAACAAGGGGGGTGATGGTTCGGAGAGATCATTGTGAATGTTCGTTTGCGCCGCGCCTAGATGCTGCGGCGAGTTCGTATCCGTTGGCCTCGCAACCAAGGAGAAAGGAAATGCGCAAGCTTCACGGTTTCACCCTGATTGAGCTGCTTGTTGTGATCGCGATTATCGCCATATTGGCCGCGATCCTCTTCCCGGTGTTCGCCCAAGCGCGCGAATCGGCGCGAAGTGCAAGTTGCATCTCCAACCACAAGCAGCTTGCCAATGCGGCGATGATGTACGCCCAAGACTACGACGAAACACTCACCCCCGCCGGAATGCGCTACGCCCACGCGCCTACCCTCTGCTATGAATGCGGCAATGACCCCACGTGCCTCAACTCCTCATATTGGACGGGACCACGAGCGTGGGTGGATTGGGGCCCCATGCTGATGCCGTACATTAAGAACGAGCAGATCTTCATGTGTCCCAGCAAGCGAGAGTGGGGCTGCTGGGGGTACGCCATGAACACCGACTCGTCCGATGATGACTTCCCGGGACCGCCATCGCCTCCCGGCGCTTTCCAGGATCACACCCCGCCGCTCATGCCGGCCGTCACCATGGCATCCGTAGTTGCCCCGGCGGATTGCATCTTCCTGTACGACTCCCACGATGCCATCTTGGAGGATGCTCCCAATACAAGCTTCTCGGGTTCCGACGGCCCCGACACCGAAGCATGGGAAACGATGAATGCTTGGGTGCAGGCGGAAAAGGGCGGAATGCAAGTGCAAGAGTATGCCGAGGCGCATGGCGTCAACTCTCCATGGCGCCACCGCAGAGGCTTCAACGTCAATTACCTGGACGGCCATGCCAAATGGCTGCGCCTCACCCAGATCTTCCAGCATAACCTAAATATCCAGGATCAGGATTACCCCTGGATCGAATAGCTATCCCGTGAAGGATCCAAGGAGGCCGCTATGCCTAAACAGGTGATCATCGGCGGCGGCACCGGTACCAGTCCAACCGGGCAGAGGTCGCCCAAAAAGGTTGCCAAGGCCGCCGGGGTGCGCCGAGAGGTGCCCCAGGCTGTGCTCATCGCCGTCATCGTGGTGGTGGTGCTTGCCCTAGGAGCTGGTGCCTATTACGTAATCAACGGTGGCTGGGCTACCCCAGGCCAGATGGAGGCGAAGTTCCAGCATGAAACCTTCCCACTGGTGGCCGCAAAACGTGGGGACATGGAGCCGCTGGAAAAGGAAAATGCCCGCCGAAAGGCCGCCGGATTGCCGCCACTGCAATTGAAGGAAGACCGCCACGAGAGCATGCAGCAAGCCAAACAGAAGCTCTTAGAGCTGCAGCAAAAGCTGGGGCCTTCCCATTAGCCGTAGGCACATCCACAGGAATGCGAACCTGTGCCTGAACATCCCTCCCGCATAGGCCGCCCTCAAGCCAAACACCGGGCCGGGCGGCCTCTTTTTATCTTGCCATCCGGTTGCTTCCTGGGGCCATAATCTTTCGATCCATCCTGAGGCCTGCCCCATGCCGTACCTGCTCCTAGCCCATGACGTAGGCACTACCGGTGACAAGGCGGTACTTTTCCACGAAGATGGCCGCGTTGTGGCCTCTGCCTTCCGCGCCTACCCAACCCGGCGCCCTCGGCCGGGATGGGCGGAACAGAACCCCCTGGATTGGTGGACCGCCGTGTGCGAAACCACTCGCGAGATCCTTCAGAGAACACCGCGAGCGCGTGAGAGGGTGGCGGCAGTGTCCTTCAGCGCCATTATGAATGGTTGCGTGCTTGTGGACCGGCACGGGAACCCGGTGGCCCCGGCCATCATTCACGCAGATGTGCGAAGCGAGGCGGAGTGCCAGGTGCTATCCGAGGCAATAGGCACCCGTCGGCTTTATGAGGCTACCGGGCACCGCCCATCGCCACACTACACACTGGGCAAACTTGCTTGGTATCTGCGGAACGACAACCAGGCCATAGCGCGTGCCGCGTGGTGCCTACAGGCGAAAGATTACTTGGCAGGGCGCTTCACGGGTACCTTCGGCTTCACAGATCCCTCCGACGCCGCCCTCACGGGGATGTACAACTTGCCCTCGGGCACGTGGCTCACAGACGTGCTGGAGGCGGCCGGCATCCCGCTGCACCTACTCCCACAGATTGTGCCGTCGGCAACCGTGATCGGAACGGTAACCCCCGAGGCGGCCAGGGACACCGGATTGCCCTCCGGCTTGCCGGTTGTGCTTGGCGGTGGAGACGGAGCCTGCGCCACGGTGGGAGCGGGATGCGTCCACCCCGGAGATGCCTACCATTACGTGGGGGGTACTTCATGGATCGCCGCTGTGGCTTCCCAATGGGAGCCGCATCCGGAGGGCCATGTTACTGCGTTTCCCAGCCTTGTGCCCAACCAATTTGTTCGGTACGTCACCGTGCAGTCCGCCGGCTCATGCCTTGACTGGGCACTCGACCTGCTGGATGTTCAAGCTGCGGGCTCCAGTCGTTACGATGCGTTAGAGGCACTCGCCGGAACATCCGAGCCGGGCAGCCGCGATCTCATCTTTCTGCCCTATCTGGAGGGTGCCCGGGCGCCGGTGTGGGATGCCAACGCTCGCGGAGCGCTTGTTGGTCTAACCGCCTTTCATTCCCGGGGCCACGTTGCCCGCGCGATATATGAAGGCGTGGCGTACGCCCTGGCTTTGGCATTGGAAGATTTGGAAGTCGCTGCCGAATCGCCCCTCCGCGCCTTAGGAGGGGGCATGCGCAGCCACCTATGGCGAGAGATCTTCTCCGCCGTTTATGGGCGCACCCTCCACGTATTGGAGCACCTTTCCGAAGCCACTGCTTGCGGCGCCGCAATCACCGCGGGCATTGCCACCGGGCTCTTATCGTCGTGGGAACAGGCCCAGCGCTTCGCGCGGGTGGCTTTCTCCATGGAACCCCACGAGCAAACCAGGGACGTGTACCAACGGGGAAAGGAGCTCTTTCGCGCGCTCTATCCCTCCCTGGCACCGCACTTCGCAAGCCTTGCGCGCCGTCAATGATCCTGGGGATCCGGCCGACGAAACGTCCAGTGCTTATTGGCGAAGAAATTCCAGAACACCACAATCACCATGGCCGTGAGGGTAGCGGCAACGAAGAGCGGTTTGGTAGGATGCTGGCCCTTCCATGTGCCCGTGCCGATGAAGAATACGGCCTTCATGATGGCAAGGTTCAGCGCCCACCCTACCACATTCACTCCGAAGAACATAGCGTATTGCTCGTGGCCCTTGCGATGCCCCACAGCCTGGAAGGTCCACCGCTGGTTCCAGAAAAAGCCGTTCGTAACCGCCATGCTAAACGAGATTGTCTTCGCCAGCACCCACCATAGATAGAGATGGAAGGTAAGGAACCAGGACACCCCGAAATCTATGGCGAAGCTCGAAGCGCCTACGATGCAGAACTTGATGAACTGCCGGAGACCGGGCCTATTGAGCATTGTGGCGGAGGTAGTTTCCATGAATTTGCGGATCCGGCACACACGGAGCCTCGCATCACGCGGAGGAGTGGTATGAACCGGATTATACCCTCGGAAGTGCTGCTGTACGCGCCTCAAATTACGCACGCATTTGCACGGAGGTCATCCTATGCTTGAAACCAATCCTCTCTTGAGCACTCTCTTTTTACTCCAGGCGGGTGTCCTTTTGGCCTCTATGGCCCAGGCAGCACTCCCCACGGGTTCGAGTCCGCAGCCAACGTCCACGGTTGTAGACGTGAAGGATTTCGGCGCCAAGGGTGATGGCGTTACCGACGACACCGCCGCCTTCCAGCAAGCATTGGATGCGGTTGCGAAGGGTGGCGGTGGCGTTGTTAATGCCCAAAGGGGGAACTACCTTTTCAAAGGGCATCTTAACGTACCCAATGGCGTAACACTGCAGGGTATGTGGACGTCGGTTCCATCTCACAACGGCATCCGGGATAAGGGCCTTCCTAAACCCACGGATGACGGCACGACGTTTCTGATTACAGAAGGCATGGGTAAAGAGGATGGCCCCGCCTTCATTACGCTCAACACGAACAGCACCTTGCGCGGGGTGGTATTGTACTATCCCGGTCAGCAACCCGACGCCACTCCCGTGCCCTTTCCCTGGGCCATCGCCATGCGCGGCAAGAACCCCGCAGTGCTCGATGTGGAGATGCTCAACCCCTACAACGGAATTGACGCCACCCAGAACGAGCGACATCTCATCCGCAACGTGTCTGGTCAGCCCTTGCGCCGTGGGATCCTTGTAGATGCCATCTACGACATCGGCCGTATCGAGAACGTCCATTTCAATCCATGGTGGAGTGTTCAGCCCAAGGTGCTGAGCTACCAAATGGAAAACGGCGAGGCCTTCATCTTTGGCCGGTCGGATTGGCAATACGTGCTCAATACGTTCTGCTTTGGATACCACGTAGGATACCACTTCGTTGAGACAAAGAACGGAGTATGCAATGGCAACTTTCTGGGGATCGGTGCAGATGATTGCGAGACATCTCTAGTGGTGGACCAAAGCGCTCCCTACGGTCTTCTCATCACAAACGGCGAATTCGTATCGTTCCACGGTCCGGATCCCACCATGGTGGCCGTGGGCAGCGCCAATACAGGCAGTGTGCGATTTGTGAACTGCGCGTTTTGGGGGCCGTGCAACCAGATCGCCCGTATCGCCGGGCGGGGGACCGTAGGCTTTAGCGACTGCACATTCGTGCAATGGGACCGTTCCGGCCAAGGACGAGCAGCCCTGCGCGTGGAGAGTGGCAGCGTGCTTGTGCGCGGATGTGAGTTTCGTGCCAACAAACCCCAGGTGGAACTCGGCGAAGGTGTGCGTCGAGCCGTCATCACAGGCAATCTTTTCACCGGGCCGGCGCGGATCCGCAACTCATCTAAAGGAAGTGTGGTCCTGGCCGATAATAGCACAGATGAACGGTGAAGCCTCAAGCGTCGCCGCCGAACATGGCGATTTGGCCGGTTCTTGACTACTGTAACGCAATATGGTAAATACCCATCGTAAGCCTCTGGAATTCTCGTGAGGCACCATAGCGCAAGGCTTCAGGCTCAGGCGTTCGTTGATCGCGTTCGCAAATCGTTTGCGCGAACCGATATTTCTATAGGAGGAACCTGCAGTATGAGAAGCCCATTGGTCGTCACACTCTGCCTCGTGGCAGCCATCCCCCTTCTTGCGGGATGCGGCGGTGGAGGGGGTGGAGGCGGATACACCGGCGGACCGGTTACCGGTGTGTGGACAGGGAGCGTTACCACCAGTTCTAAATCTGCTTCCCGCGCGTCTTCGGTGTACACCCTCGAGCTAGATTTCGTACAGAGCGGTACCAACCTCTCGGGTACTGCTCGGCTCATCAAGCCGAATCAAGTGCCCCCTTCTGTAGGTGTAGGCACGTTCACAGGCACCATCGTGAACCCCGGCATCGGAGCCACGGTGGACATTACCATCACTTGGACAAGCGGCTACACGGGTACGAGTCAGTTCCACGGAACGATCCAAGCCGACGGCAGCATCAC